>Ga0310695_10004432_pt1 | contig 25905 bp, 15 predicted proteins | sample RumenRJG_04DNA_FD_203882 | JGI IMG/M metagenome (GOLD analysis project Ga0310695, IMG submission 203882) | Bovine rumen microbial communities from Lethbridge, Alberta, Canada - RJG_04 (v2) (version 2) | ecosystem: Host-associated > Mammals > Digestive system > Stomach > Rumen | place: Canada...
GGTTTTTTTTCGTGATTTCAATTATTTTATTTAACTTTGCGCCCGAAATATGCGAAAAAATTAAGTAAAATCAAATATTTTCAACAATGCAAAACAAAGGATTTGTAAGCGTGATTGCCGTCTTGCTCGCTTTACTTTGCGCCTACTACATCTCGTTCTCCTACGGAGTGCGTCGTGTAGAAAAGAAGGCCGAAGCATACGCTGCAGAAACAGGCAATTCAGCCAAGTATTTCTTGGATTCCATCTCCAATGAGACTGTCTGGTTGGGTAAGACCTTCAAGCAGGCACAGGAGATGCAGGTGGGCCTCGGCCTGGACCTGAAGGGAGGTATGAACGTTATTCTTGAGATCTCTGTAGCCGATGTGCTCAAGTCACTCGCTGCCGAGAACGCCCAGAACCCCACTTTCGTGCAGGCACTGGCTGAAACTCAGAATGCAGGTGAGGTAGAGAGCGGCGACAACTTTGTCGATGCTTTCGCTGCCAACTACAAGAAGATCGACCCAACTGGAAAGCTGGCCGACGTCTTCAGCACCTATCAGCTCAAGGAGAAGATCACCAAGAGCACCAGCGATGCTGAGGTTGTATCGATCATCAAGAGCGAGATGGAGTCTGCTCTCTCGAACTCGTTCAATGTGCTCCGTAATCGTATCGACCGTTTCGGTGTAGTTGCCCCCAACATCCAGCGTCTCCAGCAGGCTGGCCGCATTCTTGTCGAGCTGCCTGGCGTGAAGGAGCCCGAACGTGTGAAGAAACTCCTTCAGGGTTCTGCCAACCTTGAGTTCTGGGAGACTTATCAGGCCGGTGAGATTGCTGGCGCATTCCAGAACATGCTTATGGCCGAGGCTCAGAAGAACGTTCCTGTGGCCAGCGATAGCGCCGCTGTCGATAGCGTTGCACTTGCCAATGCTATGCAGAACAGCCTTGCCGCTCGCGTTCAGGTGTTTGGTGACCAGGGTCCTGTGATTGCAGTTGCTCAGTCGAGCGATACAGCTGCCATCAATGCCCTCATCAATCAGAAGCAGTACAAGGATGCCTTCCCACGCAAGCTGAAGCTTGCCTGGAGTGTCAAGTCGTTCGACGACAAGGGTCTCTGGTATCAGCTCTATGCCCTTAAGGCACACGACAACCTCGGTCATCCATCTCTTCCCGATGCAACCAAAGGTGGCGACATCGTAGTTGATGCTTCTGCCGACTTCGAGCAGATTCACAACGAGTATCAGGTCAGCATGACCATGACTCCTGAGGCTGGCAACACATGGGCCAAGCTCACCAAGGAGAATGTAGGCAAGTGCGTCGCTATCGTGCTTGATGATGTGGTTTATTCTGCTCCTCGCGTCAACCAAGAGATCACTGGTGGCCGTTCGCAGATTACCGGCAACTTCGACACAGAGGAAGCCAACGACTTGGCCAACGTGCTCAAGTCGGGTAAGATGGCTGCCAAGGTCAACATCGTGTCTGAGGATGTTGTAGGTCCTACCCTCGGTGAAGAGTCAATCAAGGCCAGTGTGATTTCGTTCATCGTGGCCCTCGTGCTCCTCTTCATCTACATGGTGCTCTTCTATGGCATCACCGCTGGTTTGGTGGCTGACTGCTGCCTCTTGATCAATGCCTTCTTCACCATTGGTATCCTTTCGAGCTTCCATGCTGTGCTTACCCTTTCGGGTATCGCCGGTATCGTGCTCGCCATGGGTATTGCTGTGGATGCCAACGTACTTATCTACGAGCGTGCCAAGGAAGAGCTTGCCAGCGGCAAGCAGCTCCGTTCGGCTGTTGATGCTGCCTATCGCAATGCGTTCAGCGCCATCTTCGATGCCAACTTGACCTCGTTGATCACCGGTATCATTCTCTACTACTTCGGTACAGGTCCTATCCGTGGTTTCGCCGTCACCTTCATCATCGGTATCATCACCTCGTTCGTGAGCGCCGTCTTCCTGAGCCGTATCTTCTTCGAGTGGGCTCTTGGCAAGGGCTGGTTCAAGAACCTCACCTTCACTGGTGCACTCTCCGGTTTGCTCAAGCCTACCCACATCGACTTCGTGAAGAAGGGTTATTTCACCACCAAGGTGTATGCCGTCATCGCTGTGCTGGCTATCGTCCTGATGTTCTTCCCAGGTCTTGAGAAGGGTATCGACTTCACCGGTGGTCGCAACTACGTCGTTGCCTTCAACGAGGTTGCCGGTGTTGACAACGAGGCTCTCGCCGAGAAGCTCCAGAACAACGCCACCCTCAACGATGCCGCCATCAAGGTCATCACCATCAGCCGCGACAACCAGGTGCGTATCACCACCAACTACGACCTCAATGCTGCCGACGATGCACAGGCCAACCTCATCATGAAGCAGGCCATCTACGATGCCGGTAAGGAACTGGGTTATGTAAGCACCGATTTCGAGGCATTCAACAACGAGGATAACATTCCTTCTACCCAGAAGGTTGGTCCTTCGATTGCTGAGGATATCACCTACGGCGCTATCGTAGCCATCATCCTCTCGCTCATCGCCATCGCCCTCTACATCCTCTTGCGTTTCCGCAACGTGGCATTCTCGATTGGCGCCATCCTGGGTCTTGCAGCCAATACCCTCGTCATCCTGGGTCTCTACTGCTTGCTCCCCTCGGTTATGCCATTCTCGATGGAGGTCGATCAGGCGTTCATCGCAGCTATCTTGACCGTCATCGGTTATTCGATCAACGATATCGTGGTTGTCTTCGACCGTATCCGTGAGGTGAGCACCCTTTATCCCAACAAGACTCGCTACAATATTGTCAACGAGGCCCTCAACGCCACTATGCCACGTACGTTGAACACCTCCATCTCTACCCTCTTGGTACTGGTCGTGATCTTCGTGCTCGGTGGTGCTACCATCCGCAGCTTCATCTTCGCTATGTTGCTCGGTGTTGTTGTTGACCCATTGACCACCATCTTCCTCGCCGTTCCTGCTGCCTATTACTGGATGGGCAAGAAGGAGGCTAAAGCTGAGGCTGTCGCCAAGAAGTAATCCGATTACTTCCTGACTTGAATAATGTGAACCGCAATGATGGGCTATCCATGTTGCGGTTCATTTTTTTCTTTTCAAAAATTTGGAAAATTGCTACAAAACGCGTATCTTTGCCGCGTCAAAGGGAAAGCTCCCTTTTTGCCACAATATATAATATATAGGAACAATGCAGAAACAGGATATCCGAATAGTATTCATGGGCACGCCCGATTTCGCGGTGCCCACACTCGATGCGCTGGTCACAGGCGGCTATAATGTTGTTGGTGTCATCACAATGCCCGACAAGCCGGCTGGTCGCGGACACAAGGTGCAGTATAGTCCCGTCAAGCAATATGCACTCGATCATAATCTCCCGCTCCTTCAGCCCGAAAAGCTCAAGGACGAATCGTTCCTCGAAGCATTGTGTGCTTGGCGAGCTGACCTTCAGATTGTCGTTGCCTTCCGTATGCTGCCCGAAGTGGTATGGGCTATGCCGCGGTTGGGTACGTTCAATCTGCATGCTGCTCTTCTCCCACAGTATCGAGGCGCAGCGCCCCTCAATTGGGCAGTCATCAATGGTGATAAGGTTACGGGTGCCACTACTTTCTTCCTTGACCATCAGATCGACACGGGCCGTATCATCCTCAAGCAACCCCTTGAGATTGGAGCAGAGGAGAATGTCGGTTCGCTGCACGATCGTATGATGGAGATGGGCAAGGGGTTGGTTACGCGCACTGTCGATCTGCTGCTTGAGGCCGATGGCGAACTCAGTCGCGTTCCCACCATCGACCAGAATACGCTCCTTCAGGACCTGAAGGCTTCGACCGGCATCGACGAACTGCGTCCTGCTCCCAAGATTTTCAAGGAGACTTGCGAACTGCATTTCGACCAGCCGGTGCGCTCTTTGCACAACCTGGTGCGTGGCCTCTCGCCCTATCCAGCTGCTTGGACCACTCTCGCAGGACTTTCGCCTGTCAAGGTGTTCCGCACCCGCATTGTGAGCGAAGGAACAACGCAACCTGTCGAAACCATTGGCAAGATTGACACCGACAATCGCAGCTACATCCATGTGACATGTGCCGACGGTATCCTTTCGCTCGAAGAACTCCAGCTCCCCGGCAAGAAGCGTATGGATGTCCGTGCTTTGCTTAATGGGTTTAGAGTTTAGAGTTGAGGGTTTAGAGTTAAGAGTTTAGAGTTTAGAGTTGACCGTAAATAATTAATTGTTAATTGTTAATTATTAATTGTTAATTGTCATTGTTAATTGTCATTGTTAATTGTTAATTATTAATTATTAATTGTTAATTGATCACCGTTATTATCCCCGTCTATAACGCGGTAGCCTACCTTCCCGCTTGCCTCGACTCGGTGTTGTCGCAAACCTATCGCGACATCGAGGTCATCGTCGTCGATGACGGTTCGACCGATGGGAGCGGGGACGTTTGCGACGACTATGCCTGCCGCGATGCACGTGTCACGGTGTTCCATCAGCCGAATGGAGGTCCCTCGGCTGCCCGCAACAAAGGACTTGAGATGGCTGGTGGGGAATACATAGCCTTTATCGATTGCGACGATGTCGTACACGAGAGGTATCTTGAGATATTGGCAAGAGAAATGGTTCGGCATCAGGCCGACATCGTCCAGTCGCCTTATCAGATTATTCCCGAATCGAAACGCAGTGACTATGGTCAAGATCGACTGAGGCAATCCCTTTCAAGGGACTATCAGACGAAGGTGCTGACCGCCGAACAGGCAATGCTTAGTATGCTATATCAGCAGGGTATGGCCGACTCTTCGCCCTGCAAACTCTTCCGTCGTTCCCTTTTCGAAGGACTGCGTTTCCCTCTTGTCTATCGCGTTTATGAGGATCTCTATGCTATGGCGCAGATTTATCCTCGCATTCGGCATATGGTGTGGGTCGATGTCCCGATGTATTTCTATTTCAAGCAGAACAGCGGTACGCTCAACAGCCTCTCCATTCGTCGAAACGACGCCTTCGAGGTGCTTGAGACCCTTGAGGCACAGTTTATGGTGACAGGTCAGCCTGAATACGTTCGTGCAGCCCGCGAACGTCGCCTAAGCGTTGCCTTCAACATCCTTCGACTCTTGTCGCGTCAGCCGCACACCGATGCCAACAAGGCTATGGCCTATCGTTGTTGGCAGCACATCAAGACCTTACGTTCCGAAAGTATCCGCGATTCCCGAGCCCGCTTCAAGAATCGCCTCACCTCTCTCTTCTCCTACCTCCTCGTGAGGTAACCCCTCTTCACCCTTCGCTCCGAGCTCTGCTCGCGCGCCCCGAAGGAAGCAACCTTTCGCTTCCCTCGGACGCGACCAACGGGAGCAACCTTTCGCTTCCCTCGGACGCGACCAACGGGAGCAACCTTTCAGAACCTTTCAGAACTCTTCAGAACCTTTCAGAACTCTTCAGAACCCCTCCTAACCCTTCAGAACTCTTCAGAACCCCTCAGAACCCTTCAGAACCCCTTCCCCCGTGTCCGTTGTAACTCTTACTCCCACTCTTTTGGCCGAAGCTTGCCACCAACTCTCCTGTCGCGTCAAGGCTGGAGGGTTCACTCCGTCGCTCATCATTGGCATTCAGCATGGTGGAGCCGAAGTTGCTCGCCGGATGCGAAATGACTTTCCTGAAGCGGCTTACTGCGAAGTGCGCTTGTCACGACCTAGTACTAAACAGAAGAGCAATGGGCTAACACATCGGCTGCTGCGTAGTATGCATATTTGGCTATGTAATGTGCTGCGTATCGTTGAGAGTCGTGTCAATGAGTGGCGAAGCAAAGGTAAGGAGCCCGTTCGAATTGGCGAGATTCGACTGCCCGACGACGTCGCTTCTCGTCTCAAGGAACTTGGCGAGAATGCAACTGTCCTTCTCATCGATGATGCCATCGACACGGGTGCTACGATCCAACAGGCTCGTCTTCAGTTGTTGAAGCAATTCCCCGACATCACCATTCGCGTTGCAGTCATCACCGTCACTATTCCTCATCCTATCTGCGATGCCGACTTCTGTCTTTATCACAACCGTACCCTCTGTCGTTTCCCTTGGTCCAACGACTATCGGTAAATTCTCTATCTCTAATTCTTGTTTATTGTCATTGTTAATTGTCATTGTTAATTGTTAATTATTAATTGTTAATTGTTTTCATGCGCAAAGCCCTCGCCATCGATCTCGACGGCACCCTACTAAGCACCAATACCTTTCGCGACTACCTCAGCTACTGCGGTAGTGCCGCGCTCCATAACTTCCAGTTCGATATCTGCTTCAGCATTCTGTGGTGGGTTGTACTGCGGAAGCTGCGCTTCGTCAGCCACAGCCGTATGAAGCAGGCATTGCTCGACCGCACCGCCGCCTTTATGACGCAGAAGAGCCGTCTCGACCACTTCGTCGAAAAGGAGATGACTTACCTCAACGTGCCTGTGCAGCAGCTTATGGAGCCCTATCGCAACCGAGGGCATCTGCTGGTGCTCGCCACGGCGGCACCCGCGTTCTATGCACATGCCATCGCCGAGTTTCTCAATATGGACCTCTGCTGCGGCACGCTGCTGCCCTCCGAAGTTGTCATTGGCGAGTGGAAGGAAAATGTGGGGCAGCACAAGGTCGAGGCTCTGCAACGTCTGCTGCAGGTGCACAAGGCGGAGCTCGATGTCGTCATCACCGATCACAGCGACGATCTGCCTCTGCTCAACAGTAACACTTCGGGCCGCAATATCGTGGTAGGAGCCAGCCCCGCTTCGCTCGCAGCCATCGAGAAAGGTTGCAGGACGGAGTGGGAACAGGTTTGAAATGTTTTTCTTGTTTTATGGAGTGTTAAGCTTCTTTTAATAGGTGGCTATCTTCCGAATATTGTCTTCAAATGAATCCTTGTCGATGGCGCGGGACTTGATTTTGGAACGATAGGTGTAGATGGTGGTGATGCTGGAGCGGAGGATGTCGGCAATCTTCTGGTTGTCGGTGATGCCGAGGCGCAGGAGGGCAAGGACGCGAAGCTCGGTGGTGAGGCGTGCGCCATCGTCACCGACCTCGAACTCGTTGCCAGGAATCATCAGGCGATTGACTTCGCTGATGAAGTTGGGGAAGATGTTGAGAAATGCCGTATCGAAATTCTGGTGAAAGAGCCGATAGCCATCGTTGATGAGCGTCTGGCTCTTTAATTGTGCATATAGTTCGGTGACATTCCTTTCGCGCGAAAGGCGATAGAGCTGACGGGCACGGTCCTCGCCACGACGGATGAGGGTGCTGCATAGTTCGAGGAATCGGCCGATGTATTCGTCCTTGATGCGGATGCTCTCCTTCATCTCCTGATTGATGCGCTCGACCTCGGTGTTGCGCTGAGCCAGTTCCTTGTTCATGACACGAATCTGAGCGGAGGCATTGCGTACAGCCTGGGTATAAAGGCGACGCTTGCGCAGCAGCACCAGGATGAAGGCAATGGTGGCAACAAGGAGGAGGGCGATGATGGAGACGATGATGAGCAGGATGGAGATGCGACGCTGCGACTGGGTGCGCTCCAGGTCGTAGGCCTTGAGGATCAGCGGGGACATCTGGGCTGCCTGCATACTGCGGAGACGGCTGCCATAGCGACGCGCATCGCTACTGGCATGGACGAGGTAGGCATAGGCACGACGGGCATCGTTGCGTTCGAGGAGGATGGACGAGAGTTCGCGGAAGGAGTTATTCTCGAGAATGGCGCCCCGCAGGTCGCTGATGGCACTGAGCAGCAGGTAGCGCTCCTGCTGATCGTACTTCTGGATGCGCGAATAGAAATAGGCAAGCGTACTTGCCACGATGCTGTAGCTGCGTGTGCCTTGCTGGAGCGAAGGGAGAAAATTCTCATACATCTCAATGGCCAGATCGACATCGCCCTTCTCACAAGTGTAGTTGGCGAGGCAGGAAACGTAGTCGAACGATTCCTTCGGAGCAATCTGCATGACCAGCTGGCGATAGTACTGGGCACTGTCGGTATCCTGACTGGAGAAGGGGGTGTAACGCTCCATTTCGGAACGGTAGAGAAAAATCTCGCTCCACTGATTGTAGTATTCGACGCGCAGCGGATTGGTCAGACTGTCGGCACAAATCGCAGAGAGTTGGGAATAGGCGTGGTCAAAGAGTCCGCATACGGCGAGGATGTGTGCCATGCGGATGGCGCTGAGGGCGAAATGCTGATAGTCGCCCGGATGACGCGGGAGGTGGAGATTGCGGTCGATGTAGTAATAGGCAGAGTCGAAATTAAAGGCCAGATACTCGTCGTACAGGCGCATATTATAGGTATATTCCTGCGCGGGCGTGAGTGCAAGGCCATGGATGCCCTCGTGGATGTGGCTGATGTGTACCTCCTTCTGTGCAATGATGTCCTGCTGATGCTCTATCAGGCTGTCGAGGGTCTGATAGAGCTGTTGGTTGGTGGTGCTGGCCGCAAAGGAACAGCAAAGGGGAAGAAAAAGGAGACCGGCGATCAGGGCGATACATTTCATGGGACAAAGGGGATTGATGGATTGTTTTCTCGCTGCAAAGATACGAAATAAAATAATCTTCTCCAAATTTTAGCGCGAAAAAGAGGGGAATTACGGATTGAAAGCATTTAGATTCTTATCTTGAACGAATAAATTGTCAATGCTGATAATCAATAGTTTATATTTACAGATTACTTTGATTTTACTTTGATGCGTTTGGAGGCTATCCCAAAAGCCCATATCTTTGCACCCGAAAGCACAACCAATGGCTTGTGAAAACACAAATTATCTTCATCAAACACGTATTACAAAACACGTATTAAAAATCGATCATGTATATTATAAACTATATGCGCAATCATTTTTCGTTTTTTGGTTTTTGTTTAATAATGTGTGTGTGTAGTCACTTTGCAAGTGTTCATGCAAAGTGTGTATCGGTGACCTCACCCGACGGAGCAATCAAGGTCTCCGTCGGGGTGGCCTCCGAGAAACCCTACTACCAGGTGACGTATGGTTCGAAGGACCTTGTGCTTCCTTCGCACCTTGGCTTCGAGCTCAACGACGGACTGCTGGGCGAACGTGTCGTGATGAAGGGCAGCAAGACTGCCTCGGCCGACGAGACGTGGACACAGCTGTGGGGCGAGGACGAGACCGTGGTGAACCGCTACAACGAACTGACCGTGAACTTCAAGGAGCGCACGGGACAGAAAAGAGGGATGACCGTGGTGTTCCGCGTGTTTGACGACGGCGTGGGCTTCCGCTACATCCTGCCAGAAACGAAAAATGGAGAGCAATACCAGATAATGGACGAACTGACCGAGATCACCCTGGCTCACGATGCCAAGGCCTGGTCGATTCCCAGCAATCGCACAGAATACTTCGAGGGCATCTTTGAAGCCGACCTGCTGAGCCGCAAGGACACGGTGTGCACGCCCCTGACCATCGAATATGAGGACTCGCTGCTGCTGGCCATCCACGAGGCTGCGCTCGTCGATTATGCGAGCATCAACCTGACTCCACGGACGGGAAAAGACGGCAGCATTCGCCTGCTCACAGCCCTGACACCCTGGCAGAGCGGCGTGAAGGTGTATTGCGAGGACGAGACACGCACTCCCTGGCGCACCCTCATCATCGGAAAGACTCCTGGTGACCTGATGACTTCGCGCCTGATGCTCAACCTCAACGAGCCCTGCCAGTGGGAAGACACCTCGTGGATCGAACCCGGTCGTTACCTTGGCATCTGGTGGAGTATCCACAAGAAGCAGAACACCTGGGAAATGGGACCCACGCACGGAGCAACCACCGAGAACGTGAAGCGCTACATCGACTTCGCTGCCCGCCATGGATTCAGCGGCGTGCTGGCCGAAGGATGGAACCCCGGATGGGGCGAAGGCGAGCAGATCAGTTACCTGAAGTCGTATCCCGACTTCGACATCGAGGAAGTCTGCAGCTATGCCCTTTCGAAGGGTGTGCGCTTCATCGGACACACCGAGACCTGGGGCAACACCCGCCTGCTTGAGGAGCAGATGGACGAAGCCTTCGCATGGTTCAGCAAGCTGGGCATCCGTGCGGTGAAGACAGGATATGTGGGCCACTACTTCGACGGCAAGGAACTGGCCAAGTCGCAGTACGGCATCCGCCACTACCGCAAGGTGATCGAGACAGCAGCCAAGCATCACATCATGATCGACAACCACGAGCCAGCCATGCCGACAGGCCTGCAACGCACCTTGCCCAACCTGATGACACAGGAAGGCGTGCGCGGACAGGAATACAATGCCTGGGACGTGAAAGGCGGCAATCCACCGGCACATACCGTAACCTTGCCCTTTACGCGCTGCCTGGCAGGACCTACCGATTTTACACCTGCCATCTTCAACTTCTCGGAAGTCGTGAAAGGCACTCACCCCCACTCCACCCTTGCCAAGCAACTGGGCGAGTTCGTAGTAATCTACAGCCCCCTGCAGATGGCAGCCGATGCCATCGAGAACTACGAGGGACAACCAGCATTGACGTTCATCGAGAGCTGTCCGACCACTTGGAGCAAGACCCTTGTGCCCCATGGAGAAATCGGCAAATACGTGACCGTGGCACGCAAGGAGCGTGGCGGCGACAACTGGTGGGTGGGCAGCATCACCAACGAGGAGGCACGCACCCTGGAGCTACGGCTCGACTTCCTGGATGAGGGAGCCACCTACCGTGCCGTCATCTACGAGGATGGTCCCACAGCCGACTTCGAACGCAATCCCTACGAGATGACCATCCGACAGCAGGAGGTCAACTGCCAATCCACGCTGACCCTGCGTCTGGCACGCAGCGGGGGAGCAGGCATCAGAATCGAACGGATCAAATAACAATTAATAATTAACAATTGATAATTGACATATAACATATAACCAACAATTATTATTGACTTAAAACCCAAAACAATGGAAAAAGCATTTGAGTATTCCCGTCGATTGGGAATGGGCGCAAGCCTCAGAATCGTCCTAATGCTGGCGATCGTGTTTTTTGCCTTGGATGTTTCGGCCCAGACCACCATCAATGGCGTGGTTGTTGACGACACTGGCGAGACCATCATTGGCGCAAGTGTCCTGGTGAAAGGAACAACCAATGGAACAGTGACAGACTTCGACGGAAACTTCCAGTTGAAGTGCAACGAGGGTGCTACCCTCGTGATCAGCTACATCGGTTTCGACCCACAGGAACTTCCTGCCAAGGACGGCATGAAAGTCACACTGAGCGAAGACGTTGCCCAGCTGAACGAAGTAGTCGTAGTGGGCTACGGTTCGATGGCAAAGAAGGAGATCTCGAGCTCGGTGGTACAGATCTCGAAGGAGAACTTCAACCAGGGTGCAGCCAGCGACCCCATGGCGCTGATTGCCGGCAAGGTGACAGGTCTTAACGTTGCTGCCACTGCCGAAGCCAACCCGAATGCCACCACTGAAATCCAGGTGCGTGGTGCAGGTTCGCTGACAGCCTCCAACGGCCCACTCATCGTAATTGACGGCATTGCAGGCGGTGACCTTCGCAACATCGCCACCCAGGACGTCGAGTCGATCACCGTACTGAAGGATGCCGGTTCGGCAGCCATCTACGGTACCCGTGGTGCCAACGGCGTCATCCTCGTGACCACCAAGAAGGGTTCGGGCACAGCCGGCGTTACCAACGTGACCTACGACAGCTATGTAGCCCTCAACTTTGCCAAGCCAAAACCAGACATCCTCACTACCGAGGAGTTCCGTCGTTCTCGCCGTGGACAGGACTACGGTGGCGACACCGACTGGTGGGACGAGATCACCCGTGCAGCAAGCTACAACCTCAACCAGTATCTCTCGATTGACAGCTCGACCAAGAACGGCTTCTTCGGCGTTTCGCTCAACTACAAGCAGGGTAATGGTCTTGACATCGTCAGTGGTCGTAAGGAATACGGTGCACGTTTCGTGGGCGAGCAGCGCGTGCTCAACAACCGCCTGCAGTTCAACGCATCCCTCTCGGGCCGCAAGGTACACGAGGATTGGGGCAACGACGGCCTGTTTGACACAGCTCTTACGATGAACCCCACCATTCCCGTGAAGAACCCCGACGGAACCTACTATCAGCCCAATTCGCCTACAGATATCCATAACCCGGTGAACGACCTGAGGGAAAACATCAACGAAGGCGACCGCGTTTACCTTTTGGGCAATACCGACGTGAAGCTCAACATCCTTCAGACCGAGCGTCACATGCTGAACACCTCGCTCAGCTATGCGCTGCAGTACAACGACCTGAAGAGCAACTTCTATACACCCTCCACTTCGAGCGAATCGTTCTGGAACGGCTATGACGGACGTGCCAACGTCAACTACCAGAAGTGGTGGACCAACCGCCTAGAATGGCTTACCAACTACGCCCTGAACCTCGACGAGCACCAGATCAAGCTCGTGCTCGGCTATTCGTGGGAGCGCAGCAACTGGGAGCAGAGCGGCAACGAGAACAAGGACTTCGTCTATGACTCGATGGGCTGGTACGGCATCGGCAACGGTACCGCACTGCAGGAAGGCAAGGCAAGCCTCTGGGCAGGTGCCTCGGAATCGACCCTGATCGGCTTCTTCGGACGCCTGAACTACAACTACAACGATATGCTCTTCCTCTCGGCCTCGATGCGTCGTGAAGGCAGCACCAAGTTCGGTGCCAACACCAAGTGGGGTAACTTCCCATCGGCATCGGTGGCCTGGGAAATCACCCGCACTCCATTTGCCAAGGGCGTGAGCAAGATCTTCCAGAGCCTCAAGCCCCGTATCTCCTACGGTGTGACGGGACGTTCGGACTTCGGTGCCTACCAGTCGCTTGCCACCTACAGCAACTATGGTGCCTACTTCGTGGACGGAGAATGGATCAACGGCTATGCACCTTCGCTCAATGCCAACCCCGACCTGGCCTGGGAGAAATCGACCGCCTTCAACGTCGGTGTCGACTTCGTGGCACTCCACAGCCGTCTGCGTGGTAGCGTCGAGTGGTTCGACCGTCGTTCGCAGGACCTTCTCTACAGCTATACCGCTCCCCAGCCTCCATTCATCTACAGCAACATCCTCGTGAATGTGGGCACGACCAAGAACACCGGTGTCGAGATTTCACTTGATTACGATGTGCTTTCGAAGACAGCCGTGAAATGGACCACCGGCATCAACTGGAGCATGGGTGATACGAAGCTCACCAAGCTGTCGAGCGACGTCTATCAGATGGCTTACCTCGACCTCTATCGCAAACCAGGACCAGGTTCGAGCGAATACTTCTTCCGCGTGGAGGAAGGCGGCAAGATCGGCCAGTTCTATGGCTATGAGCATGCCGGCATCGACGAGAACGGCCTTCTCCTTGTCTTCGACAACGACGGCAACAAGGTTCCTGCTTCGCAGGCTGACCCCAGCTACAAGCGCCACATCGGCAATGGTTCACCCAAGCATTTCCTTTCGTGGAGCAACTCGTTCAAGTACAAGAACTGGGATCTGAGCATGCTGTTCCGCAGCACATTGGGCTACGACATCTTCAACATGCGCAAGTACGGCATGGGTCTGCAGGGTGCAGGCACCGACAACGTGCTCCGCACAGCCTATACCAAGTATGAGGATGTCCACTCGAGCGGCGGCATCATCTCGAGCTACTTCCTTGAGAACGGCAACTACTTCAAGTTCGACAACGTGACCATCGGCTACAACTATACCCCCAAGAAGCGCGAAATCGTCGAGAGCCTTCGCGTCTATCTGACTGCCAAGAACCTGTTCACCCTCACCTCGTACGAGGGCAACGATCCTTCGATTGTACCTTCGACCGGCATCACCCCAGGTGTAGATTCCAACAGTGCCTATCCACAGGCTACCCAGCTCAGTCTTGGTGTAACGCTACGATTCCATTAAACCTTTCGAACTCTTCGAACATTTCAAACATTTCGAACATTTCGCTCCGAGCTTTGCTCGCGCGCAACGAAGTGAGCAACCATTCATAACTCTACAACAATGAATACCTTTAAATATGCTATCTGCGGTGCCGTAGGCCTCCTGGCCGGGCTCACCGCCTGCACCGACCTCGACGAAAAGGTGTACGACCGTATCGATGCGAGAGTGTATTATCAGAATGAAGCCAGCGTAAAGGGAGCCGTAGCTGCCATCTACAACCAGACATCCTCGACCCTTGCTGGCGAGAACTTCTTCCACCTTTCCGAGTATCCTTCCGACCAGATCACCTGGCGTGTATGGAATGGAGGACAATGGGGATGGGACGAGGCTATGAAGACCGTGCTTTCGTGGCACAACTGGACTTCCGAATCGACCATCATCAACAATGCCTGGTCGGGTGCCTGGACAGCTGTCGGTCTGGCCAACCTGCTGCTGAGCGACCTTGAAGGCCTCGATGCAGCCAGCCTGGGCATGACACCCGAAAAGCTGGCGCAATACGTGGCCGAGGTGCGTACCATCCGTGCATGGAACTACTATTGCATCTTCGAGCTCTGGGGTGGTGCCCTTCCGCTCAACACATCGGCTTCGAGCGAAGTGCCCGGCACTGCCGATCCCGACTGGAACACCTCGTGCAAGATGATCTACGACTTCATCGCCACCGAACTCGACGAGACCGTCGGCTCACTTGCCAAGGACGATGCCAACCACTCGATGGTGAACCGTGCCAACCAGGGCATGAACCGCCTGCTGAAGGCCCGTCTGCTGCTCAATGCACAGGTCTTCATCGGCGAAGCACACTTCGATGAGTGCGAGGCCCTTTCGAAGGAAATCATCGCAGGCAACTACGGCAACTACGCCCTCGACGACAACTACCGCAACATCTACAGCATCGACAACGTGAAGAGCCCTGAGGTGATCTTCGCACTTGCTGCCGAGGATGGCCAGGGTGCAGCCAACGCCATTTCGAATGTGCGCACCATGGTGGGCATGTGGTATGGTTATGCCGACTACTTCGGACAGTCGTATGACGGCATCGGCGCCTGGAACTGCGTCTGCCTGGTTCCTTCGTACGACAACTACGGTACCGTTCTTCCCACAGGTGGCACAGATGGAGGCCGCTGCTTCCTCGATGCTCCCTACGGCGACAAGCTGGGTGCTCCCTATGAGCGTTTCGACAATCGCGACATCCGCAAGCAGAACTACGTATATGATGCCAACACCAAGACCCATGGTCCAGGCATGTTCCTCAAGGGCACCATTCGTGCCAACTTCGGAACCGGCGATGTGCTGAAGGCTGATGCCGACCGCGATGGCCAGGACCTTGTCTATGTCGACCAGCTCGGCACGTTCCTCAACCTGGGCCGCAACCTTGACGTTGTCATGAACCCCCGCTGGGGTGAGACCAACTCGGGTGTTCGCCTCGTGAAATATCCCCTCTACCCCAACGACGACCGTGGCGGCTTCAAGAGCATCGACGACGTACAGTTCCGTCTGGCCGAGGCTTATCTCAACGTTGCCGAATGCGAGATGCGCAAGGGCAACAGCGCCGAAGCAAAGAACTACATCGATGCCATCCGCGCACGTTACTTCAAGAGCAGCGATCGCGCCAGTGCACTCAGCATCCCTGGTCCCGGCTTCAGCGATTTCAATCTCGACTGGGTGCTCTCAGAGTGGGGCAAGGAATATCTGGGCGAAGGCAATCGCCGTCGCACCGACCTGCGCCGTTTCGACAAATTCACACAGGGCCAGTGGTGGTTCTGGGGCCGTGCCACCGAAGATGGTGTCAACCTGCCAACCCAGCGCGACCGCAAGTACGAGTGGTATCCACTGCCACAGTCGGCTCTCGCCGTTAATCCCGGCCTTATTCAGAATCCAAACTATTAATCCATCAAAATACTGAAAGTCATGAATAAGAAATTATATAGTCTGGTATTGGCGCTGCTGGCTCTCACCGGAATGATGAGCAGTTGTTCCGACAATGAGGAGATCGTGTTCCCGCATGAGCGTCAGCAGTTCCCGACGCAGGCCGACCGTGTCCTGCTCGAGTTCATTGCGCCTTTCGGCACCACAGTTGATGAGGAGATCTACATTGTGGGAGCATTCAACGGCGATAGCGCAGCCATCGGACAGCCGGAGTTCCTTTTGACCAAGGCTCCCGAAAGCGACGTGAAGTTTGGCGTCTATCTCAATCCCAACACATTCGTAGGCGGCAAGACACTTGCCGACGGCTATCGATTCTATTCCGCCACACAGGGTATGGAATACACCACTTCGGGCGAACTTGCCACCCATTTCGACAATCCAGGTGTCGGCACATTTGCCAATGTCTGGGGACAGCGTTGGGAGAGCTATTACTGGAGCGGTGGCGAAAAGCCAGAGCCCGAGCACGACGGCTTCGTAGTCTATGTGGATGACCAGACGGGCTGGGATGCCCTGACACTCTACATGTGGGGCGACATCAACAACCTCAACGGTGACTGGCCGGGCATGAACCCAACAGGCACCTGGGAGAAGGGTGGCGTCGTTTGGAAGTACTTCGACATGGGTGCTGCCAACACCGGCCTCAACGAGAACCTCATCTTCAACAACGGTGGCAACGGTTCGCAGCTGGCCGACTTCAACTTCACCATCGACCGCGACATCTACCTGCTCGTCACTGCTGACGGCGTCGAGGAGATTGGTCTTGAGCCCACCGTGCAGCACGATGGCTATGCCCTCTTCATCCTCAACGAGTCGAGCCAGACCGAACTGGCACTCTATGCCTGGGGCGATGCCGAAGCCTTCGGCGGTTGGCCAGGTATGGCACCCACAGGCACACAGACCATCAACGGACTGGAATATACCTACTTCGACCTTGGCGAGGCCAACACAGGACTGAACCTCAACCTCATCCCCAACAACAACAATGGCGGCGTGCAGTGGGAAGGCGGTGACCTCAACTTCACCATCGACCACGACATCTATCTGCGCATCTTCGATGGCGGCTATGAGGTCATCAGCAAGGACTACCAGGGCGGTGGCGACACACCAGGAACCGATCCCGAGCCACAGCCACAACCCACAGGCGACAAGGTTGTCATTGCCATCAAGAACACCATCGGCTACAACGAGCCTCACCTCTATGCATACGGTGACAGCGAAGCCTGTGGCGAATGGCCAGGTGCAGCTCCAGTCAAGGTGACCGACAACGGTTGGAACCTCTACGAGTTGCCGGCAGGTGGCTCCTTCAACCTCATCCTGAACAACAATGGTGCAGGTCAGCAGATTGATGGCCCAGCCCTGACAACCACAGGCAGCCACTTCTTCGACGTCAGCTCCGACTGGGTGGAATCGCCCAACACCGTAACCATCCAGAACAATGCCGGCTACGCCAATCCTCACCTCTATGCATGGGGTGACGGCGAGATCTACGGCGGCTGGCGTGGCATCACTCCTTCTTCGAACGAGAACGGCACACTGGTATTCCCATTGCCCAACGACGGCGGCACCTACAACCTGATACTCAATGGAGATGGTGACGGCGTGCAGCAGGACATCGCCGCAGTAGTGGCCAACCAAAGCTATACCTTCACGGCTAACTGATAACCTTCGAACGCTATGCGCAAGAATATCCTTTCATCCCTGATGCTCGTTGCAGTGCTGCTTCTGGCAGCCTGCAACCCGAGCAGGGAAGTCCAGTTTACGGTAGACAACACCAAGCCCGTTTCGACCGAGAACCGCATCATCTACCAGATGAACATCGGAGCCTTCACTCCCGAGGGAACCTTCAAGGCTGCCCAGGAGCAGCTGGGACGACTCGAGACACTGGGTGCTGACATCCTCTGGCTGATGCCCACCTATCCACGTGGTGCCACCAAGATGAGTCCCTACGCCTCGATGAACTTCCGTGAGGTCAATCCCGCCTATGGAACCATCGACGACCTCAAGGCTTTTGTGGCAGCAGCCCACGAGCACGGTATGAAAGTGTGGCTCGACTGGGTGCCCAACCACGTTGCCGTGGAGAATCCCTGGGTCAAGACACATCCCGAGTACTTCACGAAGGACGCCAAGGGAAAGATGATCAATCCACACGGATGGAACGACGTCTTCCAGCTGAACTACCAGGACAAGGGTCTGGTGAACGAGATGAACAGCACGCTGAAGTTCTGGATTGATTCGTGCGACGTCGATGGCTATCGTTGCGACTACGTGACGAGCCCCACCATCCCTGTTCGCTATTGGCAGGACATCATCGCCGAACTGAAGAGCCAGGGCAAGACCATCGAATTCCTTAGCGAAACAGACATCAGCGATCCAAACAGCCGTCGCATCGATTCCTGTGGTTTCGACTACGACTATGCCTGGGGCTTCCAAGGACGTCTGGCATATAAGTTTGGCGCAAAAGGCACACAGGCCGATTCGCTGCAAGCCATCTGCCAGCAGTTCCTCGATGCCTCGAAGGCCATCAAGAACAAGCGTATGGTCTATCTGACCAACCACGACCAGAACTACAACGACGGTGGCCACACGCTGCGTGACTTCTACGGCGACAACCGATATGCACTCTCCGTACTTCAGTTCACGCTCTACGGTATGCCCCTGATCTATCAGGGACAGGAAATCGGCGACCCCGATACCTTGAACTACTTCACTGATGCCAAGGTAAAGTGGGACCAGGTGGACCCCAAGATGCTGAACACCGTGCGTTCGCTCATAGCCCTGCATCATACGGAGACGGCACTCTCGGCAGCTTCGCCAGTGGAGTTTCTGACGACTGGAAACCCATCGATGATGGCCTACCAGCGCGGTAACATCGTGGTGGTGCTGAACTTTGGCGAAACCGACCAGCAGGCCACGCTTTCGAGCCTGGAGAAGGGTGATTACGACGTATGCCTCAACAGCCGCACAATCACCGAAGGCCCTGCACTTACGCAGACCTCCCTCTCGGGAACGACACCCATCGAACTGGAAGCCAAGGGCTACGCCATCTACAGGAAAAAGTAAAACAAACAGGTGACGACTATGAAACCATTCAGACACTTTACGTTATTCGCTGCCTTATTGATGCTCGTGCTTTCGGCGAGCAGGATGCAGGCTGCCGACTATGTGGACGACATCAACAATGCTTCGACAAAGAATGCCGAGGGCAGGCGCGTCATCTACGAGATGAACGTAGGTTCGTTCACAGCAGCCGGCACACTGAATGCCGCACAGGAACGCCTGACCGAACTGAAGCAAACCGGTATAGACATCGTCTGGCTGATGCCCATCTATCCGCGTGGCACCTCGGGCAGCCCTTATGCTGCCACCAACTTCCAGCAGGTGAATCCGAAATACGGCAGCATCAGCGACCTCAAGGCTTTCGTCCAGCGTGCCCATGAACTGCAGATAGAAGTCTGGCTCGACTGGGTGCCCAACCACACGGCAACAAATGCCGACTGGGTGACCTCGCATCCCGAATACTATGCCAAGAGCGGCGGACAGATGATCCATCCGAACAACTACAGCGACGTGTGGCAGCTCGACTACAACAATGCCGGACTGGTGGACGCCATGAACGACTGCCTGAAATTCTGGATTGACGAGGCCGACATCGACGGATACCGTTGCGACTACATCAGCAGTCCGCGCATCCCTACCTCCTACTGGCAGACGGCCATCCCCCTCATCAAGTCGTACAAGGAAGGCAAGAACATCACCTTCCTCGGTGAAGCAGACATCGTACAGGATGCTACACGCCTCAAGGATGTAGGCTTCGACTACGACTATGCCTGGAAGTTCCAGAGCGACCTGGCCAACTTCGGTCCTTCGGGTTATGCAGCATCCAGGTTGAAGGCTTTTTCGAACACCCTGATTGACAAATCGGCTTCCCAGTCGTTCGAACGAATGGTCTATCTCACCAATCACGACCAGAACTTCAACGATGGCGGCAAGACGCTCACGCAGCAATACGGACAGAACCGCTATCCGCTCACGGTGCTGACGTTTACCATCTACGGTATGCCCCTCATCTACAACGGACAGGAGACCGGCGGCAATCAGATACTCAACTACTTCAGCGACACGAAGATCAATTGGGGAAGCCCCGACAGCAAGATGCTGAACACCCTACGCACCTTGACTGCATTGAAGCATTCGGTCGAAGCGCTGAGCGACAGGGTGGAGGTGAACTGGGTGACCGTGACCAACAACACAAGCGTCCTGGCCTATACCAAAAAGATGAACGACAGCGAAGTGCTCGTCATCCTCAACCTGGCAACAACCGAAGGACAGGCCACCCTTACCGGCCTCAACGCAGGAGCATGGAGCCTTTGGCTCAACAGCGAGACCATTGCCCAAGGCACGAGCCGCAAGCAGGTGAACCTTTCCACAACACAGACCTTCAACCTCGATGCCAAGGGTTATCGGGTGTATGTGCGCGGAACGTTCCCCGAGGAGGAACTGCCACCCTTCGAAGCCTATACGCCCAAGTTGGACAGCAGCGACGAGATCAGCATCTTCTTCGAAACCACTTCGACCGATGCCTACAGCGTTTGGGTATGGGGCAACCTGGGAGGTGGAGAAGCCTATTGCAACAACACGTCGTGGCCCGGTGACGGAATGTCGCTGATGGGACAAACTGAAACGGGCAGCTACGTATATAGATATGTGATCACCAAGGTCAACGAAGCCCCGCAGTACCTCATCATCTCGAAGAACGGGGGCAACAACAAGATCTACGATGGCGTTGCTTTTGTGAACCATGGCTATTACGTGGAAGGGAAGACCGAGCCTACACAGATTATCAGTGAAGTGGCGGGAATCCGTAGCATCACAGATACAAATGAAGGCAAAGGCCTGATTTTTGACTTAAGCGGACGAAAGTTTGGTTCCATCGAAGGCAGTTTGCCACGAGGTATCTATATTCGCGATGGACGGAAGTTTATGGTCAGATAATCAATAATTGTATAAATTTAGGAACAGGAATCGTCCTATACAAGAGAGGACGATTCCTGTTCCTTTAATATATTATAAAGGTATTGCGAGTTTATTCCGGCTCATTCCAGTTGATGTGATAGTCGCGGTTACGGACACGGATGGGTTGGCCAAGTTCGTCCATCAGCTGGTTGAGCTGGTTGACGGCGGGAAGCACCATATCGAGCTGTTCGCGGAACTTGCTGTGCTGGATGTAGAAGGTTGCCTGGGTGTAGTGGCCCATGGTGAGGGTGAGGGCGACACGATACTGCTGCTTGCGCATATGATAGCGGATGTCCGTGCCCTTGAGCTTTGCCTTGAGGAGGGTCTCGATGCTGACCTCATTGAGCGCACGCTTCTTGGCACGCTTCTCGCACGTATGCACCAGCTCTTCCCAAGCCTGGTCCCATTGCTCAAGCTCATCCTGTGTCACCCCAAGGCGATAGAGGCTCTGCACGAATTCGTCGTAGGGTGTGTGACTGCGCGGAATTCCGCGCAGGTTTACAGGCTTGTGTATCTTGATGAATTTCTCCAATATGAACTCGCGTTTTACGCGCATCATATCTATCTTGCCAATGAGGGCATCGACAATCAGGGATTTAATGCTCGGTACTGCCATGATTACAGAGATAAACGCCGACGATGGTGAGCAGACAACCGATTATGGCGAGCCATGTGATGCGCTCGCTGAGCACCAGATAGGCGGCGATGAGTGAAGTGACGGGATTGAAGTAAAGATAATTGCCTGCTGCGATGATGCCGATGCGCCGGAGGACAATGTTCCAGAGCAGGAAACAGCCGAACGAGGCGATGAGCCCGAGGAAGAACAGCGTGCCGAACACGGTGGGCTGGAGCAGGAGCGACCAGCCTGCCACGGGAGCGCCAGCGGCCTGGCCGAGTGCGCAAAGCTGGCTTTCGTTGTGGTACATGTTCCAGATGCAGGTGGGGAGCATGGTGATGACGCCCCAGAAGAATACCTTGCGGGTGATGGTGATGGAGCTGTGACGGCGCTCGACATTGCGGATGACGAGGCTATAGAAGCCCCAGCTTACTGCTGCCGCAAACGAGAGAAGAATGACCAGCGGGTCGTCGTCGAGGACGAAGACACCATTGAAAACCACCAGGGCGACGCCGATAACTGCCACGAGTGACCCACCAAGAAACCGGTTGGAGAGATGTTCGTCATGATGCACCATTCGGTTCATCAGAGCAGTGACGATGGGCGTCGTCCCCACAATCAGGGCGACTGTCGAAGTTGCCGAAGTGAGTTTCACGGCAGTGTTCTCGGACAGGAAATAGAGCGAGCCGCCGGTAAGACCGAGGATGATGAACAGGAACTCGTCCCAAAGCACGTCCCTGGCGGAGCGCTGTCTCCGTTTCCGTCGACCCAGGGACAACGGCAGCATCAGCAGCCAGGCGAGGATGAAACGCAGGCACATGATCTCGGCTGGGTTCAATCCAGCATTGAGCAGCACCTTCGAAGCGACGAAGGTGCTGCCCCATATACAGGCTACGAGAAGTGCCAATAAATGCCAGAGCATGGACAATCAATAAAGCACGATCGATGATTATCGGACGGTGAAGTTCATCTTGGCTGGCTTGACACCCTTGCCGCTGACGGTGAGGGTGGCATCGCCGAGCACAGTGCCGGCTTCGACGACGATGACACACTCGCCGTGGAAAGCCTTCATCGTCGGGAGGGTGAAGGTCTCGACGCTGGTAGCGTCACCATTGCAAGCCGAGTTGTAGCGTGCCACATATTCGCCCTTGGCCGCCTTGATGCCACGCTGCGGCTTTCCGCTGACGTTGAATTGGAGTTGCACGTCGGCATCGGGACAGAGATTGCCGTCCTTATCGACCACGCGGGCTGTGACGAAGGCGAGCTGAGGCGTGTCGAGCGTATTACCATCCATATCGACGGGCGTGACGCTGAGTTCTGTGTCCTGGGCTGCTGCATCGAGGCAGAGTTCGATGTGGTCGGGCTTGCCCGCAGTGCGGATGACCTGCTCGGCAGCCTTGTTGCCCATTGCATCGTAGGCTACCACCTTGAGTTCGCCGGGTTCGTAGCGCACATCCATCCAGCGCAGACGATAACGGTCGAGACGATTTTCTCCGTATGGTGTCTTGGGATCGGCAAACATCGAGGAGCCGCCCCACGGCATCGGTTCCGAAACACGGTGACCGAGATAGGTCTCAAGACTGACATCATACTTCCTGATACGGCCCTGGCTCTTGCCATTGACGAAGAGTTCGGCTTCGGGATAGTTGGTGTAGCAGAAGACGGGAGTCACTTCACCCTCACGGCCTGGCCATGTCCAGTGGGGCAGCAGGTGCAGAGTCTCCTGTTCGGGTGCCCAATGCACACGATAGAGGTAAGCGCGATCCTTGGGAAGACCCGCAAGGTCGAAAATGCCGAAGTAACTGCTGCGTGATGGCCAGTATTCGTCGTAGGGGGTAGGTTCGCCGAGGTAGTCGAAGCCTGTCCAGACAAATTCACCAATGACCTGTGGGCACTTGTCCTGCCACATCCAGTCGTCGTCGGGGATATTGCTCCAGATGCACGATTCGAGGTCGTAGCTGGAGATCTGTCCGTCGTCGTAGGCTGTGCCGTGCACTTCCTCGACAGGGAACTTATAGACACCGCGACTCGAGATGGTGGAAGCCGTCTCCGAACCGAGGACGATGCCCTTGGGTGAATTCTCGATGCCCTTCGGATAGACGTGGAGGCGATAGTTGAAACCTGGGATGTCGGTAGTCTGCCATACTCCGCTGTGCATTGGGCCTTCGCCACGGTCCATACCCTGTGTGCAGGGACGTGTGCCGTCGAGTTCGTGGATTGCCTGCTGGAGGAGGTGGGTATAGCGGTAGCCGACAGCGTTGTTCTGCTCGGGTATCTCGTTGCCGATGCTCCACATCACGATGGACGGGTGATTGCGGTGGACGAGGACGAGGTTGGTGAAGTCGCGCTTCCACCAAGGTTCGCCAGTGCGGTTTACGGAAGTCTCATCGACCTTTTCGAAGAAGCGGCTATATCCGTTCTTGCACTTGGGATAGACCCACATGTCCATCGATTCGGCCATGACCATCATGCCCATTTCGTCGCAGATGTCCATCTGCCAAGGTGCAGGCATATTGTGTGAGGTACGGATAGCGTCACAACCGATTTCCTTCAGGAGTGCCACCTGGCGACGGAAGGCCGACTTGTTGAAGGCTGAGCCCACGGGACCCATGTCGTGGTGGAGGCAAACGCCACGGAACTTGCGGAGTTCCCCATTGAGCTTGAAACCTTCTTCATTATATTCAATCTGACGGATGCCGACCTTCTGGCTCTGTTCGTCCCATACCTTGTCGCCTTCGGTCAAGCGCGTGGTAAGTGTGTAGAGCGCAGGTTGTTCGGGGCACCAGAGTTTGGGATTCTTGACGACAAGGACGTTGGTTGCCATCTTTGAGTCATTGACGTTCATCCAGTGTTCGGCTACCACCTCGCTGGCATCGTTGGTAAGGATGTGGCCTATCTTGAGATTTTGGCCTTTGGCGATATCGCCTCTAACCTCAGAACTAACAGTGAGTCGAGCCTCACGTGCCGAGCGGTAGTCGGGGGAGATGTAGGAGACCATGGTTGTGCGGGCGAAGGTGCCCCAGGTCTTCAGACCGATCTGCTGGGCGAGGAAGAGGCGCACGGGACGGTAGAGTCCTGCACCGGGGTACCAGCGTGAAGACTCCTCGATGTTCTGCAGATGCACAGCAAGCGTGTGTTCGCCTGATTCGGCAGGGATTTCGAGTTTGAAGGTATTGTATCCGTAAGCCCAATAACCTACGTCCTTGCCATCGACATAGACGTGCGGTTCGGCCATGGCGCCATCAAAGATGAGTTCGGCATAATCGTAGCCGGCAGGGATGGTGAACTGTGTGCGGTACCAGCCTTCGCCTATCCAAGGCAGACAGCCCGAGCGACCTGTCTTCTCGGTTGCCTCCTTCTCGCCATTCTGCTCGATGCGAACCACCTGCTTGTCGATGTCCTTGTCAAAAGGACCGCTGATGGCCCAATCGTGTGGGATGGTGACCTGCTGCCAACGGGAGTCGTCGAAGTCGGGAGCTTCGGCTCCGACTGCGGCACCTTTCTGGAAGCGCCAACCGGAAAGTAGTAACTGCTCCTGGCTTTGTGCCGAGAGTGAGGTAAATAGAGAAGCTACCAAAAGTAGCGTGGTGAATAGGGTCTTTTTCATGTTAGTGTGAGTTATAATATCGGTTGCAAAGATAAAGAAAAAAATGATTGGTTGGACATTTATATGCTGAAATGGTTCGAAATTGGTGCAGATTTCATCATTTTGAATTATTTGTATGCTATATTGGCCTATCTGCTCCCAGTGTCAAGATCGGCCAAGGTCATCAAGGCCACGTCGTATTTCAAGGGATCATCCTTGTCCCATTTGCGGAAAATCTCGGTGAGCTCTTCGCAAGCCGCCCACGATGGTTGTTTGTGCTTGAGGATGGGGAAGGTGAGTTGACAGATGTGGACATCGAGAATCGCATACAGTTCGCTGGGCTTGTGCGATTTCCATAGACCGAAGTCTGGTGTTTCGGTTCGAATCATCCAGCGCAGGAACATACATATCCTCTTGCAAGCAGTCTTGCCTATTGTGCCGAGTCGTGCTGGAGCCAGCCAATCAGTAATCGTGGCGATGCATTGTTTCATATCCAAACCCTTCAAACAATTCTCGAGCGTCAGTTCCTCATTAGGGTGAGCTTGGCGAAAAGACATAAGGGCATTATAGATGTTCTCGCATACCTCGATGAATTTGTAACGATTGAGCGTCCGATAGACACAGTCATTCCTGGCATTCTGATAGCTATCGAGATATAACTGGCGGAGGATGAACTCTGATGGGTTCCATTGCATCTCATCGCAGAGCATATGGAGGGCGGCCGTACGGATGGCCTTGCGGTTTCCCCAGGTAATCATAGCTACCATGAGGCCTCCAATTTCGAGGTCAAGTTGTCGCTGGGTGTGGGCTGAAAGCTGCCAAACGACAGCGCAAGGATCGATGGCGAGAAACCTCTCTTCGCTGAAGATGTGATGATACAGATGGTCG
>Ga0310695_10004437_pt1 | contig 25891 bp, 28 predicted proteins | sample RumenRJG_04DNA_FD_203882 | JGI IMG/M metagenome (GOLD analysis project Ga0310695, IMG submission 203882) | Bovine rumen microbial communities from Lethbridge, Alberta, Canada - RJG_04 (v2) (version 2) | ecosystem: Host-associated > Mammals > Digestive system > Stomach > Rumen | place: Canada...
GTCAAAAACCGAGTTCTTACAAAAATTAAGAATCTCAGGATAAACAGAAAACGTTCAGAGGCTCGTGACGAATGATTTCCACACGGTGATCGACCGTCTGGCGCAACAATACCATCTGATCTGTGTCAATTATGACGGCTTTGACGACAGGATGGCAGAGAGGCCCTTCACGGATATGCTGACTGTGACGAAAAAAATCGAGAGGTATATCCTCAAGAGGCACGGAGGCCGCGTGGACGGCGCCTATGGTTCCTCTCTTGGCGGCAGTTTTGTAGGTCTGCTCATCCAGCGCAAAGTGATCCATATTGACCATGGCTTCATTGGATCCTCTGATCTTGACCAGGGCAATCCCCTGGTGGCCCGCATAATGACAGGAATTGTCGGAAGGTGGATCGCGGATGCGGCAAAGAGCCAGAAGAAGAGACAGAAGCTCAAGGACATGCTTGTGAAAAACTTCGGCAAGGACATGGATTCGGAAACGGACGCTTTCATGGACCAGTTTGCCGGCAGCATGGTCTCCCTGCATCCCAAAACGGTCAGCCGGGAATTCTATTCCGACTATGTGACGCCCCTGGAAAATGACATCCATGTGGATGGAACTACTGTACATATCATCTATGCGCTGAAAATGGGACCCAAGTATGAGAAGCGCTACAGGAAGCACTTTCGCAATCCCGATATCATCCCCTTCGATATGCAGCACGAGGCCTGGATCTTCCAGAGCGAATGGACGCAGCCCATCCTGGACGCAATTGCAGACCGCATGGATTCTCAGGATCACTGACAGGAAGATCCATGAAACCGCGGAGAAGAGGAAGCAGGTTCTGCCCCTGTATCTGGCGCTGACAAAGAATCAAATAATACTATCTGAAGCCGGTCGGAGAAATCTGACCGGCTTTTACAGACTGTTGAACTGCGCAGCGTCTTCCGCCGCCTGTTTGAGGAAAAGGGCATTACCGTCTCCGCAACGCAAGTGGAGGATACTGCACGCTTGTTTCGCGCGTTGTCCTTCTGCCACCCGCCGCAGCTGATGGAAGGAGTAAAAAATACGCTGGAGGGCCTGCGCCGGCACATTTGGAGAATAAAAAAGGACAGATGACTCGCTGGATACAAGCGGTAAGGATCAATCAATCAGCTTACCCGCAGATCAGGTCTTCTATGTCGCAGTGGAGTGTTTCTGCCAGGGCGAGAATCCCGGAGGCGGAAGCCTTCCTTATATCCTTGGCACCCTGCTCATACTGCTGGATCATGCGGAGGGATACACCAGAGCGCTCAGACAGCATTTTTTGAGAGTAGGTATTGAGACGGCGGATCTGCTGCAGGCGGGCTTCCTTTCTGCTGCGCTTCCTGATCTGATCCGCCGCAGCTATGAATCTCTCTTCGGAGGCTTCATGCATTGCCGGGTACATGTGGAGAATGTCCCGCAGAGGCAGAAAACGGACGATATCCCGGAATCGAAGTCCGCATTCCCATTGATATCGGGCGAGTATCCAGCCGCTCCAATATTCCGCAGAATATTCATTTGTACTGACAGAGTCGGGCAGGTTCCGGTGCAGACCTGCCCGGCGTATTGTCTCGCATGCCAGTTCCGTCCCGGACATGCCGGATACATATCGGGGGCTGCCCTTCTCAAATCCATCGGCCAATCCGCCGGCAATGAACATCTCCATGAAGCGGTCCGGGAGCAGGCCGCATCTGCAGACAGCGTACTCCACTGCTTCACCCAGATTTCTCATTGCATCATCCAGATACCACTGTGCATAGGCATACATATTGAGTCCTTTCTCTGATTTTTTGATCAACTCGTTATCAGAATAATCACATTTCTTAAGTCCGCTTCGCTGTGCATATGTTTTTATGCATTTCACAAATCAATTCATAAATCAATTCGCAAATCATCTGTACCCGCTATCATTTGAAGTTCTTCTTCACAGGGTGCAGCCCGTATCAAATCCCTCATATACAAACCATCTAAATCATCAGACTCAAGGATTTCCTGCCATGAGGACCTGGCGTTAAGGTCTCTCTGACTTCTTTGTATGTAGTAAACAGTATGATCTGCAATTTCATAGGATTGAAAATGGATTCTTCGGAATGCTTCCTTTGATTTCAGCACAATCTGTTCCCCGAGTTTTCCCAGACGCATGGCAGAGCCCAGCTGCTGCAGAGAAATCTCATTGTTTACAAAGGATCTGGCAAAAGAAAAATAGGAATCATCCGCACGATATCCCTTTACTATGTCAATTCCCTCAAGACTGATCAGATAATGGTCCTTCAGCCATGCTGCACCCTTTCGCATGACCGGCGTGGAAAGCCGGATCCTTCGGTTATTCATAAGAAGGGCAAGCCAGTGCAGAAGATGGCAGTCCTGTGAATTCAGATTCAGTATATTCATTCCTTCCATGTCCAAAAGATACGAATTGATGTATCCATCAGATCTTTCCGAGACTGCCCATTCTCCTGCAAGCTCGAAATGCTCCGTACAATAAAACCCCTGCCCGTAGTCATTGTATGGCCTGCTCATAGACAGGTCGGGAGTTTCTACAATCTGCTGAGAGCCGTGATATAGTGTAATTTTCTTCATAAACGTATCTCCAAAAGCGAAATCGGGAGAGATTCCATTAAAAAGACCAAAAAGCGTAAAAGTATCTCTAAAGAGATATAACATACTATATCTCTTTAGAGTCATACTGTCAACGAATGGTTGTCAAAGGGGACGGTTCCGGCCAGAGGAGGCATGACAATGCAATTTGATGAAATGGGAAAAAGATCCGGAAAAACACTGATGCTGCTTCCGGGAACGGCTTGTGATTACCAGACGAACTTCGGGACAGTCTTAGAGCGGCTCGGGAAGAAGTATCACCTGATCTGTGTCAATTATGACGGATTCGACGGCAGTGACCTGATCTTCCCCGATATGATCACGGTCACAGAGAAGATAGAACAGTATATCAGGGACAACTACGGCGGGAAGATCGACGGCGCGGTCGGCTCGTCCTTGGGGAGCACCTTTGTGGGTCAGCTGATCCAAAGAGAAAATGTACACATGGATCACGGCATTTTCGGAAGCCCTGACCTTGATCAGAGCGGGAAATTCAGTGCGTGGCTGCAGTCAAAACTGGTCGTTCCGCTTCTGACCAGCTTTACGAAGAACGAAAAGAAGAAGGCAAAAACCAGAGAGAAGCTCAAAAGCTTTTTTCAGATGAATGATGAGACGGCCGACCGGTTCATGGACTGTTTTGCCAAATTCAAGCCGGAATCCATCAGGAACGAATATTATACAGATCTGCTTACGCACCTGAGGGATGACATTCATGTAGAAGGCACAAAAGTGCATTTCATCTATGCGAACAAGATGGGCGAAAAGTACCTGAAGCGATATAAGAAGTATTTCAGGGATCCGGATATCCGGGAGTTTGATATGCAGCACGAACAGTGGCTTTTCGGCGGTGAACAGTATACAGTTACTGTACTGAAGGCCATTGATGAATTCATGGAGATGCCGGCAGAATGAAAACAGCTATTGACTAACGAACGAACGTTAGGCATAATAGAAGTGTAATTCAGCATTACTTCTATTTTGGAAAAAGGGCGATGAGCATGGAAAAGAGCAACACACGGGAAGAAATATTGGAGGCAGCGCTTGACCTGTTCGCCGTCAACGGATATGAAGCAACCAGTATCTCGCAGCTCGCCGATGCGGTAGGTATCCGTAAGGCATCTCTTTACAGCCACTTTGCCAATAAACAGGATATTCTGGATACTGTCGTCGAAACCGTTCTGAAAGGATATGCCGACCATTCGATTTTTGTACGTGCTGACTGGGACGATCCGGAATTCACAAAAGATAAGACCGGTATGACTGCAGAAAATGTGGCAAAGCTCATACAGGGACAGATGCGCTATATCCTGCATGACCCTCACATCAGCAAGGGAAGAAAATTGCTCATGATCGAGCAGTTCCGCAATGAAGAACTGGCGGGACTCCAGACCAAGCAGAATTATGAAGATGTGCTGAACTATTTTATGGGAATGATGCGCTTTCTGATCCGCCAAGGAACCTTGAAAAATGCAGACACCGAGATCATGGCTGCGCAGTTTTCGTCCCCGATTACCGTCTGGATCAACCTGTGCGATCGTGAACCGGAGCGGGAAGACGAAGTAATGGAACTGGTCAGGAAACATGTAATGCAGTTTTTTGAAATCTATCGGAAATGAATCCTTTTGAATGAGTTTTTAAAATAGCCGGGCAGACCGGAGACGGCTGACCGGTTTTCTTTCACGCATTAGGCTAACGAACGGTAGGACGCCTGGGAGGGATCAACAATGAAAAAGAGAGTCTTTCCAATCTCAATGACAGTTTTATGGGGAATCGTATTTACGACAGCCATGCATAACCTCACGCTTGGAATCTGCATGGGCCTGATGATGGGAATCGCATTCGGCTTGTTTGATTCAGGGGAATATGATTATCGCTTTGACGGAACTGCAGGAGATGCGAACTCTTTCTGTGATTCCCTGAAAAGTGCCAAGAGAGACGGAGTACCCCCCTTTATAATCCGCAGGCTGTCCGAAGATGAAAGGCAGGCCGCTCTGGATCTGGCATGGGTCGTGTTCTCGGAATATGAATCCCCGGATTACTCTGCAGAGGGAACAGAGGAGTTTCGAAAATGTCTTCACGACGAAGATTATCTGCATGGTCTGCAGTATTACGGCGCTTTTGATGGAGAAAAACTGATTGGGGAGATCGCCATCAGGCCGGATAGAAAGCATATCTGTTTTTTCTTCGTGGATGGCAGGTATCACCGCCGCGGGATCGGCACAAGGATGTTTCGACGCTTGCTTGAAGATTACCCGGGCGAGACGATAACCCTCAATTCTTCGCCGTATGGTCTGCCATTCTATAAAGCGATTGGTTTTGTGGCGACCGAGGAAGAAAAGACCGTGAACGGTATCCGGTTTACACCGATGAAATATGTAAGAAGCAGCGAGGAAAGCGGCAGAAAATGCCGAGCTCGCTCGAGCATTTTCTGACATTTTCCGAGCGCCAAACATGAGGAAGAAGCCACACAAGGACACCAATGTGTCCGCCGTGGGGCGAGATTCCGAATGTTTGAAGCGGGCTGAGAGCGTCGAAGACGCGACAGCACGTGTAGCTTCTTACATGTGAGTCACATGTGAGTCTGTGAACCATGCTCATAACCACAAGTGTGAGGGCATCTGATTCCGGAAGGATGTACGTCCACCGCTAATGCGAAAACGAAGAGAAAAGATCTGGAGGAATAAGAGTTCATTATGCCAGTAGAAGTTAATCCAAAGGAGACAAGCCGGGCATCTGCATATGAACTGTGGATGCAGGTTCCTGGAAAACCTGCAGAAAGAAATGAATGAATTGAGGAATCTGTAATGAAAGAACTGGTGTTGTATATCCACGGCAAGGATGGCTGTGCCGGAGAGAGTGAACACTATAAGCCCTTGTTTCCTGAGTGCGAAGTGGTCGGCCTGGATTATCAGACCTTTACACCGTGGGAAACCGGGAAGGAAATCCGGGAGGCGGTCACGAAGATGAATGCTGAATATGACAGTATTACACTGATCGCCAACAGTATCGGCGCATTTTTCAGCATGAATGCCGGGATAGATACGATGATTCGCAGCGCATTCTTCATTTCCCCAATTGTAGATATGGAGAAGCTGATTCTTAACATGATGTCCTGGGCCGATATAACCGAGAAGGAACTGAAAGAGAAAGGCGTGATCCCCACTTCGTTCGGCGAAGATCTGTCCTGGCAGTACCTGTGTTATGTACGTGAGCACCCTGTCTGCTGGACAGTTCCGACCAGAATCCTGTATGGCGGCCGGGATAACCTGACATCCCATGAAACGATAAATGCGTTTGCGGAGACTCATGGCGCAGAATTAACAGTGATGGAAGAAGGAGAGCACTGGTTCCATACGGATGAGCAGATGCGATTTCTGGATAATTGGATAATTGGATAATTGGATCATTGGATCATAGAAGGAAGGAGCAGTACGCTGCCATCGTGAAGAGCGATATGTAATTTGGAGCAATGAAAGCGAGTCTGAAAGTATTCTTTGAAAATCCATTCTGGGTTGGCGTTTTTGAGCGGATCGAGGATGGGAAGCTGTCTGTATGTAAAGTGACTTTCGGCGCGGAGCCAAAGGATTATGAGGTCTTGGAATACGTCCTGCAGCACTACTATGAACTGGTCTTCAGTCAGGCTATCGAAACAGAAATAAGACAGGCGGCCGACAATCCCAAAAGAAGAAGCCGGAATGCGAGAAAGCAGCTGGAGAACATGGGTATAGGGACGAAATCTCAGCAGGCTCTTCAAAGACAGCGGGAAGAAATGAAAAAGGAGCGCAGACAGACCAGCCGGGAAGAACGGGAGATGGAGGCGCAGCGTCGATTTGAAATGAAACAAGCGAAGAAAAAGGAAAAGAAACGGGGACATTGATGGCAGACGCAATAACGACCTTCAGAATGGCAGCCAGTATAGTCCTGCTGTTCTGTCCGGCCTTTTCGCCCGTCTTTTATGTGTTTTACATAATGGCCGGGTTGTCTGATATGCTTGACGGATTCGCGGCGAGGAAAACAAATACGGCCAGCAGGTTTGGGGCAAGGCTGGATACGATAGCAGATTATATGTTTGTGACCGTGTGCCTGATCAAGCTGCTGCCGGTGATACGTATTCCGATTTGGCTGTATGTATGGATCGGACTCATTGCCCTTATAAAGGTTATAAATATCATTTCCGGATTTGCCGTACAGAAAACGTTCGTGGCAGTCCATTCGGCGATGAACAAAGTGACAGGCCTTCTGCTGTTTTTATTGCCGCTGACGATTCCTGTTTTCCCGCTGAAATACTTTGCCATTGTCGTCTGTGCTGCAGCAACGTTTGCCGCAATTCAGGAAGGCCATCTGATCAGGACAGGAGAACTCACTGGTAAAGGAGGATACGGGCATGGATAATATGACCGCGCTTGTCAGCGCCTTTGCAAGGGCGTACCACTATATAAACAACGATACGAGGGTGTTTTCGGATCCTTTCGCAGAGAAAATGCTGACGGATGAGGAATATACCGCGATTTCGCAAAATATGAGCCAGGGCATCTCCTTCTTTGCTCCTGAGTTCCATGGAACCCCGGAAGAAGCTCTGCGGTACATTGTTGACCATCAGCTTGCACCATCTGTTCTGGCCCGCAGTGCGTTTTGTGAGCGTGCAATCGGGAATGCAGTAAGAATCGGGTGCGGACAGATAGTGCTGTATGCCTGTGGGTATGATACATTTTCTCTGCGTAATCAGCATAAGGAGTTGAAAATCTATGAACTGGACAGGCCTGAAATGATTGAGGATAAGCTGCGCCGCATAAAACAGACCGGCACCCGGCCGTCTTGTCGGGTTGAATACATAGGGTGTGATCTATCCCAACCGTCCTGGAAGGAAGAATTGTTTAACCGGGGCTTTGACTGCAATAAGCCATCCTTCGGAAGCCTGCTCGGTATCAGCTATTATCTTTCAAAAGAGGAGTGGGGGTGCCTTATAGGGTCGATCTCTTCGGCTGCGTGTGAAGGGTCGGCCATCTGCTTTGACTATCCACTCACAGACTATCCCCTCACAGAAGGCGCGGAGAGCCGGCGCAGCCGGGAGCTTGCTGCTGCGGCGGGTGAACCGATGAAAGCTAAGTATCTCTATGATGAAATGGAAGCATTGCTTTCGAAAGAGGGATTCCTGATTTACGAACACATGAATGCAGATGAGGCGACGGAAGCTTTCTTCCGGGAATACAACCAAAAAAACGCAGAGCGCTGCATGACTGCTCCGGAAGGTGTAGGCTATTGTCTCGCCGTGAAAAACTTTGCAGGCTGAAAACGATGAATTGGAAGGCTATCCCGGGATTATGTAAATGCGGCAGAATCCAGCGTTACTGTATCTCAAATAATTGGGGAGGAAAAACATGAACGTAACCTACGAAAAGAAAGACGCAATGACCTTGATCGGATATCATACGGAGATCCGTCCGGAGGAAGCTTATCAGAAATGTCCGGAATTCTGGGACAAAGAATATGCGGCAAAATATGCACGGCTCTGGCAGACGATGAAGCCGGAGAATGCTGTGGAGAAAGCGATCCTTGAAAACGGGATTGGCATGTTTTCGATCTGCGCAGACTCCGAAAATGCGTTTACATACTGGATCGCAGGTCTGTATCAGGGCGGAGACGTTCCGGAAGGACTGGAACTGTACTCTTTCCCGGCAAGCGAGTGGGCGGTCTTTACAACAAAAGGACCGATGCCGGCTTCCCTGCAGACGCTGAATACGGCGGTCTGGCAGGAGTGGTTCCCGAATGAAGGACAGAAGTTGCAGGCAAACGGAAACGCAACACTGGAAGTGTACTCCGCCGGGAATCCGCAGTCGCCGGATTACGAATGCGGAATCTGGGTGCCGATCAGCGGGGGAACAGAGTAATGGTTATTGAAACAAAGCGTTTGATAATAACTGCTGCATCCCGGGATGAGATGATCAGTTTTATTAAAGAGCAGACAGATGAGATTCTGATAAAAGCATATGGAGAAATGTTACAGGGATGCCTTGATCATCCGGACCACTGGGATTGGTATGCAATTTGGTTCATCAGGACGAAATGCGGCTCTCATATTGGCGATTTGAGCTTCAAGGGCTTAAATACAGATGGATCAGTTGAGATAGGATATGGGATTTCAGAAATAAACCAGGGAAACGGCTATGCAACGGAAGCCGTTAATGCGGCTGTAACATGGGCTTTGAAGCAGCCTGGTGTTTTCCGTGTGGAAGCCGAGACAGAGCCTGATAACAGAGCGTCACAAAGGGTTCTCGAAAAATGCAGTTTTATCCCATCTGGAATCATTGGTGAAGAAGGGCCTCGTTTTCATAAGCACGGGTCATAAGCACGGGGACGGTCCTTTTGTTTCGAAATAAACATAGGGACGAAATAAACACGGGGACGGAAACAAAAGGACCGTCCCTTTTGGTGTTTCACGAGGTGACGAAATAATGGTATATGAATTAGCTGATACTGCAAAGGTCACGGCTCTGTTTGAAGGCTGGCCTGAAACAATGATCTGGTCCTGCCTGCAGAAGGTGATGGGCAAAATATACGTCACAGATTTGGAAAAGCCACAGTCAGCTTTTGCTTTTGTCGGGTGCTTTGCATTTTATGCCGGAGAAGCTGATAAAGAACTTGTCAGGCATAAGCCTGATGGTTTTGTTATTATGACACCGCAGAATGAGAAATGGGCAGACTGTATTGAGGATTGCTTCCCGGAAGCGAAGAAGATATCCCGGTATGCCATCAAAAAGGATACAAAGTTTGACAAAGACTTGTTACTTGGATTAATAGACAAGCTGCCGGAAGGTTACGAATTAAAAGACATCGATAAGAATATTTATGATATTTGCCTGTCCGATCCGGTGACGAAAGATTTCGTTTCATCATTTGAGAGCAAAGAAAAATATCTGGATATCGGCAGAGGCGTGGTTGTTATCAAATCCGGGAGGATTGTCGCCGGAGCATCCTCTTATACAAGATACAATGAAGGGATCGAGATAGAGGTTGATACGGTTGAGGAAGAACGCAGAAAAGGACTGGCGACTGTCGCTTCTGCCGCGCTGATCTTACGGTGTCTTGACGAAGGTTTGTATCCAAGTTGGGATGCCCAGAATATGAACTCTGTTCATCTGGCGGAAAAGCTGGGATATGAATTTGACCATGAATATACGGCATATGAGGTATCAGACGATTACATTGGGGGAGACATGACATTAGAGACCAAAAGACTGATCCTCCGCCGCTGGGAAGACAGCGACGCGGAAAACTTATATAAATACGCCAAAGATCCGGATATTGGCCCGATCGCCGGATGGCCTGCCCATCAGAGTATAGAAGAGAGCCGGGATGTCATCAGGAATGTCTTTAACGGCAAAGAGGCATATGCTGTTTGTCTGAAATCGGATGGGGAAGCGATTGGCGCTATTGAACTGAAATTGAATGGCCATACGGATATGACGGACCGCGATGATGAATGCGAGCTGGGTTATTGGATTGGCAAGCCGTTCTGGGGACAGGGGATCATTCCGGAGGCGGCGAAGGAAATTCTCCGGCACGGCTTTGAGGATCTCGGAATGACCAGGATCTGGGTCGGTTATTATGAAGGCAACTCCAAATCGAAGCGTGTCCAGGAGAAATGCGGATTCTGCTATGAGTGGAAGTCAGAAGACATAGATGTACCTCTTTTGCATGAGAAACGCACCGGGCACGTGAGCAGTATGACAAAAGAGCAATGGCTTCAGGACAGAATATATACATGAAATATCGAGGATTGAGGAGAAGAGGATAAGGAGTTTCCGGCGCCGAAGAAAAAGAAGTGAAAATCACAGCCTGTACGGAGGTAATCGGGAGATGTCAAAATATACTGTTCATCAGATCAAAATTGATTTTCATGTGACAGAGCAGATCTGCAGATTTGTGTATGTTTACATCATTGAAGGGAAGTCGCTTTACCTGATCGATTCCGGTGTGTTTGGATGTGAGAAGCAGATCATTGCCTATTTAAATACAATCGGCAGGAGTGTGTCTGAGATCAGAGGCATTTTTCTGACACACGGGCATCCGGATCATATCGGTTCCGCTGCCTGGTTTCAGGAACATACCGGATGCAAGATCTATACCAGTGAAGGCGAAAAACGCTGGATTGAAGACATTGATCTTGAGTTCAGGGAAAGACCTATTCCTAACTTCTATAGGCTTGCCGGGCGGTCATCCAGAGTAGATGTGGTAGTCAGAGACGGCGATGTAATCAAGCCTGAGGGGGGCATGGAGATACAGGTCCGCCGGACAGCCGGTCATTCCAGCGATGGCATTTCCTACCTTCTGGAAGACTCCCTTTTCATCGGTGACGCAGTGCCGGTAAGGGGAGATATTCCGATCTTTATTGATGAGCGGGAAATTAGAAAGACACTGAGTATATTGGGAGAGATGCAGGATGTAAATGTATTTTATCCTGCCTGGGACCAGACTTATTCGAAAGAAATGATGAAGAGAAAGCTTTTTGAAGCAGATGAATTAATCAATCTTCTGAAAAAGACAGTCATAGAGCTGGATAATCCGAAAAATGCAGGTGAACGGAAAAGCATTTCCGAATTAGTGGATGCTGTATGCGACAGGCTTAAGATGCCGATGCTGAAAGCAAATCCGTTGTTTCAGACGACAATCGCGTGTCTGAGATAGAAACGATGGCTCATAAGCAAGGAACTGTGAGATTATTGGCAGGGAGCGATGAATCCTGAGAAAGGAACGATGAATCATGAGCTGCTATTTCATGGTGGATGTTTACATAGATGAGAACAAAGGCCGCGGCGCCTATAGTGATTATATTGAGAAAGTCAAACCCATTGTGGAGTCTTTTGGCGGAGACTATCTTGTGCGATCAGAGAAGGTCACTTCATTTAGTCCTCAGAGAAAGCCCAACAGGGTGATCGTGATCCGCTTTCCGTCAAGGGAAAAGCTGGATGCCTGTTTTGCATCGGAAGAGTATCGGCAGATCATGCATGAACGTGCAAATAATGTAGACGCAAGGGCGTTGATCGTGAGTGAATGATGGGTGAAGCACGGGGACGGTCCTTTTGTTTCGATGAAGCACGGGGACGGTCCTCTTGTTTCGAAATAAACATAGGGACGAAATAAACACGGGGACGGAAACAAAAGGACCGTCCCTTTTGGTGTGGACAGATAAGAGTAAGCATGTTAACATAATGTATTAGCAGTAACTAACCTGAAACGCAGCATCTATTTCAGACCTGGGTATTGAGCTGATTACACTCCGCTAAAGGCGGAGTTATTTATCATCATTGCGTTAGTCCTATATAACCGAAAGGGGGAAGGCATATGAACAACAAGCACAATCAAAATCATATTCAAATGAAATCCATGTCGCTGATTCTGGCACTGCTTCTCGTACTGAGTGTTTTCGGTGGATGCGGAAATAAAGAAACGGTATCGACATCCGGCAGTGCGGCTGATTCTGTGACTGATGGATCTGCTTCAGCCAATGATAACGAGGCCGATGCTGATGCAGATTCCGCTGAGCCTTCCGGCGAAGGAACTGATGGAGATATGCTTTTTGCAGGGGGCTCCGGTTCTGCTGAAGATCCGTGGAAGATTGCGACTGCCGAACAATTGGACCGCATCCGTGATGATCTGACAGGACATTATATCCTGATTGGTGACATCGATCTTTCCGGCTATGAGAATTGGATGCCGATCGGAACCTTCCAGCCCAGGTCTGATGCTCCTGAGGATGCTGAGGTTCCGCACCCCGATTATGCATTTACCGGCACTTTTGACGGAGCTGGGCATACTATCTCCAACCTGACGATTTCCTGCGAGGCACCGATGGGGGCGGGCCTTTTTGGATGCGCATCCGGTACAGAAAGCAATGCTGCATCTATTGGCCATTTCACCTTGAAAGATGTAAATGTTTCCGGTTTTTATCTGGTCGGCGGCGCTGTCGGCCTGCAGTTTATGAATTGCCCTGTTTCGGATATTCATCTGGAAGGGGACAATAAGCTGACCGGCATGCAGGGAATCGGCGGTATCGTAGGAACCGGATTTGACCTGATCTCGGACTGCAGTGCAACTGCTGATGTAATCGTATCAGGTGATGACGGCGCCTGTGCAGGACTGATCGCCGGAGGAACAACGATGAGTTCCATCAAAAACTGTCAGGTGACCGGCGGAAGCATCACGGCAGAGGGCAATGCAACATGGGGCTTTGGCGCGCTCTGCGGTGCTCCCTGGGGCGCAGCCGAAATCACTGACTGCAAAGTCAGCGGAACTTTGATTACTGTAAACGGAGAGAACAACCGTCTGGTCGGGGGCCTGGTTGGATTTGGCGGAACATATGACCCTGAAGCACCTGCGCAGATTACAGGATGCACGGTTGAAGATGTGACTATTGCTGTCTCTGAAACGACAGATTCTGTCGGAGGTCTGATCGGGGCAGGGAAGGAAATGATGGAGGGCAGTGATCAGATGTCGTCATTCATTATCAGTGACTGTGCGGTTTCCGGAAGCATAAGCGGCGGCGGAAATTACGTGGATGCGGTTGTCGGGGATCCTGCCTGTGCAGCTTCTGTGGATTGCCAAGGAGGTATGACAATTACTTCCGCCTTGGATACAGCCGCCTAGATAAGAATGCACAGAGAACGAATGGAGGAAGAGGTCATGAAAGCAGATTATAAAAACTGGATGCCCAAAGGAATGGTTGCTTCTTTCATAGGGGGAGCAGCAGGATCGTGGATCGCGGCTCTGGCTGCAAGCTCCCTGATGCCGGAGGGGACGGGCAGGCAGGTGGTGACGGCTGTCTCTGCAGCGTCCGGAGCTTTGTTTACGGGTGTATCCATCTGGTCAGGCATGGATGTATCGTGCCTTTGATTATAACGGAAAGAGACAGATGTCAAAACAGATCATAGAGGGAATCGCGGAATATGTGGATCTGCCGGAAGGCGGCAGCTGCTTGGATGTTGGCTGCGGCAGCGGAGCGCTGGGGATCGCGATCGCCAAGCGAAATCCCGAAGCACAGGTAACCGGGATCGATCGTTGGGGCAAGGAATACGCATCCTTCAACAAACCGCTCTGTGAAGAAAATGCCCGCGCGGAAGGCGTGGAGAATATCAGCTTTATGAAGGGAGATGCCACACACCTGGAATTTCCAAATGAAACATTTGACGCCGTTGCCAGCAACTATGTCTACCACAATATTCCGTCAAGAGACCGGCAGGCGATCCTGCTGGAAACACTGCGGACACTGAAAAAAGGCGGAACATTTGCGATCCATGATATTTTCTCCGCAGGGAAATACGGGGATATGCAGTCTTTCATGAAAAAGCTCAAAGAGATGGGATACGAAAGAGTTGAGCTGATCGACACAGCAAATGGAAAATGGATCCGCAAAGGAGAAGCCGGGTGGATGGGGCTTTCGGGCTCAGCCTTGCTGACGGGTAAAAAATAAGCCATTCTGACGCTGTCACGGCAAAAAGCTACATGCGGGGATACAGGGATATATACAAAAATGTAGGCATGCTCCATAAGCTGATGATCCGCTTCTGCGACAGGCTTGTAAAGATGAAGATCATAAAAATTGTCTTTAGATGAGCTCAGCTGCTGATCCTGATACTATATAGGATCAGATAAAGGGCATTAAGTTATAAATGCGGGTTAGTTTTATCTAATCACAATAAAGCATGGAGGATAGAATAATGGATTTAAAGTTTGGAGATATACAGGAAACCGCGCTCATTCCCCTTGCCATCAAGGCCAGTGAAACGTCCAGACCTAATGCCCGGATCAGGGATCTGAAAGCAAAGGAGATCATCGACTCTCTTGGTGTGGATGTCAGTAAATATGATCCGTTCATGTCCCACGAGGGCGTGGTGGCCCGGACCATCATGTACCGGGATCAACTGAAGGCGCTGCTGAGGCAATACCCGGATGCGGTCTGCATCAACCTGGGCTGCGGCTTTGACGACAAGTTCTCTCAGGTTGATAACGGAAAACTGCAATGGTTTGACGTGGACCTTGCCGACCAGATTGCTGTCCGGCGAAAGGTTTACCAGGACCGTGACCGGTGCGTCATGCTGGAAGGAGACGCCTTAAACGGAGAATGGACGAAAAAGATCCCGAAATCCGACATGTACATCATTGTGATGGAAGGCGTTCTGGAATATTTCTCCAAAGAGCAGGTCAGGACCTGCCTGAACATGCTGTGCGACAGTTTTCCGCACGGCTTTCTTTTGGCAGAACTGCATTGTCCCTTTATGGAAAAGAACAGCAAGCACCATGATGCGGTCAAGTATACCAAGGCTTCTTTCGGCTGGGGCACAAAAAGCGGAAAAGAATATCTGGAGCTGGAGCCCCGTATGACCCTCGTCTCGGAGCGCAGCTATAACGAGGAGATGAAGAAATACTCGATCCGCGGTAAATTGTTCGCAATCATCGGGAAGAATATCAACAACAGACTCGCTGTATACAAGTGGTGAGGACGCAGCCGTTACAGTCGGCCATACAGTTATCCGCGAGCGAAAAGGAGGTCTTATTTATGGATGAGAACAGGAAATCACAATCCCCCATCGCCTGGGTGCTGGGGCAGACGGGAGATCACGGCGGGCAGTACGTCCTGAGTGTGATCCTGGCCGTCATCGGGGTAGCCTTTTCTGTCGCTCCCTATTTTGTGGTAGTGGGGATCGTGCATGGGCTTATGGAAGGACGGCAGGATTTTTCCTTTTACCTGACCAGGTGCCTCGTTATGGCTGCCTTATGGCTGGGGAGGGTTCTGTTCCACTCTTTTTCTACGGCGGCCAGCCACGTGGCAACATTTGCCGTACTGGGCGAGATCCGTAAGAGATGTACGGAAAAGCTGGCACGCATGCCTCTGGGTGCTGTCCTGACTCAGAGCAGCGGCGCCTTAAAGAACACTCTGGTCGAACGGATCGACAGCATCGAGACGACGCTGGCCCATATCGTGCCGGAATTTACGGCAAACCTACTGGTTCCGGTGATCATTGAGATCTACATCTTTACCATCGACTGGAGAATGGGCCTGTCAAGCCTTGTTACGGTTCCGATCGGCATGTTCAGCTATGCGCTCATGATGTTGGGCAGCGGGGACTTTTATCAGCATACGATCACAGCGACCAAGGCACTCAATGATACAGCCGTGGAATATATCAACGGAATCCAGGTGATCAAGGTCTTCGGCAAGACAAAATCCAGCTACGAGCGCTTTGTCCATGACGCTTACGAGGCGGCCCACAGCTTTATCGACTGGATGCGGGCAAGTATCCTGCCCATGACCTTCGCCATGGTTGTGATGCCGTCCACCATGGTCTCGGTACTTCCCATCGGCGGGTTCCTGGTGAAGAAGGGAAGTCTGTCTCCCCGGGATTTTGTCATGGTCATCATCCTGTCTGTCGGACTGATCACGCCCTTTGTGACTCTGATGAGCTACTCGGACGACATCAGGACAATGGGAACGATCTTCGGAGAGGTGAGAGCAATCCTGGATGCGCCCGAGATGGTCAGGCCGGAGACGGGAAATGTGCCTGAGAAAAATGACCTGGAGCTGAAGGATGTGCATTTTTCCTATCATTCCGTAACAGGTTTGGCCAAAAAGAGCACGGCGGAAACAGAAGAGAAAGGACAAAACACAGGAACTGTCAAAAGCCTTCAGAGTTCTGTTGATACCGAAGTCCTGCACGGCGTCTCCATGAAGATCCCGGAAGGGAGTTTTGTCGCCCTGGTCGGCCCCAGCGGCAGCGGTAAAAGTACCATTGCACGTCTGATCGCAGCCCTGTGGGATGTGACCGGCGGCAGTATCTCGATCGGCGGAAGCGATATCCGTGATATTCCCCAGGAGGCCTATGCCGACAAGGTCGCCTTTGTCTCACAGGACAACTATCTCTTCAATATGACAGTGAGAGAAAATATCAGGCTGGGCAGACCCTCCGCGACAGACCAAGAGGTGGAAGAGGCTGCCAAAATGAGCGGCTGCCATGACTTTATTCTGAGCCTGGAAAAGGGCTATGAGACGATGGTCGGCAGTTCCGGCGGGCATCTCTCCGGCGGCGAGCGCCAGCGCATTTCCATTGCCAGAGCCATGCTGAAAGCGGCTCCTGTTGTGATTCTGGACGAAGCTACCGCATATACGGATCCTGAAAATGAAGCAGTCATTCAGCGCTCTGTCTCGAAGCTCACGGAAGGCAAGACTCTGATCGTCATTGCTCACAGGCTCAGCACGATCGTGGATGCAGACAGGATCTATGTGGTGAAGGACGGCAGGATCCATGAGCAAGGGACCCACGAGGAACTGCTTGCCCATCATGACCTGTATGAAAAGATGTGGAAGGCGCATATGGAGGTGAAGGACAATGGTTAAGATCATCAGCCGCTTTTTTGCCTTCTGCGGGGAGGAAAACCGCCGCAGATTTCATCAGTCCATTCTGCTTGGCGTGCTGCAGGCAGTCTTCGAAGCTCTTAAGATCCCTGCCATAGCCTGCATGGTGCGGGCACTGCTTCGCGGCAGTGTGACGACACAGGATATTCTTCTTACACTTGGAATCATGCTTTTTTCCATTGTCAGTTCCAGCCTGGTCAAAGCCAGAAGCATGATGCTCCAGACCGAAGGAGGCTATGACACCTGCGCCAGGAAGCGTGTGGAGATTGCCGAGCACATGAGATATCTGCCCATGGGGTATTTCAACGAAAAATCTCTGGGACAGATCACTTCGGTCACCACAAATGTGATGCAGAACCTGGAAAATGTCGCGACGCGCGTGATCATGATGGTCTGTGAAGGCCTGCTGACGACGTCCCTGATCATTGTGATGCTCTTCTTTTTTGACTGGCGGATCGCGCTGGTACTGCTGGCGGGATTTGGGCTGTTTCTCTTTGCCAATCGTTTCCTTCAGAAAGCAGCCGGTAGCATGGCAGTGCAGAAAATAGACTCCGATGAGCGCGTAGTCGAGAAGGTGCTGGAATACCTGCAGGGCATGGCGGAGGTAAAGGCTTATCATCTGACCGGAACAAAGAGCAGAGAACTGAACGACGCTGTCTCGGCCAATGTCAAGGTAAATTCAGACATGGAATTGACCCTGATCCCCCGCATGAGCGCCCAGAATCTTCTGGCCAAGCTGACGGGAGTGTGCATGGTGGTCCTGTCCTGCTTTTTCTACTGCCAAGGGTCTATGGATGCCCTGACGGCGGTCGTCATGGTGATCTCCGCATTTATTGTCTATGCCAGCCTGGAGACGGCAGGCAATTATTCCGCCCTTCTCAGGGTGGTGGACGTGAGTGTGTCAAGGGCGCAGGAGATCCTGGATACGCCGCAGATGGATATCACAGGGGAGATGATCAGGCCTGAGAACAGGAATCTTGCTGCGGAGGATGTGGAATTTTCTTATGAGAAGCGCAAGGTCATTGACGATGTGACCGTGGAGATTCCTGAGAAGACGACAACGGCCATCGTCGGGCCTTCCGGCGGAGGCAAGACGACACTTGTGAATCTGCTGGCCAGGTTCTGGGATGTGGATGCCGGAAGAGTGACCCTAGGAGCAAGAAATGTGAAGGATTACGATATGGATTCCCTGATGGAGAACTTCTCCTTTGTTTTCCAGAATGTCTACCTCTTCCACGATACCATTGCCGACAATATCCGTTTCGGGCAGCCGGATACGCCCATGGAGAAGGTGATCGAGGCGGCGAAAAAGGCCTGCTGCCACGACTTTATCGAGGCGCTGCCGGATGGCTACGAAACCGTGATCGGAGAAGGCGGCGCCAGCCTCTCCGGCGGAGAAAAGCAGCGCATTTCCATTGCGCGGGCAATGATGAAGGACGCGCCGGTCATTTTCCTCGATGAGGCAACCGCCAATGTGGATCCGGAGAACGAGAATGATCTGATGCGGGCGATCCAGGCGCTGACAGAAGAGAAGACGGTCATCATGATCGCCCACCGCCTGAAGACGGTGGAACATGCCGACCAGATTCTGGTCGTAGACCACGGAAAGATTGTGCAGCAGGGGACACACGGGGAATTGATGGAAGAGGAAGGAATCTACAGGGACTTTATCAGTGAGCGGCGCGAGGCGGCAAGCTGGAAGGTCAAAAGACAGTGTTAACTGTTAATCGGTGCTTCATCAGCGAGCGGCGGGAAGCGGCAGGCTGGAAAGTAAAAAGACAGCGGGGAGCAGGGTTATGATTTCCTGGATCGGAGAGAATTTTGCCTCAATAGTTCTTTTGCTCATTTTGGCAGCAATCGTATTTTTCCTGATAAGGAGCAAGATCAGAGAACGCAAACACGGGACGTGCAGCTGCGGCTGCGGCTGTGCAGGCTGCAGCGGCTGCGCTTCCCGGAAGAAGGAGGATGAAAAACTATGAAACTGACAGAAACGAGGCCGGATCAGAATGGTGTGATCCGCAAGATCGGCGGGGATGCACACTTTATGAATCGCATCACTGCGATCGGTGTTACGGAAGGAACGGCCTTCCAGACCGTCCGCAACGACAGAAAAATGCCGGTGCTCCTGTATCTGCGGGAGACACTGATCGCTGTCAACCGCATGGATGCGGAAAGAATCGAGGTGGAAGCACAATGATGAACAGGATCGCTCTTTTGGGACAGCCGAACTCCGGCAAATCGACCGTATTTAATGCCCTGACCGGTTCCAGGCAGCATGTGGGAAACTGGCCTGGAAAGACTGTGGAGAAAATTGACGGCTATTATACATACAAGGGCACACGCTTCACCGTGACGGATCTGCCCGGCAGTTACGGTCTTTCCGGCAATTCGGATGAGGAAGTCATCACAACGGAATTCATAAAAAGCGGGCAGGCCGACCTGGTCTGCATCCTGGTGGATGCTTCGCAGCTGGAGCGCAGCATGTATATGGCAGCGGAGTTTGCCGCCCTGGACAAGCCAGCCGTCCTGCTGCTAAAAATGTGGCTGCCCCGCCAAGAGAAATGCCCCCTTCCGGACAGACAGGCAAAAACAAAAAGCTTGTTGTCCGGAGGGGAGCATATTTTTGCAGGGCGGCTTTTTTTCAGCTTCTTTTACAGGCCAATGCAGTTCAATGAGATTCGTGCAGCTCAAAAGTTTTTCCTGCCAGGCGATTGGCCTCGGCTTCAGCAGCCAGTTCGTCGTAATCCGCCAGGTTATAGCACTTATTAATAGGCGTCGGCAGAAGAACCTTCCCCGGCAGCGGCTGGAGTGCTTTCCCCAACGGCAGAGGTACCTTCCCCGGCAGAGTGTACGCAGGAAACCATCAGGAACATCAGTACAGCCACCAGCACCAGAGTAAGAGATTTTTTAAACAGCGACTTCATGAAAAGCACTCCTTTCAGAACATGATCTTCAGAAAATTATTTTTAAGAAGGGCTGGCCTCTCCCGCTTGAGAACTCCCGGAACAGCGCGTAGTTTATTCTTACATGTTTGTGAGAGCAAGCTCATGCCCACAAGTATGCTAATTCTCTTCCTGAAAAAATTCTCGCTCTTTTTAATTATACTCATTACCGGACGGTGATGTTAAAATATTTATGGAATTAAGAAACTGTGCTGAATGATGGAATGATGTAAAGGTCAAAAGGTATCCGTTGATGAGACAGTGTTCCCTTAACCGGCTTTTGAACTTAACATCATAGAATTTATACGGCACAGGGGGTTTTTCAAAACACAGCTGACAGTGAAAGGAGGAGATTCTGTTAATGAGGAATAGTAAAGTGAGTTTCAAAAAGATCGGGCATCTCATCCTGCAGGCAGCAATGTGTCTGGCCTTGATCCTGTGCCTCTCGGCGTGCGGATCATCCAAAGACAGCTCGAAGGAGACGCAGGCAGAGACTGCGCAGGATACATCTGCAGATGCCGGCCGGGAGGAGTCTGCCGATGCGGAGAAGGAAACATCTGCAGATGCCGGCCGGGAGGAGTCTGCCGATGCGGGGAAGGAAACGGCTGTTGATGCCGGTCAGGAGGAGTCTGCCGACGCGGAGAAGGAAACAGCTGTAGAACAGCCGGAATCGTCGGAGGAAGAAGGTCAGGCAAAACAGGATTCGGACCAGGCGATAGCAGCAGGCAAACCGCTTATAGGAACTTTTGAGACTCTTGACCTGGACGGGAATACAGTGACGGAAGATATTTTTTCTAAAGCCGATGTCACATTTGTCAATGTCTGGGGAACTTTCTGCCCGCCCTGTATTGCGGAGATGCCGAATCTGGAGCAGATCCATCAGGAACTGCCGGACAATATGCAGATGATCGGGATTGTGTGCGATGTGGAGAGTATGGATGTCCCGCAGTACCAGGAGGCACTGGAAATCGTAAAGGAGACAGGAGTGACCTATCCGAGCCTGATCGGCAATGGATCCATGACCGGACTGCTGCAAAGTGTCTACGCTGTGCCCACCTCCTTTTTTGTCGATTCCAATGGCTATATGATCGGGGCACCTGTTGTCGGAGCGAATCTGGATGCCTATAAGATCCTGTTGCAGGAGCTGGAAGTGGAATATGGAATGGATTGAGAAAACATCGCTTATCGCTTTTTTCATGAAGCTTTGGTATCTTTTATCGGATTCTGAAAAATACTTGATTTAAAGCAAATCTGTGATATTAACGGGATGTTTTTTCATTCTTTTCTATACGGAAAATTGTGATACCTGCAGGGAGATGGTACAATAAGAAGAGCTGTCGGCTGACACGGCCGCAGCCATGGACCCGCAACGGGAGGAGCTTTTTTGGCAGGTCTTCTTCCAAAAACGGTAAATGGTCTTTTACCATTTTTAATGCACTTTTTAATGAAACAGCAAAAAGGAGGGACTATGAAAAAGAGGCTATTGTGCTGCTTGATTGCTTCTGTGTTCTGCCTGACTGCAGCATGTTCTTCACAAGGGGGCGCTGCTAATGGAGGTTCACAGGCAAAAACAGCCGCAGAGGAGACGGTGACGCAGGAGACTGCTGCTTCAGCCGATACGTCCGCCGCTTCTTCAGCCGCCGAAGTAAGCACAGCGGAGGAAAGTGCCGCTCAGGCTGCCGCAGCAGCTCCGGGCAATGTTTCGGCAGACGGTTACACAGGAATGTATGAAGATGAGAGGGGCTGGTATGTGCTCTACGATCCAACACTGTTCACAGTGGAGGAAGCAGAGGACGACGTGAAGTTCCACTACACCGGCGAAGCTGTCGGAGAAAACTATGTGGAGATCCGCTATTATCCCGATAAACAGCCCAAAGAAGTCCTGACGGCAGAATTAGAAGAACTGACAGGAGAGTACGAAGTAGATGAGGAAGAAATCGTCCGGGAGGAGGCTTATTTTTACGAAGATAAATGGTGCTATACCTCCTCCGTCGAGATTTCTGAAGATGACAGAGATATTACTGTCAGCTATCAGTCCGCCGAATATAACGGGGGAGTTCTTCTGACTAAGCTCGTAGAAGGGGTGACAGATGAGAATATTCTTGAGGGCTACATGGCTGATGCACTCTGGTACATTCTGGATACAATTGCCTTCTATGACTATCAGCCTCAGGAGGAGTTCTATTACGTTCCCGGTACATACAGCAAGACCGCGGCCGCAGCAGACCACGTAGTTGAGGACGCGGATGACGAAGCGGATACGGATGAAGATGCCGACGAGGCAGATGCAGATGAGGACGCCGGCGAGGCGGACACTGATGAGGACGCCGACGGAGCAGACACAGCCGCAGAGGCCGCAGAAGAGACTGATGAGACAGCGGAGGAAGATGACGACGATGAGGACGCCGCTGAAGAAAATACACTCAGTGCGGACGAAGCCTTTGCACAGGCACCGGATCAGATTATCCTGCAAAATGATCACACCGGATCTTTTGTGACAGAAGAGAAGGCTCCGATCTACTGGGGCAGCTGGCAGCTGACGAGAAAAAATACGGTGGACACCTATGAATATGATGTCGAAGGAGATAATCTTTACCTGAATATTGGAGGTAACTGGATCGAGTATGAGAAGACCGGGGAAGCCGCGGCAGATGATGGCAGACTTGACAATCCGGAATATCTGCAGGAGCTTGATCAGGAAATTGACATTCTCTACAACGGCGGGATTGGGAAGACCGGACGTATCCGCAAAATGCAGGCCTTCATTCTGGAACTTGCCCTTCATGCCAAGACACAGAATCCTGATTTCGCAGTGATCGTACAGAACGCGGCTTACCTGGCCTATAATGACGGCCGGTTTGAGAACGGAGACCAGTCCTACATCAAAGATCTTGTCGATGGCTGGAGTACGGAAGGCGTCGTTGGAAAAGGAGATTCACTCACGCCCTCTGTCTTCCAGAAAATTTATATCGACCAGGTGAAAAAAGGAAAATTCGTATCAGATACGACCACAGTGCGGGACGAGGAGGAACTGCAGAACTACCTGGCCCGCGCGAATGCCTGGGGCATCACGCCCTTCCCCAAACTTGGCGGAGAACTGGCAAAGGAAATCCTGCCCGGACAGCGCTGGGCGGATAACGGGGACTATTTCTGGGTGGAGGATCCCACTGTCCTGGGAATTGAGGACCGCATCGATGCCAAACGCGATGTGGCTAAGCTGACAGATGCGAAAAACTTCCTCTACAATATAAACGGCCGTCCCTATGACAACTGGCAGGATTGGGACAAGGAGGAAGAAGCCTTTGAGAAGGGCGAAGGTGACAGGACCAGGATCATGGATTCCTACGCCTGCGGGCTTCTCGTCCCTTCTGAAAACGGGAAATACACTCCTGTTACCGACGATGAAGAAGAAACAGCCGCAGTCATCGCAGAATACGGAGACAAATGGGACTGGTGGTGGAGAGAGCAGGGACTCGATGAGACCAAGGGCAGAGAGACCTGGCTCGAGGCTCTCCGCAGTTCCGATTATGATGTGATCTATATCGATTCTTTCTATAACCACAGGGCACGGCCTGAGGAACAGACCCCCCTCACTGCGGAAGAGGTCGAAAGCCTCAAGCATAAACCCGACGGCGGACGCCGGAAGGTAATCGCCTACCTCAATATCGGCAGCGCGGAGCAGAACCGCTGGTACTGCCAGGATGACTGGATCTGGATCGATCCCAAGAACAAAAATTCCTTTTACAGTATGAAAGCCGGCAAGGTAATTGAGAGAGCCACTGACATCGTTTATGTTCCCTTTGCAGACAGTCCTTCGGCCAAAGAAGCGGGGAACACCGCTGAGCCTCCCGCCTGGCTTGCTTTTGACTACGGTGACGACTACCCTGAGGAAGCTATAGTGCAGTGGTGGAGTAAAGACTGGAGAGACATCATCATCAACGGAGACAGTCAGTATGCCCACAAAGTCACCGGAGACAACACATCCTCCCTCGACAGGATCATGGCTCAGGGATTTGACGGAGTCTTCCTCGACAACGCCGAGTGCTGCGTCGACAGTTTCTGGGAAGCCTTTGAAAAGTACTGGCTTGAGCACGGCGGTATTCCTGAATAAAAAGTGAAAAAGATCATCGATACGATATTTTTTACTCTTCACCGTTTTCGCCTATGCGAAAACGCTTCAGGGTGCAGCTCTGGCGAGCGGCATAGTCGGCAGGGAGAAATCACATGTTTTCAGAGGGACATTGGAGACCCTCTCCGTCGGGGAACATACCATTACTGCTGTTTTCGATGACGGCAGGGCGGATGCCGGATTCACCATTGTAAAGAAAACCTCCGGCTCATCATCTTTGACCAAGAAAAGATCTTCCGGCAGCAGTTCCGGGACCAGATCCTCTTCCGGAAGTTCGGGTTCCGGCGGCAAGAAAGGCCCCATGACCGGTGACACGGCTCCCGTGGCCATGTGGGCGGCCATTGCAGCTGCCGCGGCTGCAGGGATCGGTATCCTGGTCTTCCTGCGCAGATAGACAAAGCATGTTCAGACAGACATCGATTAAGCGATTAAATATGGTTTACATTCTGCTTCTATGATAGAATAAAGCGTAGAAGTTCTGCTTCAGCAGGCCCCGGGCAGGGCCCAAAGGCCCTGCATTATTTGAGGCTTTCGGGAATCGCACAAGCAGTGTGTTCCTGCCCGGCCCTGACAGCGCACCGTCGTGTCCGGCCCCTTGCAGAAAACAGTAATATTATTTTTTCACAGGCGGATGGAAATGTACTGTTCATTTGCCCTACCTGCCTGCGGCAGACAATCAAAGGAGTTATTTCATTTTGGTACCTATCACAGATCTACAATTTCTAATTAACGCTTCCGAAGACAGCCTGATCAAGTTTGATCCTGCTGTCAAAACATACCATGTGACCGTCCCCACGGACTGCTTCGGAGCACTTCTGAAGCTGCAGTTCGCGCCGGAATTTTACATCAGTATCCGTTCCGACCGTGATGCCGGCCGTTTTGGATTTGAAACTCTTGAGCCGGAAATGGGCGACTATATAGCCGGAACGGAGATCCCCTATTATGACTATTACGGCGGCTACATCATCCGCCTTGACAAGCGGGAGTCCTGCTTTGCCAATGACCTCGATGCGGCTGTCACTATTGACGCGGGCAGTGCAGAGCACGGGACGGACCGCTATGAGATCCATATCCACAGAGATTCAGGGAAAAAACTCCGGGACCTTTTCAGGGAGGAATCCTTCTACGATGAGGAGTTCCAGATCACAATGCCCTACAAACTCTATGTTCCCGGAAAGTATGACCGCAGAAAGAAATATCCCATGGTCATATGCCTTCACGGAACCGGTGAAGTTCAGGAGCCTATTGACTCAGTGCTGATGAAAACACAGATGGCGACAGTCTTTGCAGAGGATTCGGAAGCCGGCCGCAACGAGTGCTTTGTCCTGGTTCCCAAATGCAACGTCCGCTATGACAAGGATGACAACTGGACGACCCTGAACCAGTTCGTCAGGCAGAGAACGGATTCTCCTTTCTGGCCGATGCCCCACCTGACAGTGGCCTGGAGACTGATCGAGAAACTCAAAAAAGAATACAAGATTGATGACAGACGGCTTTATCTCACTGGTATTTCATCCGGTGCCTTCGGTGCCTATGTGCTCGCGATGGAGCATCCGGACGCTTTCGCAGCCATGGTCCCTGTCGCGGGAGCAGCCAACCCCGCGAGGATCGGGGCATTGAAACACATACCTATGTGGATCTTCCACTCTGCGGATGATCCGGTCATCGTCCCTTCATTTACACTGGATCCCACCCTGGCCGCGCTGGATGGAGCCGGCATCAGCTACCGCCTGACCCGTTATCCCGAGAAGCAGATTTTCTGGCAGTCCGCCCACTTCTGCTGGGAGAAGGTCTACAAAGAAGAGGAGATG
>Ga0310695_10004438_pt1 | contig 25881 bp, 22 predicted proteins | sample RumenRJG_04DNA_FD_203882 | JGI IMG/M metagenome (GOLD analysis project Ga0310695, IMG submission 203882) | Bovine rumen microbial communities from Lethbridge, Alberta, Canada - RJG_04 (v2) (version 2) | ecosystem: Host-associated > Mammals > Digestive system > Stomach > Rumen | place: Canada...
GCACGCAACTCGCGCTGCTGTCGAAGAAGGTATCGTTCCGGGTGGTGGCGTTGCTCTCATCCGCGCTGAAAAGGCTATCGACGCTCTCACGTTCGACAATGCCGACCAGAAGACTGGTGCTGCAATCATCCGCCGCGCTATCGAAGAACCGCTCCGCCAGATTGTCCAGAACGCTGGCCTCGAAGGCTCCGTGGTTGTGAACAAGGTCAAGGAAGGTAAGGACGGCTTTGGCTACAACGCTAAGACCGACACTTACGAAGACCTCATCAAGGCTGGCGTCATAGACCCGGCTAAGGTGACCCGCACGGCTCTCAAGAACGCCTCCTCCATCGCTTCGATGATCCTCACGACTGACTGCGTGATCACCGAAAAGAAGGAACCGAAGGCAGCTGCAGCTCCGGCTATGGATCCGTCCATGGGCATGGGCGGCATGATGTAATCCGCTAGAATTTCATATTCTAACTCCACTAAAAATCCCGACTCTAATGAGTTCGGGATTTTTTGTATGCAGAATGACGCAGAACAAGATTTCACTGGATTCTTCGGGCTTTCGCCCTCAGAATGACGAAGAGCAATTTTACAGCAGATAAAAACTTAATCCGCCTGTAAAGCCATAACTAGCAATACTACCTTCAACAAGCGACATTACGAAACCAGCACTCACTTCAACCCAATGGAACCTATACCCCATCGTAAAATAGTTCGAATGAATTCCAGAAAGGTCCGGACTCCCCCCTTCAATTTCGGGACTTGGCGCATAGACGCTCAGGCTATAGTTTAAAAAGAAATCGCCAAATATCAAACCGGCAAATCCACCACCAAATAAAGACGTGCTAAGGCCGTGACTTTCATTTGAAAAAGAATCACATTTATCATCGCTAAATAAAACAACTTCGCAAAGCTCCCCCACATAATCGGCATCGAAGTTTTGGAGGTAAACCCCGATGAAAAATCCAAATTCAACGTGTGAAAAGTTGCCACCAAATGAGAAGTGGTGGTATATGCCGTTGTTGTACCCTAAGCCTGTCCCCCAAAAGGCACTATTAGCCTTGTAAAAGAAGTCAGCCTTGCCCGTAAATTCGACACCGCCCATTTTATAAAGCCAATCCGGTTCCACACTCTCTTTTGACTTATTTTTTGAATTTGACGTTTCTGGAGTAATCTTTACATCTCTTCGCGTATTACTATTAATTTTACCCGTAACACGCCAAGAAGCGGAATGTGGTTGTTGATAAGTATTTGCCCCATGGACTTCGGGCGCTTCAGAAGCCGTCATATGCAGCTTTTGAAAATGCGTATTGATACACCCCGTAGAGACTAGAGCAAACAAAGAGCAAAATACCGGAAAAAGAGCACGCTTTAAATTCATACTTACAAAATAAGTAAAAAGCGAAGCAAAGAAAAACAATTATACGCAAAAAAGGAACCCGCGCAGGCTCCTTTAAATTTCATCCAATAACCAAAGACTAACGACCAACAGCCAATCGCTAGAACATCTTTCTCGTGTTGCGCTTGGGAGCAGGGGCAGCGTCCTTGCCCTTCCCTTTCTTCTTGGGCTGCGGGGCTTCGTAGCGGTTGTTCTCGACAACGCTCTTGTTGCTAAACAGCGTTGCGTTATCAGCAGACTTTGTCTGCGACGAGAAGTGGTTGCCATCGCACCTTTCGGTCGGACCGTAGCCCGCCGTGTAGAGGCAATAAGTCTTTTCAGAGCAGAACTCGCCTGCGATAAGGCCCGTGTGGTTGCAGATGCCACGGCTAATCACTCCAGGCGGAACCGGGAACGGGAGCTTCGGCAAATCCTTGTGCAACTTAGTCATCGTGGCCATCCAGATCGGGAGAGCGTCTTCGGTACCCGTATGACCGGCACCCATAGTCCCCGGCGTATCGGAACCGACCCACACGCCCATCGTGTACTGCTTCGTGAAGCCAATGTACCACGTATCCGTATAATCGTTCGTCGTACCCGTCTTACCACCGCTCGGGTGGCGGAAACCGGAGTTCCAGACGCGGGCAGCCGTACCACGAACGTTCACGTCCTTGAGCATATCGACCATCAAGTAAGCCGATGCCGGGCGCAGGACTTCGTGTTCGACCTTAGAATTCTTTTCGACAATTTCGCCATTGCGGTCCACGATGGATTCGATCATGTACGGTTCAATGCGGTTACCACCGTTCGGGAACACCGTGTAAGCAGATGTCATTTCCATAAGCGTAGCACCCACAGAACCAAGAGCCAAGCTCGGGACCGCCTGCAACGGAGCACGCTTGATGCCGAACTTGCGAGCGTAGTTCACCACGTTGCTGAGGCCGTACTTCATGCCGGTCAAAATGGCCGGCAAGTTCTTGGACTTGTACAGAGCGCGGCGGAGCGTCATCATGCCTTCGAAGTCATGTTCGAAGTTACCCGGACGCCAGACCTTGTTCGGGTTCTTGTCATCCGGATCCGGAATAGTCACCGGCTGGTCGTTCACGGAGTCGCAAGGGCTAGCACCGTTGTCCATAGCGGTCGAATACACAATCGGCTTGAACGAAGAACCCGGCTGGCGCAAAGACTGCACAGCACGGTTCCACTTGGACTTGTTGAAGTCGCTACCGCCCACCATGGCACGGATTGCACCGGTCTCGTTTTCAATAATAATTGCGGCTACTTCTGCGTGATGGTAACGGATACTGTCCGGGAAACGGGCATACTGGCCACGCTTGTTGCGGACCGTATCAGCGGCGAGGTATTCCTTCTTGAAAAGCGTGTAGACGCTGTCGAAATGCGCGACAACGCTGTCTTCGGGCATGTCGTACTTTTTGGTGAGCTGGAGCCTGCGAGTCGCGCGGTACTTGATGCGGCGACGGACGCGCTCGACCTGGGCATAGGCGACACTGTCAAGGAAAGCCTGGATTTCCGGGTCAATCGTACTGTAGACGGACACGCCATCAGCATAGAGCGAATTTTCGCCATACTTCTTCTCCATATACTTGCGTATTTCTTCGAAGAAATAAAGGCCAGTTCCGGTCACATCTTCTTTCTTGGCGAGCACGATCGGCTCTTCGATATACTTGCGGTATTCCTCGTTCGTGATATAGCCTGCATCGCGCATAGCATAGAGCACAGTGTTACGGCGGCGCTTGGAAGCCTTCGGATGACGGTCGGGGCGGTACGTTTCGGGGCGCTGCAACATGCCCGCGAGCACAGCGTATTCCGGGATAGAAAGGCTATCGAGCGGCTTGCCGAAGTAGTACTTGCCTGCCGCCTGGAAACCGTAGTTACCGCCAGCGAGGTAAACTTCGTTCATGTAGAATTCGAGGATTTCTTCCTTCGTGTAGGTCTGTTCGATGCGGATAGCCGTCATCATTTCCTTGATCTTACGGGAAAGCGAGCGTTCCGGCGTGAGGAAGAGGAGCTTGGTAAGCTGCTGCGTCAAAGTCGATGCACCGCGGAGCTTGTTGCCCGAGACGGCACTCTCGATAAGCGCAGACGGAATCGCCCAAACGTTCATGCCCCAGTGCTTGTAGAAAGCGCGGTCTTCAGTCGCCATCACGGCATGGATAGCATTCACCGGAATCGAGTCGATGGAAGTCCATTCGCGGCGTTCCACGAAGTATTCATGCGCAATTTGGCCATCCTTGTCGTAAATGTTCGTCACGAGTCGCGGATTGATCTGCTCGAGCTGCGAAAGCGACGGCAATTCCGGCGAATAATGAATGTAGACGGCCAGCGCAGCGATAAACGCCACGAAAATCGGGCACATGAAAATAAAGAACCAGCGGAAAACCTTGTTGGCAAAGGCAATCTTCACCACGCTCCAAATTTTCTGCCAAACGAGGGAACCATACTTGACGATGGCCGCGCCTAAAATCTTCATGAATGATTTGAACTTATCCATTTTAAGTCACACTAAAAAAGTTTGGGGACAAAAATAGCTAAATGGTAAAAGTTGTTCAAACCAGATCGAATGAAATTAGGGGGAAATGCGCCCGGAACCGCGCCAGAGTCGCAAAAAGCGTACAAAAAGCTTATTTCGCAAAAATTTTCACTTTTTTCGCCCTTTACCCTTGACATAATTTTCGATTATTCTATATTTGGACCCGTCAACGAGAGAAGACAACAAAAACAAAACGCGGATGTAGCCCAACTGGATAGAGCGTTTGGCTACGAACCAAAAGGCTCCAGGTTCGAGTCCTGGCACCCGCAGAAGAGAAGACCAACCGAAAGGCTGGTCTTCTTTTTTTCATCTTCGTCATCCTGAAGCCAAGTAGGGCTGAAGGACACAGTCACATTCTGCGTTCTCGTCACCCTGAGCGCAGCGAAGACAACCTTAGAAGGCGAGTGTTGCATCCAAGCTTGCATGGATATAACCGAGCCAAAGAGGTTGGGGCATAGCCCAATCCAGTTATTTCTTGCATCGCATTCTCGTCATTCTGAGCGTAGCGAAGAATCCAGTCATTTCTTGTATCGCAATACAAGACTTTACTGGATTCTTCCGCCTTCGGCGTCAGAATGACAGCCAAAACATTTCGCACTCTCGTCATTCTATTACCGCTTCTCCGTCATTTCGAACGAAGTGAGAAATCCAGTCATTTCTTGTATCACAACACAAGACTTCACTGGATTCTTCCGCCTTCGGCGTCAGAATGACAACACAATCGAAACGAGCCCTCTTGCCTCCCCTACTTGCTTTTGTGTATTTTCCTCCTTATGGAACAAAAAAGCTACACATACATTCTCTTCAGCGAAAGAAACGGCACCTTGTACGTAGGCGTAACGAATAATATTATTAGACGAGTTACAGAACACAAAGAAAAGCAAATCCCAGGATTTACCCAGCAATACGGAGTAGACAAACTAGGATACTTCGAAGAATACAACGATATACGTTTAGCAATCCAACGCGAAAAAGAACTAAAAGGATGGAACCGAAAAAAGAAAATTGCGCTAATAGAATCTATAAATCCACACTGGAACGACCTTTTCTACGAATTGCAGTAATCTAGCTTCTTCGTTATGCATCTCCGTCATTCTGAGCGCAGCGAAGACAACCTTAGAAGGCGAGTGTTGCATCCAAGCTTGCATGGATATAACCGAGCCAAAGAGGTTGGGGCATAGCCCAATCCAGTCATTTCTTGCATCGCATTCTCGTCATTCTGAGCGTAGCGAAGAATCCAGTCATTTCTTGTATCACAACACAAGACTTCACTGGATTCTTCCGCCTTCGGCGTCAGAATGACAGCCAAAACATTCCGCGCTCTCGTCATTCTATTACCGCTTCTCCGTCATTTCGAACGAAGTGAGAAATCCAGTTATTTCTCGTTTCGCAATACAAGACTTTACTGGTTCCTTCGGGCTTTCAGCCCTCTGGATGACAACGCTATACAAGACTTTACTGGATGTTTCGAGGCTATACCTCTCAACATGACGCTAAACGCTTCGGCGTCAAAATGACGCAACACAAGACTTTACTGGATCCTTCGGGCTTTCAGCCCTCAGGATGACGCAATAGAAAACGTTACAAGCTTTTGGGGTGGAAGCTTTTGCGGTGGGCAGGCGTGAAGCCTTGGCGGCGGATGGCGTCGAGGTGAGCCTTGGTGCCGTAACCGGCGTGTTTGTCAAAACCGTAACCCGGATAAAGTTCTTCTAATTTATCCATATAACGGTCACGGAAGACTTTCGCAAGAATCGAGGCGGCCGAGATGCTTGCGATGCGACCATCGCCTTTGACGATGGGCATCTGTTTTTCGGCAGGAACGCCGCGAATCTTGAGATTACCATCGACAGCAACGAGGATGTTAGGGAAACCGTTACTGGATACTTCATTTCGCTGCGCTTCATTCATGATGACATTTGCGGCGTCTTTCAAAGAGCCTTTAACTTCTATTGGAATTTCGGGAGCAATTTCATTGAGGCCCGGGAATCCGAGCGCTTGCAAGGCACGGCGCATCGCCAAGAAGTCCGCTTCAAGAATGTTGATTTCGTCAATTTCTTCGACGCTAGCACTTGCAATCGCATAGCATGCACAGGCGTCCTTGACAGCATCAAACATCGCTTCGCGCTTGGGGCGAGAAAGTTTTTTGGAATCGTTTAGCGTCAAGAGTGCATCGGGCGACTTGAGCACGGCAGCACAAGCCACAACAGGACCCGCGAGCGGTCCACGCCCAACTTCGTCAATGCCCACGACAATCGCGGAATTCTTCGCAGCGTTTCCAGAAAGCGCACCATTCGCACCCGCAGAAAACAAGTCCAAGTCACCGCCAAAGGCAAGAGGATTAGCCGTGAACCTGCGCAGCGCCACCTCCCCTTCTACCGGGGATTCAATGTTTTCCAAAAACGCGGGCAGTTTAAATTTCATTTTAAAACTTTACTGGATCCTTCGCGTTGCTCAGGATGACGCGGGCGGCAACACGAAACGCTTCATCGTCATTTTCTGCGATTAGCATTCGTCATTTCGAACGTAGTGAGAAATCCAGTTATTTCTTGTTTCGCAATTTCAAGACTTTACTGGATCCTTCAGGGCAAGCCCCTCAGGATGACGCTACAGGCGAAGCCTCTCAACATGACGCGGTTCAAGAAGCTCTCAGGATGACTTTAGTGCAAACCCAGCGACTTGGCGTAGTCGCGAATCGTTTTCCAATACAGCGCGTGTTCCTGCTCCAAGACGCGGGCGGCAAGCGTATCGGCTGTATCGTCCGGCATCACAGGAACCTTGGTCTGCGCCAAGATGCGACCGCGGTCAATTTCTTCACTGACGAGATGCACCGTCGGGCCAGATTCCGTTTCGTGCGCGGCAAGCACTGCCTCATGAACGTGATGTCCAAAGAAACCTTTACCGCCAAACTTCGGCAACAGCGACGGGTGAATGTTCAAAATGCGGTCCGGCATGCGCTTGAGCATGCAAAGCGGGAGCGCCTTCATGTAACCCGCTAAAATCAAAAGATCCACATTGTACTTGTCGAGAACTTCAAGCATCGCGGCTTCGAACGCTGCCTGATCTGGATGCGTCTTGCCCGAAATGTGATAAACCGGGATTCCGAATTCTTCGGCATGATGCACAGCACCACAACCCGCGTTATTCGTAATCAAAAACTTGCACTGGGCTTCGAGGTCACCCGAACCAATGTGATCAATAATTGCTTTGAAGTTGCTTCCACCGCCGGAAGCCATGACGCCAATTTTAAACATGGGCCAAATATAGTTTTTTTAGACGAAAGACGAGAGACTAAAGACGAAAGAATTTTCCTTCAATCACAAAATCAAAACAAATCATTAGAACGCCTCTTTCGTCACTCGTCTGTAGGACCATAGGTCCGTTCTCTCGTCTAATTTATTTATGATCAATTCCTGGCGGGGTGCGGAGGTAATAGATGACGCACGGGACTGTTATGCAGACAACCCAGACGAAAAAGTTGACGTAGACGAACCACGATTCAAAGGTCACGTGGGCAGGGATAACGTAGGCTTTCAACAGGGAAAACACGACGATGAGGAAAACGCCGGGGAGCATATGTGCAATCAACTTAGTCATACCTTAAAGATAATTCAAATCAAAAACATTTCATGTAAAAAGACTGCAAAAATCTCCGTCGTCCTGAGGAACAACGTGACGAAGGACCCAGTTATTTCTTGTTTTACACTTGTCATTCCGAACGAAGTGAGGACAACTCAGAAGGCGAGTGTTGTAGCCATGCTTGCATGGATATAACCGAGCCAAAGAGTTGGGGCATAGCCCAATCCAGTTATTTCTCGTTTTTTCAATACTAGACTTCACTGGATTCTTCCGCCTTCGGCGTCAGAATGACGCAACGGGCACAGCCCTCAGGATGACAATTCAGCCCACCGTCTACTGCCTACTGCCTACTTCCTACCGTCTACTCATTTACTATCTTTCCACCCGTATAAACCTTTAAATATCGGACCTCATTATGAGCATTAAAGAATATCTTGCCGGTGCAAAAATGTCCGGCTCCGTCCAGAAGCTGATGACCCCGGGTCTCGCTGTGGAATTCATTCAGCCGTGGTACACACCGCTTTCTACAACTCCTTCCACCACGGGTATTGCCGTGGGCGGTATCGGTTCTACGTTTACCGCAACGCCTGCAGGCACGACTCCCGTGATGAACGTGATGCCGGGTGTTCAGGTTCGCACCGAAAAGGCTTCTGACCTCCGCTTCAACAACTTCTTCTTCAAGGAAGCCGTCCTCAGCGCAAAGGCTGCGCTCGTGATTGGCAACTTCGCCGCATTCGGCATCTACAACAACAACTTCCCGCTCCTCGACGCCAAGGGCGCACGCGTTTTCGGCGACGCCGACATGAAGGACCAGAAGAAGGCCGAAGCGAAGCTCAACAAGGTTCTCGCCGACAAGACTTTCTTCGAAACGAACAAGGCCGCTTTTGAACGCTGGCACATCCAGTTCAGCGACCGCACCCAAGCTTTGATCGCCGCAGGCAAGGACTCTGCCGCCATCAACCGCGCCGTGCTCATCGACTTCTTCGACGGCATGGTTGGCGAAAAGGCTGCCCGCGAAGGCGCCCTCACCGCCGCTTGGGCAAACGACAGCGAATTCCTCGGCCAGCCGGGTTATGACGCCGCCAAGATGAAGTACACAGCCCTCTATCCGGTCAGCGAAACCGTTTATGAAGGCAAGGGTGTCGCCATCACCAAGACGCAGTCTAGCTATGTGACTCCGGGCGACGAACGCCTCTCCAGCCTCCCGGTGAACGCTACCGTCTTTACGCTCGAAAACAACACCAAGGAAACCCGCGAAGTGACGATTGTCCAAATCCAGGACAGCATCACGGGCTACATGGCAAAGAAGGACCGCCAGGGCGTTCAGGACTCCAGCTTTGTTCTCGTTCCGGTCGCACGTTTCCCGAAGGGTGTGCAGTTCGACAAGGATCTCGAAGATGGCCGCTCTGTTCGCGGTATCGAATTTTATAACGAAAAGGCTCTCGCCGAAAGTGACTTCAATGGTTGCATGGGCGTAAGCGTGGCTTGGAACAAGAAGGACAACCTCAATGTTTCTGTGAAGCCGATGTTCTATCAGGATGACGCCAAGTCCGTCTTGAAGGCAGCTCTCCAGAGCGGTCGCGTTGCAAATTCCTGGGTCAAGAACGTTTACAGCGGTCGTGAAACGATTGCCGGTGCCATCGCCGTTACCGCAGTCCTCAAGCCGAAGCAGAAGGTCTCCTTCCAGTTCAACATGGTGCTCGACTTCCCGGAAATCAAGCTGAACAAGCTCACTTCCGCCAAGAAGTACACCGCATTCTACCCAGAAGCATACGGCCGCGTGGTCGCCCTCCTTACGGAAGCACTCGCCGCCGACAAGACTTTCGATGATCGCCTCAAGGCATTTGAAAACCTTGTTCCGAAGAAGCCGGTCGCCAAGCTCTACAAGACTGCCGCCAAGCAGGCCGAATTCAAGAGCCTCGCCATCAACACGCTCAGCTTCCTCGCCGAAGCCACCGTGTGGGACAAGGAAGACCGTTTCCTCGTTCGCGAATGTGCCGACTATCCGTTCTTCAACTCTCTCGACGTTTACTTCTACGGCAGCTTTAGCTTGCTCGCCCTCATGCCACGCCTCGATGGCGTTGTGATGAAGCGCTTTGGCGATGCCATCCTCGCCGTGAACGACAACCGTCGCCGTCACCACGAATTTGTGAACCTCCCCTACGCCGACCTCCCGGACCCGAAGCTCGAAGGCCCGCGCGCTGTGCGTGGCGCAGTGATTCACGACCTCGGTAGCCCCTTCGACGCCGAACCGGATGCCTACGACTGGCACAACGTGAAGGAATGGAAGGACCTCGCTCCGAAATACGTGCTCATGGTCTACCGTCACTACCATAAGACGAAAGACATGCAGTGCCTCGCCGATTGCAAGGAAGCCGTTTACGCCGCTATGGAATACCTCGAAAAGATGGTGAACCCGGGCGAAAACTTCCCGCTCACGCACGGTACGGACGACACGTTCGACAACCTCTGCAGCTACGGCATCTCCGTTTACTGCGGTTCCCTCTGGATTGCAGGCCTCCGCGCTGCAGCAAAGATCGCTGAACTCCTCGGCGATAACGATCAGGCTGCCAAGTGGAACGAAAAGTCCGAAGCCGCAAACAAGGAATTCACGGAATCTCTGTGGGACGAAAACGAAGGCTACTTCCGCTTCTTCGTGACCCCGATGGAAATGAAGGACTTGAACGTCGAAAAGTACGCTGAACTCCGCGAAGCCGTGAAGGTATCGCTCGAACTCCCGGAAGATCCGAACGCAGGCGTGAAGGCCATCAACGAATGGCTCTGCGCAGGCGAAATCCCGGACGGCGAAGACCTCTCCAAGAACGAACTCCGCGGCCTCAAGAAGGCTTGGATTACCGCTCAGTGCAAGGAAGCCTTCACCAAGAGCTGGGAAGCAAAGATTGCTAACGACTGCGACGACGTGTTCGCCGATACGATGCTTGCCGATACCTACCTCCGCTTGCTCGACCTCGAACCGATCACCGACAGCGTGAAGGCCAAGTCTAACTTGCTCAGAATTTTCAATACGAACTATAAGGCCAACAGCCCGCTCATCGGTGCTGCAAACCTTGTTCATAAGGACGGTTCTCCGCTCGACGAATTCAACTTCCAGGCTCACGACGTTTGGATTGGTATTCAGTACAGCATCATGACCGCCATGATGTTCCACGGTTTGGAAAAGGAAGCCTCCGTGCTCGCCGATTCCATGATCGGAAACCTCTATGACGAAGCACGCGTTCCGTTTGCAGCACCGGAAGGATTCAACGGTTCTTGCCGCCTCCACCCGGAAGCTCTCGTTGCAAAGTTCGGCCTCAGCGCAACAGCAGCCGACAAGATGCACAAGGAACTTTTGAAGAAGGGCGCTCTCCTCGCCGACTCCCGCATCAGTCCGAAGCTCCCGCGCAATCTCGCCGCCTTCACGAAATCTTTCGGCGCCATTGCCAAGAGCAACAAGGTCGATGTGAACGAGCTTTTCACGCTCCTCCACAGCACGGCACTCAAGTACACCGCTGGTAAGTACTTCCGTCCGGGCATGGTTTTCGCTTTGCTTTATAAGTAAATCAAGAGTCAAGGCAAAAGAGATATGCTCGCACGCTCACAGGTCCTCGCCTAACGGCTGCGGAATTGTTCGCTTAGCGACACATCTCTTTCGCCTAAGTACATTCAATTACTTATAAGCGCCGTTTTTGCGGGATTCGCTTTATTGTATTAGTATTCTAGGGTTTCAGAGAAAAAACTACACGCTCACAGGTCCTCCCTTCGGTGCGGAATTGTTCGCTTTGCGACTTATTCTCTTACGGATTAATGCAATTACTTGAAAGCTACGTTTTTGCATCCATAAACTTTAAACAGGTGTTCCAAGCGGAGCACCTGTTTTTTAATCATCGTAGGCTTTTGGAACATCTTCGACACGCACCACATCAAGATCCACAATCATCATTTTATTATCTAAATTGATATTTCCACCATCATTGAGAACAAGTTCCTTTGCGCTATAATAAACGGGATCTGCATCCACTTTGAAAAAGATTTCTGAGTTGCAAAGACATCTCTTGGCGTTTTCGTAATCATATTTCACATTTACGTAAAGCGTAGAATCCAAAGCTGAAACTTCTAGGCTGTCAATAACGACATCGCAAGTCATTGAAATATTTTTGATGGTAAAACCAACATTTTCAAGTGTTACATAACGATACACCTCCGGCGGAACCGCGGCATCAAGCATCGGGTCATCCATAGTTCGTCGCGCATTGCACTGAATAACGGCATCTGTAACAATCACGCGGGACGGATCAGAAACGGCTGAAGAGGATCCAACTATAGAAGAGGAAGATTCACCAGAAAGCGTATTCGGAGCTACAGGAGAAGGATTATCGCCGCATGCAAAAAGCGCAAACGAGAGAGAAGTTACCAAAGCCGCCAAAACATAAACAGACGCCATTCTTGTCAAATTAAACTTTTTCATAAAAAATCTCCTTCCAAGCAATTTTTCACAAGACCAAATATAAATTGCCGTTTTTTAAAAAGCAATACTATACGCAACAAAATATTAGAAATTTTCAATTTTAAGTAAGTTTTAACCATAATATTTTAAAATCAATTTCTATATGCAACAAAATGTTTGATATAGAAAAACCCCGACACATGTCGGAGTTAAACGCACAAAATCGCACAAAAATCACGGTCTATGGAGAGACGCCATCAATGCCTTCAAAAACAATCTGATCAATTTTCAGATAGGAACCGCTCTTGATAAAGATGCTGAAGAAGCCTATTTCCTTTGAAATTTCACTCCACGCCACCTGATAGCTATTGTCATCTAGCATTTCTTTGCCCGGACGGAGCACCACTTCACGCCAGCCCTCCGCAACTTTCACGTTCCAAAGAGACTTGTGGAAATTGTTGTCGAGAACTTCGCGATAATGTTCCAGAGCCACATCAAATTCGCAGTCGCCGTTCACGGTCAAGCGAATAGCCGTGAGTCCACTCAAGTCATAATAGCCCGTATCAAGCCCAAGATGAGTCCCGAGCAGCACATAGCCTGAATCGCCCGGCACAAACTGCATCGAAAGGACCTTGCCACGTCCAGATTCCGATTCAATAGCAGCTGCAAAACCCTTTGTGGAATCAGGTTTCAAAAGCGTTGCGCCATCCTTTGCAATATAATACCATCCATAGTTTGAATAAACTTTTGCAATGTTATTCAAGCTATCACCATCTTCAAAATCTTCGAATACAAATTCACGTGTAACGCCGGGCAAGCGAACAAGCGTATCAGCAACGGCGCCCGGTTCAAGAGAGACCTCGGCAACCATAGAATCACCAGCGACTACATTAAAAAGTCCCGCAGGTACATGTGCAAAAACGTATTCATCTCCAGAACGTTTTGCGATATACGGAGTCGATTCCAACCGGAGATTTGCAAACAAGTTTTCAAGACTCGAATCCCCCGCTCCTGTACGCAGCATCAAGGATGACGACGGCAACAATGAAATTTTAGAAGGCGCAGAATTTTCAGTCAGGCTAAGCGAAGACCAGCTCATCAGCGAGGAATCCGCACCCGCAATGCCTTCGACAAAGCAATTTCCGCCGGCACACGCTTCACTCGACTTTTCAAACTTTGCCGTTCCTGCCGAATCCGAAATAGACGTTTCGACCGCAGACAGGCTCGTCTTTGTGTACAACGTCACACTCGCTTGAGCAAGAGGCTGTTTTGCATCATCCAGAACGACAACGGCAATTCCATTAGTCGTTTCGCTAGTCGCTCCCGAAAAACTCGGATTGTTTTCCGTGCAACCCATAAAAAGAGAACCAAACACCACACTCAGCAAAAGGAACTTTTTCATTTTTCTTCCTTTTTCATCATTGGAAACAACTGAAAATTCAACTGGTAAACGCTATCACAAATTTCAGATGGCATCGCATTCACCACATTCACAATCGCACGGCGAGTTTCAGCAAGGATCTCACGGATCTTGTCAATTTGTTTGGAATCGAGCGCCATCGTAAGCGTACTGATATCACGTTTTTCCTTGGGCGTTTCGGCAATGGATTTACGCGCCAGTTCTGCAAGGCTCCCCTGGTAATCGCTGATGGACGCACTCAGCCAATGCTCTTTAGTCTTCAAGTGCGCATCGGTCGGAACAATGCGCCCGTCCTTGCGCTGTTCAGCAAGCCCGAGCTGCAAGAGAGCGTCTACGGCATTCTGCACCTGTGTCGCCGTGAGTTTCGGAACGCAGGATTCACCGAGGGATGCGGCATCGTCCGAACCGTGATAGTCAAAAACATCTAGCGCCGAGCGGATCATCGGGTAATACCACTGCTGGAAATAGCGGTAGCGCGCCTCGTCGAGTTCACGGCTTGCCGCCGGACGCATTTTTTGCAAAGATTCAAAATGCTTGCGAACCTGTTCATCATTTTTCGCCTTGCCATAGGCGACCATTTCACGGAAATACTCGGCCTTCGCTTCTTTAAAACGGAAAAACTGCACAAACGATTCAACGCACTTGGGAGAAACGTGGCGTTTGCCCTGCAAGATCTTCAAAAGCAAGCTCGCATCCATTTCCACCGCCGTAGCAAATACGCGATAGCTGAACGTCGGGTCCAGCGATTTCTCGATTTCGTAAAAGTCCAAAAGGAACTTGCGATAATCGGAATAGTCATAGATATTGATGCGGTTTCTGGCAAGCATAGGCTACCTGAATCAAAAATAGGTTTTTCCCTTAAAATTTCCAATTTTTTGAAGCCTGCTTTATCATTTTTTTTCTGGAATCGTTGACATATTTGTCCACACCGTCCTGGGGCACATTCCACCCCTAGCCAGCAGCCACTAAATTGCTAAATTTGGAGTACTATGAGCTTAAAATTCGAAACCCCCATTACCGAAGTTCCGCTGTTCCACCAGGGTAAAGTACGTGACATGTACGACCTCGGCGACAGCTTCCTGATGGTCGCCAGCGACCGTCTTTCCGCTTTTGACGTGGTTCTCCCGACCCCGATTCCGGGCAAGGGCAAGATCCTGAACCAGCTTTCCCTTTTCTGGTTCAAGCACCTTGGCATGAAGAACCACCTCATCACCGCCGACGTGAATGAATATCCGGCAGTGCTCAAGAAGCACGCTGATTACCTCCGCGGCCGTTCCATGATCGTGAAGAAGGCTAACCGCCATTCCGTGGAATGCATCGTGCGCGGATACATCGTCGGTTCTGGCTGGAAGGACTACCAGAAGACCGGTAAGATTTGCGGTCACGTTCTCCCGCAGGGTCTCCAGCTCTGCCAGAAGCTCGAAAAGCCGCTCTACACGCCGAGCACCAAGCCGGACGTAGGCCACGACGAAAACATCAGCTTCGAACAGACTTTCGATATCGTTGGCGAAAAGGTTGCAACGACTCTCCGTGACATGTCCCTCGACATCTACACGAAGGCTCGTGACTACGCAGCAAGCAAGGGCATCATCCTCGCCGACACCAAGTTCGAATTCGGTGAAATCGACGGTGAAACCATCCTCATCGACGAAGTGCTCACTCCGGACTCCAGCCGTTACTGGCCGGCAGACAAGTACCAGGTTGGCAAGAACCAGGAAAGCTTCGACAAGCAGTACGTCCGCGACTGGCTCGAAACGCTCGACTGGGGCAAGACCTACCCGGGTCCGGAAATTCCGCCTGAAGTCGTGAAGAACACGCTCGCCAAGTACGAAGAAATCTTCGTGCGCCTCACCGGCAAGCAGCCCGAGCTCTAAGAGACCGCTCGGCTCTATCGCATAAACAAGAATGTGATTTCGCCTCGCTCTCGCAACCACTCCTCGTTAAATAAATCCAAGCCGAATACAGCAGAAACAAGCTTGCTTGTTTCTATTGTTGAGGCGCCGGTTTATGCAATGAAATCGCAATACGAGGAGTTTGTTGCTCACGGAGACCACTCGGCTCTATCGCAAAAAATGTGATATTGAAAACGCGCAGACCTCTTGGCCTGCGTTTTTCTTTTTGCGTCATGTTGAGCGACAAAGTCGCGAAACATCCAGTAAAGTCTTGTATTGCGTAACGAGATATGACTGGATTCTTCGCTACGCTCAGAATGACGAAGACGCAATGACTGGACCCTTCGCGTTGCTCAGGGTGACGAGAGTGCGGAATGTTCGGAATGACGAAGATGCAACAATTATTCCAAATAATATTCCCGGAGCGCATCGATGGTCGCTGTGGGCACGTGCATGCGCTGCGTAATGAAGTTCAGTAGCGAGCCATATTCTGCATTGATGCGCTTGAGCGGAATTTCAAGATACTCGCGCTTGACACTCACCAAGAAATGCAGAATGTCGAGCTGCGCTTCCGTCATTCCCGATTGGCGGCCCTTGGCAGTCATGGCTTCGAGCGGCTTGCGGTACGAGTTTTCGGATTCCGCATAATCATCTAGAATGGCGTTGTCATCGACACCGAGAGCAGCAAGCACAAGCGCAGAGCAAAAGCCACAGCGGTCCTTGCCCGAAGTACAGTGCCACAGCACAGGCGCCCCCTTTTGCGCAAGAACCGTTTCAAAGACTTTCGCATACTGAACGCTTGCGTAATCGTTATCGACAAAATAATTATAGAGCTTATCCTTCAGCATCCCGGCAATCGGATGGCGGGCAATACCAAAAAGGAACTCCATAAAGTCCACACCCGTCGCAGGCACCACCTGGTCCTTATTAAACGCATCACCGTGCATGGAATCATCCAGGACAGGGATCAACACAGATTCCATTCCATCAAGAAGCTTGTCAGGCTTTTGCATGTATTCAAAGTCGGAGCGCAAATCAATCACCAGATGAACGCCAAAATCATCGCGCAGTCGGTGCAAATCATGTTCCGTTGCCTTGGACAAGTTGCTACTGCGGAAAAGCAAATTATGCTTGACATGGGAACCGCCCGCCGGAATCCCGCCGAGCTGCCGCGCATTATCAATCGACTCGAACTTTAAAACATTCGCCATAAGCTCCCCTTTCCTACACTTCAATATATGAAATTTCACAAACGTCATTCTGAATGAAACGCAGTGGAATGAAGAATCCAGTAAAACTTGACTGGATCCTTCGGGCTTACGCCCTCAGGATGACGCACTTTGCCTCCCTACTCGGCCAAAGCGCGTCACTTCTTCACGATTCTCAGAACGCCCTGCTTGTTGTATTCGGGAGCATCCTTCGAGAAAAGCGTCTTCGTTTCTTGACGGAGCACGTATTTTTCGCCCTCGCCCCAGTCAATGACACTCCCCGACTTTGCCGGAATGCTGTCGCCAAACAAGCTGTCTGCGGCCATCAAAAGCGCCTCTTCCGGATCTTCAATCGTATTCGAGATGCACAAATCCGGCAGCGTAAACACAGCCAGGCCAAGCGTGTAAAGCGAATCGCCCGAATCGAGAATGTTGATCCACGGATCCATCGGATAATCGCAATCGCCGAACTGTTCTTCAAAAGCCTTCGCGGTCCAGGCCGTGCCAGACTGCTGCATATAAACGCCCGCAGCCTTTGCATTAAGCACTTTCACAATGGCAGAATTCACCATTTCGACATCGTCCATCGTCTTTACGTTCCCGAGCAAGAACAAAAGCGACTTGTGGCCCACAATCGCCGCTTCTTCTTCGGCGGAAATTTCATCACGTTCCTTGAAAATTTCCAAGAGGTCAGCAGATGCGCCCTGGCGAACCACATTAAACTGCACGCTGCAACCAGGAATCATCAACGTCTTGGAATCAGCATTCACTTGAACATTTTCGGTAATGGAAAACGGTTCATCAACAGCAACAGGAATCGGGAAAGCTAAAACGAACTGGTTCATATCGACCTCTCTTTAAATTTTCGAACAACATCTTCAACCGCATCGTGAAGCAAGTTCTGCTCTTCGACCTTCGGCATTTTCACGGACTTTTCAAAAGCGTTTGCAAGCGTTTCGGCAGAAAGTTCATCTGCCGGGATTTCAACCGCGTAGCCGGCCTTTGACAGATCGCGAGCCAGCACAATCTGCTCAAACTGCCCTGGCGTCGGTACAAAGATACATTTTGCACCAAGTTCCGCCATGTCCATCACCGTGCTGTAGCCGCCACGGCTCACCACAAAATCGGCCCGCTTCACAGCTTCCGCAAAATCATCCGTCGCCAAGTGCGTATGGAACTCGATATTCCCTTCGGTCCACGTTTTTTGCTCTGCCGAAGGTTTCCCGAGAATCATCATGTGACGCCCCGGGATTTTCAAAAGCGCTTCGCGCAACTGGAGTTCAAACTGCGTACGTGCAGGTTCCACCCCCGACACGACCGCCACGACCTTGTAGGCCGAGCGCATCACGGAAGAGCGCATTCCAAGAGTTCGCTTTTCGTAAGGCTCGGAAGCGACATTCCATTCCACGCTCGCCGAGTGCGCCATGAATTCCGACACGCTCATCAAGTCCACGTCCCGTTCGAGATTCGGCGCATTTTCAGCATTTTCAACAGAACTCGGCGCACTTCCCGCTAAATTCGAAGCATTCTCGCCAGCCTTCGCATTCCACTCCGAAAATCTCGAAAGCACTCCGACATAACGCATAGGCTTACTGCCAGGAGTCGCCCCCGAATGCGAAAGCGAACCCGCATAGCCCGGGTAAATTTCCATGTCCGGCACCCAGACTTCATCGAACTTGCGCATGATGTTCGCATGCCACATCACGCCAATGCGTTCAAATGCAGCAAACGCCCGCGGGAACGCAATGCGCCGCTGGTGCGTCATGTAAATGCTAAGAGCCTTCTTGGAATAAAACGCAAAACGGTTGTCCGAAAACAGCACATCGTAACCGTGGCGTTCCACCATTTCTTCGGCAAAGTGGTGTTCGTAACGCATCACGGCATTCAGGTGCATGCTGTTCTTTAAAAGCCAGAGCGCCATATTGTAGCCGTGCTTCGGATAGACAATGTTGTAGCTCGGCGCCAAGCGCTGCCGCAAATCCGGGAAAACTTCACGGAAAAAATTTGCATTCGCCTTGACTACGGCAAGTTCAACCTCGGCGCCCGCCCGCAAGAATTCACGGACTACGGGCACACAACGAGTCGCATGCCCAAGTCCCCAATCAAGCGGCGCTACAAGGACTTTCACTTTTCAGCCTCAAGCCAGGCATGCGCCCAGTCTCCATGGTCGCAGTCCTTGTTGTCACCCATCGTGACACGCAAGTTTATCGACTTTGCGCCCTTGATGTCAAGTCTCAAGCGTTCCTTGTCCGTCGTATAAAGCTTCTTGGAATGGTAAATTTCACGACCGTCGGCTTCAACAATAAAGAAGGCGCCATCGCCACAAGCACTTTCGTCATCAAGGCCAATAACAACATTCAACCAGTCGTAACCGCGAGCAAGCGAATACTCAATCGATGAATTGGCATGGCTACCAATGCCATAGCGGAACGGTTCGCCGTCAATCGTAATCTTGTGATGGTCCACTGTTGCATCAATTTGCGGTTCGCCCCATTCCTGGAAGAACTTGTTCACTTTAAGTTTTGACAAGAGCGCCACATTCGGAGCATCAACAAAGAAGTCGCGGTACGTGACAAGCGTATCTTCGTCAGGCATGTAGCAGCTCAGCACAACGCGGTTTAGACCGGCACGGATCTTTGCCGCATCCAGAATAAGCGTATCGGCGCTGTTCGAGACGAGGATTTCACCCTGTTTCTTGTCGTTCAACGTGTAATCGCAAGCGATCGATTCCGGAAAGCGCTTGTTCACGACAATCATGCCGTTCGATTCTTCGGTCACCATGAAGTTCTGTGCGTAATGCGAAACACCCTTCTTCGAAATAATCTTGTAAATTGCAAGTCCATAGCCGAACAGACGAGCTTCCATCAATACGCGTTCATTCTTGTAATTGCTGAGAATATCGTCAATCTGGTCGGTCGTCTTGAACCCGACCACGCGGCTATTGCGGTTAACCTTTCCGTAGCCATCCTGACCACGAACAAGATAAATGTTTCCGCCAGACTTCTGCATCCATTCCGCAAACTGTTCGGTGCTCCAGCTCTTAAACGTATTTTCGCTAAATGACGTATGGCCCGAAGCAAGCATCTGCCACGGTCTTGCATAAATGAACACGGAGTTCTTCGGATACTTGGCAAGTTCCGTATTCAAGAAGTCCTCTTCGATAAGGAGCTTGTTCTTGTAGTAGAGCATGTTCGCCTTGTAGCTCGGAGCATGGTAAATCATCAACCCTACAGACAGGAGGCATGCTACACCCGCGACAATCTTTGCCGCAGCGTCTTTTTGCATTTTCGTCGTAAACACAAGCGCATCGTAAAGCCCAAGCGCCATCAAAAGCGCAAACATCGGGAGCGCCACAAGCACATAGCGCTGGTTGATGTCAATCGTAAACGTTCCCGACACGTTCAGGAGGATCACGAAAATCTGCACACAGAACGTGATGCCCAAGATGAACCCGCGCACGTAACGGCGGGAGTAGATCATGCGGAACAGGAGCCACACCGTCGCCAAAAGCAAGATCACGGTAAACGTCGTATAGAACGGATTTTCCATAATGCCGCCAAACGCGGAATCCGTATTGAGGTTCATCATGACATCGATGTTTGTCTTCAGGTTAAACCAGAAGTTTTCAAGCGAGTGCGCCGCATGCGTACCGCCCTGGAAATCATACCCGCGATACGCGGCCATCGTGTTGACCGAAGGCCAGCTCACCGCAATCACGGACGCGACAAAAGCAGGCAAGCGGTACGGCTTTTCAAGGAAATAGCGGTAATAGTAAAGCGCAAACGGGATAAACGCAAACACGGTTTCCTGGCGAGTCTGCGCAAAGAATCCAAGCAGCGGGACCGTCAAAAGGAAATGCTTCCACGTGACCTTGTTCGTCGGCACAAAAGCATACCACGCCATGAGAACAGCAAGCAAAAGAATATACAGGACTTCAGTCGATGCCGAGCGCGACTGCAACAGGTAAATCGGCATGCCGCCCAGGAACGCCGTCGCCGCAAGCGCAAGCTTATCGCTCTTGAACCACTTGGAAAGCGCAAGGAAGAACGCAATCAGGCTCAAGATGTAGAACGGGTAGTTCACCATCAACGCTGAATCGCGGTTCGGTTCCATGAAGTTGAACACGAGCGAGTAGACAAAGCCAAGCGCCTTGCCCTTGAAGTTGTTCACCTCGGTCTTGCAGTCGAGAACGCCATCCGTCCAGACGCCCTCGTTACAGACACCGCCCGTATGCTGGAAATACATCTGGAGGCCCATCGATTCCCAGCTCGTCTCGTCGCTCAGGACGCGGTGCGTATTGCCGATGTTTCCGAAGATGAATACCGAAAACACGATGAGCAAAAGCGCAAGCCCGCAGAAGCTCTGGCCACTCGGCATAAACCCGCGAAAATGCTTTGCGATAAACGGCGCGTTGACAACGACACCCGCCACAAGCAAGAGGAACGTGAGGAGGATCGAATAATACCCCCACTCGATGTCCCAATGACGCGCATAAGACACGGATAAATTGTTGAAAATGAGGAAAGCGGAAACGAGCACAAACAGCGTAACCGCCAACATGACATTCTGAGGTTTATCCCAATGAAGAGAATCCTTCCATTCCATCAAAGACTGACGTAAAGACTTACGCTTCACATCAACCCTTCCTAACTTTTCTTTTTTCATAGTGCCTTAAATATAACTTTTATACGCAAATTTCAACCAATCATTAAAGAATTTTTGACCAAAACTTATTATTGCAAGCCTATATGAAACAGATGCAACAAAAAAATTTCAAAGCAGCTGTATTATGCGCGTTTCATAGACTTTCAGGGGTTATTTTGTATATATTTGAAAAAAGAGGATGTACCGAAGGTCGTTAGGAGTTAAAAATGTTTTACAAACACTGGAAAAAGATATCACTTGCACTGACCGGATTATTCTGGGCCAGCTGTGAAACAACCACTACAGAGCCTCCCCTTTACGGAGCGCCTCCTCAATACTCCAGCAGCACGGAAACTCAAGGCACAAGTTCCAGCGAAGCGGTCTCGTCCAGCTCAACGGAACAAGCCTCGTCCAGCAGCCAGGCAAACGCCAGCTCCGCCGAAGTCACATGCACTCCCGGAGATTCCATCGTCAGTTACTATAGCCCCTCTTATTCGGCGGATGTCGCCAAGATGAACGCCGAAGGAAGAGCAAAACGCGATGCCTTAGGCAAGATCGACAGCCTCAAGCAAACCCTGCAAGAAAAGCCGCAATGCCTTGACGACTTGAGCAACGAGCTTGGCAATTTTCCCGTGCTATATGGCGCCCCAGTCAATCTGCATTTCAACGAAGTCTGTAGCGACGGCACGACACGCCCGACCCAGGAATACCTCGACTACCTGAAAATGAAAGAGGAATGGGAAAGAAACAAGCCCGCCCTGGACGAAGAATGCAAAAGGATCCACGACGAGAAACTAAGTAAAATCGAACAGCGAATCAAGAAATGCATAGAAACGGGCATTCTGGATCGCGAAGAATCCGGGAAATAGATTATGAAAACGAGCATTCTTTATCATTGGAAAAAATTCCTGGTCTCGCTGACCGCATTTTTGTGGAGCGCTTGCGACAATTCAGCGGACGCATCAGAAATCTATATAGAAACGCCCAGTTACGGGGTGCCATTGCTGAGCAGTTCGTCCGAAACCATCGATCAAAGCTCTAGCAGCATCGGCGAATCCAGCTCAAGCAGCGAAATGGACAAGTTCAGTTCCAGTTTTTCGGCAGTATACGCCCCGCCTACGGTCTTTTGCTATAACGACACGGCCGTAAACAGTTCCGGCAAGGTTTTTGAAACGATCAGTTGCGAAAATGGCGAAAAGTTCCTAAGGACTCCTCAACTTTACAACGACCTCCCCGAATCCAGATCGGAACTCCCGGAAGGTGTCCAGGTCAACGCCCCGATCCCCGGTCAAGGCGGATTAGCATCGAACTGTCAAAGAGTCCCTGACACCTGCATTGACGGAGTCGAAGAAGACGAATACGGGAATCTCAAGCCCATCGGAGGCTGTTACCCTACTATCGACTGTCCTGAAAAAGAACCAAAGCCCTAAACACAATCAACTCATTACAATGTTCTACAAACACTGGAAAAAATTTTTACTTTCGGTACTCGCACTTTTCTGGAGCGGTTGTGAAAACGAAGACGAAGTCGCCGCCACCTACGGCTGTTTTTCGACAATCTGCCACAACGCAACAGCGACAAACGCATCAGGCGAAGTTTTTGACATCATCGAATGTAAAGATGGATATAAATACCTGAGACAGCCGGGATTTTATTACGAACATCCGGAAATGCAAGAAAATTTACCTGAAGGCGTTGAAATCGGGACCCCTCCAGCCGGTTCATGCGGTGCAACTAATTGCACAAACAAAGGTCCTGAATACTGCATCAAGGAATCTTACACAACGCTAGAAGGAACCGTGCAAGAATACGATTATTGTGTTCCCACCATCGACTGCCCAGAGAAACCCTAACCCATCCTACAGTCAACAGTCTACTTTTAACCATCTACTTCCTACCGCCGACTTCCTACTGTCTACTACTATTATGCAACTTTCACTCAAGAAGAAACTCGCTCTCGAAGCTTACCGTCTTTACCGCCACAACGAAATCAAGGCGCATCCGCTCACTTACTTTTTCTGGGAATGCACGCTCCGCTGCAACTTGCACTGTCTGCACTGCGGTAGCGACTGCGTCAAGGACGCCATCCCCGACATGCCCCGCGAAGACTTTATGAACGTACTCGACAAGCTCGCCCCGCACATCGATCCGAAGCACTTTATCGTGGTCATTACCGGCGGCGAACCCTTGATGCGCCCGGACCTCGAAGAATGCGGCCAAGAAATCAAGAAGCGCGGCTACCCCTGGGGCATGGTCACGAACGGACTTGCGATGACTCCCGAACGCTACTCGCGCCTTTTGAACGCAGGCCTCCGCTCGCTCACGATCAGCCTGGACGGCCTCGAAGCAAACCACAACCATTTCCGCGGCGACCCGCATAGTTTTGAACGCGCGCTCCGCGCCATTGACATGGCCGCACACACACAGGGACTCACCTTCGACGTGATGACATGCGTGAACCGCGAAAACCTCAAAGAACTCCCGAAGATTCTCGACCTGCTTTTGAAAATCGGCGTGAAGCGCTGGCGCATTGCGACCGTGTTCCCGAAGGGCCGCGCAAAAGACAATCCGCTGTTCCAGCTCACGAACCAGGAATTCCGCCAGGTGTTCGATTTCATCCGCGAAGTGAAAAAGCTGAACGTTATCAACGTGAACTATGGCTGTGAAGGATTCCTCGGCAGTTACGAGAAAGACGCGCGCAACTACCCGTTCTTCTGCCGCGCCGGCGTAAACGTCTCTTCAGTGCTTTGCGACGGAAGCATCTCGGCTTGCCCGAGCTTGCGCGGCGACTACATCCAGGGGAACATCTACAAGGACGACCTCTGGGACGTGTGGCAGAACCGCTACCAAGTGATGCGCGACCGCAGCTGGGCCAAAATCGGCGACTGCAAGACGTGCAAGTACTGGCGCTACTGCGAAGGTTCCAGCCTGCACCTCCGCGACGAGAAAACTAAGGAGCTCGCTTATTGCCATGTAGCGAGATTGGAGGCTGCTGGGGCGTGATGACAAATGCGTAAGGCGAGCGTCGCGCACGTCCACGGTCATCCTCCGTTAGGAGGATCCATACAGTTAAATCTTGAAAAAAGGAGGAATTTATTTATGAAATCTTTCATCCGCAAGCATTGGGGGCATTTGACATTTGCCCTAGCCTCGTTCTTCTGGGCGGGATGCACCGACAACGCACAGCCCGTGTATGGAGTCGTCCAAGTTCCAAACGAAAGCTCCAGCAGCGTGAACGACTGTCCCGAATGTGAATACGGCGTTCCATCCTTAAGCTCCAGCAGTTCCGAGGATTTCAGCTCCAGCTCGATTCCATACATGCCCGTAGCCGAATATGGTGTTATGCCCGACGATTCCCAATTGAAAACGCCGGAAAAATAGTCCAAATTCACTCCTGAAATGAGGTAAAAAAGTCCCGCCCATCGAGGCGGGATTATTTGCGTTTACAGAATTTTAATACAGAATTTATATATATTAAATTTATACAAACACAATTTATCTACAAATTTGATAAGCTTATGATTATAACGAAGGCCACAATTAGCAAATTTTGTCTTTTGGCATCAATTTTATTCGTTGCCGGATGTAATGAATCAACCTCATCCGCACCAACAACGTCAGAAGAAAAAAATCCAACTTTATACTCTTCAGTCACCCGAATGCAATGCAAAGACTCTTTAGAATCCGCCAAAGATTCTAAAATATATCTTGATCGCAACAATCCGAATGATGCGGTATATATCGGTGATTGCGCCGGTTGCACAAACTTAACACTTTCGATTCGCGATTTTTGCGAAATCTCTGCCGATGTAGCCTTAAACATAACCCAAGATACCCTGTTTATATCATACGCAAACATACAATCAAAGTCCGAATGCACCTGCTACAGAAGCCTCACCTTCAAAGTTCCTAATAAAACAGAATATAAATACGTCAAATTCAAAGACAAAGTTTTCAATTTAGTACCATCAAATATGCTAATTTCCTGCTTACCTGTTGAATACAAAGAAGGCTACTGCGTCCACCAGTAAAAACAGCGAAAGAACTTTTCACAAAAAAAACTCAAAAGAGTTAACCTACTTGTAAAATATATCGAACGCAACCATTTCGAGGATATCGGCAAGCCTGATGCTTTGAAATATTACGAAAACATCAAAAAAATCCCAGTCCGGTTGGACTGGGATTTTTTTGCAAATTCTCGTGAGAATTAAGCTTCTTCGGAGAGTTCCGGAGCCTTCTTGATCACGTTGCGGCGGCCATAGCGGACCTTGGACGGATCAAAAGTGGTTTCTGCAGCAGCTTCAGCCGGGGCTTCAGCAACCGGAGCGACCGGGGCAGCTTCGACAGCCGGAGCGGCCGGAGTTTCAACCGGAATGCGCGGAGCGAGCGGGCGACGAGCTTCGGCGACCGGAGCTTCAGCAGCCGGTGCAACCGGAGCAGCCTGTTCTGCAACAGGAGCTTCAGCGTTAGCTTCACGATGCGGGCGTTCCGGGCGGCGTTCGCGGCGCGGGCCACGTTCCGGACGCTGTTGCTGTTCATTGCGATCACGCGTTGCAGGGGCATGAGCCTGAGCCTGCTGCTGATTGCGGTTGTCCTTATTATTGTTCGGACGTTCCTTGTTCTGGCGATTTTCCTTGTTGTTGCCACCACGTTGAGCCATTTCCTGTGCGCTGATCGGGCGACGGGCGGACGGCTTCAAGTTCATGTCCGGGGTGAGCTTCTTGAAAATCGGGGTACGAAGCATCGTGAGAAGCTTATTAACCTTAACAAGGATAACAA
>Ga0310695_10004439_pt1 | contig 25881 bp, 21 predicted proteins | sample RumenRJG_04DNA_FD_203882 | JGI IMG/M metagenome (GOLD analysis project Ga0310695, IMG submission 203882) | Bovine rumen microbial communities from Lethbridge, Alberta, Canada - RJG_04 (v2) (version 2) | ecosystem: Host-associated > Mammals > Digestive system > Stomach > Rumen | place: Canada...
AAGATGTCTGACGGCCTGCGAACTCTGCTGAGCAGGGCTCCCTATGACGCGATCGCTGCCTATAATGCGGCTCTGCTTCTGAACGCTGAGCACAAGGGTCAAGCTGCTGTGCAATACTTCTGTCAGCTCTCCGCAAACATGGGATATAGTCCTGCTATGATCTGGATCGCCAAAATGTATTTTACCGGAGCATATCTGAACCCTGAAAACGATCAAAGCAGTCTTCCCGTCCGTAATGTGGATCGTTGCATTCATTGGCTGAGACAAGCTGTTTCGGAAAACAATGACGAAGCTCGTTACCTGCTTGCACGGATGTACTGGGACGGCATCGGGATGACCCAAAACAAAAGCACTGCAAAGGCTCTCCTTTCTCAGGTAACCTTCTCGCCCTTGTTCGGTAACCCCTACGAATCTTCTGAAGTTCAATTTTTTGGTAGTGTTTCCTACGGATTCGGTGCTGGTATTATGCATCGCTCGGAATACCGTGAGCTGGCATCTGCCGTCTGAAAGGAGTTATTGATATACCGTCATGAAAGACAAGATCATAAAAGTCGCAAGCGAAAGATGACGCTCACCATGCAGTTGTGGTGAGCGTCATCTTTTACTTTTTTGGGGATTTTGGGCACTTGCTATGTGTCTTTTTTCTGCGCTGCGAGTTCAAACAGAACCAGCATGTTTGGGAACTCAGCTATACTGACGGATTCCGGAGGTGTATAGTCAGCACACAGTTTTGCTGCTCCAAGTGCAGTATAGATTATCCGTGCCTCCCCGGATATATGCTTCAATATGGGATCGATCGTATTTATGTCCAGATACATATTCCCCAACAAGTCACATCCTCCAAGGAAAAGCTCGTCCCTGGAAAAAGCAAAGCCCTTTACGGCTGACAGGATTGCCGCACACACCGCTATGCCAATGTAGTTCTTCGAACTTTCAGGAAGGGGTTCTGTAGCAGCGATGATGATATCTCTTTCCTGCAATGCGCCATTCAGAAGATAGTTAGCACACTCATAGGCGATGCTGCAATACCCTTTTTGTATATCGTCTGGCACATTGTACACCTCAAGCTTACCCGATCCTCGCTTAGAGATAGCTTCCAGAATGAAGGTATGTGCTTTCCCATCCTCATAGCAACAGCTGGTCACCATTCCCGGTCTGCGAATCAGGTTACGTGAAAGCAGCTTTTTCGGCCCGAGCAATTTGCGAAGGTCTTCCTTCGTATAGCAGATTTGCTTGATTCCCTCCTCCTTAAGCAGCAGATAATGTGACACTAGCTTTTCCACATATTGTTCGACATCGCGAACCCCGGGCTCCAGTGCATATCCAGTGAAGAAAAGCTCCTTTGCCTGATCGGACAGAGTAACCTCTCTCGGCTCCAATCCGAGTCTTTTAAGTGTTTGCGGCATTGTGTACTGCTCAAGAATTATCTTCTTATCTTCTGCGCTATATGCAGGGATGTCTATGCGGTAGAAACGATCCAGAATGGGCTTGCTGATGGATGACGTATCATTGCACGTTGCAATATAGAATATTCCTTCCGTAGGGAGCTTTAGTTCAAGATAGTTATCCATAAATCCCAGTCCGTCGAGCAATGGCAAGCATACATCCAAAGGATTTCCATGGGTTGAAACCGAATTTGCTTTGTCGATCTCCGAGAGTATCATGACCGCATTTGCAGTCCCCAAGGCATACAACTGCTCCATAATCATCCCAGGTTTTCCGTTTTCATAGATCCTTGCAGAGCCGCTTAACGTCTCGCTGTCCCGCAGGGTAGAGAATTCAATATGCATCTTCGCCATGCTGAGCAGTTCAGCAATAGCGTCAGCAATGCTGCTTTTCCCAACGCCTGCAGGGCCGCATAGAAGTATTCCCCATTTAGGGAGTGTTTTGGTTGCTCTGATCTGAGCAGCGATTTCCAAAATCCTTTCCTTAACGCTTTCGAGGCCATAGAATCGCTGGTCTAATGTCCTTTTTATGCTTTCGATTTCCTTGATTGTTGGCTCACGGATCGTCCAATCCACATTGAGGACATAATCCAAAGACTTAAGGATATGGCGTTTGTCATCTGCACCTAAGGATTCTGCATCCAGGTTATTAAAATAGTTTTCTGCCCACGCCTGAACAGATTCCGGATAACTGTCTCGGCAGCACCGATACAGAACCTGCAGTTCGTCCTTTCTCGTAAAGTAGGATCGGCCCTTCGTCGTGGACGTGGTTGCAGGACTATACCAAGGCGCAAGCTGTCGAGCGAGCATGGTCTGGAGTTGCCAATCATTCTTCGGTATTTTATTACCATTCGGATTACGAGTGACGTGGATAGCCTTAACAAGCAGCCGATCCTCTTTTATCTCTCCTGCAACAGCCAACGGTGTATCTGATTCCGACAGTTGCCGAATGATTTCATATACACGATGGTTCAACACACGGCAAGTAATCTGCGCTCCAGTTAACTTTCCAGCCATCACTTTGAAAGATAGATATTCCCCGGCCGCGAGAAATTTCCCGTAGAACTCGTTCATTCCCTCGGAATACTCCTTATCCCTCGGCAACCTCAGCGACATGAACGCCTTTCTGTGAACTTCCTCATTCACATAGAATGCCGCAGGACGCGTCTTTTCCTCTAGGCGATGGCAATCCTCCTTCGTCTTTGACTCGCAACGTTCTATTCGCAAATCCTGTTTGGAAGGTCCAAATAATTCGTGAAGGTCATCAGCAGTATAGCTGATATGATCGATTCCCCTTTGCTCTTTTAAAAGGAGATAATGAGACGTAAGCTTTTCAAAGTACTGTTCAATATCGCGCACACCGGGTTCAAGCGCATACCCCGAGAATAACAACGCTTTTGCCTGATTGGACAATGTTATTTCCTTCGGTTCTAAGCCAAGTCTATCCAAAGCTTGTGGCATCGTGTACTGCTCAAAAATAACCTTCTTGTCCGCTGCACTATATGCCGGAACATCAATACGATAGAAGCGGTCAAGAATTGCCTTGCTGATGACGGATGGATCGTTGCACGTTGCGACAAAGAACAGCCCATCCGTGGGTATCTTTTGCTCGAGATAATTATCCGTGAACCCCATTCCATCAAGCAACGAAAAGCACACATCTATTGGATTCCCGTGTCCTGTTCCAGCGTTTGCCTTATCAATCTCCGAGAGTATCATAACTGCATTCGCTGTCCCAAGTGCGTACAACTGCTCCATGATCATACCGGGTTTCCCATTCGAGTAGATTCGCGAGGAACCGCTCAATGCCTCACTATCTCGAAGCGTAGAAAACTCAATGTATGCCTTGGGCATACTGAATATATCCGCAATTGCATCGGCAATACTGCTTTTCCCGACTCCAGCAGGACCACAAAGGAGGATCCCCCATTTGGGAAGTGTTTTTGTTGTTTTGATTTGTGCGGCTATCTCCAAGATACGTTCTTTAACGCTATCAAGTCCATAGAAACGTTCATCCATCATCACTCTGATAGTATCAATTCCCTTTATTGTTGGTTCCCGAATAGACCAGTCCACATTGAGAACGTACTCCAGTGATTTCATAATATGTCGCTTATCATCCGATCCGAAAAGCGGCACATCAAGATTTTCAAAATAGTTATCCGCCCAGATTTGAATGCTTTCGGGATAACTATCTCTGCAACAGCGATATAGCGCTCGGAGCTCTTCCTTTTTTGTAAAGAAAACTCTTCTTTTTGTGGTGGAAGCGACAACGTTGCTAAAATCGTTTGACAACTGCCTTGTAAGAAAGGCTTGCAGTTGCAGATCATTCTTTGGGACGCGATCTACTTTTGTGTCTTTTACAATATGGATAGCTTTAATAAGGAATCGGTTCCTTTTGATCTCCCCAGCAACAGCGACAAGAGCTTCTGACTCCGACAACAGTCGAATGATCTCCTGAATACGGTGGTCAACTTTTTGGCAGATAATCTTCTCTCCATTCAGCTCTCCAGTCATCATTTGAAACGATGTAAGATCGCCAAGGATTGTAAACCTCCCGCAATATTCGTTTGTCCCTTTTGGATATATTTTGCTGCTGGGAAGGCTCATTGAGATGATCGCTTCTCTATGAAGGTCTTCATTTGTATAGAATATGCAATGTTTTTCCTTAATTTCGTCAAGTTTTTCGCGTTCTGCATCCGCTTTTTTCTCCTCGATTGTTTCATGAATGCTTCTAAAAAGTTCTTCCATCTCACTTTCTTCATCTTCAATTGTGTTTTCTCTGATAGTGGGGAGGACTTCCGGATGCTTGACATTACTTTTCTTTTTCATTAATACTCACCTCCTACTATATCCATTTTAAAACATGTGGCTATATTATCCAGTATTCAAATCGTATATCATTTCCATTTTCGTTAATTCCAGTATTATTCATTTACTGAATCCCACATACCTCTCCAAAAACATCCATGCCCGCTTTTTTCTCTATAGAAATAGCAAATTAAAGTTAACAGCTATGCAGAGCGGAACAAATGTTTCTGTCTCTGCATTTTACTGTGCTTTCCTATTGCCCCTTACTATTTAATCTCTATATAGAATCTATGGTTTCAAAGATATAGATTCTATCTTTCTCCTCTACTCTGTTAGTCAGAACAACCCCTTCAAACAGGCTATCAAACTGACTTAAGAGGAGGAAATAAGAATGAAACGCTATGGTAATACGATGGGACAGCTTCGCAGGCTTCTTCAGGATGCAAAATACGATCCCGCCTCGGCATTTGATGCCGCTGAAATTTTAGAGTGCACAGGCAGGAATTCGCGACTGACACAGCTGCTTTATGATCGAGCGACATATGGACACAAAACCGCAGCCAAGACCAACCTTGCTAAGCTGAAGCTAGCCCATCTGCTTATCAGTGGGCACTACATTAAAGATGCTGACAAATCCAGCTTAACAACATACATAAAAGATGATGAGCAGGCATTCGCCCTAATCAAAGAAACCGAGTCTAATGGCTACGGCAAAGCAGCCTACCTGCTCGCCCGGGCATATATCGACGGTATTGGTGTTGCCCAGAGCAAGTCCATGGCCATCTACTATCTCGATCAGCTCACCGAAGCGTCTACTGACCGCAATGAGTTTGAGCAAGCAGAATTGCAAGTATTTGGGAGTATCTCTTTTGAGCTTCGTCATCTTATGTTTCAGCAACACAATAAAAGTGCTTCCAAATAGCGCAAAACAATGCTGGCAGTTTGTAGTTCAAACTGCCAGCATTTATATGACGCTATATATCCTTTTCCATACGATAACACCATGGTTTTGTTGAAGTAACTGAAAAGCCATTGAGCTCTTCAGCAATGCTAAAGCCATTGCTCTTATAACATTTGATTGCTGTTGGATTATCTGCCAAAACGTATAACTCAACTTTGCTTTGAGCATTTCTCTCGCAAAATGACTTCACCATCATGCTGCCAATTCCTTTGCCCCTTTGCGCTTCAGCCACACACACGTTGATTACTGAGAGTACGTTATCAGGGACCTTCAAATAACTCGAGAAATACTCCGCAACTACTTTTTTAACCGTCTCTGGCAATACCACGTCTTCCTCTTGGGCAGTTTGAAAAAGTGTTTTTGGTTCCCATGTCAGTGGACCTCTATGCCACAAGATTAAGCCCAGCGTTTTGCTACCTTCCATGCACAAGAAAAGATTCTCAAGGCAAAACATGGTATCTTGCTTTTGAATCATTTGTGGCAAGAGAATACATGCGATTGCTTCAGAGCCAAATAGAGCTGGATAAATATATGGATCGGTCTCATAGATCAGCTTTGCAATCTCTCGAAGCATAGCCGCATTTCCGAGATCCGACTCTTCCATTTGCCTATAAATTCGTCTCATACAGTTCCTCCAACTCCGGGCTGTGATGCCATTGTGCTCCTCTGGGGAAGGGTTGCATGGCGAGTTCATACAATTTACCCTGATTAACATTGTCAGCTAGGTATCGAAAACCAAGTGATTTATACAGCGCTTCGTGATCAGCGCGAAATACATTGACTATCCAGCTTCTGAAAAAGATGCCTTGTTCTGCCCATGCCTGTATTTGGCTGATGAATGATTGCCACAGCAAGCTATAATTCTTTGCAGTTTGCCAGCCTTCGTTTATACTGAAGTTCAAAATGTATCCCGCATTAAATACAGAGGGAAACAGAAGGAACTCCGTCTCGGATACCTCGAACTCTTCCTCCAAAAATTTCCCCTTTCGAATTTTCGCCAGTGAATCCGCTGAAGGAACCAGCATAGACCAATTTCCAACTATCTTGTCTTTTTCATTGATAACATACTGAAAACTATCCGGATATGAGCTGAGATAAAAGGCCCACAAGCGCGCGTCTCCCTCATTACCGCCAACATCGCCATAAAGGCTGCGATCATTCTCGACAAGCGCCTCTCCTATTTGCTCTTTTGTATACCCAAGTTTAATCAGATCTCTATACTTTACATGTCTCAATTCCGCAGATACATTCTCCTCTTGCTTCCCCGTTTTGAGCCTTTTATCCATGCCTTGTAACTCAAAACGATAACCATAGCCTCGGACTGTGACAATCCTTTTTCGTAGCTCCTCATGGATAGAGCGAATCCCATTTACCAAATCCCGGACATTTTGTCGTGCATAAGCATCCGTGCCTTCGCCGCTTAACCCCAAATCCGTCATCCCAGCATTTTTAGCTTCTCGGTCTTGCGTTTCATATATTTCCCATACCTGATCATAGATTCTTTCACTGAGAATCGTCTGTCCACGGTAATATGTCATTAACTGTAAACAGCGAAACTCTTTTTTCGACAACACATGCTCGTCCTCTTTCCCTCGAAGGACTTTGTGCCGATCGAAATCAAGTATGCACGAAGGGGACAGTTCGATTCGTCCCGCTATATCATACCAATTGCTGATTTTGCTGTTCGCATCAGGTATCATATTAACCTCCCCTAACGGCCAATCGCTCACTGGTCTATATTTCTCGTAATATGAAGGCCAACACCTTTTTCTATTGCAAATGAAGTACCGGATAGGTTATCTTCGGGCAAAAAGACATACCCTCGACGCAAAAATTCATAAACGGTCCGATACATCTCCCGCTTTTGGAACGCATCTGTGTGCGTGTCCTCTGCTGACGCCTGATTGCTTTCAATGCTTATAATGCGCTCTCGCACTGCATCTAAACCTCTGCTCGCAGTGATTGAATCGAATAGTCCTTTTTTCAAATAGTGCCTGAACAGCGTGCTATAGAACTCGAGTGGATAATGCAGCTTAAACCAAGCAATCCTATAGGCAGTCAGGGCAAACGCTACGCCATGAGACTTGGGAAATAGATATCCTATTTTTTCCATGCTTTTCACATACCATATAGGAATCTCGTTGAACTCCATTTCTCTTGCCATCGTGCCATTAAATCCGGCTCTATGCGCCATTCCCTTTCTTACACGCATCATAATAGCAAATGCTGTTTTTTTTCGCAAGCCCCACTCATAGAGATCGAAGAAAATATCTTCTCTTGTTCCTATGACGCTTCCAATATCAGCCGTACCATCTGCTATTAGTCTTTCCGCATTCCCACTCCAAGTATGGTATCCATGCGCTAACCCGAAGGCTCGTATCAAGCTGTCATAGTCTTTAGGCTGCGTCATACTCAATACTCTTTGAGATCTGCTGTCAGCAAAAGCTCTTACCCCGTCTGTTCCGACATTGCACAAAACGTCATCAGCTACATTCACCTCCAATGACTTCGTCGAGCAGAAAAGCTCCATTGTTTTTTCTTCACCCATTGGAATATCATCAATTTCAACTCCTGTTCTTTGGAAAAGCTCGCTCAGGATATCGATATCAATATGGCTAAGTAGCTCAAGCTTCTGCAAATACACCTCCATAGCGTAGTAATCGAAATGCGTTATGGCTTTATAGTGGTCTTTGCTATACGAAATGCGTTGAGCAGGGCAAAAATCCTCAGTCGCCATACTCTGGGGAATGATGATCCATCCACCCGGGAACATACCCATCGCAGTCATAACACCCGTGATCTGCTCAACTATACGTGCTTGCTCATTGTCAGAATATCTTTTTTTATGGAATTGGGCGTATCGCGCCACCATCCCCTTTGCCTTGACCTCTGGTAAAGTGGTAACATTCCCGGTACACAGCACATGATCATCTCCGAACATATCACGCAGATACCGTTCCGCCCGACGAATAAAAGCGGAAGAGAAATCAAGATATATTTCAACAAGCCGGAACTGACTCTCCCCCAGAAATGCTTCGTAAGGAATATTATATCCATCTCGGAAAAGCGGCTTTCCACATTTCGGGCAAGCACGATCAGGCAGATCAATTCCGCATCCGCGCAAATGACCGCGAATGAACTCGATATAACCGCAATCGCACCGGTAATGGGGTGGCAATGGATTTATCCCCGTTATGCCAAGGAGAAAGGCCACAAATGAAGAACCAACCGCACCTCGTGTTCCAACTGGATACCCTGCCTTTTTTGACTCCTCCACAAGCTCCATTGCGGCCAGAAATACACCTTCCGCATGTTGAGCATATATAAGTCTCATTTCTTCATCAAGGCGGGTCCTCACAGTATCTGGGTAACTGGCACCATAGAGTTCTTTTGCTTTAGCATGGATATAATATCTTAATTTATCATCAGCTCCATCAAAGCAAGGAGGATATTGGTCAAGTTCGGGAAATAAGCTGACTGTTTCGCATGCATTTGCCAGCATCATCGGATTGTCAATTAATGCACATGAGCAGTTTTCTTCTCCCAAATATGCAAATTCCTCTTGTAGCACCTCTGGGTTCTTAAGGTAAAATGGTAAACTCTCATATTCGGGAAGCGTTTCCCCATCCTCATCTCGAAGAACTCTCCATGCCTCTTCATCTTCAGGCTCAATGAACCGAGCGTCGCTACTGATAATAAAAGGCTTTTCATTTGCTTTTGCTAACTCGACAAGATTCCGGTAGACTTCCTCAATTTTGAATTGTTCCATCTGTGCTGTCAATCCATGGCTACCACCGTAACATGGGAGAATCTCCACATAATCATAAAAGCCTATCAGCCCATTGATTTCTTTTCCATAATAAACCGAGAGAAAAACTTCTCCCTCTACTCCCCCTGTGCCGAGCAGAACACCTTCACGATGCTCAAGGATTTCACTCTTTAATATCACAGGATACGTATCTGCGCTCCTTAAATATGCTGCGGAAAGCATTTTATAAATATTTTTCAAGCCAACCTGATTTTTGGCCAGCATCGTTATACGCAATGGTAAATCAGTTTCACTGGTAATATTTTTGTCAACATCGTTCTTGAAATAGGCATCAATGCCGAAAATTAGCTTAATATCTTTGCCCCTTGCACTTTTCAACATTTCCGGAAACGAATGTACTGCCCCTGTATCCGTAATCGCAATTGCCGATAGGCCCATTTCTTCTGCCTTCTCGATCAGCTGCTTCGGTCTAATTAACGAATCCATCCGCGAGCAAATTGTATGAAGGTGCAAGTCTGCTCTTTTCTTTGTCTGGGTTACTTCAATCATTTCGAACAACCTCCCTTGTTGCGGACATAGATACCGTAATTTGTTGCATTTTCCAATTCATGCTCCGGTAACTGCGTATCGTTCACTTAAATACCGCATCAATTGGGCAAAGTATAACATCTATAATATCACGTTCCAAAGAGTCCGGAGACAGTCGATGCCTAATCAGTGATTCTTCACTTCAGCCATTTAATCTGAAAAATCTTTTGCGCTAACACGAATATCTTCCCATGCTTCTTCCTTTACACGATGGAATGGAATATCTGATCCAGTAAGAAAGAATTCCCAATTAGCTTGATCGACGCCTTCATCCCAAGTGCTATCAACTTGATACCACATACCGTCAATCCGCACAGCATTCCATGAGTGCCCACTCCATTCGCCAAGAGAATACCCCTCCCCATCAATAATTCGCACAGGAAGACCCACATACTTGCACATCGCATAGAATAGTTGCGCGTAACCCGCACAAACAGCTTTCCCATCAACCAACGCAGCATATGCAGTGTACCCTGGTTCCCGTCCAGTTGTTACACCGGCAAGATATGAGTCAAAGGTATCATAGTCATACCTTACATTAGACGTTATGTACTTATAGATTTCGCTGCATTTTTTGTAATCAGACGCATCTCTGATCCCCAAATTGTCAACTATTTCTTTGATTCTACATTCCATATCGGCTAACTGTGCAGGAGTCATCGCGTACTCGACGCCTGAGAAAACAATATCCCAGTGACAGTCATCGATAGAACGCAGTTTATAACATGCACCCGCTGCATTATGATCAAGAAAATTTCCAGCAAAAATATAATCTTCCGCATACTCCTCGCTAAATGCCGGATAATATAAGTTATTGCATAACACGTCCTTCTCATTAAAATCAAGGGTCGAGATGATTTTAACCTCTATTTCTTCCTGCCCTTCAAGCAAAGCGTCGCGAAGCTGTTTAACTGCCGACTCCAGTTCAACATAGTCATCCCACTCGTTGGGTTTCCCGTCCTCAGAATCAGCATACAAGTGGTCTTCCTCTAAAGAGAGTCCTTTCTCATAATTGTGGTCCCCTTGGATAGAAGCATTTGCGGCTTTTTCGGTTGCGACGGTCGGATTGGGGAGTGTCGCATGATATGCGGACGTTGCAACAAGGACACTAACAATTGCGAGTAAAGCTTTTTCGAATAATTTTTTCATGAGTAGCTCCTCCGTTAGTACGAAAATCCTGTGCTATAATCGTACCTTATATATTTAGGTGGTACTACTCGTATATTTTTAATTGTTTTCACTCCCATTAATTTGGGAGTTAATTTTCATCATGTCCACTTATTCTGATTTATAACAACAGCGATGGATGACTATATCTCATCCATCGCTGTTATTCGCAAAATCATTTCACAGCAACATGTAGTTCCGTCTGTTAGTTCAAAGGACTCCTTTGGCTCGGCAAAATGCCAAACGAGTTACGTGAGATCTTAGCATTTAATGATTCTTTTCTGCGATATTAGCTTTCAAATCTTCAATTCGCTCTGATAATTCAGAACTTTCTCCTATTTCTTTGCTTATTTTCTTGAGGGAGTGCAAAACGGTAGAGTGGTCACGATGAAAGGCTGCTCCAATTTCATTGGAGGATTTTCCAAGCATATTATACGCGAGAAACATAGCAACGTTTCGTGCTAGAGCCACATTTCTTGTACGAGATGTCCCGGCTATTTCCTGAACTGACACACCGTAGAATCGGGACACTTCAGTTATTACATCATTTATGCTTACAGAAGTCTCACTCCGTGGGCAGAATGCATTGAGAATTTCTTCAAATTCGGTCATGGAAAGTGGATGACGAGAGATTTCCTGCACCGTATCTACTTTATTGATAACTCCCTTAAGCTGCCTAACATTATCGGTTATTGATTGCGCGATGCGTTCTGCCATTGAGTCATTGAGCAAGACTTGCGCACTAGCAGCAAAACTTGTCACCATGGCAAGACGAGTCTCATAGTCGGGACGCGTAATATCAGCCATCATACCTCCCTCAAAACGGGTTCGCAGGCGTTCGTCCAACTGCTTCATATCCCTAGGTGGACGATCAGATGTCAGTACAATTTGGCATCCGGTTGAGTATAAAGCATTAAATGTGTTAAAAAACTCTTCCTGTGTCTGTGTTTTCCCTGCTATGAACTGTATATCATCCACAAGGAGTAAGTCTGAATCAAGATACTTTTGTCGCATCTCACTTGTAGTTCTCTCTCGAATAGCTGTTACCAGATCATTTGTCAGCATATTTCCGCTGGTATCTATGACCCTGATGCTCTTATCGCGACCTTTCACTTCGTTTGCAATGGCCTGCATGAGGTGTGTTTTTCCTAGGCCTGAAGCCCCATAGATTAGCAACGGATTATATCTTTCAGCCATATTGTCAGCAACCGCGCGTGCAGTTGAGTATGCCAAGATATTTGAGTTGCCTACGATAAAGGATGAAAAAGTAGCCTGGCTGCTTTTCTGCTGGTGAGGCTTTGCATTTCCTTGATAAGAGTCCCGTTCGTCCAAAGAAAGCACTCGTACGTCAAAGTCTGCTGAGAACAAGTTATGGAGCGCATTCTTCACATCAGGCAAAAAATGTGATTCTATCATGGAACGCTTAAACTCATTAGGGCAACACAGTACGAACGAATTGTCCTTGATGTCAACAGCTTGAACTTCATCAAACCATGTATTCATAGATGTTTCGGAGAGATTTGATGCGATCTCCCGCCGAAGCACTTCCCAAGTTTCAGATGCATAATTCATACATACCATCCCCTCTTAACCTTAGCGTGGGGCTGAATTATACCACCTGCGTATGTGCAATGCCAGTTGTCCTATTAGCTAAAATATTATTTGAAAATTTGGGAGGTTGACAGAACAGTAGCTTTCCAAACGAAACAAACATCGTGATTGTCCAACAAACAGCGGTATGTCTGTCCAGAGATGCAACCAGACATAATGTCCCCTTTAGCAGAAATGGCTATTTGCACAAAATCGAACGCTCAATTTTGGGAGTGTCACTTTATTTAGCGATTAGGAAATCTGGCTTCTCTAATTACTACATATAGCTTTGCAAACTGTTTGCTTATCTTTTCCGAAATCGAGAGCCTGCCCAAAAGATCACCCGGCACAGCGGTCAATACCTGATCATGCCCATTAGCATAAATACAGTGAAGTGCCCTGTCAACCGGGTGCTCCACTGTATTTAATCAACCACTTTCAGAGTACTATGCTGGCAAATTGTCATTCGGCGGCCTTGGCTTCTCATAAACTTTTGCTGCAACATACCATCTGCCACGGTCAAACCACAGATATTTCTCCTGTCCTTGAATAAGGCAGGTATATCTGTCACCTATTCCCCCAGCTTTCTCACAGGCGACGCGTTTGACATCCAGAATCTTATCTACGGGATAACTACGCGTCTCATCAAACTCAATCAGCATTGGTCTAAGCGCACCATCTTCTGAGAATCTGGCGATTACCGGAACATATTTCCGCTCATATTTGAGCTTTTCCTCAGATGCCATAGGCGCTACCTCAGTTGTAGAAGTAACCGACAGGATGAATTGTGTGTTCAGACGGGTTGATTCGAGCAAGCTCCGGATCCAAGCGGACAATCGCTCGTTGTATGATCATATACCCATACTGCGCCCGCAGCTTGTCCATCGATTCGTCAATGCGTTCCCATCGCTCTCTCTTTTTATCGTCCTCAAAGGCAGACAGCTGAAGATATGCACCTGCTTCCACCAGTTCTGATCCTCGAACGCCTACACTTCGTATAGGCTTGCTCCACGTATAATTCCGCTTAAAAATGTCAAATGCTGTCTCAGCTATCTCGCTGCTTGAATAGGTTTGTGTCATTATTTTGCGCTGTCTTGTAAAAGAGTGAAGCTCCGAATCTCTTACACTGATCTCAACAACAGTACACTTGGAGCCAAGTTCGCGAAGTCTTAAGGCAACGCTTTCTGAAAGCAAGTACAGCATGATTCGCACATCATCGTCATTGACAAGGTCTCTCGGCGTCGTAGCGCTGTTCCCAACGGACTTTATGCCGCGGATATGGTCCGTCTTTAAGACCGGCGATGTGTCCAAGCCTCTCGCAAACGCGCTGAGAACACCACCCATTTTCCCCAGCCTGCGGATAAGAAAATCCTCCGGGCACTCTGCCAGACGGCCAATCGTAGTGATACAAGCAGACCTCAGCTTTCTGCTGGTGGCTGCCCCTACATAGAGCAAATCTTCAATCGGCAGCGGATAGACAATCTCTTTCCAGTTATCATCCTCAATGCGAGTTATGGCATCGGGCTTTTTATAATCACTGCCCAGTTTCGAAAATATCTTGTTGTTGGCAACGCCGATGCTTACGGTTATCCCCAATTCGCGCTTGATTCTGGCGCTAATCTCTTTTGCTATCGACATGCCAGACCCGAAAAGGCCAACACTGCCCGTAACATCACACCACGCCTCATCCAAGCCAAACGGCTCAACTTGATCCGTGTACTCGTTGAAGATACCACGCATGAGCTGACTGAAGTAGACATACTCGGCATAGTCCGGCGGTAGAATAATAAGTTCAGGGCAGTGCTGTTTGGCTTCCCAGACACACTGTCCTGTCTTCACACCCCATGGCTTAGCTTTGTAGTTGGCCGTGAGGACTATGCCATGCCGGTCGCTCTGGCTACCGCAGACGGCAACAGGTTTATCACGCAGCGCCGGATTCCTCTGCATTTCAACGGAGCAATAGAAAGCAATTCGCATCCACATGCAGGATACTCCGTTTCATGTCCTCACCTCCCCTCTTTACCCATCATAGAACGGCTGTTCGATTTGTCAAGAGGTAAATTCTGTAAAGATTGCAAAGCGCTTGGCAAAAGTGCTATACTATATTTTGCGGTCAGGATAGTTAGCCGCTTCAAAGGACGGTGGTTCATGTGTGGACGATATGGTTTTAGCGAGGTGCAAGCCGAAGAAATTCTACAAATTGTCAAAGAGGTTGAGCGCAAGTATGGTGCAGGTGCATGGAAGAGCGGCGAAATCAATCCCACTGATAAAGCCCCTATTGTTATTTCTGAGGACGGAAGACGAATCCCGAAGCTATATACCTGGGGCTATAGAACGCAGGATCATCCTATCTTCAACGCAAGGTCTGAGACCGCTGAGTCCCTCGACATTTTCAAGGAAAGCATCGTCAGCCAAAGGTGCATCGTACCTTGTACCTGCTTCTTCGAACGGGATAAGTTCAAGCGCAAGCACCGTTTTACGTTGCCGGGTAACGAGTTTTTCTACATGGCAGCTATCTATACCGTCTGGGATGGGGTGCTGAGCTTCTGTATCCTCACCACACAAGCGAACAGCTCTATAAGCAGCATCCACCATCGTATGCCGATCGTTCTCCCCAGCGACAATGTGACACCGTGGCTCAATGACAAGGATGCTGCCCATGAGATACTGCATACCGTGCCTCCCGCTCTCACGGCAGAGTGCATTGAACCGCAATTGACCTTATGGTAGAAAGGAACGCAACATGATAGATTTGACGCTATTTGAAAGCATTGACATGCGGGCCGGCACGGTTTTGGACGTGAAGGTGAACAAAAAGTCCAGGAATCCGGCCTATGTGGTTACGATCGACTTTGGAGACGAGCTTGGTATCAAGAAGTCATCCGCACAGATAACCGCACTCTACCAACCCGAAGACCTGATAGGAAAACAAGTGATTTGCTGCGTAAATCTTCCCCCTTTGCATATTGGGTCGGTTAAAAGCGAGGTTCGGATCCTTGGCACTGACTCTGTACAGGGTGTTGTCCTGTTGCAACCTACAGAATCCGTCAAGAACGGTGACAAGGTTTTTTGAGTGAAAAGATCCGGAGGGTATGTATAAATGATTAACAAGCGAATCTCACTATCAGAATTCTATCCGTCCGCAACTTATGCAAGCGATTCTGTTTGTATTCAAGCGTATTTTCATGAGAATCGACAATCTATGGCAGCTCAAGCCGGGCGTTGGGCAGTACTCATTATGCCGGGCGGCGGTTATCGTATCCTTGCTCCGAGCGAAAGTGAGCCGGTGGCCATGGCTTTCTTCAATGGTGGCTGTCAGGCTTTTGTTCTGAACTACTCTCTTACGCCGGCAAAGTTCCCGACGCAGTTTCTTGAAGCTGCCGCCGCTGTCGCTTATCTGCGGAATAACCAAGGTGAGTTCGGGTTTGATCACTTGGCTGTCTGCGGTCTCTCAGCCGGAGGACATCTTGCCGGGTGCATTGCGAACTTATGGGGACACCCGCAACTGAGCGCAGCTTTTGGTCAAGGCGGTCTTATCAGACCCGATGCGGCGATTCTGTGCTATCCCGTCATCAGTGCTAAGACCACAAAGCGTTCCCCCGCTTTTGATAAGCTGGTAGGTCTTGGTGTGGAGATCACAGGTGAATATGCTCCTCTCTCCTTGGAAGACAGCGTTTCGCAGGGCAACCCACCTGCTTTTCTCTGGGCAACAACCAATGACCCGCAAGTTTCTATCGAGCACACTCTCCGTTATGCCGAAGCGCTTCGCGCTGCTGATATACCCTTCGAACTGCACCTGTTCCAAAATGGCCCTCACGCCATGTCCGTTGCCACCGCTGAAAGCGCACATACCCCGGAATATCAGTCTCCTCATGTTGCTCATTGGATACCGCTGTGCTTAGAATGGCTTCGCGGAGAAGCACTGTGTTGAAAGGCGGCTTTTGACGTTACTTTGGAAATGACTTCTTCTAATTTATTTTGTTGACAACTGCCCTCAAATAGCATATGATTTACCTAACAGGTAAATCATATGGAGGTTAGAATGATGACGTCTAAGGAAAAAGCGGAAGTCAAAAAAGCACGAGAACTTCTCTGGGAGAAGAAAGCGGATATGCCTGTGCCTCCGGATGGGTTTCGGTATGAGCAACTCCCAAACGAGGTTCTTGAGCGTGCATTTGGTGATTTTAAAAGATGCGAAGGACTGTGGAACGAACTCACAGAGGACGAGGCAGAGAAATTGATGAATGCCGCATCTGCGGTCCTCCGGGACATGAATGATGACGATGCCGAGGAATACACTTGGGCTTCAGCAAAAAAACTTCTGCGAAAAGGGAATGTTATCTCCTTCCCTCTTGGCTATCTCCGGGAGATGTCCACGCTTCCGAAATGTCCGCGCTGCGGGGCATCTATTGTCGGCCATACCGGCGCCATATCAAGGGTGGATCCTGAAAGCACCATATGTGCTGACTGCGGAGTATTTGAGGCGGTCGAGAACATGCTTGGAATCGTGAGGGATTAATGGCATGGCTCAGGAATACAATCGGACAAAGGTCATTATATACAAACACCATTTTGCCTCGGTGAACACAGCGCTCAAACAAGCATTTCAAGAAAAACATCATGTCGTCAACTATGTGGCGTGGGTCAAGGAGCAAATCTACTTGCGCTTCGGGCTGGTCCTTGAATCTGCAGATGATTTTGAGGCAGTGGAATCCATGCTTGACACAGCATACTATCGTTCCGCCGGCGAATGGCTCGATGAGCAGATGCGGAAAGCTCTGCAAGCAGAAGATTAGCCGGCATTATCGAAATAATACGAGGATAGCACTTCCAAAAGTTGCTATCCTCGTATTTCCTCACCGCACACGGAATTGCGGTGTTTGATCCGGCTTTGCTCAAACCCCTTTCAGCTAAGACCCAAGCACGAGCGCCTGATTTCCCGCTTGCTAGGATTCTTGGCATTCCTTGACCTTCAGTCTGAATACCTGCTTAATAAAAGGTCTTACGAAGGTTTCATCCGTGTTCAGATCGTAACCAAGAGCCTCCGCGTATTCTCTCGCTTCTTGTGATGCGGTTTGATTTTTGGGCAATTTCCTGATATATCCCTGAATCGCTTTCGTCTCTTTCTCGAAGTCATCATTGCCCTTTCGAACGGTTCCTTCTCTTGGCTCTCCATCAACATTGGCCTGATACGTGTTTTTCAGCTTGCCGCCTTGCAGGTAGCCGGTCGGATTGAGCTTATAGCCTCTTTCAAGGGTAAAATAGCTGTCGATCTTATTGAGCTGGAACATGGAATCATTAAGGGTATAGCATGCGTAGCAGAAAAGAACGAGTTCGATAATCTTCACTGCGAGGTAGATATACTCATCATGTTCAGCCATCTTCGTAAAGAAGAACGGGTTTTTGGTATCATAGAACCCAGCTAAGTCACCTTCAACACAGGAGTATTTATATAGCAGAATAATCGTGTTATCGTAGAGTATTTCCTTGAGCAAAAGGGAGTCAATAACGGGATTATCTGCAAATTTGATCAACACGCCATTTGTTGGCAAAGTGTGTTTCCGCTTTTTCAGCGCGGTATAGAGTTCTGCAAGATGGCTTTCCGGGACGTTGATGTCAAGAAGGAAATCCCCGATGATACTAAAAGGCATTGAAGGGATGATATCATAAGTATATTCATTAATGAAAGGCAAAATGGCATAGCAAGCAGACGAATGGAATTTAACTCTTTCTCCCAAAACATCATAGTCATGGAAGGAATTGAATTTGTAGCCGTATTTTGCGTAAATATTTTGCATGATAGGGAACGTTATATACGCTGGGCCTTTCTCACTTAATGTCTGCTGAAGCTCATAGCCAGGCAGGTCAAAATTAGAAAAGAAGTCTTTCATGACAAGAAGTTGCCCGTCTGTTGCCATCCCGGCAAGCGTAACCGAGTAATCAAACTTGTCAGGTTTGATATACTCTGCCTGTTGATAGAGCAGGGAGAGGTATGCTTGGATTACATTTTGCTCTATATTGGGATTGCTCCTGTCAAGGCTCGCTCTGATACACCGATAGTAAAGTTCAAAAAACTGCTGATACAAATCCTCTTTTTTAATTCTTATGGAGACATTATTGAAGAATTTATGAAGGCCCATCGCAAATTTGTCCTGATCGATGGCGGCCAACTCGAGTTGGCTTTCGTAAAGCCTGGTGAATTCTGCCATCTGGACATCTTTGGTGTAGAAATATAGGGACATAGAGAGCTTCTCGAAGGCAATCCCCGTGATATAGCCAAATACGGAAAACGCCGTATTCATTGTCCGCCTCTGGAGAATCTGCATTGGCTTGGGCGTGTCCTTCAGCTTTTTGGTTAGTTTTCTCCAATACTTCGTGGTTAGCTCCTGTTCCTGTTCAAAAGACAAGCTCATATCGACACCTCTCATTTTTCACCCCAGTATATCATATATCAGTGGAATCGGATAGTGTTTTTCAAAGAAAAGATATCCGGTATCTGCTGCAGCATCCATCCTTCTATTTGAAGCTGCCCATTGCCATGCTGGCGATGGGCAGCTTGTGGTATTTTCCGGATAAAGGTTGATATTCCCCTCAAAGGTCCTCATCTTCCTCCGCAAGTTTATAAACACTAGCCGTGATATTTTTTACCTGCGCGCTAATTCGTGCCGCTGTGCCTCCATCGGCTGGCGGGACAATGCTGATTCCAACCGCAAGAATTCGTCGATACTTTGATTCCGCGGATACATAGTCTCCTCTTTTCCTTTGCGTTTGCTTCAAAGCTTTCAGGATGTTTGTGTTGCCATCGACGCCCATTTTTCGAATGCCGAAGCAAATGACATGATTCTCCGGGGTTTCCACGACTCGCGGAGCCGTCAATTTCTTCACCTGCTCCCAGCCATAGAGCATATCGCTGGCATAGTGCTCAGCAAAACGTCCGCTGTCCCGAATCAGCACATCTGCAACCGCAGATAAGTTAAGTGTGCTATTATCTGGGGAAAGCATACCCGTCTCTTCCACGAGGATCTTTTCCGAACGGTCTACAGCTTCCTTGAAAGTTTTGTATTCCCTATACATTTTACCCTCCAGCAATTATTGATTCCTCAACTTCTGATGCACCTGAGCGGCAATGATTCTATCGCTGCTCTTTTTCTTAATTTTCGTGATAACATAATCCGAATAATCCGAATCGAAGATTGTGATTTCGCGCTCGCTTAAGATATGACAATTCTTCCATGGCTATGGGCTTGAATTCAAGAAACTGCTTTGGGTAGGTTTTTTCTGATTCCTATTTTTTGATATTACTTCACAGATGCAGCACTCTGTCTTTGATCTCAGCTGTCCGGCCGTGGTTCCAGTACTGGGTTCCGATATACCCGCAGGTTCTGCGCGCGACATTCATTTTCCTCTGATCGCGATTATGGCAGTTCGGACACTCCCAAAGAAGCTTTCCGTCCTCTTCTACAATCTTGATCTCCCCGTCATATCCGCAGGCTTGACAATAGTCGCTTTTGGTATTCAGCTCTGCGTACATTATATGATCGTATATGAATCGCATTACCGAGAGAACAGCTTCCAAGTTATTCTGCATATCCGGAACTTCCACATAGCTGATTGCGCCGCCAGGACTGAGGGCCTGAAACTCCGCCTCAAACCTCAGTTTGTCAAAGGCGTTGATTTCTTCTCTCACGCAGACATGATAGCTGTTTGTAATGTAGTCATGGTCAGAAACACCTTCCACGACGCCAAAGCGGGCCTTAAGGCATTTTGCGAATTTATAAGTGGTTGACTCAAGTGGTGTGCCGTAAAGCGAAAAGCTTATATTTTCCTCCTCACGCCATTTTGCACACCTCTCGTTCATATGCGTCATCACCTGCAGTGCAAACGGTTTTCCTTCTGGATCTGTATGCGATTTCCCAGTCATATACTTCACACACTCATAAAGGCCCGCATAGCCCAATGAAATAGTGGAGTAATTATTGAAAAGCAATTCGTCGATGGTCTCCCCCTTTGCAAGCCGTGCAATCGCACCGTACTGCCAAAGGATAGGCGCCACATCCGACGGGGTACCGAGCAAGCGATTGTGGCGACACATCAAAGCCTTTTTGCAAAGGTCAAGCCGAGAGTCAAAAATGGCCCAGAAGCGCTCAAAATCACCGCCCGACGAAAGAGCGACATCTGGCAAGTTGATTGTGACCACTCCTTGATTAAATCTTCCATAGTATTTATGACTGCCGTCCGGGTTAAGGCCCACGGTATCCGGTGTGAGAAACGATCGGCAGCCCATACAGGGATACACGTCGCCTTTGAGCTCCCACATTTTCTTCGCGCTGATATAGTCGGGAACCATTCGTTTAGCCGTACACTTTGCTGCAAGCTGTGTCAGGTAGAAGTATGGCGAGTCATCGTGGATATTTTCTTCATCTAGCACGTAGACGAGCTTTGGGAACGCTGGGGTAACCCAAGCGCCTGCTTCGTTTTTGACACCCTCTATGCGTTGTTTCAAAGTTTCTTCGATACAAAGTGCCAGATCCTTTTTTAGCTGCTCATCCGCTTTCGCTTCTCCAAGATACATGAATACGGTAATAAACGGTGCTTGGCCATTGGTCGTGAGCAAAGTCACAACCTGATACTGGATGGTTTGGATGCCCGAACGAATCTCTTTCAAAAGGCGCCTATGGACAATCGTTTCCACCTGCTTAGATGTCATAGCCACACCCGCCGTCTCGTTGTCCTCTGTCACTTCGCGACGAATCGCGCGTCGACTTACGTCGACAAATTTCGCAAGCGGCGTCAACGAAATGCTCTGTCCCCCATACTGGTTTGATGCGACCTGAGCTATGATTTGGGTCGCAATATTACACGCTGTCGAAAATCGATGTGGTTTTTCGATCAGCGTACCAGTAATGACCGTGCCGTGCTGCAGCATATCGTCCAGATCGACTAAGTCACAGTTGTGCATATGCTGCGCAAAATAATCACCGTCATGGAAGTGTATGATGCCCTCCTCATCGGCTTTAACAACATCCTCCGGCAGCAAGAGTCTTCGGCTCAGATCTCTTGATACCTCCCCCGCCATGTAATCCCTCTGTGTGGAATTCACAACAGGGTTTTTGTTGGCGTTTTCCTGCTTTGCATCCTCGGAGCTGCCATCCAGAAGCGCAAGCATTCTCGCGTCCGTCGTGTTTCGTCTGCGCAGCGCCTCATGGTCTCGACGATAGTTTGAGTAATTTATGCCGACATGATGGGCTCCTGCCTCGTGGATGGCGAGAACGACCATATTCTGAACTCCCTCCACTGTTGGGATGCCTCCGTTTCTATAGCATCTCCCTTCAATGTCAGCAGCAATCTGACGGATTTTTCCCTCTGTTAACTGTTGCTGAGGAAGCACCGTCGCATTTGCCTTACTGATTGCTCGTTCGATTTTAACGCGATCAAATTCGACCTCTTTTCCATCACGTTTCCTGATCTTCATCGATTTACATCTCCTTTCTTATGTGTGATGTTCGATTATATGCAAAGCTTACACTATACATCACAAGCCCCTGTTGTCTCTTTGGTCGAGGTGTTTTGGCTCCCAGGAATCAATTCGGCGAGGCCATCCGGAAGCCATGCTTCCACATCATCTCCCGATGTTGCCCATGCCATAGCTGTGTACCAGCTGAACGTGCGTTGTCCTGTACGACAGTTCCTCCAATGCTTGGTGAATCGAAAACTATCCTCTTCGTCTACAGTTTCGACTCTCCAGTCCGCGACACTCTTGCCACAGCGCACATGCGCGCCATCGACTCCTGTAAACAGTCTTACATCTTTTTCTCCAATTGCCCAAAGCTGTTCACACGAAGCTTTCGCTAGCTCGATAGCACGGGCACAAGCGGATTCTGCATCTTCATATTCTGCTGACGTTGTTAACTGCGCCTCCACCTCCGTGGGCAAAACGGCTTCGCTAAATCCCGAATACTGTATCCTGAACACTTTCGACCCTCCTTCATTTTCCTCATCTAGTTTTTGTCCGTTTCTGCTTCTGTTTCTTAATATGCGCAAGCGTATGAAAGTATCAATTCTTAAAAAGAAACTCCCCAGACGCAATGATGCGTCCAGAGAGTTCTTCTGCTAATCAGTTCTCTTCAATGGGGAGTTGTGCCGGATATTTGCACTGTGGTCATAATCAGCCATCACTTTGAGCATGTTTCTTGGCAATGGTTTCGGCATACACCTGCTTGTAATCATAGTTTCGGGGGTATCCAGCAAACTTCTTTGTTGCTTCCATATGTTGAAATGCCCGTATCTTTGCTTTTCTATCTCGCGTAGTATTTGAGGATGCCGCTAAGTTAAGATCTTTAAATGCCCTAAGCATCGTCACAAAGAAACGTACGCTTTTCTCATCCTGTAACTCATCTATCAGCATATGGGCCTCTTGCAGCAAAGTCATATAAACACCTTCTTACACGAATGACATTTGATATCAGTATATTTTAATGGCACATGAATGTCAATCGTCTTAGCGTGCGGCGTAATGCTAACCCTTCTCCGTGATTTACGGATCCAGACGCTCTATTCCTGATATTTTCCCCCGGAACGTTTCCCCCGCCCAGCTCATATCGCCCATAAGCCGACAATCCCGTGATATCTGATCGCTATCGACAATGAACTCAACAACATTTCCGTTTCTGTGTTGATTTTTATGATCAGTGTCAACATTTGCTTTGATATCCGAGACAACCGCTTCAAAACTAGCACCTGATTCCAGTGTGATGCGGAAAACAGCGCCGCATTGCTCGCTATAATAGGTCCCCAGCGCAATCATATACAGATCCCCATACCGCCGAAATCCCTGCTTGTCTGTCCATGCCAGCTGCTGAAGCCGATACTGTTCCGATGTCCGATCAGTAATCGTACGATAGTCCATGTAGGATTTGAATCCGTTCTCCTCTGTTGGCACTTCAAATACCGTGTATCTCTGCTGCTCTTCAGCAACCGCCGACTCGATAACCAGCGCCTCATGCGGCATCAGCTTGACTGGCTCGTGTGTCACTCTTTTCACGCCTACTTGTGCCTCTTCCGCCTCCTGTGAATGCGACGATATGAGCTGATCCGCCTGTACAAATGCCGGGCCAAACAATGCGAACAAAAACGCAAGCAGCGCAATCATGCCTGCGCCCTGTTTGTGCTGCAGACGTATGAATCCCCTTTTCCTGGGTAGCGTAACCGTTACATATTTTGTTTCCACATGTCTTTCCTCCCGCTATATCAGCTGCTATGTGATATGCGGAAGGCGTATGTGCTATTAAGGGACCGTCGCAGAATGAAAAAAACTGCGGCGGTTCCCTTTTGCTGAAAAAAGCACGCAGGTGTGGAAAATTCTGGAGAAATAGCCACATGCAGGGCATTGCGTGTTTCTGTTGGATGAAGACCTTGGCATCGACACAGTAGGGCTGGTGTCTCCGGACGCCTGCGAAGCGATTGCGAACACGATCTGCGAAACGACGTACCGCGGCGCGGCGCAAATGCTGTCCGAAACAAGCGGGTTGATACTGAGCCCTCAGGGAGTATGGGACGTGGTACAGAAGTTGGGAGCACACCGCGGAGAGCAGATAGAACGGTTGAGTACACTTGCCAAGGCGAAGAAAAGCGGAGGCTGCATTGAGACGAAACTGCTCTATGAAGAGGACGACGGCATATGGCTCCCATTGCAGGGCGAGGACCGCAAGAAGAATGGCCCCAGCAAGGAAATGAAGGTAGGCATTGCCTACGATGGCGTACTGTGGAGCGGCGGCAGGAACGGAAAAGCGCGCCGAGAATTGCACAACAAGGTTGCTTATGCCAGCTTTGTTTCTGCTGCGGAGTACCGAGAGCGGAAAGAAGGGCTGGTTGCCAGCCGTTTCAATGTCGAGAAGATAGAACTGCGCATCCAGAACGGCGACGGAGCAGGCTGGGTGCAGGGCTTTGGAAAAGCTGACATTAACGTACTGGACGCATTTCACCGGAACAAAGCGCTGCTGACACATGTGCAGCAACCGGAACTCCGCAAGCAGCTACAGCAGCTGCTCTATGAAAAGAATATCCCGATGCTGCTGTCCTGTATTGAGGCCATGATAAACTCTGAGGAAGATTCCAAGGTGCAGGAGCATTACCGCACGCTGCTGAGCTATTACAAAGGCAACGAAGCAGGACTGCTGAACGCCTATGACCGTGGTGTTGCCATTCAGGAAACGAGCGAACCGGGCGTGATCCACCACGCGAGGCTCGGCAGCATGGAGAGCAATGTCTTTACGCTCATCGGCAACCGCATGAAGGGCCGTCGCGCCTGTTGGAGCATCCGCGGCGCGACCAACCTTGCCAATCTTCTCTGCCTGTACCACACGACAGGTTTTTCCGGTATGTTTGCAGGCGTCGCAGTGCCGGTGACGCGAGAAACGATTGACGAGCCGAAGCCTCTGAGCGCCTCAAAAACGCCGCTCACGACAGGCAAAGGCTACGAGTGCTGGCGCCGCGCGAGTGTACCGAACTTGCCCTGGCTCAAGAGCGTGACGGGCTACCAGTCGCTTGCGGAGATCCGCTTGAGCTAACAGGGGCAAAATAAGCAGCTCTGAAACAAGGTTTTTAACCGGATGAATTTCTTGCCAACGCGTACTTGACACATACAATTCACAAACATCAGATTGCCTTTATTGCGCAGCCGTGATATGATGCCACTGTAATAATAGACGTTGGAGGGATGGCGTGTGAAGAAGCAGAGAATCAGCGTGACAACACAGGCGCTCATCATGATTTCGGCGCTGCTGCTGACGTTCAGCATTCTGCTGGGCTACATGCTGTTGAGCCGGTCGAAATCGCTCATGATGGTCCTCATCAATCAGCGTATGCTGGACATTGCCAATTCCTCCGCGGACATGCTGGATGGAGACTTTCTCCGGGCGATCCGGGAGGAAGATATCGGCTCACCGGAGTTTCGGAAAAGCTATGATACGCTCAAGGTGTTTCAGGACAACATTGACCTTGAATACATCTACACCGTGCGTGACGAGGGCGACGGCAGGTTTACCTTTACCGTTGATCCTGCTGAGGACGATCCGGGCGAGTACGGTGAGGAGATCGTCGTGACCCCTGCGCTGCTCATTGCCGCGCAGGGCACGGCAGCGGTGGACGAGAAACCCTATGAGGACGCCTGGGGCAAGTTCTACAGCGCCTATAGCCCCGTGTTCGACTCTACGGGCAAAGTGGGGGCGATCGTGTGCGTGGATTTCCGCGCGGACTGGTATGAACAGCAAATCACAAACTACGCCAAAACGGTGGTACTCTTCAGCCTTCTGTTTTTGCTGGTGGGCGCGTCGATGGTGCTGCTCATTACCAGCAGATTGCGCAGCCGGGTGCGTCAGCTCAACGGAGAGCTGGACGAGCTGACGGGCAATGTGGACGAGCTGCTGCATGAGATCGGAAGCGGTGCGGACGAGCTCTCTGTTGTGGACGACGCCCGTAGCGGCGGCGGGCACGGCGACGAAATGGGCGATCTGAGCGAACGCATTCGCTTCATGCGCGACAATCTGCGGCAT
>Ga0310695_10004441_pt1 | contig 25867 bp, 22 predicted proteins | sample RumenRJG_04DNA_FD_203882 | JGI IMG/M metagenome (GOLD analysis project Ga0310695, IMG submission 203882) | Bovine rumen microbial communities from Lethbridge, Alberta, Canada - RJG_04 (v2) (version 2) | ecosystem: Host-associated > Mammals > Digestive system > Stomach > Rumen | place: Canada...
ATGCCGGCGACGGCGAAATATGATAAACTAGAAGGATGAAAATGATGTTGTCACAAACGGGCCGCGCCCTGGGCGTGGCGGTCTGCGTGGCGCTGGGCGCGGCGCGCGCCGGTGCGGACCGATGCGCCGTCTATCCGACGCCGGCGAAAGACTGGCAGCGGTCGAGCCTGACCGGCAACGGGACGATCGGCGCGATGGTCGAGGGACGGATCGACGACGAGGCGATCCATCTCAGCCACTGCAAGCTGTACCTGCCCGAGCCGGGTGAGACGCCGCCGACGCTCGTCGGACACCCCAGACGCAATCCGGGCGACTACAACAACCGCGACGGTTTTATGGCGGCGTGTGACCTGAAGCTCGCCTTGCGCTTCGGCAAGCCGTCTGCGTATGCGCGCCGCACCGATTTCGACACGGGCGAGTGCGTGGTCGAGGCGACCGATCAGAAGGGCCGCCGCTACGAGCGCCGCGTCGTCGCGCTGCGCGGCGCGGACGTCATCGCCGTGAAGATCCGGAACGAGACGAAGGGTGCCGTCGATTTCGCGCTCGCGGGCATCGCGCCGTCAGGGCGGATGGATATCGCCGCGTTCGCGAACGGCGTTCGCCGCATCGTGTCGGAGCCGGATTACTACCGCTGCGAGTTCAAGAACGAGAATCCGTGGAATGCGTTGAGCGGATATGAGGTGTTATTGACGCAGAGACGCAGAGACGCAGAGCGCGCCGAGGCGTTTGTGGCGATCGAGCCGCTCCTGAAGGGCCAGACCTCGAATCGCGCCACGCTGGAAGCGCGGCTCGCGGCGGCGGCGGAGAAGGGATACGACGGGCTGCTCCTCAGGGGCCACATCGTCCTTGAATCGCTGGCGTGGGACGAGGACGGCTGGACGGCGCGGCTGAAACTGCCCGACGGCGCGCGGCGCGAACTTGCCGGAACGCTGGACGAGCGCACACCTTTTATGGTAGAATATTGACAGTGGGGGTTCCCTACGCACACAAACAAACTAAAAGGAAGGCAACTCATGAAAAAACTGATGATGGCGGCGCTGGCGGCGGCTGCGATGACGGCTTTCGCCGAGGATGAGGAAACTGAAGCTCCGATCTTCTGGGGCTTCGGCAACTACGGGCTCTATTCGGGCTATCAGCTCTACGGTTCGCTCGTGAACCCCGAGCCGACGCTCCAGGGCTATGCGGAAGGCAACGCCAACCTGTCGTGGGACGGCACCTCGCTCGGCTACTTCGGCCTCGGCATCTGGTCGAACACGGACCTCACCGACCGCCGCCGCAACGCCTACGGCAAGGCGTTCAATGAATGGGATTTCAACGTCCACTACGGCTACACCTACTGGTTTGACGACGAGGAGAAGTGGGGCCTGACCTACCGCACGTCCGTCGTGTGGTACTACTACCCCCACCGCCGCCATGAGCACATGTGGGGCAAGACGGACACCACGGTGGACTGGAACCACTACGTCCAGCTCGACAACCCGTTCGTGATCCCGTTCGCGAACTTCGTGCACGAGTACCACGAGACGGACGGCAACCTGATCGAGTTCGGTCTCAAGAAGCCCGTCTCCTGCTGCGAGCGTCTGACGCTCACGCCGTCGGCCACGTTCGTCTGGCGCAACTCCAACTACGGCTGGTGCTTCCCGCGCTACGGCCTGAAGGAGAACAACAAGATGAACGGCTCGGGCCTCGCCACGATGAAGCTCATGCTGGAGGGCACCTATCAGCTGACCGACCACTTCGGCCTCTTCGCGAAGGTCGCCTACTGCCACATCGTCGATCACGACCTGCGCGACGCGGCCGAGCAGGCGCACGGCGGCGACTACGGCAAGTACAAGGACTTCGCCTGGGGCGGCGTCGGCGTCACGTTCAACTTCTGATGGACGGACAGTCCGAAAACTGGTACGTGCGCAGCGCGGACGGGAACGTCTACGGTCCCGCCGCGCGCGCGACTTTAGTCGAATGGGCGCGCGAGGGTCGGATCGACCCGTCGGGTTTCGTCTCGCGCGACCGGAAGGAATGGCTGCCCGCGCAGCTCATGGACGAGCTGGAGATGCGCTGGGTGGTCGAGGCGGAGCCGGGGAAGTTCTTCGGCCCGTTCAACCGCGCGGTGGTGGTGCGGCTCGCCGAATCGGGCGCGCTGCCCGCGGCCGCGCGCATCTACCGCCGCCACGACGGCTCGCCCGCCGAGGATCCGCCGCCGGTCGAAAAGATCGTCGAGAAGATCGTCGAGAAGGAAGTGCGCGTCGAGGTGCCGGTCGAGAAGATCGTCATCAAGGAAGTGATCAAGGAAGTGCCGGTCGAAAAGATTGTCGAGAAGATCGTCGAGGTCGAACCGCCGGCGCGCACCGAGATCGTCGAGGCCGAAGTCGTGGACGCGGTGGATCTGGCGCCGCCCCCGCCGACGTTCGGCGGTATTTTCAAAGGAGCGGACCGCGCGAAGATGGAGGCGCTGGAGGCGGCGGCGCGGCGCGAGCTCGCGGCCGCCAAGAGCCGCCGGGGACGCGGCGGTTTTGCCGCGCTCGGCGGCGTGCTCGGGAGGAGGAAGGCATAATGGGCGAAGCCAAGTGGTATCTGCGGACGCAGGACGAGACCTTCGGGCCCGAGACGGAGGCGAAGCTCGTCGAATGGGCGCGGATGGGGCGCATCCAGCCGGGCCAGGAGATTTCGGACGACAACGAGATCTGGCGGCGCGTCGAGGACGTGCCGTTCCTGGACATGCGTTTTTCAATCGATCTGGGCGACGGCAATCCGCGCGGCCCGTTCAACAAGGCCGCGGCGGACGCGCTGATCGCGTCGGGCCGTCTGCCGCCGACGGCGAGCGTGGTGGAGACGCGCGCGCCGTTCGCGCCGGAGCCGCCCCCGCCGCCGCCCCCGCCGCCGCCCGCACCGGCGCCGGCCGCACCGGCACCCGCACCGGCCGCCGAGGCCCCCGCGGCGCGGATCGTGGAGAAGATCGTCGAGGTGCCGGTCGAGAAGATTGTCGAGAAGGAAGTGCGCGTCGAAGTCCCGGTCGAGAAGATCGTGGAGGTCGAAAAGGTCGTCGAGGTCGAGAAGATCGTCGAGAAGGAAGTGCCGGTCGAGGTCGAGAAGATCATCGAAAAGCGTGTCGAGGTGCCGGTCGAGATCGAGAAGGTCGTCGAGAAGATCGTCGAGAAGGTCGTCGTGGACGATTCGCGCGTGAAGGAGCTGGAAGGGCTCCTCGAGGCCGAGCGGCGGCACACGGCGGATCTGCAGGCGCGGATGGACCAGGCGCTGAAGGCGAGCGCGGAGCGTGAGAGCGCGGCGCAGGCGAAGCTCGTGGAGACGGCCAAGGAGGCGTCCGCGCGCGAAGGCAAGCTGCGCGAGCAGGTCGTGGCGCTGGAGAACGAGCTCAGGCGCATTCCGCAGACCGCGAGCGAGGTCGCCGACATCCAGGCGGCGATGCACGCGCTCATGTCGGGCGAGGCGGAGGAGCTGCGCCAGCTTCTGGAGGTCGAGCGCGCCGAGGCGGACGAGTTCCGCCGCCGCTACCAGGAGCGCGCCGACCGGCTGCAGGAGCGCCGTCGCACGCTCCTGAAGAAGGCGGGCGCGAACATCGAGGACATGACGCGCCGCGCGCTCATCGCGCGGCCGGAGGATCCGCGCACGACGCAGCTGCGCCGGGAGCTGGAGGAGCTGCGGCGCACCGGCGAGCGGCGGGCGATGGAGGATGCGCGGCAGATCCGCGAGCTGGCCGAGAAGGTGCGGCTGCGCGAGGCCGAGCAGGCCCGGATGGCGGCGGGCGTCAAGGACGTCACGCAGCTGCAGGCCGAAATCGTCGAATTGAAGGAGCGGCTGCAGATCCGCGAGCGCGAACTGATCGCGGAGCGCCAGCAGACGGAGAACATGCGCCAGCAGCAGGCGACGCGCCAGCAGACGCTGATGACGCGCCTCGCGGCGCTCGAGTCGCCCTCCATCGGCACGTCCCAGACGCTGGAGACGAACCAGAGCCGCGAGGCGAAGATGGTGAAGCTGCCGGGCTGGATGAGGATCCGCAAATGAGCGCGGCCGGCTGCCTTGTCCTCGCCGTCCTGACGATCTGGGACTATCCGGCGCGCCAGCCGCAGCACGAGCGGCTGAGCCGCGAATTCATCGCCGCCGTCCGCGAGGGCGACACCAAGAAGATGCTGGGCACGTGCCGGGACGGCGTGGCGCTGCTGCCCGACGACCCGACGTGGCACTACAACCTCGCCTGCTCGCTCGCGTGGATGAAGGATCCCGAGCCGGCGTTCGACGCGCTGGAGGAGGCGATCGACCTCGGCTTCCGCAAGCCGGAGGTGATCGCGGCGGACCGCGACCTCCAGCGCCTCGCGCGGTATCCGCGCTTCAAGGAGCTCGTCGCCTACGCCGAGGAGCAGCAGCAGCGGCCGATCCTGACGGGCCCTCTGGCGACGCTGCCGATGGAATGCGCGTACGGCGAGTCGGTGGCGCTCGGCGCGCAGAATCTGAGCTGGGACTACGACCACGGCTGCTTTCTCGCGCAGCTCGTGCTGACGGGCGCGCGCACGGGCGGCAACGCGGGCGACCTCTACATGAACCGCGACGGCCGCCACTCGATGCTCGCCGTCACGAACTGGCCGGGGCTGACGCAGGTGTCGCTCGACGGCGAGGGGCGCGCGCGCCAGGCCGATCTCGACTTCCCCAACATCGCCTTCCCGTACCCCGTCTTCGGCAACGCGAGCCGCGGGATGCGCGGCACGCCCTACTGGCGCTCGCTCCCGCGCGCGCTGATGACGGCGCAGGCGTCCTACCTCCGGACGATGGTGCATTTCTACACGACGAACCAGATCTGGGTCTTCCCGTCGGTGGACGACTACGACCTGACGAGCACGAACGGCTACGGCGACGTGTTCCTGTCGGTCGCGCCGTACTGGCTCTGCTCGCAGGGCGTCAGCTGGTCCGACCAGTACTACCTGAAGGCGGCGCTGGAGGTCAGCCGCTCGCTCCCGCCGGCGACGAAGCAGTCGATCGTCGCGCGCGGGCTCCTCGCGCCGACCGTCCAGACGCTGATCCGCAAGTCGCTCAAGGGCGTGAAGAGCGAGGCCGACTACCTGACGGCGAAGGCGCATCCGACCTGCCTGCCGCCGAACGGGCTCGATCTCGCGCGGCTGAAGAAGATGGCCGCGGCGCTCAAGCCGCTCGAAGCGCCGCCGCTGGCGCGCCTCGTCGCGGTGGAATCGGCGTCCGTCCTCGAACCGGCGGCTGGCCTGCCCGAGATCACGTACGCGACGCCGTTCGCGTGGGCGTGGGTCCTGCGCGCGGCCGACACGTACCGGTCGTTCACGATCCGGGCGCAGCCGCTGGGTGCGGTCGAATACACCTTTGCCGTCGTGCACGACGAACACGGCGCGGCGAAGCTCGAACAGCTGCGCGGCGACTGCGCGAAGGTGGCGATCGACAGGTCGAAGCTGACGACGACCAACCGCGTCGACGTGGCCGTGTTCGCCCGGCTGCCCGGCACCGACTGGGGCGCGCCGAGCTACGTCTCGTTCGCGGTCGTCGATCCGGCCGCGCGCTACTCCGATCCCGTCCTGACGCCGCCCGAGGAACCGGTCGCGGAATGAAATACGTCCTCGCGCCGCTGGCCGGTTTCACCGATGCGCCGTTCCGCCGCCTCTGCCGCGACGGCGGCGCCGACCTCGCCTATACCGAGATGGTCTCCGCCGCCGCGATCGCGCACGGCCACGCGGCGACGCGGCAGCTCCTGGAGACGCTGCCGGGCGAAGGGCCGCTCGCGTGCCAGATCTTCGGCGCGACCGAATCCGACGTCGCGTGCGCGGCGCGCTTCGTCTCGTCGTGGCCGGTCCCGTGGGCGGCGCTCGACCTGAACGCGGGCTGCCCGATGCAGAAGGTGACGCGCGCGGGCGCGGGCGCGAAGCTCATCGAGGATCCCGAAAAGATCCACCGCCTCCTTGTGGCGATGGCGGAGAACACCGCGCTGCCGGTCACGCTCAAGACGCGGCTCGGCCCGCACCCGCGGCAGACGAACATTTTCGAGATCCTCGACGCCGCCGAACGCGCGGGCGCGGCGGGAATCACCGTCCACGCGCGCTACACGTCGCAGCTCCACGGCGGCGAGACGCATCTCGACACGCTCGCCGAGGTCGTCCGCCGCGCGAAGATCCCCGTCACGGGCAACGGCAGCGTCAAGGACGCGGCGAGCGCGGCGGCGATGGCGGCGACGGGCGTGAGCGCCGTCATGATCGGGCGCGCGGCGCTCGCGAACCCGTACATCTTCGCCGCGCTCAAGGGCGCGCCGGTCCGCCGGACGCCGGACGAGATGTTCCGCGCCCATCTCGACTACATTCTCGACTACCGGCCCGAGCTCGCCGTCCTCAAGCTGCGCACGCACCTCTTCCGCTATTTCAGCGGCCGTCCCGGCGCGGCGGCGCTGCGCGCGCGGCTCAACGGCGTCAAGTCGCTCGCCGAGCTCGCGGCGTGGACGGGGCCGAATCCATTGGACGCGCCGACGGGAGATGTGATATAATATGAAAGTTCCTATCCTTAACAACGGAGCATTATGACAATTCGTGGACTTCTGGAAAGCTGCGCCATGCGCATCCCGCACCAGCCGGCGCTCAGGTGGTGCGAGGACGGCATGTGGCAGTTCAAGACGTGGAGCCGGTTCCTGCAGGACGTGCGCGAGACCGCCGAGGGCTACGCGACGCGGTTCGGCCTCAGGCCGCGCGAGGAGAACGTCGCGATCATCCTGCCAAACCATCCGCTGTGGATGGTCAGCTACCTCGCCCAGGCGGGCGCGGGGCTCGCGGTCGTGCCGGTCGACCCGAAGCTGAAGCCGGCGGAGGTCGAGTACATCCTCAACGACGCGGAGGTGACGGTCGTCACGACCGACAAGTCGCACCTCAGGATGTTCATCGAGATCGCGCCGCGCCTGCCGAAGCTCCGGGGCATCGTCATCACCGACGGCGTCATCTTCAACGGCCAGAAGATCGCCCAGGCGGACGTCGTGGGCATCAAGTCGCTCATGATCCGCGACGGCGGCGAGTGGTACGACGCGAACGAGGCCGACGGGATGGACGTCGCCTCCATCATCTACACGTCGGGCACGACGGGCAAGCCGAAGGGCGCGATGCTGACGCACTCGAACTTCCTGCACGACAGCGCGGGCGCGCTCGTCTCGTTCACCGGCAACGGCCGGATCAAGGTCGGCGCGAACGATTCGTTCTTCGTGGTGCTGCCGCTCTTCCACGCGTTCTCGTTCACGACGAACTTCGTCGTGCCGATGGTCATCGGCGCGTCGATCTGCTTCATGCAGTCGCTGCGGACCGTCGTCGCGGACATCAAGACGCTCCGGCCCTCGCTTCTCATGGCGGTGCCGCTCCTCGCGGAGAAGATCTACGAGAAGATCGACGAGAACCTGAAGAAGTCGAAGGCGGCGCGCTTCCTGATGAAGATCGGCCTGAGGGGGCCCATCTACCACAGCGTGAAGCTGCGGCTCGGCGGGCGGCTCCGCTTCATGATCACCGGCGGCGCGCCGTGCCCGCCGCACGTCCTCCAGGGCTTCAACCGGATGCACATCCGCTTCCTCGAGGGCTATGGCCTGACCGAATGCGCGCCGGTCGTCAGCGTCTGCACGCCCGAGCTCGGCGCGGTGGGGACGATCGGGCTGCCGATCAGCGGCATTCAGGTGCGCATCGACCAGCCGAACGAGGCGGGCGTCGGCGAGCTTCAGATCAAGGGCCCCATCGTGATGAAGGGCTACTTCCACAACGAGGCGGCGACGAAGGAGGCGTTCAGCGCGGACGGCTGGTTCATGACGGGTGACCTCGCGTCCATCGACGAACGCGGCGTCATCTCGATCCGCGGCCGCAAGAAGGCGCTCATCGTCAACCGCGAGGGCAAGAACATCTATCCCGAGGAAGTCGAGAACTGCATCGCCAAGGAGCCGTCGATCGCCGACATCCTCGTGCTCGGCTACACCGAGGGCGGCGTGCCGGGCGAGAAGGTCGGCGCGATCGCCCACCCCGACGAGGAGTGGTTCAAGGCGCACAACGGCGGCGCGCTGCCCGCCTGGGCGGAGATGGAGAAGGCGACGGTCAAGGCGGTGCACGCGCGCTGTCAGGATCTCGCGGAGTACAAGCGCGTGCGCAAGGTCGTCGTCTCTCCCGAGGCGCTGGAGCGCACCTCCGTCGGCAAGATCCGCCGCGTGACCTACAAGGGGAAGCTTGACGAATAAACGCATCCTGGTGTGGCTCGAGTGGCCGGAGGAGTGCTTTCGCGTCGACGCGAAGGCGCTTCGCTCTTTGCGGGCCGCCGTCGGCGCGGGCGGCACGGTGCGGCGCGTGACGACCGAGGCGGCGTTCCTGCGCGAACTGCCGCGCGCGACGCACGCGATCGTCTGGGAATTCAGGAAGGACTGGTTCGCGCGCGCGCGGAACCTTCAGGTTCTCGCGACGCCGGCGGCGGGGCGCGAGCTCGTGGCGTGGCGCGACGCGCCCGCGCGCGTGCGCGTCCACTTCGGCACGTTCCACGGTGCGATCATCGCGGAGTCGGTCGTGGCGTTCTGCCTTGCGTGGGCGCGCGGATTCTTCGCGGTGAAGCCGCCCCTCTGGCCGCGGTCGCGTTTCGGCCGCGTCTGCTACGAGGTGCAGGGGACGAAGGCGGTCGTCGCCGGCTACGGGCGGATCGGCCGGGCCGTCGGCGCGAAGCTCGCCGCGCTCGGCGTCGAGGTGCAGGGCTTCACGCGCGCGAACGCGGCGCTTCTGCCGCGCGCGGCGAAGGACGCGGACTGGTTCATCCTCGCGCTGCCGGGTGACACGGGAACGGACGATTTTCTCGACGCGCGGCTGATCGCGCGTCTGCCGCGCCGCTGCGTCGTCGTCAACGTCGGGCGCGGCAACGCGGTGGACGAGGCGGCGCTGAGGCGCGCGCTCGAATCGGGGCGGCTCGCGGGCGCGTATCTCGACGTGTTCAAGGGCGAGCCGACGGCGCTCAACACGGGAGACGCGCCGCGGCGCGGCCTGTGGGAAGGGTGCCGCAACCTCGTGGCGATGCCGCACAGCGCGGCATTTTCGCCGCGGTACATCGAACGGTGTTTCCGGGAGCTGACGGATGAAGGGCTCGTTTGAAGTCAATTCGGTCGAAGAGACCTGGGCGCTCGCGCGCGCGTTCGCGGCGGAGCTGAAGCCGGGCGACGTCGTCTGCCTGGAGGGCGACCTCGGCGCGGGCAAGACGACGTTCACGCAGGGGCTTGCGGCGGCGCTCGGCGTGACGGGGCGCGTCACCTCGCCGACGTTCTGCATCGTGCAGGAGCACCGCGGCGACGGATGCTTTCTCGTGCACATGGACCTCTACCGGCTGAGCGGCGAGGACGACGTTCTGGCGATCGGCTGGGAGGACTATCTCGCGGAGGGGGCGATTCTGGTCGTCGAGTGGCCGGAGCGGGCCGGCACGCTGATCCCGCCGGACGCGCACCACATCCGATTCCTGCATGCGGGGGAAGAAAAGCGAAATTTGGGGGAAGAAAAGCGAAAAGTCGCTATTGACGCGGAGAGCCAAAATAAGATATAATATGCGTTGACTATGGGAAGATTCTCGTTTCGATTGATGTTGCTGACGGTGGCCAGCCTGTATCTGTTCGGCTGCGAGACCGTCATTGACGCGATTTCCGGCGACGCGCCGGACGACCGCGACAGTTCGGCGCTGGCGGATGCGGCGGCGACGTACAACGACGGCAGGCCGCGCGTGCGGCCGGGCGTGGGCGTCATTGTGCAGGTCAGCTCGGTCGGCCAGCAGCCGGTGACGATGCAGGCGCAGGTCGACCAGAACGGCGAGGTGACGCTGCCGTATCTGCTGGAAAAGCCGGTGATGTGCGACGGGCTGACGCTGGATGTCCTCAAGGACAAGCTGCTGAAGGAGTACGAGTACTTCATCAAGAAGCCGCAGCTGACGGTGACGTTCGCGCCGTTCGACGGCAAGACGGGTGTCAGCCCCTGGGGCACGGTGAAGGTGATGGGCGAAGTGGGGACGCAGGGGCCCGTGAACATGCCGCCGACGATGGACTTGACGGTGACGAAGGTGCTGCAGGAGGCGGGCGGGCTGAAGCCCTTCGCGAACAAGGCCAAGATCCGCGTCACCCGCTGCGAGAAGGACGGCTCGAAGACGATCACCATCGTGGACCTGGAGGAGATCGGCAAGGAAGGGCGCGTCGAGAAGGACATCGCGCTGCGGGCCGGCGACGTCGTGTGGGTGCCCGAACGGTGGTATTGATTTCAGAATCGTAAACGACTAATTCAAGGAAAAACAACATGAAGAAAACTCTGATGATCGGTCTTGCCGCACTCGCCACGCTGGCGGGCGCGCAGGAGATGTCGCTGGCGGACGCCAGCGGAAAGATCGGCGAGGCGGCGGGCGATCCGGCCGTGATGTCGGCGACGGTCGCGCAGCTGTCGGCGGACGACCAGGTGGCGTATCTCGCCAAGGTGAACGAGGCGATCGCGAACATGCCGGGCTCGCCGGAGGAGAAGGCGGCGGCGTATCTCAACGCCAACAAGGCGGCGCTCCGGAGCGCGAAGCCGGGCAATCTCGCCAAGCTGCTCGCGGAAGTCTTCGCGACGGTGCCGCCGGAGGTGCTGACCGTCATCAACGAGAGCTTCGCGAACGACCTCTTCAACCGCGCGTCCAACCCCGGCCTGTCCGACGCGGAGTTCGTCTCGCTCGTCCAGAGCACGATGAAGACGATCACCGCGCGCAATGCGTCGAGCGACAACGCGGCGGTGCGCGATACGTTCGCGGCTCTGATGTTCCTGCGCGCGTCGAACGGCTCGCCCGCCGACCTTGCCGAGACGCTCGTCGGCGACCTGCCGGCCGACGCGCAGGCGGTGGCGAAGAACGAGTGGATCCCGGCGGCGATGGGCATCGGGCAGGAGCAGAGCTACGAGCCGATGCTGGGCGCGGCGGATGCGGGCGAGGCGGTGAGCCCCGAACTCATCGTGCGCATCTCGGGCCCGCAGCGGATGGAGGCGCTTCTGAGCGACCTCGCCTCGGTGCGGACGCCGGTCTACGACGCCGTGCGCGTGGCGGCCGAATATGAAGGGCTCACGGGCAGCATCAACATCGGCAGCCCCGATGTCCTGCCGCGCACGACGGATCCGACCGTGCCGTGGTACCCCGGCATCCGCCGCGGCGAGTCGACCGGCTACGACTGGCAGCGCCTGTAAGCCCCCATCTGAAAGAATTGGAGAGTAAACAATGAATACGAAACTGATCGCTTCCGCAGCCGTCGCTCTCGCGACCTGCGCGGCGATGGCCGATGTCATGGACCGCCCGCAGGGCATCAAGATCGGTCAGCGCATGACGCTGCGGCCCTATGTGTCGCTGTCGTACACGTACGACTCGAACGTCGACTCGACGAAGCACTCGAAGGCGGGTTCGCAGTGGTGCGTCAATCCCGGCGTCGCGCTGGAGTATCTGGACGACAACTGGAAGCTCGTCGGCACCGTCTACTACCAGTATCACGCCTACAACCGCTACGTCAACCAGCTGAACTCGTCGAGCTACGGCGAGGATCTCACGTTCGACTGGACGAATTCGAAGGCCGACGAGGCCGGCTGGCGGGCGATGTTCACCGAGACGTTCCAGCAGGTGGCGCAGGACGATGACATGTCCAACCACGGCGGGCGCGGCATCGGGCGCGACCGCAAGGAGTTCACCGCGAACGGCGCGATCGAGCGCCGACTGAACGCGTACTGGCACGCGGGCGTGATCGCGAGCTACTACTACCTCGACTACGACAACGACGTCAACAAGTACGCGACGCTCTACGGCTGGAAGCGCGCGACGGCGGGCTTCGAAGGCGGCTATGCGCCGACGAAGTGGACCGACTTCATCGTCCAGGCCACCTACCAGTGGTACGATCAGGACAACAGCGAGAAACGTCCGAGCACCGACCTGCGGCGCATCGACAGCGACTCGCGCGGCATCACGCTCATGGGCGGTCTCGCGTCGCACGCGACCGAGAAGATCACCTACCGCGTGCTGGGCGGCTGGAGCCGCTTCAAGTACGGCGGCGGCGCGGATACGATGAACGGTTTCACGTATCAGGCCTCCTCCCAGTGGAAGGTCAACGACACGTTCAGCCTCATGTTCCTCGGCTCGAGCTACTACCAGCCGTCCGAGCGGTACTACGGCACGGCCACCAAGGTCTACTCCGCCAGCCTGGGCGCGGCCAAGAGCTGGGTCCGGGGCAAGGTCAACACCGGCCTGGACTTCTGCTACCGCCGCGAATCGACCGAGTACACCGAGATTTCCGACGCCGACTATGACGAGGATATCTGGACCGGCCGCTTCCGGGTCAACTACACGATCAACCGCTTCGTCAGCGTGTTCGGCAGCATTGAGTACCAGAACGAGAAGTCGAGCGGCCACAGGATCGGCGGGCACCTCTACGACTACGACCGCTTCCGCGGCACGATCGGTCTGCGTCTGACCTACTAACGTGCAGAAGTTCATTTCGAAGTATGCCCTGGCGGCGCACCTTGCCCTGTTGGCGGTCGCGCCGCTCTTCCTATCTCCCCTTGTCGGGGAGGGGACCGTGGCGACGGTTCTCCTGTGGCTGTCGCCGCTCGCGGCGGTGTGGGTCCTGCTGGAGCCGTCGCGCCGCGCCGACGAGATGCTACACGATGCGCGCGTGCGCGTCGCGTCGTTGATCGCGTCCGATCCGCTGTTCTGGTTCCTGCTGCTGGCGGTCGTGCTCGCCGGCGTCCGGGCGCTGAACGACGGCGTCAAGATGGCGTATGACGCCGAAACCTTCAAATGGTTCCTGCGCGAGCCGCCGCTCGTGTTCCTGCCGGGCGCGGTGCCGGGCGCCGGCCGTCTGCCGTTTGCGGCGACGGTCGCGCTGACCGTCGTCGTCCTCGGCTGCCGGCACGCGCTGGGCAAGTCCGCCCGTGTGGCGTTCGTCTTCTCCTGCACGGTCTTCGCCGGCGCGGCGGCGCTCACGGCGATGGCGCTCTGCGCCTTCGGCCATCCGGGGGCGCGCGCGGCGGTGGCGATGACCGTCACGCCGCAGAACGCGTCATTCGCGGGCACGGCGTTCGGTCTCCATTTCCTGGGCGGTCTCGCGGGGCTCGTCGGCGCGTACGAGAACAAGTGGGGCAGCCGCATCTTCTTCTATTCGCTGGCGCTCGGCGCGGTGGCGGCGGGACTCTACTTCTTCGCGCCGGTGCCGGTCATCCTCCTCTATCTCGCCGCCGCGCTCGTCCTGCTGGCGGTCTCGCTCGTCTACATCGCCGTCGTCCGCGGGCGCAACATGGCGTTCAAGTGCGTCGCCTCGCTCGTGCTCGCCGCGCTCGTGCCGACACTCGCCGCGTTCGCTTTCGCGCCGGCGGGCCTGAACGAGGACCGTCTGGCGATCCTGGGCGACGGCTGGACGTTCTTCCCCGACGGGTTCGCGGCCGCGCGCGACATCCTCTCGGCGATCGCCGCGCAGACGTTCCGCGACCATCCGTGGATCGGCACCGGTCTCGGCTCGTTCCCGCTGGACATCAAGTTCGGCGCGGCGGCGGCCGACTGGCGCGTGCTCGCGCCGGGCCAGGCGAGCGCGCTGAACGGCTGGTGGCAGCTGACGGCCGAACGCGGCATCGTCGGCGCGCTCCTGTTCGCCGGGGCGCTGGGTTTCCTGGCCGCGACCTTCTTCCGGCGGCTGGCCGCCTGCTTCGGCCGGCGCTTCTTCGTGCCCCTCTGCGTGCTGGGGCCGGTCGCGCTCCTCGCGGCGGCGGCGGAAGCCTTCTTCGACATCTCGTTCCTGCGTGCGGACGCGCTCCTCGCGCTCGCGGCGTTCGCCGCGCTGGCCGGTCGCGCGCTGCCCGCCGTCCCGCGGCCGGCCGCCGCGCCGCCGGCGGCCGCGGACGGGACACCCGATCACACACAACAGCAAGAAAGTTCCGGTCATGTCTGACAATCCTCTTTACTACGGTTCGTCCAAATCGACGCCGATGTACTACGGCGCCCGTCCCGCCTACGGCGGCAAGAGCCCGATGTACTACGGCGCGCGGCCCTACGGCGGACACTACGGCGCGTACGGCTCCTACGGCGGCACGTCGCCCGCGCCGGGCGAGGACGGGTCGCTCGTCGGCACGATCACCCTGAGCCGCATCCTGCGCGTCGTCTCCCAGCGGTGGCTGTCGGTCTTCGTCTTTCTGCTCGTGGGCATCGTCATCGCCTTTGCCGTCTACCGCATCTCGCCGACCATCTACGAGGCCACGAGCGAGTTCACGATGGACATGCGCCGCTCCTCCAGCGGCAACCGCAGCATGAACGCCATCGACCAGGCGATGGTCGACTACGGCAGCGACTATGCGGAAATCTTCAACACGCGCCTGTCCGACTGGCGTTCCGGCAAGATCGTCGCGATGATCACCCAGGAGTACCGCTCCAGCCATCCGGCGGCGACCGATTCCGACGACGAGATCATGTCGGTGCTCGCCGGCTCCAAGCTCGAGCTCCAGCGCCACTCGCGCATCATCACCATCACCGTGCGCTCGAAGTCCCCGAAGCTCGCGGCGGGCCTGGCCAACGCCTACGCGTCGGCGATCGAGGCGTTCACCGACGAGGAGAACAAGGCGCGCTGCGACAAGGCGGTCCAGCAGATCCACGGCAACGTCGAGAAGCAGCGCCACGCGGTGGAGAAGCTCTCCAAGCAGCTGACGGATTTCCGCACCGCCAACAAGGTGGACAACCTGCGCTCGTCGCGCGACACCGCGCAGCAGGCGCTGACCCAGGTGACGACCGAGATCCTCCGCCTCGAGGCCGAGGAGACGCAGCTGGGCGAATGGGAGAAGCAGCTCGCCGAGCTTCAGAACGCCCCCGAGTCGTTCGGCTCGATCCCGACCGACTCCGCGCGCGCGACGGAGATCGCCAACGAATACCAGCACTTCCTCGACACGAGCGCCGAGTTCGCCGCGCTTCAGATCACCTTCACCGACAACCACCCCGACGTGATCGCCAAGGGCAAGGAGTTGGAGATGGCGAAGAAGCGCTTCCTCGACGCCGTCGCCCGCGCGCTCCAGTCCTGCCGTTCGACGCTCCAGGTGACGCGCAACCGGCTCGCCTCGCTCCGCGCGAAATACGACGACCTCAAGAACGATCTCGCCTCCTACTCCCAGCGCGTCGTCTTCGCGGAATCGAGCCTCGGCATCCTCGAGGCCGACTTCACCGTCGCCAACCATCTGCTCGAAGACCTGAGCATGGGCGAGCAGAAGGCGCGCATCGACGCCGAGGCGAACAACGAGATCGTCCGCGTCGGCCGTCAGGCGAGCGTGCCGACCAAGCCGGTGCTGCCCAACCCGCTCGTCATCTTCGGCGTCGGCATCGTCCTGTCGCTCGCGCTTGGCTTCCTCTTCGTACTCGTCGTCGACAACATCGAGGATACCGTCGTCAACCTCGCGGACATCGAAGGACGCCTCGCGCTCAAGGTGCTCGCCGTCTTCCCGCACGTCCGCCGCAAGAGCCGCGAGCAGGTCGCGAAGTTCGCGGTCGAGGACAAGTATTCGTCCTTCGCCGAGGCGGTCGCGGGCTTTCGCAACCTCCTCGATTCGCCGCGCTACGAGGCGATGTCGCACTGCCTGCTCGTCATCTCCACGCAGCCGGGCGAGGGCAAGACGATCTCCTCCACGTCGGTCGCGATCTCCTACGCGCAGTCGGGCCGCAAGGTGCTGCACGTCGACTTCGACCTGCGCCGTCCGCGCCTCGCGCGCGTCTGGGGCATCGAGCTGACGGAGGCGAAGAGCTTCTCGCACGCGCTCCAGAACGCGAACGGGAAGAAGCCCGACTTCGCCTCGCTCGTCACGGCCTCGTCGGTACCGAACCTCGACGTCATCTGCTCGCTGCCGCCGGACGGCGTCACGCCCGCCTCGATCTTCGGCTCGAGCATCGTCGGCGAGTTCTTCGAGTGGGCGCGCGCCAACTACGACCACATCATCGTCGACTCGCCGCCGTTCGGCATCGTCGGCGACGTGGTGTCGCTCGCGGTGATGGTCGATTCGGTCATCATCATGTGCTGCCCCGACCGCACCCACTTCAAGCCCATCCAGTACTGCGCCCGGTCGCTGACCGAGGCCGGAGCCAACATCCTCGGCGTGATCGTCAACGACGTCGAGGTCTCCAACGCCGCCGCGTTCAGCCCGCATTCGAAGCACGGGTACGGCTACGGGTACGGCTACGGGTACGGTTACGGGCGCTACGGCGGCTACTACCGCTCGTCGAAGAAGCGTTCGCCGGCGGACGGAAAGCCGGCGGACGGCCAGCCGGCCGCGGACGCGCCGTCGAAGCCGTCGGCCGCGGACGCCCCGAAGCCGCCGGCCGCACGGGCGAAGTCTGAATTCGCCGACGAGGACTGAATGAAGAAGGTCTTTATCGACGGTTCGGCGGGCACGACGGGCCTGCGCATCCGCGAACGCCTGTCCTGCCGCCGCGATCTTGAACTGATCGTCCTGCCCGAGGCGGTGCGCAAGGATCCCGCCGCGCGCGCGGACGCGCTCAACGCGGCCGACGTCGCGTTCCTCTGCCTGCCGGACTCGGCGGCCGTCGAGGCGGCGGCGCGGGTGACGAACCCGGCGACCGTCGTCATCGACACGTCCACCGCGCACCGCGTCGATCCGGACTGGACGTACGGCTTCCCGGAGCTGGACGGCCAGCGCGGCCGCATCGCCGCGTCGCGCCGCATCGCGAATCCCGGCTGCCACGCGACCGGCTTTATCGCGCTCGTCGCGCCGCTCGTCCGGCGCGGCCTTCTGCCCGCCGACGCGGCGCTCGCCGCCTTTTCGCTGACCGGCTACTCCGGCGGCGGCAAGAAGATGATCGCCGACTACGAGGAGGCGGCCACGCCCCTCCACGCGGGCGGGCGGCAGTACGCGCTCGGACAGACGCACAAGCATCTGCCCGAGATGGTGAAGGTCTGCGGCCTCGCCGCGGCCCCCGTCTTCGCGCCCGTCGTCGTGCCGCACCTGAGCGGCATGGAGGTGACCGTGATGCTCTCGGCCGCGCAGCTGACGGGCGGCCTCGCCGCCGTCCGGGCGTGCTACCGCGACGTCTACGGCGAAAACGGTCTTGTCCGCTTCGTCGACGATCCCGCCGCGGCGGAAGGGGGCTTCCTGTCGTCCGCCGCGCTCGCGGGCCGCGACGACCTGGAGGTGTCCACCTACGGCAGCGACGCGCGCGTCATCCTCGTCGCGCGCTTCGACAACCTCGGCAAGGGCGCGTCGGGCGCGGCGATCCAGAACATGAACCTCGCGCTCGGCGTCGACGAGCGCACGGGGCTCGTGTTTCCCGGCTGAACGAGATTGTTCACACGGCAGCATGAAGATTTGGTATACTAGCGGAACATCAGCCCCATCCGGCGGCAGGCCGGTTCACCCAGCAGTTTGGACGGACAACCAGTGACGGACGCGGAAAAGATTTCGGAGATCCGGCGCCTCGCGAAGGAACGCGGCGCCGTCATTCTCGCGCACAACTACCAGCGCGCGGAGGTGCAGGACGCCGCCGACTGTACGGGCGACTCGCTGGAGCTCGCGCGCAAGGCGACGGAGATCGAGGCGGACGTCATCGTCTTCTGCGGCGTCTACTTCATGGCCGAGACGGCGGCGATCCTCAACCCGGCCAAGACCGTGCTCATCCCCGACCCGACGGCGGGCTGCCCGATGGCCGACATGATCACGGGCGCGCAGCTGCGCGAGCTGAAGGCGCGGCACCCCGGCGCGAAGGCCGTCTGCTATGTCAACTCGACGGCGGAGGTCAAGGCCGAATGCGATCTGTGCGTGACGAGCGGCAACGCCGAGCGCGTGATGCAGACGTTCGCGCCGGACGAGGAGATCATCTTCGTGCCCGACCAGCACCTCGGCAGCCACATCGCGGGGCTCCTCGGCCGCCGCTACATCCTCTGGCCCGGCTACTGCCCGACGCACGCGGCGCTGACCGTGAAGGCCATCCAGGACGCGCGCGCGGCGCATCCCGGCGCGCCGGTGCTCGTCCATCCCGAATGCGCGAAGGACATCCGCGACGCGGCGGACGCGCGGCTGTCGACGGGCGGCATGTGCCGGTTCGCGCGCGAATCGGCGGCTCCGGAGATCATCGTCGGCACGGAAGTCGGGATCCTCCACCGCCTTCAGCAGGAAAGCCCCGGCAAGAAGTTCTACCCCGTGAGCGACCGTCTCGTCTGCCCCAACATGAAGAAGACGACGCTCGAAAATCTGCTGGAGTCGCTCCGCGAGATGAAGACGCGCGTGACGGTGGACGCCGACATCGCGCGCCGGGCGAAGCGGGCCATCGACGCCATGCTGGCCCTCGGGTAGACGGCCATGAAGCGCCGGCTGCCGTTCGAGATCCTCTATGAAGATGACGATGTGATCGTCATCGACAAGCCGGCGGGCCTCTTGACGACGAACACGCGCCTCGCCGGGCGCGCCGCGCGCGAAGCCCAGCCGACGGCCGAGAATTTTCTGAACGACTACGTGCGCAAGGGCCAGGCGAAGAGCCGCAGGCGCGTCTATCTCTGCCACCGGCTCGACCGCGAGACGAGCGGCGTGATGATGTTCGCGAAGTCGGAACGCTTCGCCGAGGCGCTGCGCGCGCGGTGGAACGAGCTGACGGAGAAGACGTACGTCGCACGCGTGGAAGGCACGCTCGCGGAGCCGTCGGGCGTCTTCGAAAGCTATCTGAAGGACGATCCCCGGACGATGAAGGTGCGCGTCGTCGGCGCGGACGCGGGCGGAAAGCTCGCGCGCACGGAATGGCGGACGATCCCCGACGCGCACCCGCGGCCCGGCACGACGTGCGTGGAGGTGACGCTCAAGTCGGGCCGCAAGAACCAGATCCGCGTCCAGTTCGCCGCGGCGGGCCATCCCGTCGTCGGCGACGTGAAGTACGGCGCGCGCCGGGCCGACCGGCTCCATCTGCGCGCCGTGCGCCTCGCCTTCACCCATCCCTTGACCGGCAAACGAAAGGAGTTCGAGAAAGATGACGATCGATGAACTGAACCGGCGCTACGGCGCGCCCGGCCGCATAGTCTTCCACCCGGGCCACGGCGGCTATCCCGAAGCGGTGCTGACGAACAAGTACGGCACGGCGGAGGTGGCGCTTCTGGGCGCGAACACGCTCTCCTACCGCCCGACGGGCCACGCGCCCGTCCTCTTCCGCCCCGCGAAGCGCGACTACAACCGCGGCGATTCGTTCCACGGCGGCATTCCCGTGTGCTGGCCGCAGTTCGGCCGGCTCGCGATCCCCGGCATGGCGCAGCACGGCTTCGCGCGCGTGATGCCGTTCACGGTGCGCGCGAGTTCGTATTCCGACGAGATGACGGAGATCACGCTCGGCCTCGTCTCGAACGACGAGACGCGTGCGCTCTTCCCGCACGACTTCGACGTGGAGGTGAAGATCTCCGTGTCGATGAAGCTCAACCTGACGCTCACGACGGTGAACACGGGCACGGCGCCGTTCGCGTTCACGGCGGGCTTCCATCCGTACTTCGCCTGCCGCGACCGCGACGGCGTGACGGTGAAGGGACTGGACGGCTGCCGCTACATCTACGCCGAGGACATGAGCGAACACGTGCAGGAAGGGGACCTCGCGATGACGGTCGCGACCGACCACGTCTTCTCGCTGCCGCCGGCGCCGAAGCACGAGTACGCCGTGCTGGACGCGGGGCTCCGGCGCGCGATCGCGATGGCCTCGACGGGCAACGTGTCGGCCATCGTCTGGAACCCGGGCCCGGCGAACGTGCTCGCCGACTTCGAGCCGGACGACTGGCGCCGGTTCGTCTGCGTCGAGCCGGTCACGTCGTGGCCGCAGGCGCTCAAGGCGCTGGAGCCGGGCGAAAAGCACATCCTCGCGGTGGCGATCCAGGCGCATCTGGACGGTGCGGAACAGGCGCAGTAAAAAAATCAAAAGTTCCCCATTGACAAGCGCGGCGGATTATGAGATACTATGCGCCCGTAGCACCCGTGGTGAAATTGGCATACACGCCAGATTCAGGTTCTGGTGCCGCAAGGTGTGTGGGTTCAAATCCCACCGGGTGCACCGAGCTTGGCCCCTTCGTCTATCGGCTAGGACATCTGGTTCTCATCCAGGCAAGAGGAGTTCGACTCTCCTAGGGGCTGCCAACGGCAGCAAGTGCATTGAAAGGTGACTGCGGCAAGGTGAAACGGTTTTTCAGCATCCTCTGGAGCACGGTGAAGTTTCTCTTCGTCGTTTTGCTCGTCTATCTGGGAAGCCTCTTCTTCCGCGAGGAAAAGCTGCCGCGCGCGTGCGTCCAGGCGATCTGCCGGCGGCTGTCGACCGACACGCTGCGCATCCGCTGCGACAGCGCGTCCTTCGGCTTCCGCAAAGGCGTGCAGCTGCACGCGCTCAAGGTGGAGGATCGCCGTCCCGACGACGGCTGGCGCGAGATCGCCTCGGTGCGCCGCGCGGCGATCGATCCGATTCTGCGCCGCGTGCGCCTCGTGGAGCTGAAGTATCCGCGCCTGCCGGACAGCTACTACGCGCCCGGCAGCCAGGAGACGAACGCGCGGCTGGAGCTGGAGCTGCCGAAAATCCCCGAGTTCCGCCTGCAGCTGGACAATCCCGCCATCCTCGGCCTCACGCCGGCGCGCGTGACGGCGCAGGTCTGCGTGCATCCGCGCTGGGTGACGGTCGACGAGGTGCACATCGACTGGCCGGAGAACGGCCGGACGCTCCAGCTCGACGGGCACGTGCGGCTGGACCTGCTGGAGCAGTGGTTCCGCTCGGAGGTCAGCGGCCTGGCGACCCAGCGGCAGATCCGGCCGCTGCTGGAGGCGCTGGACGTGCCGTGCGCGTTCCCCTACTTCGACGCCTTCACCGACATCCAGCAGCCGGTTCCGGCGCGCGGGCGCTTCGAGGCGAACCTCGTCAACGGCGACTTCTTCATGAACCTCGACCTGAAGCCGGTGATGGGCCGCTACAACGGTGTGGAGATGGCGCGCGCCGACGGCGTGCTCGACTTCCGCTACTACGTGCGCGGGACGAACGGCAACATGCGCCTGACCGTCGATCTGCCGGTCGCGCTCGATCCGGCGGGCGGGCGGCTGGGCGGCTCGCTGACGGTCGACATGACGAACGACGTGGTGCGGCTCGACTACGACATCGGCAGCGAGCTCGCGTTCCGCGACATCCTCCGGATCGCCGACGTGAGCTTTCTCTCGCCCGACGACACGCTCGACATGATCCGCTGCGACACCAAGCCCGTCATCACGGTCAAGGGGCGCACGGGCACGACGGAGGACGACCTGGAGGCGAACGACCTCGCCTGCGCCGCGCAGCTCGCGAAGGGCGCGTTCTACGGGATGGAGCTGCGGGACGTCGACGCCGTGTTCAACCTGCGCCGCGACCGGCTGGACTTCACGCGGGTGACGGCGCGCGGCAAGACGGGCGGCCGGATCGACGCGCGCGCGACGCTCGATTTCGCGGGATTCGATCCGGCGCGGGCGACGGCGCATGTCGAGACGGACTACCGCGAAGGCTCGCTGGAGGAGCTGGCGGACGGGCTCGATTTCGACCTGGGCGAGCGGCGCGGGCGCGTCGACGCGTCGTACGTGATGGACTTCCCGATGACGACGAACTGCGTGCGCGGCCTGAACGGCACCGGCCGCGTGAAGGTGACGGACGGCATGCTCGCGCAGATGAAGCTCTTCGCGGGGCTGACGAAGCTGATCGCCGAGAAGGTGCCGGGCGTCGGGTTCCTCGTCAACCAGTCGCAGGCGTCGGCGGACTTCACGATCGAAAACGGCGTCTTCACGTCCGACAACGTCCGCATCGAGGGCGGCTTCATCTCGATCAAGGGCTGGGGCACCTACGACATCGCCGACGACAATCTGGATTTCACGGTGCGCGTGCAGTTCCTCAAGAGCGATTCGATGATGGGGCAGATCATCCAGCCGATCACCTGGCCGTTCACGAAGCTGCTGCTGGAGTTCCGCGCCAAAGGCCCGCTCGACAGCCCGGACTGGGAATATGTCAGCGTCATCGACAGGATCCTGTGAACATGAATCTGACCAGCCCGAGCCAGGTGAAGGCCTGGTGCATCGAACACGACTTCCATCCGAACAGGACGATGGGGCAGAACTTCCTCATCGACCGCAACGCGCTGGAGGCCATCGTGGACGCGGGCCTGGACGGCGTGCCGGCCGGCGCGCCCGTGCTGGAGATCGGGCCGGGGCTCGGCGTGCTGACGGAGGAGATGCTGCGGCGCGTCCATCCGGTCGTCGCCATCGAAAAGGATCCCGTGCTCGCGGCGCGGCTCGCGGCGGAGGGGCGCGACGGGCTGACGGTCGTGACGGGCGACGCGCTCGACCCGCGCGTGCGCGCGGCGGCGGACGGCTGCGTCGCGATGGTCTCCAACCTGCCGTACCAGGCGGGGACGCGCATCCTGCTCGAACTGGTGCAGCGGCGTGCGTTCAAGCGCCTGACGGTGCTCGTGCAGACGGAGGTCGCCGAGCGCCTCGCGGCGAAGGAGGGCTCGAAGGTGCGCGGGCTCGCGGGCGTGTGGGCGCAGCTCGACTACGACGTCGCGGTCGTGCGCCGGGTGGCGGCGAGCTGCTTCTGGCCGCGCCCCGCCGTCGGCTCGTCGGTCGTCACGCTCGTGCGGCACAAACGCAACGCCGCGCTGGACCCGGCGGCGCGCGATCTCTTCCACCGGCTGACCAAGCAGGCGTTCGAACACCGGCGGAAACAGCTTGGCACGATCTTCAAAGATATGATACAATCTACGGCACGGGCCGAAGAGCTCGCGAACGATGACTGGATACAACTTGTGAAAGGACTGCTTGAACATGAAGACACCTGAGGAATTCCTGAGGGACGGCGGCTTCGTCCTCGCCGAGGACATCGACCGCCAGAGCCTGATCGCCGCGTTCGTCGACGAGATGGAGAAGGGCCTGAAGGGCGCGCCGTCGTCGCTGATGATGGTGCCGACCTACGTCGGCATCAACGGCCGCGTGCCGGCGGGCGCGACGGCGGCGGTGCTGGACGCGGGCGGCACGAACTTCCGCGGCGGCATCGTCTCGATTCCGCCGGCGGTGTCCGAGCGGCAGAACCGCCCGATGCCCGGCACGAAGGGCGAGGTGGACGAGGAGACGTTCTACGCGGCGTTCGCGGACGAGGTCCGGCGCCTGAAGCCGCACGCGACGGCGAAGAAGATCGGCTGGTGCTTCTCGTATCCGGCGGAGGCGACGCCCGCGCTGGACGCGAAGCTCGTGCGCTGGACGAAGAACATCCAGGCGCCGGCGATCGTCGGCCAGTACGTCGGCGCGGAGCTCCTCAAGCGTCTCGGCGGCGGCGAGATCGCGATCGTGAACGACACGGTGGCGACGCTGCTCGCGGCGAAGGCGACGGAGGGCGAGCGCACGTATTCGTCCTACATCGGCTTCATCCTCGGCACCGGCACCAACTGCGCGTACGTCGAGCAGAACGCGAACATCACGAAGGCCGCGGGGCTCGAACCCGGCGGCGCGATGATCATCAACGCGGAGTCGGGCGGCTTCGACAAGATCGCCGTGAGCGCGTTCGACCGGGCGCTCGACGCGAAGAGCAGCAATCCGGGGATGCAGATCTTCGAGAAGCTGATCGCCGGCGCGTATCTCGGCGGCATCGGCCTCGAAATCTACAAGGCGGCGGCCAAGGAGGGGCTCTTCTCGAAGAAGGCGGCCGCGGCGGTCGGCGGGCTCGGCGCGCTCGAGACGATGGATCTCGACAATTTCTGCGCCGCCTTCAAGAAGGAGGGGCGCGAGAACGTGCTGGACGCGATCTTCGCCGACGCGGACGACGCGCGCATGGCGCGGCGTCTGGGCGTGCCCGTCTTCGAGCGCGCGGCGGTTCTGACGGCGATCCACCTCGCGGCGTTCGCCATCAAGTCGGGCGCGGGCAACGACCCGTCCGAGCCGGTGGCGATCAACGCGGACGGCTCCACCTGGTACAAGACGCGGGCGATTCCGTTCGCGGAGACGGTCGCGCGCGAGCTGGACGACATGCTGGTCCAGCGCCGCAACATCCACTACGCGATCACGCCGCAGGTCGAGGACTCGCCGATGGTCGGCGCGGCGATCGCGGCGCTGCTGTAACACACGGGAGACGGAGGGACGACGATGAAGCGGTACGGATGGACGGCGGCGCTGGCCGCGGCGGTGTGCGCGGCGCAGCTGGGCGCCGCCGAGGTCGACGGCCTCGCGGCGACGGTGGGTGCGGAGACGATTCTGCGCAGCGACGTGCGCAACGAGCTGCGGCGCGCGGGTCTGGGCGAGGATCAGTTCGACGCGATGCGCAACAATCTGATCGACCGCCGGCTCATCGTCCGGGCCGCGTCGGCGCAGAAGATGACGATGCAGGAGTGGGTCGTCGAGAACCGCATCCGCGAAATCGTCGAGAACGCGTTCGGCGGCGACCGCAACAAGCTCATCGCGACGCTCGCGCTGCAGAAGATCCCGTACAGCGACTGGCGCCAGCGCATCAAGGACGACATGATCATCAGCGCCATGCGCTGGAACATCGTCGACAAGTACGTCACGGCGACGCCGGCGGAGATGAAGGCCGAGTTCGCCGCGCATCCCGAGCGCTACCGCACCGCGTCGAAGGTGTCGGTGTCGGTCGAGACCGAGGGCGAGGCCGCGCCGCGCGAATATCTGGACATCCGTCCCGAGGACATGTTCCTGCCGGAGATCTGCACGGCGATCGCCGCGCTGCCGGTGGGCGCGTCGTCGGAGTGGATCGAGCTCGGCGGCCGCCGCTTCCGCTTCATGAAGACGGCCGAGACCGCGTCGACCGCGCGCACGTTCGCCGAGGCGTACGACGACATCGAGGCGAACGTCCGCCGCGAAAAGTCGCAGGCGGCGTACGCGGCCTGGGTCGAGCGGCTGCGCGCGGAAAGCTACATCAAGATCTACTGAGCGCGGTCGGCCGCGCGCGGCCTTACCCGTTCGGGTAGGGCGCGCACGGGCGGAATATGATAGACTGTCGTCATTTGCGACGCACACACGAAAGGACGGACGATATGAAGCTTTCTCTTGATTCGATCACAAACGAAGCGGCGGCCTGGCAGGCGGCGGGCGTGGCGCTGCCGCGGTTCGACGTCGGCGCAATGCGCGCGGCGACGGAGGCGGCGCCCGAATGGGTGCATTTCGGCGCGGGCAACATCTTCCGCGGCTTCATCGGCTCGCTCGCGCAGAAGCTCCTGAACGCGGGGCTGATGAAGACGGGCATCATCGCGTGCGACACGTTCGACTACGACATCATCGACCGGATCTACACGGCGCAGGACAACCTGACGCTGAATGTCCTGCTCAATCCCGACGGCACCGTCACGAAGGAGGTGCTCGCGGGCGTCGCCAGGGGCGTCAAGGCGAACTTCGCCGACGCGGCGGCGCAGGCGGCGCTGAAGGCGATCTTCCGCGCGCCGTCCTTGAAGATGCTTTCGTTCACGATCACCGAGAAGGGGTACGCGCTCAAGAAGCCGGACGGCGCGTACCTGCCGGTCGTGGAGGCGGACAGGGAGGAAGGGCCCGCGGCGAGCCGCCACGCGATGAGCATCGTCGCGGCGCTCCTCCTGGAGCGCTTCCACGCCGGGAAGCTGCCGCTGGCGGTCGTGTCGATGGACAACTGCTCGCACAACGGCGAGAAGCTGAAGGCGTCCGTCGTGGCGATGGCGCAGGCGTGGGTCGCGAACGGCTTCGCGCCGGCGGCCTACCTCGACTACATCCAGGACGAGACGACCGTCTCCTTCCCGTGGTCGATGATCGACAAGATCACGCCGCGCCCGCATCCGATGGTCGAGGCGGAGCTGAAGAAGTGCGGCATCGAGGGCATGGAGCCGATCGTCACCTCGAAGAAG
>Ga0310695_10004442_pt1 | contig 25862 bp, 22 predicted proteins | sample RumenRJG_04DNA_FD_203882 | JGI IMG/M metagenome (GOLD analysis project Ga0310695, IMG submission 203882) | Bovine rumen microbial communities from Lethbridge, Alberta, Canada - RJG_04 (v2) (version 2) | ecosystem: Host-associated > Mammals > Digestive system > Stomach > Rumen | place: Canada...
TTTCTTCAAAGGGTTAAACGGGAGATCACAGAGTTAAACTGGAGGTCATGGAATGGAAGTAAAACTTGGTATTTGTAATTTCTGTGTGCCGGGCACGGGTGTGTTCGCGCCGGAAATCGTAAAAGAAATGGGGCTGGACGGTATGTCCATCGAATTCGGCTCTTATGAGCACGGCTGGCCCCTGTCCCAGAGAAAGCTGCAGGACTACTATCTGAAAAAGCAGCAGGAACTCGGGATTGAGTACCCCAACGTGGGCGTAAGCGATGGTGACAATATTCCTTTCCATGCACGTCCCGGTACGAGATGGGACCCCGTTGTCAACGCCGAAGGCACCAAAGCAATCGACGCAGCTGCCTATATGCAGATTCCGCTCGTCTTTTTCTCAAACTTCAATGCAAGTCTGATGAAAAATGATGAGGACATCGAATATACGGCAAAGCGTTATCAGTACTTCTGCGACTATGCGGGTGAGAAGGGAATCAGCATTGGCTGCGAGAACCCCAACAGCATTGAAGACCAGAAAAAGCTTGTCCAGCTTGTTGACAGGGAGAACTTCTACCTCTTCTTTGACAGCTGCAACCACGCATGCCTGTCAGATCATGATGTCCATAAAGTTCTCCGCGAGATGTATCCCTGTTATTATCCCCAGATGCATGTCAAGGATGGCGTCGTAGGGGCCAACGCCCAGTATGTCCTCGGGACCGGCACGACCGGCTTCCGGGAGACCATTGATTTCCTCAAAAAGAAAGACTATAAAGGGTGGCTCATCCTTGAGAACCTCTATGAACTCGATCCCATGCGCCGGATCAACGAAGACTACTTTGAGATTATGCGGCAGGACATCGCGGTGCTCCGGGAGGCAGTTCAGTAGGCAGACCTGATCCTAACGGTCACCGTCAGGTATACTGCCAAGAACCCGGACCTTTCAGTCGCCTGGGAAATGAAAATACCGGTTGTGAATAACACGTGTGCCGGGTTTGAAACAACTCGTACCCTTTCCTAAAAGACTGTTTAAGTGTCATTCCCCCCTGGCGGCACAGCCATCCCCATGGCTGTGCCGCTTTCATCATAAATGCCTGAGGTCCCGAGACCCTGGACGATGCCCGCTCACTGAAATGCTCCGGCATGTTCCGTTAGAGTGAAAAAAACGGCAAAGGCATCATCCGCATAATGGCATGTTCCTATTGACGAAAGGAGACACAGAATATGGCAGCAGATAATTATCGCTCTGAAGTTGAACAGGAGTTCAGTACTTTTGGACCATGGGTTTATGAGATCAATGAATCCTATCCTCTTCCCCGCTTGTTTGCCCCTTTCTTTGACAAGGATGATCAGGCAATAATGAAGATCAAAATCCCGCGGGACATTGACCGCAGAAATGCAAAGCCCGGGATGAACCTGTACGATTACGTAATTGCCCTTTACAGGGATCAGCTCCGGATCCTGGAACGCAGTGAAAATGACAGCGTCACTGACCACCTGATCGATGCAGCTGATTTTATGGGAATCCGCATCTACAAAAACATGCTGCGGGCGGCTTGTACGATTTATACAGTCAACGGATCATTTTCTTTTTCCTTTAACTCCGCGTCCATGGATCTGATCTGGAAGACAGCAAACCTGATTCTTGCATCCATGGAAAGGAACAGACCGGTCGATGTGTCCTCTCTGCCTGTCACGGAAGCACAGCCGAAAACCATGCTGCTGCAGAACATGCTGCACGACATAAGGAAGGAAAGAGAAGACATTGCTGTGGGTGCCGTCCAGGAAGGAATGGAGGTATATCCCAGAGAGGATACGGCAGTAAAGATCGAACGCATGCTCTGGAAGGAACTGAATCCGGAAGCTATTCACCTCTTTACGCCCAAGGAACTGATCGTCCTGGAGAATGGTTTCTTCCCCAACCGCGCCGGCATGCCGGATTTCGGATTCACCTATACAATTATGCCGCTCAACAAACTCACGGCTGTGAATCTTTCCCGTTCCAAGGTATATTCCCTCCTGATGGAGTGCACGATTTATCTGGGTCCCAACCAGCTCACCTATCACTATGGTGTGGACAATGAAGAAGTAGGTGATTTCTACACGGCATTAAAGAACCTTTGAGGGACGGAACCTGTGAGGGGACGGTCCTTTTGTTTCTGTCCCCATTCACTAAAAGGCATTGTTTTTATTACGGGCAGGCTCTAAACTTATACTATATGGAGCCGCCGTTCCGGCGAGCGGCATGATCGGAAAAATAAGGAGGAGACCCGAAATGAAAGTTGTTGCCGTTAACGGATCCCCGCGGAAGGGCGGAAATGTAGCACAATGTCTTGATGTCATGGCGGCGGAATTCGCGAAGGAAGGGATTGAGTTTGAAGTCCTGCAGCCCGGTCCCCGCGTCCATCCCTGCATGGCCTGTTACCACTGCCTGAACGAAGGGGATATCCACTGCATCCAGAAGGACGACATGGTCAATGAGCTCATTGACAAGTGCATCGAAGCAGACGGAATTATCCTTGCCTCCCCCGTCTACCACGGAGGAATCGCCGGCGGCATGAAATGTGTCCTGGACCGTATGTTCCTGGCGGCCTGCTGCGGAGCTGAAAATAAGTTCCACCACAAAGTGGGCGCCGCCTTCTGTACGCTCCGCCGTTCCGGCGGTATGGCGACCTACCAGCAGCTGCTGGGATACATGGATGCCATGGAGATGGTCATCGTCACATCCGATTACTGGGGAGCTGTGCACGGCGCGGATCCCGGCGAGGTACAGCAGGATATCGAGGGCCTCGAAGTCGTGGCCAAGCTTGCCCGCAACATCGCCTGGACAGTAAAGGTCATCGATGCGGCAAAGGGAAAAATCGATCCGCCCGAGACACATCCCAGGACATTCACAAACTTTATCCGGTAAATATCTTTATCCGGCAGAAGTCTTTATCCGATGAAAAAGATAATAGCTGCTGTATCCGCTGAAAAGGAAAATCTCTCAGCGGATACAGCAGCTTTGCTTTTACGGGTGTCAAAGGGGGTGTCATGGGGACGGTTCTTCTGACACTTTGCGCTCAAAGTGTCAGAAGAACCGTCCCCATGACACCCGGCTTATAAATCTACCCAGACGTTTCCGAGGCGGTTGCTCTCCACGCAGGCATGGACGAATTTCATGCCGTTCAGGCCTTCCTGGATGGAGGGATAGGGCAGTCCTTCGTAGGGCTTTCCTTCTTTCAGAGCTAGCAGATTCTGACAGAAGGGGCGGTAGATATTGCCGAAGGCCTCGAAATATCCCTCATGGTGGGCAGCCGAAACGCGAACCATACTGTTGCTCTCTTTGCTCATGTAGTCTCTTCCGGCAGAGAGAAGGCGGGTGGGTTCGTTGACAGGCGTATATTTGAGGATGGAAGGGGTCTCATGGTTCCATTCCAGCGAACCTTTTGATCCGACCACATAGATGAAGGGGCTGCACTCCTTGCCGATGGCAATCTGGGAAGCCCAGAGTTCACCCCTTATGCTGTCTCCCAGATCCAGAAAAGCGGTGACGTTTGTCTCGAGGGGGAGATAAGCCGGCCATGTGTTGAAGACAGCCAGCAGGCGCTTGATGGTGAGGCCGGTAAATTGCTCGACCAGCTGCTCCGCGTGGGTTCCCAGGTCAGCTGAGCACAGGGATTCGCCTGCCATCTTGGGGTCAAAGCGCCAGGGCAGCTTGCCCGAGGGCTCCTCGGGGACCGAAGAAATGACCCAGTCCTCGGGATGTCCCGCCCGGAGATAGATGATCTTTCCGATGACGCCCTCTTCGATCATCTGCCGCGCCTGCCGGATGGCCGGATAGGCGGTGTAGGCATAGGGCACCGCGAAGAGAAGATTTCTCTCATCCGCAATCTTTTTCAGATCTTTTGCCTGTTCCACGGTCATGGTGACAGGTTTGTCGCACAGGACGTGGATATTTTTTTCCATAAAATATTTTGCGATCTCATAATGGCTGGAGTTGGGCGTCGCGATCGTGACAAAGTCGATGCCGTCTTCGCGGGAGGATTCCTTGTCCGCCATTTCCTGATAATTTGCATAGACCCGGTCTTCCGGAATCTCCCAGGCGTCCGCCGTCTCCAGGTTTTTGTCCCGATGGCGGGAAAAACAGCCGGCACTCAGTACGGCCAGATCATCCATCATCGCACCGTGGCGGTGTACATCACCGATATAGGATCCGAGACCGCCTCCAACCATTCCGTATCTTACTTTTTTCAAGGAAAATGCCTCCTTCCCAAAACATACAGCACGAGACTATGCTCACAACTATGCTGCTCCATTCCTGCTTTTGTTTTGATAACAGAATTATAGCATATGAAAATAAAAAATATATACTGTCGAAGTAATCCGAGAAACGGCATAGTAGAAACCACGTTACTGGGGAGACAGGGGACGGTTCTTTGTCTCCCTGGAATGCGTTTTTCTGCAGGCTATATGCGTGCGTCCTCAGAAGGCGTAAACTGTAATGATTTGCTGAAAAAGGGCCGCACCCGTTTTATAACGAATGCGGCCTTTTTCTATATCATTCATTGTTTTTTGACGGCGGCAGCCGTAAGGGGAGAAAGAGACGGCTGCCCGTATTTGATATTTTTTAGTACTTTTTTACATCAATTGCCGGAAGAGTCCGATCAATTGTCTCTTGCGACGAAGGTACCGGAGATGGTCTTGTAGCTGTTGGCCCCTTTGGCGCTGACACCGGAAATCTTGTAGGTGTACTTCTTGCCCAGGGTCAGCTTGCTGACTTTGACTTCGATGCTGTCGCTGTCCTTCTCGATGATGCGGGTCACATAATTCTTGCTGCCGTCAGTGATGGTGACTTTCGCGCCCTTCCACTGAACTTTGGCAGCGAATTCGAAATCGACTTCCCTGTCTCCACGGTCATAGTCGACTTCTTTGACTTTAGGGGTTGTGGAAGGCGCAGGGATGGCAACCTTTCCGGTAACTTTGCCGTAGCTCTTCTCACCGCTCTTCCTGACGCCGGAAATGGTGTAAGTATAGGTGCGGCCTGTCTTGAAATTCTTGATGGTGAAGGTCAGATCGTCATCATCCTTCTCATTGATCTTTGTGCTGTAGCTTGCTCCTTTGTCGTCCTTGACGGTCACTTTGACGTTTTGATATCTGACCTTGGAATTGAAGTCCACTTCGACCCGGCCTTTTCCTTCATATTCGGCCTTTCTGATCTTGGGGGCTGCGAAGGCGGGCACTGCTGCCACGACCATCCAGACCATGATCATAAGTGCTGCGAGCATTCTCCTGACGATGTTCCTGTTGTTTTTCTTCATAAGCTTTTCTCCTCTCTTTCATTGCTTTTCCAACTTCCATGTACTGATGTATGTTCATTGATGGATGTCAGTTTTTTGTGCTTTTGTTTTGCTGTTTCCTTTAGTATGAGCATAGTTTACAGGCGAATTATTAAGGAATTCTTAGAAAAGGAAAAAAGTTGATTTTTTTCGATGACTTAGGAAAGGGCGGTTAGTTACAGCGTAACATGTCCACGCTCTTCGAGGGGGCGTGGACAGTAACGGCGGTTATGAGTCATCGTACCCCGCGTTGACATGCCGCTTGTTTTTTGTTAGTAATAGGGAGATGTGCCGGGATGACGGCATGCGGGTACTATTAAAAGTCATACACATCGCTGACTGATATTTCCTTTATAGTGGTTCTAAAGGAGGACACAATGTCTGTTCTGTCCATTCTCTACGTTATGGCTGTGATTCTGGCCGGCGCCTGTGTCCAAAGCGCCCTGGGATTCGGCACTACCATGATCACTATGGGTTTTCTGCCCCTGATCATGGAATACAGCAAGGCCATGGGAATCTCCATTTTGATGGTGAGTATCAGTACCGTATATATCACCTTAAAATACAGGGATTCGATCCAGTGGGGGGTGATGCTGCCTGTTCTGTTTCCCACCATGGTAATCTGCGGCATCGTAAATATTCTCTCCGCAAAGGTGAGTTCCGACAGCATGTATCTGCTCCTTGGCATCATGTTTGCGGCGGTGTCAGTCTTTTTCTTTATCTTCTCCAACCGGATTCATGTGCGTCCGACAGCCAAATCGGGAACGATTCTGGGTATGATCTGCGGGGTCTGCTACGGACTGTTTGCCTCCGGCGGACCGACAGCAGCACTGTACCTTCTGCCCGCGACAAAAGGAAAAAAAGAATACCTGGCCACGATCCAGGCTTTTTTGTGTCTCAATAATCTGATGATACTGGTGATCAGCCTGGTCCTCGGACGGCTGGAACTGGCAGATCTGCCCATGGTCGGTGCGGGAACTGCGGCTCTGATCGCGGGAACCCTTCTTGGTCTTGCGATCCATGACAGGATCCCTTCAGAGGTCTTCGGCAAAGTGATTTATGCTTTTGTAGGAATCGGAGGAATCTGGATTATAGTGAGCCATTTGCTGTAGAGGGAAATGAGGAAGAAGATGAATGACGACCTTTTATCAAAGCCGGGAAGGACTGCTTTCCCGTGTGTGTTACCAATCCCGCTGCAATTCGTTACAATCCGTTACAATCCGGATTTACAAAACCATGTGGAAACATTCGTGGATTTATGGCAGAATTTATAACCGGAGGTGATCGACATGAACAGCACGAACGATATGAATGGCATGGATATGGAAACAAAGGACAATAATGATAAAAAAATGAACGAAAACACAAATGTCAATAATAATCCCGGCAGCACCAGACTTTTCGGCGGTGCCGGCGGAGCCGGGCGCTTCGGGGCCGGCCGCGGTCCCGGCAATATCAATATGCCCGGTAAAGATAAGAAATTCGGCAATCCAATACAGAACGGGGTCAACAAGCTCAAGGGAGGCGGCAGATTCTTCGGCTTTGTGATCCTTGCGCTGATCGTGATCTTAACGGTCATGGGCGGTTTCTACCGGGTGGATGAACAGGAGACTGCGGTCGTGACCATGTTCGGAAATGTCATCCGCACGGATACGGCGGGCCTGTATTTCAAAATCCCCTGGATCCAGCAGGTGACAAAGGTAGACACGACCATTCACGGCACGGGAATAGGATATGCGGTCAACGATGACGGTCAGTCTTTCACGGTGGATACGGAAGGCATCATGATCACATCGGACTTCAACCTGATCGACATTGATTTCTACATGGAATATCGTGTATCGGATCCGGTCGCCTATCTGTTTAATTCAAAACAGCCCGAGTACATTCTCAAAAACGTCGCACTCGCGGCGATCCGTTCGACCGTCATTGATTTTACGGTTGACGACGCCATGACAACCGGGAAGGCGCAGATCCAGTCTCTTGTAAAGCAGAAGATGCAGACAGAACTGACGGAGCAGAATATCGGTCTTCAGGTCGTCAATATTACCGTGCAGGACGCGGAACCGCCCACGGATGAGATCGTTCGGGCCTTCAAGGCGGTCGAGACCGCCAAGCAGGGCAAGGACACCGCGATCAACAACGCCAACAAATACCAGAACGAGCAGATTCCTGCCGCAGAGGCAAACGCCGACAAGATCCTGCAGAATGCGGAGGCCCAGAAGGCTGCCCGGATCGCGGAAGCCGAGGGTCAGGTCGCCCGTTTCAACGCCATGTATAAGGAGTATGCAAATAACCCGCTGATTACAAAGCAGCGTCTGTTTTATGAGACCATGGAGGATGTGCTGCCGGATCTGAAGGTGATCATCAACGACGGGAACACGCAGACAATGTATCCGATCGAGAGCTTTACAGCGCCCGCTTTGACCGGAGATACGAAGGAGAACTGATCATGAAGAAAAATATAGTGAAAACACTTATCGGAATCGTGCTTCTGGTCGTACTGCTCTCTGTCTCCGGCTGCATTTACACGGTACAGCCCAATCAGCATGTGGCAGTGCGTCAGTTCGGCAGAATCGTAAAGATCGAATCAAATCCGGGACTTAAGTTCAAGCTTCCCTTTGTGCAGAACATTCAGAGGATCTCCGCTGCGACGACTCTGTATGACGTGCCGCTATCGGATGTCATCACCCGCGACAAAAAGAGCATGATCGCCGACAACTATGTACTCTGGAAGGTTGTTGACCCCACGAAATATATCCGTACCCTTGACGCGATCGACGCCCGGGCGGAGGAGCGCATCGAAGCGGCTGTCTATAATGCCCTAAAGAGCGTGATCTCCTCCATGACCCAGGATGAAGTGATCGAGGCCAGAGGCGAGAAACTCACCCAGCTTCTCACGAAGGAGGCAAATTCTGACATAGGGGACTACGGCCTTGTAATTATCACAGCAGAGATCAAGGCCCTCGACCTGCCCGATGACAACAAGTCCGCTGTCTATGACCGCATGATCTCCGAGCGCCAGAATATCGCAGCCTCCTACACAGCTCAGGGCGAAGCGGAGGCGCAGAAGATCCGGAACGAGACAGATAAGAATGTCAAGGTCATGGTGGCCGATGCCAACAAAAATGCGGAGATCAAGATTGCGGAGGGCGAAGCGGAATACATGAAGATTCTCCAGGAGGCATACAACACCCCTGAGAAGGCGGATTTCTACAACTTTATCCGTTCCCTCGACGCCCTCAAGGCCTCCCTCAGAGGCAGCAACAAGACGATCATCCTCGACAAAGATTCTGAAATCGCCAGGATCCTCTACGGTGGAAACCTGACTGTACCTGCATCCGGGGGACAATAATTGCTTTATAAAAAAGATTTATAAAAACAGCAGGAGACAGTACTCCTTCTCCTTATAAAAGACAAAAATCATTATTATTTCACGGCCTTGACAGGACGTGAAAAAACATAAAACAACCTGCCTGCGGGAAGTGAAAATCCGGCAGACAGGTTGTTTTTGGATTTTATTTAAAAGATACGACACAGATTATTTACAAATAGATGCATGTTGTTAAAGAATCCGGGACTATAATGCACTTTAATCTGAATCGAACAGGAACCGGACAGAGGCATTGAGCCGGAATAGTCCGGTCGGAACAGTCCGGTTCGGAGGTTTGTGCTCTGGTTTGTGCTCCGGCATGTCCGGAAAAGAGAGAAAAAGCAAAAAGGAGAAATAATCATGCAGAATGTATTAATGATAGCTATTGCGGCAGCAGTTGTGATCGCTGCCATCGTCGCCCTGATCCTGGTCAGTTATGTGAAGGCACCGCCTGATACCGCCTTCATCATTACCGGTGCCGGAAGAAAGAAAGTCCTGATCGGGCATGCGGGTCTGTGTCTTCCCCTTGTCAATCGTTTGGACAGGCTTCTTCTGAGGCAGGTTTCCGTTGATATCAAGACAAACGGCTACATACCTACCAAGGACTTTATCGGCGTTGATATCGATGCGATCGCCAAGGTCGCGGTGATGTCTGACAAGGAAATGGTGAAAGTACCGGATCCCAGCGGAGACCAGGTCTATCCTCCCGGAGATCCCATGGAGGGCAAGCATTACAGGCTGGTTCCCGGCATTGATCTGGCCATGAAGAACTTCCTGAATATGAAGGAAGAACAGATTGTAAAGGCACTGACTGATTCTCTTCAAGGTAACATGCGTGAGATCATCGGCACCATGGAACTGCGAGTCATCTCTTCGGACCGGAAAGCCTTCGGTGACCAGGTCCAGGAAAAAGCGCAGTCGGATATGAACAATCTGGGTATCAAGATCATTTCCTGCAATATCCAGAAGGTCATCGATGAAAACGGTCTGATCAATGCCCTGGGCCAGGACAACATGTCCAAGATTCAGAAGGAAGCGGCGATCGCCAAGGCGGAAGCCGAGAGAGACGTCGCGATCAAGCAGGCTGAGACATCCAGAGAGGCAAATGACGCAAAGGTCATCGCAAATCTGGAAATCGCACAGAAAAACAACGAGCTGGCTCTGAAGCAGGCTGAGCTCAAGAAATTTGAGGATACCAAGGCCGCTGAAGCAGATGCTGCTTATGATATTCAGAAGCAGATCCAGATGAAGCAGGTCAACACCGAGACCGTCAATGCGCAGATCGCACAGGCGGAAAGGGAGGCAGACCTCAGAGAGCGTCAGGTCGCGATCAAGGAGAGAGAGCTCGAGGCCAACATCAGAAAGCAGGCCGAGGCGGAAAGATACGCAACCGAGCAGAAGGCGGAAGCCGAACTCGCCAAGAGGCAGAGAGAGGCAGAAGCTTCCCAGTTCGAGCAGGAGCGTGAGGCTGTCGCAAGGAAAGCGCAGGCAGATGCTGACAAGTTCAAGGCAGAGCAGGAAGCAGCCGGTGTCAAGGCCAAGTATGACGCCGAAGCAGCCGGTATTCAGGCAAGAGGTCTTGCGGAAGCAGAAGCAGCCAGGGCAAAAGGCCTTGCGGAAGCAGAAGCCATCAAGGCAAAAGGTCTTGCAGAGGCCGAAGCCATGGAGAAGCGTGCCGAGGCATACAGGAAGTACAACAGTGCGGCTATCGTGGAGATGATGATCAAGATCATGCCCGAGATGGCAAGCGAGATCGCCAAGCCTCTCAGCCAGATCGACAGCATCAATATCTATGGCACAGGCGACGGAGGCAGCGGCGCAGCCCAGATTTCCGGCAACATGCCTGTGGTCATGAAACAGGTTTTTGATACCATGTCCCAGGCGACCGGCGTGGATCTGTCCGAGATCATCAGGGCAAATACCTATGATGCCAAGGTCACACGGAACGTCAACGTGACAGGCCTCCCGGAGGCCAAAGCTGTAACAGCAGGGGCAGAGGTTCCGGCTGATGAAGCAAAGACAGATACAGAAAAGGCAGATATAGAAAAGACAGATGCAGCAAAAGGAACAGTGGGCAGGCCCGGCGAAGCGAAAAAAACTGTAAGACCCATAATGCCTGCAGTACAGACAACATAATGACGCAGTTGCTGTAAGGAACTGGAATAATTAAAAGGCACTTCTATAAGGAACTTTTATAAGGAACTGTAAAATAAAATTAATAAGGCCCCCGCCTCTGTCACCCGGAAAGGCAGACAGAGGTGGGGGTTATTTGCCGGCTGATATAGCTTCATCAGCCGATACAATCGGAATTGATCCATCCGCTTTGTTTCAGGGAAGGAACATATACCTGGGTGTAAGTGACGGGCTTTTTACCGCTTCCATCTTCGCCGGCGCGGAACCTGCCCCCGACAACCTGCACAACATCACCGTTTTTAAGCTGAGCAATTACAGCACTGTCCGGAGAGGGCTCGCTTTTAAGGGGAACAAATCCCGCAGCCGCATTTCTGACTGTCAGGACAGGCCCGCCGCCGAGACTGGCAAGTGCGCCGCCCTTTCCTCCGGAAGACAGGAGGAGTTCTTCCTCGCTCATTTTTTTGAATTCGTTAGACATAATATGTATTCTCCTTTCGTTCCGCACTCCATCCTTGTTCAAATTATTTTGGTACAATTTAAATCTTTTACAGTTCAAATCTTTTTTTGTACAGATCCATATCCCGATGTTCTTGTTTGTAAAATCCCTGTCCGACAGTTTTGGAAAACTGTCCGGGAATCCTGTAATCATGTGCCGGGAGGGCTGCAGGGAAGTCTTTGTTTTATAAGACAATCTCAGTATACCATGTAAATAGTCATAGAAGTGTCATAGAATATGCGGGATTTTGTTTTGATTTTGTATTGCGGCTTGTGTGACAGTTGTGTGTGACAGTTGTGTGCTTAATCCACTGCTATACTGCGCACATAAAAAACAAAAACAAAGGACAAAAACAAAGGTAAACCAAACAACATACAGCAGCTTGACAGGTGCAGTATGCAGTAATATATTATTTGAACACGTTTTCACATTATAGATAATCCAGGAGGATAAAATGATGAAAAGTAAGTGGCTTGTTTTGGCAGTTCTTATACTGAGCATGCTGACATTTACAGCTTGCGGAAAGAAGAAGGAAGAGAGCTTCGAAGAAGTGGATCCGGAAGCGGCTGTAGAAGAGGCGCAGAAGGAAGTCGAAGAGGCTGATGCGAAGAAAGATGAGTTTCTGGCGGATTTTACCGGCGAGATGGATCTGACCGGAAGCTGGCAGGATGAGGTCAGCCAGCGCGCAACGATGGATGTCGAAAAAGCAGAGACCGGGACTTATCATATCCTGATCCACTGGGCATCGGGTGCAAAAGAGGCTTCTACCTGGGAAATCAGCGGAACCTATGATGAGACCTCCGGAATGCTGTCCTACGAGAACGGCAACTACACGGTTCATACATGGGATGAAAATGACAAAGAGACCATCTCCGATGAGGAAGTAACAAAAGGAACGCTGATGAAAGAAGGCGACAAGCTTCGCTGGAGTGACTCCAAAATCGAAGAGGACGGTTTGTTCGTCAAGGTCTCGGAATAATGGCCGGCATACCGATCATCCGCTGACACTAATAATGCAATAACGGATAGTCGACGCAAAGATTCAAATGACGCAAAAATCCGGAGAGATTATGGCTCCGGCAGACAAAAGAAGATAAAAGAGGACAAAAAAACTCCGCCCGGAGACATCCGGCCGGAGTTTTTTTGATGGGTAATTTTAAATTCAATATTCAGGAGAAACTGAATGCAAGAAATCTCTTCCTCTGCCCGCGGATGAAAGCTTTTACTCTCTTAGCTTTCGGATATTGTAAAAGAGGATGCTTCCGACCACGATGGCAGCGCCGGCCATAGAGAGCGGCGCCAGGACTTCTCCATAGAAGACAGCCACCAGGATCGGATTCAGAACCGGTTCAACTGCATTGATAATGGAAGCTGTGATCGGATTTGTATACCGGGTTCCAATGGAAAACAGGATATAGGCCAGTCCGACCTGAACGCTTCCCAGAACAAAGACCGCAGCCAGAACAGGGGGAGTGAAAACCGTCTCCCTCAAGACCATGGGGGAAAGACAGATGCCGCACAAAAGCTGGCCAATTACCATAGAGGAGAGAGCATCGCCTTTTTCAAACTGGTTGAGCATGAACATACCGGCATAGAAAAGCCCGGAAAAAAGCGCGATGAGATCACCGATGATTCTTCCCGTAGACAGACTGTCGAAGAAGAAGCAGAGGATGCCAATCAGTACGAGCACAATTGTAATGACTTCGAGCCGGGAAGGCTTTTTTCTGAAAAACAGAAACATTAGCAGGATGAGCCAGATCGGCATACTGTACTGCAGAACGATCGCATTTCCTGCGGTGGTCAGTTTGTTGGCGATTGCAAACATTGTCGTCACGCCGGCCATACACACAGCTCCCATGAAAACAGTGAAATTGAACTTCATGCGGTGGCGGGTAAAAAATATGTAAAGACCGATCACACAGGCGGCGATCAGGTTTCGGACCCCGTTGATCGCAAAGGGGTTCCAGGGAATGATTTTGAGCAGAATACCGCCCAGGGAGAAGCAGAAAGATGCGCCCAGCATCATCAGCGTGCCCCGGGTATCCTGTGTACGGGTGCCGGAATTCATTGGGAATGGCTCCTTTTTTACTGATAGTCTCCTGCATCCGCATCTGAAGCAAACAGGTATGAATGCAGGAGCAAGTACCACTCTACCATGTTTTTGAGAAGATTGCGATGAAAACCAGCCAAAGCCCGGGTTTTTGCAAATAAGCCGCGAAGAACGGTTGGGACACTGGGGACAGCAGGAACCGTCTCCGGTGTCCCATGGACAGTCCCATTGTGTTTAGGGACGGTTGATATAGATTGGATTATTGATATATAATGGAAGCAGCCGGCTTTTAGAAACCGGAGACGCAGTCCCGGTCCGGGCATCGGTAACACAGCAATAGATTGAAGAAGTTTTACTTTTATCATAAATATGAAATTCAAAATACCTGATTTAGATAATAGAAAAAGCAGAAATGAGAATCTGTCAGAAGTACCTGAGGGCTTCCGGGAAGAGGAATCCCGGCCAGAGAGCGTCCGGGAAGAGAGAACAGGCAATGTGCGCCCCATGGCAGTGCGCTATGCAATCTGGGCGGTGATCATCCTTGTCGCCTGTATCCTGCTGGAACTTTTTATGTTCAATTACAATCATTGGCATGCACCCAAAGGTCCGGTCCTGACGGCATCGAATTATGTAAAGTCTCCCCTGTCAGCCTCTCAGGCGGGGAGCGGCGATGAGTCAGCTTCAGAGGAAGCGGAGGACACGGATGCGGCCGACACTTCCGGCGCCCTGCAGAAAACCTTCAAAGTTTCCTACGGATCGGGGCTTGAGCAGACAGAGTACGGGACTTTTCTGATCACCAATACGGAAAAGGCATATATACAGCTGTCAGACATACATGCACAGGTTTACAACCTCTACCTGCATTTTATCAATCCGGCATCGCCGGCCGTCTATTATTCGCTGCAGTTCACTGACAGTGCCAACTCGAACCTGCGTGATCTGGACGAGAAGACCATCGTCAGCGGTGTTCCCGAGAGCCGGTACGTGCAGCTGCATCTGACCGGCAAGACCAACAGGCTTAGGATTTATTTCAATGCGGAGGCCGGAGAAGAGATCCATGTCCGGCAGATACAGATCAATGTGCCGGAACCGCTGATCTTCCATCCGGAGCGGATCGCCTTTTTGTGGCTGCTTGGCATGCTGCTGGTCCTGTTCGGCCCCAGATCCTGGATCTATACAACGCGGCTAAATATGCGGGAAGGACGCCAGCGGATCCTGGTGATCGCGATCGTGCTCATCAATATTGTGGCCACAACATGGGCGGGCAAAGCGGCGGATCCTCAGGTCTGGCGCGAACTGAGGGACGACAGGGACTATCAGGAAAAAGAATACGAGCTGTATGCAGAGGCTCTTCTGCAGGGACATTCCTATCTCAACATACGGCCGCCGCGCTACCTGACGGAAATGCGCAATCCCTATGACAGGACTGCGCGCAATGAGCTTGTTTCAAAGAATAATGAGAAGGTCCTCTGGGACGCGGCTTATTACAACGGCAGGTACTATGTCTATTTCGGCATTGTGCCGGCTCTGCTGTCCTTTGTGCCCTACCGGCTGCTGACGGGATCGGCGCTTCCTACCTGGCGGGCGGTGCTGTCCATGGCATCGCTTTTGTGGATCGTATCCTTCTACTTGATCTACATACTGATCCGTAAGTATTTCAGAAAGACCAGCCTGGGCGTATATCTTCTGCTGGCAGGGGCCTTCGTGCCCGCGGCGGGAGTTATTTACCTGGCAACCTTCCCGGTAGTCTACAGTGTGCCCTTCATCTATGGACTGGTATTTACTGTGGCCGGACTTTCGCTTTGGATGCGAGGCTTCGATATGAAGGGGAAACCCCACCGGATCCGAATGGTGCTCGGCTCCTTCCTGATCGCATTGACACTGGGCTGCAGGCCGACAATGATCCTCACTTTTGTGCTGGCATTTCCGATTTTCTGGGAGGAGATCAAAGGCAGGAGGTTTTTCTGGCCGAAAGCGGACAGCCTGATGAATACCGCTGCAGTGATCCTTCCTTTTATTCCGGTCGGCCTTCTGCAGATGCAGTTCAATAAGGCCCGATTCGGCAGTCCCTTCGATTTCGGTGCGGACTACAACCTGACCGTGACGGATCTGACAAAAAAGACCTTTTCCATTGCAAAGAACATACCGGCCCTGTTCCAGGGACTGGCCCAGCCCCTGCACATCCAGCCTCAGTTCCCCTTCATTACGGGGATCGAGGTGGCGACAGATTATCAGGGCTATATGTTCATTGACAAGATGATCGGAGGCTTTTTTGCCCTGAATTCCCTGGCCCTGTTCTGCTTATGGGTCTTCCGGCTGCGCAAAAAGATGGCGGCCAGAAAGACCTTCGGCCTTGCGGCATGCTGCTTCGCGCTGGCCGTCGTTCTCATTGAGCTCGATGTTCAGGTCGGAGGCATTTCTCAGCGCTATATGATCGATTACGGCTGGCTCCTGATGCTGACTGCCATCCTGGCCATCCTGACCATACTGGACAGCTCGGATTTTCACGGGTATTATGCTTATTTAAAGGTAGTGATCGTGCTTGCGGTACTCTGCATCGGCGTGAATTACCTCAGTGTTTTCAGTGACGGGCAGGCCATCTCGGTGCGGACCTATAATCCCGCACTGTTCTACCGCATCAGATATCTGCTGCTTCCGAGCTGATGAATACCTTGACAGCCCGGTCATCCTGTATTTGTCAAAGAAATACATTTAAAAATAAATGCATATAAATAAAATGAGTCAATCAGAACCGTCCCTCGTGACTCATTTCCGGCTCAGAAAGGATTATCATGAAGAAAAAAGTCATTATCATTGGCGGAGGTCCCGCGGGTCTGACAGCGGCTTATGAACTGCTGCGGACGCCGGATGAATATGAGGTAGTGGTCTTTGAAGAGGGCAGCCAGGTCGGCGGCATCGCAAAGACTGTGAATTACAAGGGAAACCGCATGGATATGGGAGGGCACAGGTTCTTCTCCAAGATGCCCGAAGTCAATGACTGGTGGAATGAGATGCTGCCCGTGCAGGGTGCTCCGTCCTACGATGACAAGGTGCTTTTCCGCGACTGCAGCCTGGAAGAGGGCGGTCCGGATCCGGAAAAGGAAGACCGGGTCATGCTGCGCAGAAACCGTATTTCTCGTATCTTTTTTAACAACCGCTTTTTCGATTACCCCATTTCCCTGAAGCCGGAGACCTTTACAAATATGGGCCTGGGGACAACGATCCAGGCGGGCTTCAGCTACATGGGAAGCATGGTGCACAAGCGCAAGGAGGTCTCTCTGGAGGACTTCTATATCAACCGCTTCGGCAAAAAGCTCTACTCCATGTTTTTTGAGCATTACACAGAGAATGTATGGGGCCGCCACCCCTCGCAGATGACGGCCGAGTGGGGCGCCCAGCGGGTCAAGGGCGTCTCGATCATGGCTGTCCTCAAGGATGCTGTGGGAAAGGCTGTTCACATCAAGGGCAAAAAGAAGGGCGAAGTGGAGACCTCGCTCATCGAGGAGTTCAGCTATCCCAAGTACGGGCCCGGTCAGCTGTGGGAGATCACAGCGGATGAGATCATCAAAAAGGGCGGACGCATTGAGCTGAATGCCTGTGTAAAAAAGATCCACAAGGCCAGGGGCCGTGTGCTTACGGGCGTGACCTGGGAGCGTGACGGACAGACCTTTGAGGAGACCGGAGATCTCTTTATCTCCTCCATGCCCATCAAGGATCTGGTGGGCGGCATGAACAATGTGCCCGAAAAGCCCGCGGAGATCGCGGCGGGCCTTCCTTATCGCGATTACATGACAGTCGGTGTCCTGGTGCCGCGCCTGAAGCTGCAGAACAAGACCAGGATCCCCACCATCGGCAACATCGTTCCGGATGACTGGGTCTATGTCCACGACCGCAGTGTGAAAATGGGCCGCTTCCAGATTTTCAACAACTGGTCGCCCTATATGGTGGCAGACATTGAGCACACTGTCTGGGTGGGCCTGGAGTATTTCTGCAACGAGGGCGATGACATGTGGTCCATGACGGACGACGATTTTGCGAAGATGGGCATCTCCGAGATGGTGAAGATCGGCATGATCGACAGCGAGGACGAAGTGATCGATTCCCATGTCGAGCGTGTCAAAAAGGCCTATCCCGCCTACTTTGACACCTACGATCAGATCGACCGTCTGCGCCGTTATCTCGACAAGATCCCCAACCTTTACTGCGTGGGACGCAACGGCCAGCACCGCTACAACAACCTTGACCACTCCATGATGACTTCCTTTGAGGCAGTCAAAAATATCCGCCAAGGAATCGAAGACCGGTCCAATATCTGGAATGTCAACACGGAGAAGAGCTATCACGAGAAAAAATAAAGTGTAAAAATAAAAAGAGGAAAAATAAACAGAAAAAATAAACAGAAAACACAGAGAATGAAACTACGGACCAGATTGTAAAAGTGTTTTTAAGGAGGTTTTGTATGAAACTGGAACTTTATGTCGGGACAATGTGCCCTTATTGCCATCTGGTGCGCAAGGAAATCGAAAAGCAGGGGCGGACAGATGTGGAAATCTGCAATATCGATGAGAGCGAAGCCCATCTTCAGAGACTTGTCCGTGACGGCGGCAAGGAGCAGATCCCCTGTCTCTTCATCGATGGACAGCCCCTCTATGAGAGCCAGGACATCGTGAAATGGCTTCGGAAAAACCCGCAGCAGTGACTCGCAGACAGCATGTGACAGGCAAAAAAACAGGTGAAATGCAGAGCGGACAAATGTTTCCGCCTGTATTTCACCTGTTTCTTGTTTATGAATTTATATAGAAAATATTCAGTTATATATAGTCAGTACTGCCTTCTGATTTACAGCCTTTTGATGTTTTTTGATGCCTTTTGATGACCGCACCTGGTCTGATCGGAAGCTCAGTATTGGAAGCTCAGGCAAGTTCCTTCTGCTCCTGCTGCTTTCTGGCTGCAAGTATATCCTGCATGAGTTCGTCACAGCGCTTCTCAATGTATTCATCTGTATTGAACTGGAAGGCAAGTTCGCGCTCGAGAATCTGTGTGAACTGCACAATATCCAGCTGTCTGTCTCTGATAAAGAACTCCCAGACGACAGGCTTGGTGCCGGGGCGCACATCAATTTCTACATGGTTTTTTCCAGCATATTTCATGATATCAAACATCATTGATACCTCCGTTTGCTTCTTGATTTTCTTTTTTCTTTCCTTGATTTCTTCGATAAATGCTTCTTCTCGGAGAATACTGTGGGAAGTCCGGTTTACCGGTAAAGTCTGCAGCAGGCGATCAAGTACAAAGTGTCTTTTGCTTTTTACATTTTATAATGCGGACCTTGCGAATTACTCTTGAAGACCGGGTGATTTGTACCGCTCCGATTACGTGGATTGTATAGCATGGCAAGAGTTTTGAAAATTGGGAAAAGCAACAAAAAATATGCAGATTTCACAAAAAAGAAGGTGAAAAACTGCCAAATAAAGGGTTTGAGCCCTATAACCATAGTAAATCTGCACAAAATGTGAAAGCAGAGGCCTTTTTTTCACAGAATGGACATATAAGTGGTGCATGATGGATTTCCCGGGGATGCATGACACAGCGTGCAGTTTTATTGAGACTTATCTGCGGGCTTATTTATGGCTCAATATCAGTGCCGCGAATACGTAAAATCCCTGGATTTTTGAGTAGTATTTAATGAGCACAGTGCTATAATAGGCATTGGTGTGAAAAAAGGAGTTATGCCTGCTCGTGCAGGCTTGGGAGAAAAATGAAAAAAAGAATTCTTATCGTAGTTGCTGCTGTGGCGGTCTTGGCTGCGGCGGTCATCGGCGGAGGTGCCGCTTATGTTCATTCCCTGCAGGATAACGGCCGTTTTCTGTCGGGAACCCTGGTCGACCAGGTGGATGTATCCGGGAAAACCCCGGAGGAGGCGAGAGACCTCTTTACAAAAGAGTTTCTGGACAAGCAGGTTGTCGTGGAAGAGAATGGCAAGGAAGTCCTGCGCCATTCACTGACAGAACTGGGATATACAGTGGATGAAAATGCCGTCGAAAAGCTGCTGGGGCAGTATCTGGCATCGGAAAAGAAGGATTTTGACACAGTGATGAAGGGCCTGAGCAGCGGCAATGTCTTCCATATGGAAGTGCCCTGCAAGACGGACAAAGATACCTTTAACGGAGCAGTAAATGTGAAGGCCCTTTCCGTTCCCAGGGTAGAGAACCAGGACGCGAAGATCCTCTATTATAAAGAAGAAAATGAGTGCCGCATCCAGCCCGAAGTACAGGGAACAGAACTCGAGGATGAGGAGCTTCAGAACTGGCTCAAGGGTGAAGTCGACGCGGCGCTGGCAAAAATCATGCAGGAGCAGGATGAAGCACAGCAGAAGGAGAATACCACTGCCGCTGCCGCAGCCGCAGCTGAGAAGGCGGAGGCAGACACGGTGGCTGCCGAGAATGCGGAAATCAATGCCGCCGCGGCAGAATCCGCTGCCTCAGGCACCACAGACACAGAGACTGCATCCGGATCCGCAGACGGAAAGGCCAAGGACGGAAAAGAGAAAAAGGACAAGGGCGAAGAAAGCAGGGAGATCGTCTGTGAGATTCCCGCCTCTCTGTATATTCCTCCGAAAAAGAAGGCTGATGACGAAAAACTGGTGCAGAAATGCCAGATCCTCAATGACTATGCTGATGAGACAGTCACCTATGTGTTCGGAGATCAGACAGAGACGCTCACTTTTGAGACCTTCATGGACTGGCTGAAGATCAAGGACGGCAAGGTTTCTGTCAAGGAGGATAAGGTCGCGAAATACGTCCGCAAGCTTGCGGAAAAGTATGAGACCCGCTATATGGACCGCGTTTTCCAGACTTCCCTGGGGACCACAGTCACATTCCCGGCAGGATTGAATGAATACGGTTATACGATCCTTGAAGACCTGGAAGCACAGCAGCTCACACAGGATATCCTCTCGGGGGAATCCGTGGAGCGCGAACCGGTCTATCAGCACCTGGGTCCCTGGGGAGACCCTCTGTATCTGAGACGGAGCGGCACAGATGATCTGGCCGGCACATACGTCGAAGTCAGCATCAGTGCCCAGCACATGTGGTACTATATTAACGGCGCGCTCTTTATCGAGAGCGATGTAGTGACCGGAGATGCCACTCTCGGCCGGGATACCGCCACCGGCGTCTTCCCGCTCGCCTTTAAAGAGAGCCCTGCGACACTGCGGGGCGGCGAGGGCAAGAATAAATATACCACCAAGGTGCAGTACTGGATGCCCTTCTACGAAGGACAGGGCCTGCACGATGCATGGTGGAAGACGGTCTTCGGCGGCAATGAGTACATGGGCAACGGCTCCCACGGCTGCGTAAACCTTCCTTCATCAGTTGCAGAGGCAGTTTACAATAATATCGAGCCCGGCACGGCAATCATCATATATGACTGATGGAATGTATTACAGCTCCTTTTCCGGACCTGGTCCGGGCAAGGAGCTGTTTTTTTCAGTCAAAATTTATGTCAGGGCTTTTGCCTGCAGTATTCTTTTTCTGTCAGGATTTTTTTCTGTCAGCATTTCTTTTCTGTCAGGATTCTTTACGGGACTGGAGGATCCTTATGCCGTTGACTTCGATGTCATCGGCGACGGGGATGGTGAGATATTCAATCCCGTCGATGAAGCGGGTCTTGATCATATCGGCCATTTCCGCCTTGACCGTGATGCGGAGGCTGGGAGTCTTGATCTCGAGTTTTTTGGTCTCTGCCGCGTTTTCGGCCATGAGAGATCCGCCCTCGCCGACAGCGTCATCAAAGGCAGCATCAAAGAGATCGAGGGATTCCTCGGGAGCGCCGTTTTCATAGAGGATGCGGCGCAGCTGGACTTTTTCGATCTGGGGCGGTTCGCCGCTGTCTTTTTCCTGCTCGACGAGCTGACCGATCGCCTCGTGGATATTCTTGACGTTTTCGAAATCGCAGTCCCTGCCCAGCGTAGCTTCGACCATTTTTTTGAAGACACCGCGCTGGTCTTCCTCGGGCAGAGGCATGGGGCATCCCAGAAGATCATCGGACAGTTCCGGATGCAGTTCGTCCGGCCGCCGCACGAAGTAGAGGAGTTGGTGGATATCGCTGCCGCGGTCATTGAAGGCGGGGAAGAGGAAGCCTGCATCAGGTCTCTGCACAGCCCAGTCGCTGCGGCGGTCCAGGAAGCACATTTTATCCGGGTCGTAGCAGAGCCCTTCCTTGAGCAGGATCACCGGGCAGATGCTGCACAGGATAAAATCATAGACATAGTCGGAGGCGTCCTCCATGTCGATGCCGTCCGATGTCCTGCCGGGGATATCATAGAGTCCGTGTGCCAGCAGGATCAGATATTTGTCGGGAAACTGAGCAGTTTCGATCACCCTGTCAAAAAAAGCGCGGAGCAGGGTGCTGTCGTCAAGGCCGGACTTCTGTAATCGATAAAGAAGGTCCTGCCGTCCGCCCGCCTCTTCCTCTGCCAGGGGAAACTCCAGATTGAAGAGATTTTTGCCGGGCTTGCCGCTCAGGGTCTGACGGAAGATCTCACAGTATTTTTCCACGGTCGATTCTTCGAGAGCCAGGAAAGTATCCCTGATCTCGGTGACGATCTCCCGGTTTTCATCTACATAGCACCCCCGGATCTTGTCGATCCGGCAGTTTTTCAAAGTCATCAGTTTACGTATTTCTGCTATAGCTTTCTTGTCCAAAAGATTACCTCATGTTAATCACGCCTTATTTTTTCAGTCCGCGGATAAAGGAGCACAGTTCCGCATTGCACTTGTCCTTCTGAACGATCACACACTGCCCTTTGGCAACTTCGAGATAGAAATCCGTATCTGTCTCGATGATATTGAGCAGTTTTGCGTATTCATAGGTTCCGTGGTTCTTCTCGTTCTTTGTCTCAAAGTGATCATCAAAGAAGAGGACAGTGAAGCGGTCGCCGCCTGCTGCTTTGATCATTTCGTAGTTTTTACGGACCTGCATGCCGGAAGTAAACAGGGTGATTATAACACATCCGATCACGACGACTATCATAAAGATGCCGAGCATCGGTTTTCCGTTTCTCAACTGGAAGAATGCGGCGTACAGGATCCATACGAGCGCGATCGCAGTGAAAATATAGCCCTTTTTCTGGTCGCCCTGCAGCATTTTGCCCAGGCGCTTGATATCGTTCTGTGTGAGAGTGATGTCTGCTGTGTATTTGGGATCCATGTAAAAAACCTCCTTGCCTGTCCTGAATCTGCATCGATGATAGCAGAATCCCGCAGGAGCCGCAAGACGGCGTTTTTCCGGACGGGGGAAAAACGCGCAGCTTGTTACAGCAATGCGAAGCTTTGCCGCCGCCCTTCGAGAAGACCCTTCGAGAAGGCCCTTCGAGGGGGCGTGCACAGTAACCGTATACTCCTGTAACAAAAAATGCATCGGTTCCCTGTTTCATGTTATAGTACTATAGAAGTCTGTACCGCGGGAGGTACGAATTAAGAGAGGTCGATCAATGGCAGGGGGCTTTTTGCCCGTGAGCCGGCAGGACATGCAGGCGCAGGGGATTGAACAGCTGGATTTTGTATATATCTGCGGAGATGCGTATGTGGACCACCCGAGCTTCGGGTCGGCCATTATTTCGCGTGTCCTGCAGTCCAGAGGATATACGGTGGGAATGATCTGCCAGCCGGACTGGCGCAAGCCCGAGAGCATTGCTGCCCTGGGTGAGCCGCGTCTTGGCTTTCTGGTATCCTCCGGAAATATGGATTCCATGGTCAACCACTACACGGTCAACAAAAAGCATAGAAGCCGCGATGCCTTCAGCCCGGGCGGCCAGATGGGAAAGCGCCCCGACAACGCCGTGGTGGTCTACGGCAACCTGATCCGCAGGACCTTTAAAAAGACGCCTCTTATCCTGGGCGGACTCGAGGCAAGCCTGCGGCGCATGTCCCACTATGACTACTGGTCGGACCGCGTGCGCCGCTCGATCCTTCTGGAGGCAGGCGCAGACCTGATCTCCTACGGAATGGGTGAGCGCAGCATCGTGGAGATTGCGGATGCCCTGGCCAGCGGTATGGATGTGCGCGACATCACCTATATTGACGGCACCGTGTACAAGACGAAAAATGAAGAAGACATCTTCGACGCCATCCGCCTGCCGGACCATGAGCTTGTCTGTCAGCCTGACGAAAAGGGGAAGCGCGCCTATGCACAGAGCTTTGCCCTGCAGCATGCAAACACCGACCCTTTTCAGGCAAAGCGGCTCTACGAGACCTACGGGGGAAAGACTTTTGTCGTGCAGAACCCTCCCGCCAGACCCCTCTCCATGCGGGAAATGGATGATGTTTACGCACTTCCCTATATGCGCACCTGGCATCCCATGTACGACGAGGCGGGCGGCGTTCCGGCCCTGGGAGAGATCCGCTTCAGCCTGACCTCCAACCGCGGCTGCTACGGGGACTGCAATTTCTGTGCCCTCACTTTCCATGAAGGCCGTATCGTGCAGGTCCGCAGCCATGAATCCATCCTGCAGGAGGCCCGGCAGATGCTGGAGGAGCCCGATTTCAAGGGCAATATCTATGACGTCGGCGGGCCGACAGCGGAGTTCCGCGCACCGGCCTGCAGCAAGCAGATGACACACGGCGCCTGCAAGCACCGCCGCTGTCTCTTTCCGCAGCCCTGCCCCAACCTGGAGATCGATCACAGAGATTACCTCTCTCTTCTCAAAAAGCTTCGCACTTTACCCGGCGTGAAAAAGGTCTTTATCCGCTCAGGCTTCCGCTTCGACTACCTGCTGGCGGACCGAGACCGGACCTTTCTGCGGGAACTCTGTCAGTACCATATCAGCGGCCAGCTGCGCGTTGCGCCCGAACACGTCTCCGACAATGTTCTGGCGAAAATGGGCAAGCCGGGTAACGACGTATACCGTGAGTTCGTCCGTACTTTTGAGGAGATGAATAAGAAGACCGGCAAGGAGCAGTACATTGTCCCCTATCTCATGTCCTCTCATCCCGGCAGCACCCTGAAGGATGCCGTCGCCCTGGCTGAATATATCCGCGAGCTGGGCTATATGCCGGAACAGGTACAGGATTTTTATCCGACGCCCGGAACGGTCTCCACCTGCATGTACTATACGGGACTTGATCCCCTGACATGGAAAGAAGCCGGAAAGATCAGCGGTAAGGCAACAGCCGGTCCTGTACAGATGGACAAGGTCTATGTTCCGCGGGATCCGCACGAAAAAGCCATGCAGAGGGCACTGATCCAATACCGGGATCCGGACAACTATGATCTGGTCAAGGAAGCCCTTCTCCGCACCGGCCGCACCGATCTGATCGGATTCGGTGAAAAGTGTCTCATTCCGCCCAGGAAAATGAAAAGGGAAGAGCAGTCCGACAGGCATACGGACAAAAAGGCCGAAAGGAATCAAAAGACCGGCAGGGATCAAAAGAAGGGCAGGAATCCTGAGACCGGCAGGGAACAAAAGACCGGCAGGGATCAGGAGAACGGCAAAAAGAATGGAAAGAAGGACCTGAGACACACAGATCAAAGGGGAGGGAAAACAGAAAGAAATCACGCAGATAAGACTGCAGGCAGACCCGGGCACGGGCGCGCAGTGAAAACGTCTGACAAGCTTCATGGTAAGGACGGGGGAAGGCACACCGCTGCCTCAGGAAAAAAACGTCAGACCAAACGGTAACAGCATATTGTATGCTGTAGTGAAAGTTTTGGAACTTTTTATGAAAATGAAAGGAAAAACCATGAGCAATATCCATGAGAGTGTTTTTCTCGCCCCCGGCAGTGTCGTGTTGAGAGATGTGACCATAGGAGCACAGAGTGCTGTCTGGTTCAATACCGTCGTACGCGGAGATGAGGCTCCGATCCGAATCGGACAAGGATCGAATATCCAGGACAATACAGTGGTCCACGGTGCACCCGGATTCCCGGTTGAGATCGGAGACGGTGTGACGGTCGGCCATTCGGCGATCATACACGGCTGCAAAATAGGGAATAATACACTCATCGGCATGGGCACGATCATCATGAATGGGGCGGTGATCGGCAGCAACTGCGTGATCGGAGCAGGTTCCCTTGTGACCGGAGGAACCGTCATTCCCGATGGAAGTGTCGTGGTGGGCCGCCCGGCCAAGGTCATCTCCTCCGTATCGGAAAAGCATCTCGAGATGATCCGCCACAATGCGGAGGAATATGTTTCGCTGATGATGGAATACAGGGACGGGAATTTCAAAAACGAATCCCTGCGGTGACAAGTGCCGCACAGGCCATGCACCCTTCATGCAGGATCCCTGCGGGCCTCTGCGAGTCCTGCCCGCCGGCTGAGAGAAGCCCTCGGGGCGGCATCTTCCACGGTCATCTGATATACATGATGTAAAGGTCAAAAGGTATCCGATGGCTCTGAGTCTCGTCAAGCTGCACAAACAGCCGAAGGGCCTTGGCGAGCGGCCGGTACTTGGCCGCTGTTTTTTAGCGGCCTTAGTACCGCTGCCAGCGAGGGTAGAGCGAGAGCGT
>Ga0310695_10004444_pt1 | contig 25852 bp, 25 predicted proteins | sample RumenRJG_04DNA_FD_203882 | JGI IMG/M metagenome (GOLD analysis project Ga0310695, IMG submission 203882) | Bovine rumen microbial communities from Lethbridge, Alberta, Canada - RJG_04 (v2) (version 2) | ecosystem: Host-associated > Mammals > Digestive system > Stomach > Rumen | place: Canada...
CATGGAAAAACGCTGGTATGAGATATCGCCGGATGTTAATTTGTTGATTGGTAACATTGAATCATCATTTGGTGATGACAGAATCAAATTTGCCGGAAAGATTTTGTTAGAACTCAAAAAAGCAGGCTACATTTTTGATGCTCACAAATTTGATGCAAAATTAAAAGAGTATTCAATGAAACGCTGGTATGATTACAACAAAACTGTGTTTTATGCTTTTGAGTGCTTAAAAGATGCGGACAGAAGTTTGCAGGGTTATATTGCCCGTAATGTTCACGATTACATTATGAATTTCAAGCAGTCTAAACGAGTCCTTCCTTTAGCGCTTTAACTGCGGCTTGAGTTCTGTCGTCAACAAGGAGTTTTTGGATAATATTGCAAACATGTGCTTTTGCAGTATGGGATGATATTGTCAAAATTTCGGCTATTTCATTATTTGATTTGCCGTCTACGATTAGTTTTAAAACTTCATATTCTCTTTGGGTAAGGTCTGCGTGCTGATTGCGAAACATTGCACGCGACATTTTTCTTTGCGGAATAAGTCCGCTGTTTTTATCTCTCAAAATCGGTACAGCAAGCGGGTCTATCCACATTGCTCCTTGTTTAATGGTTTTGATAACCATTTTTAAAATATCCGTATTAATATCTTTCATTACATAGGCTCGCGCACCTGATTCAAGTGAATCTATCACTTCTTTTTCGCTCAAATGTGAAGTGAGGATTATCACTTTCGCATCTGTATTAAGTTCAAGTATTTGTTTTGTGGCTTCTATACCGTCAATATCAGGTAAACCGATATCCATAAGTGTCACATCGGGATGTGTTGTACGAAATTTCTCTACGGCATCTTTGCCTGATTGGGCTTCAGATGTCACTTCCATTCCGTCTTTGGGTTCAAATAGTGATTTTAATCCGACACGCATAAGTTTGTGGTCTTCTACTAACATTAATTTTATGGGCGGTGTATTTATCATAAAACCTTCTTTATTTTAATGATTAGATTCTTCGCCTTTGTCATTCTGAGACTTTAGCCGAAGAATCCTATTATTAAACGGCTCAGAATGACTACATTTAATTATTTTGTAGTCAAATATGAACCCCAACCTACATTTGTCATTACGGTCAACTATTATTTTAAGAGGTTATTTTTGGATTTTTATTTTAATGAAAATTTAATAGATAAAATGAAGTGTTTGGGGTATAGTTATAAAAAGGCAGAGAGGCACTAAGACTATTAATAAAATATGGACAAGTTAAAATATTCAGCAGTTATAGTAGGGAGCGGAATTTCAGGTTTATATACCGCATTAAAATTGGAACAAAATTGTTTTGGTTCAAAAATTTTGCTGATTACAAAATCCGCTTTGGGCGAAAGTAATTCATATTACGCACAGGGCGGAATGGTTGCGGTTTTAAAAGATAATAATGCGGATAATGTTGAATTGCATATCAAAGACACTCTTGTAGCCGGTGCAGGGTTAAATGATGAAAATACCGTCAAATTTATCAGCGAAAATTCAGATAGGGTTGTAAAAGATTTGCTTGGTTTTGGGGTTGAGTTTGACAGAGATGAAAACGGAAATTTCAAACTGACAAAAGAAGCCGCGCACAGTGTCCGCAGAATATTACATTCCGGCGGAGATGCAACCGGCAGAGAAATGGAAATTGCACTTGTAAAAGCCGTAAAAGAAAATAAAAATATTGAAGTTCGTGAAAATACTGCAGTAGTTGATTTACTTGTTGAAAATAATATTTGTAAAGGTTTGATTTCTTTTGACGGTAATTATGAGCAAATTAATTCAGATGTTGTAATTCTTGCAACAGGGGGATTGGGACAGATTTATAAATATACAACAAATCCTGCATGTGCAACAGGTGACGGGTTTGCGCTTGCGTACAGAGCGGGTGCGGTTTTAAGAGATATGGAATTTGTCCAGTTTCATCCGACCGCTTTGGCACTTGACGATAGTGAACATCAAAACAGATTTTTGATTAGCGAAGCAGTCAGAGGCGAAGGTGCAAAACTTTGCGATAAAAACGGTTATTATTATATGAAAGATTATGACAAGCGCGAAGAACTTGCACCTCGTGATATTGTGGCAAGGGCAAATTTTACGCAGATGGAGAAAACAAATTCGTCCTGTGTTTATCTTGATGCAACAAAACTTGAAAATCCGAAGAAAAGATTTCCTACTATCACAAAAAAATGTTTGCAATCAGGAATTGATATAGAAAAAGATTTAATCCCCGTATCACCTGTGGCGCACTATTTTATGGGCGGAATAAAGACTGATTTGAACGGCGAAACATCAGTCAAAAATCTTTTTGCAATAGGTGAGGTCGCTTCAACAGGTTTGCATGGTGCAAATCGTCTTGCAAGCAATTCTTTGCTTGAATGTGTAGTCTGTGCATACAAAACGGCTGAGTATTTAAAGAATACAGGTCAAGATTTGACCCCTCACCCTATCCCTCTCCTGTTGGGCGAGGGCAAAGTTGTTGGCAAATTTATGAGTCATACAAATTCCGTTGCGGGTTTGAATTTAAACAAACTAAAATCCGCACTAAAAACAACTATGTGGCAAAATGTTGGAATTTTCAGAAACGCAGATTCTATAAATCAGGCGCTAAAAGATATTGAACAAATAGAAAATGAGTTTAATAAGTCTGAATGGTGCGCTAATATTGAAGAATACGAATTGCGCAACATGCTTATTACTTCAAAACTTGTAGCAAAATCGGCTCTGCAAAGAAAAGAGTCAAGAGGCGCGCACTACAGAACAGACTTTTTGCAGACTGATAAAGTTGCACAACATAATGAAATAAATTGAAATTTATTTTTTGATAATATCAATTATTTCATCAATTTTAGTTAATTGTTCAATTGAACAAGTTTTTAGTTTTTTATTTATGGTTAATATTGCAGAATTTTTATCACCGGAATGTGGTTCAATTAATAAATCAAAAGGTGAAATATGAAATGTATCACATATCTTGTCTATGGTGTCAGCAGTAGGTTGATATTTGCCCTGCTCAATATTCCTTAAACCTTGAATACTCATATCAATTTTTGATGAAAATTCATCTTGTGTAAGTCCTAATGAGTTTCTTAATCTTTTAATTCCGTTAGAAATAAGATATAAATAGTTCATTACTATAAATTAAACGATTTAATGAAATATTAAAACTAATTATGTAGGGTATAGAGTACTACACATAATACCCTCTACCCCCCCCCCACACACACAACAACAACACATCCCTACGTTGTATTATAACAGATGTTTTTTAAAAAACCTTAATAATATTTCCATATCAAAATAATTTTACGAATCTTTACAATGTTTTATAATATGTTAATATTTAGATGTAGATGTAGGTTGGGCATACCTGCCAAATACCAATCGGAGGACTAACCCCCTCACTCCCTCCCCCTTGGAGAGGGAAGAAATAACATAAGTCGGCGTTGTTATGCCGACATATAAAAATATATTCAGCAGATAAATAAAAAGGAAAATATTATGTTAAGTAGTTTTTATGTGGAAGAACATGTTAAAAAAGCATTACAGGAAGACATCGGTTTTGGTGATGTTACGACAGAAAGTATTGTCGGTGAAGATAAAATTTTTGAGGCAGAACTGACCTCAAGAGTTGAGGGTATAGTTTGCGGTCTTGAAGTATTTAAAACAGTTTTTAAAATTTTGTCAGATAAAGTTGAAGTAAAACTGTTATTTAAAGACGGCGATAAAATTCACAAAGGTGATGTTCTTGCACAAATTAAAGGACCGGCAAAATATATTCTTTTGGGTGAAAGAGTTTCGCTAAACTATATTCAAAGAATGAGCGGTATTGCAACAGAAACAAGAAAATACCAAGATGCAATAGGTGAACTGCCATGCAAAATTGTTGATACAAGAAAAACCACACCGAATTTCAGAGCGTTTGAAAAATATTCGGTTAAATGCGGCGGCGGTGCGTTGCACAGATTTAATTTGTCTGATTGTGCAATGATTAAAGATAATCATATTCAGGTAGCAGGCGGGGTTACAAATGCTGTTAAAACGGTCAAGGCAAATTTATCTCATGCCCACAAAATAGAACTTGAATGTGACACAATAGAACAGGTGAAAGAAGCGTTACCGTTGGGAGTCGATATTATTATGCTTGATAATATGGATTTGGAAACCATGAAAGAGGCGGTAAAACTCATTGACCACCGTGCGATTGTTGAAGCAAGCGGGAATGTGAATTTGAATACTGTCCGGCAAATAGCACAGTGCGGAGTTGATATTATATCTTCAAGTGCTATTGTCGCAAAAGCACCTGCACTCGATTTAGGGTTGGATATGTAACAACTTAACCTAAATTTTTGAAAAAATACTAACTTTATGATAATATTTATTCACAAAGAAAGATTTTACTTTTAAAAAAGGGGAAAAATATGATTTCAGTAAACGATTTTAAGACAGGTTTGACAATAGAACTCGATAACGGCTTATGGTCAGTTGTTGAATTTTTGCATGTTAAACCGGGTAAAGGTTCTGCATTTGTTCGTTCAAAATTGAAAAATGTAATGACAGGTCAGGTTGTTGAAAAAACTTTCAGAGCGGGTGAAAAAGTTGCAAAAGCAACATTAGACAGACGCGAAATGCAGTACTTATATAAAGAAGGTTCTGATTATGTAATGATGGATAACGAAACTTATGATCAGTTGCATGTATCAGAAGTTCAGGTAGGTGATGGTAAAAAATACCTTAAAGAAAACATGAATGTAATGATTTTATTACATGAAGGTAAAGTTATCGGTGTTGATATTCCGCCTCATGTTGAACTTGAAGTTGTTGATACTCCACCATCAGAAAAAGGTAACACTTCTCAGGGTGGTACAAAACCTGCAACATTGGAAACAGGTGCAGTAGTAAATGTTCCGTTCTTTGTTGCAAACGGTGATATCATCAGAGTTGATACAAGAACTAACGAATACTTGGATAGAGTGTAAACTAAAACTAAATGAATTGTGAGATGTGAATCGTGAATAGTCGTTATCGTTGCTATCGCACATTTTACATTTATTGAATCTGTAAAGGTCAATTCACAATTCACTATTCACGAAAATAGAATAATAGGGCGGGGTACCTGCCCCGCCATTATAAATAATAAAGAGGGATAAAAATGAAATTTGAAACAGATTATATAGAAAAACTTGCAAAAATAATTAAAGAACAGGATTTGTCCGAAATTTCTTTAGAAGACGGCGAACAGGCTATTACAATCAGAAAAGATGTAATAGTTTCTTCAGCACCTGCAGTTGCAATCAGCACACCTGCCGTTCAACCGGTCAGCGCACCTGCATCTGCTCCGATTGAAGCACCGTCAGAAGCAAAAGAAGAAAAGAAATCGGGAACACCGATTACATCACCAATGGTTGGAACATTTTATATGGCTCCGTCACCAGACAGCGCACCGTTTGTTTCTGTCGGTGGAAGCGTAAAACAGGGTGATGTTGTTTGTATTATTGAAGCAATGAAAATGATGAACGAAATTAAATCAGAAGTTGCCGGTAAGGTTGTTGAAGTTTGCGTTGAAGACGGACAACCTGTTGAATTCGGTCAGGTTCTGATGTATGTGGAATAAAGGCAGTAAGGCATTAAGTTCTTATCATGCTATTTGTGAATTGTGATATGTGAGTCGTGAATAGTTGTTATCGTTGCTATCGCACATTTTACAATAATTGAATTTGTAAAGGTCAACTCACAATTCACAAAAAAAATAGAATAATAGGGCGGGGTACCTGCCCCGCCATTATAAATAACAAAGAGGAACAAAAATGTTTAGAAAAGTTTTAATCGCAAACAGAGGCGAAATAGCAGTCAGAATAATAAGAGCGTGCAGAGAAATCGGGATTCCGACGGTTGCAATATACTCTCAGGCAGACGCAAATTCTTTGCATGTAAGATTGGCAACAGAGGCATTTTGTGTAGGACCTGCAAAAAGTGCCGACAGTTATTTGAATATTCCGTCAATTATGTCTGCTGCAATGGTTTCAGGTGCTGATGCTATTCACCCAGGGTATGGATTTATGTCGGAGCGTGCCGATTTTGCCGAAATTTGTGAAAAACAGGGTATAAAATTTATCGGCCCGAGTAGTGAAGCAATGCGCAAAATGGGCGATAAGGCTACTGCTCGTAAAACTATGATAGAAAATGATGTTCCTGTTACTCCGGGAACTGGTATTGTTAAAACTGTTGAGGAAGTTCAGGAGTTTGCTAATCGTGTCGGTTATCCGATTATCCTTAAAGCAACCGCAGGCGGTGGCGGCAAAGGTATGAGAATTTGCAGAAGTGACGAAGAAGTTGAAATTAATATGGAACTTTGTCAGTCTGAAGCGAAAAATTTCTTTGGCAACCCTGATGTCTATGCCGAAAAATACCTTGAAAACCCAAGACATATTGAGGTACAGATTTTAGGTGACAGTTTTGGTAATGTTGTCCATTTGGGCGAAAGAGATTGTTCTATCCAAAGACGCCATCAAAAATTGCTGGAAGAAGCCCCTTCACCTGCTATTGATGAAGAAACAAGAGCGCAGATGGGTGCGGCGGCTGTTCGTGCGGCTAAGGCTATCAATTACGAAGGTGCCGGAACATGTGAATTTTTGCTTGATCATGACGGCAAATGGTACTTTATGGAGATGAATACAAGAGTTCAGGTTGAACATTGTGTTACCGAAATGATTTCTAATGTTGATATTGTAAAAGAACAAATCTATGTTGCTTCAGGCGAAAAACTTCATTACACTCAGGACGATATTCAACTTAAAGGTCATGCTATCGAATGTCGTATTAATGCAGAAGATCCAAGAAAAGATTTTATGCCAAATCCGGGTGTAATTTCAGGTTATTTGGCTCCCGGTGGGTTTGGGGTAAGAGTTGATTCACATGTTTATCAGGATTATGCCATTCCGCCTTATTACGATTCAATGATAGGAAAATTAATTTGCTGGGGCAGAGATAGAAACGAAGCACGCAGAAGAATGTACCGTGCATTGAAAGAATATGTTGTAACAGGTGTTGAAACAACAATTCCGTTCCATCAGGCAATTATTGAAGATGAAGTGTTTATAAGCGGAAACTTTAACACAGGATTTATCGAAGATTTCTATAAAAGAAAAGGCATATAGTTATTGTGTTGGGCAGGTATGCCCAACCTACAATTAAGATAGTTCTATCAATAAATCAAAATAGTCCCAGATACTTTTTGTCTTTTGTAATGCGGTTTTAACATTCGGATGTTTATTTATTGTCTCTTTAATGCCGCTTCCAAAACATTTATGAAAAGTCTTATTTGTAAATTTTAAAAATTTGCGACTGTGAATAATGTTCTGTAATAATTTTTCCCTAACAACAATAAACATTTATTTCCCCTTTATAATTATATAAAGTATTTTTATTATAAAAAATTGCCTATTATTTTGGATTTGGACAATATATTTTATGCTATGATTAAAAATATAAGTTATTGTGTTGGGCAAGTATGCCCAACCTACAACTTACAAGAAGGTTATAAAAATAAACGAGAAAAGGGGATTTTTCAACGAAGATATTATGAACACACAATAACTTCACAAGAAGAATTAAATAATCATATTGATTATATTCATTACAACCCTGTAAAACATGGATATGTCAAAAGGATTAAGGACTGGGAATATTCATCTTTTATCAAGTTTGTAAAAGCAGGTTTTTATGATGAAAATTGGTGCGATTTTAGTAATGTAAAGGACATGAACTATGAATAAAAATCATTATTATGTTGGGGTAGAAACCCCAACTTACGACAGTGGATGTAAGTTGGGCTTTCAGCCCAACACCATATACAATGATGCTGTTAAACTTTTGACTTCACCAAAGACATTTAAAATTTCTTTGGGGTTAGAGCGTATGGAAAAAATAATGGAACTTTTGGGTAACCCGCAGGATAAGTTAAACTGTATTCATGTTGCGGGCACAAACGGCAAAGGCTCTGTCTGCGCTATTATTGGCTCAATTTTAAATGAAGCTGGGATAAAAGTCGGAGTTTATTCAAGTCCGCATATTTTTAAATATACGGAAAGAATAAAAATTAATGGTAAAAATATATCAGATTCTAATTTTGCACAATATGTTTTTGAAATATCAGAACTTGCAAATAAAAATAATATCAACTTGACGGAATTTGAAATTTTAACATCTGTTATGTTTAAGTATTTCGCAGATAACAATGTTGAGGTTGTTGTGCTTGAAACAGGTCTTGGCGGTCGGTTTGATGCAACAAATATAATAAAAAAGAATTTGTGCTCGGTAATCACTCACATTGATTATGACCACACAGAGCGTCTTGGCAAGACTTTAGATGAAATTGCATTTGAAAAAGCAGGAATTATCAAACAAAATTGTCCATGCATAGTTTTGGAAGGCAGAGAAGCGTTTTATGATAAGGCAATGGAAGTTGGTGCAGAATTGGAGATTGTTTCGCCCCTCACCCTGACCCTCTCCCCAAAGGGGCGAGGGGATATGTTGGCGCTCAAAGGGGGGTATCAGCAGGAAAATTTGTTGCTTGCTCTTGCGGTTATTGAAAGGTGTTTTCCGCAAATTGAACAGGATAAAATTCAAAAAGGTCTGCAAAATGTCAAACATCCTTGCAGGTTTGAGTATATAAAGGATAAAAATTTAATAATTGACGGAGCCCATAACCCCAATGGAATTTCTGGTTTGATGGAAAGTCTTGATATGTATTACCCGAACACAAAGCGCAGATTTATTTTCGGATGCCTGAGAAATAAAGAGTATGAGAAGATGGTGAAGATTTTAACCCTCACTCCTGCCTCATCTTTTGGTGTCAGAGAAGAACAAGAGGTTTATTTTTATCATTTCAGTCATCAAAATTCTGCCACTTTTGAAGAATTAAAAGCGGTCTGTTCTGTCGAGTGCAAAGAATTGACTAAAGATACGCAGTTTGATTTTAATGACGGATATTTGAATATTATTTGCGGTTCGTTTTATATGATAGCAGAATTGTGTGACCTGTTTAAAATCAGTCCAGATAGTCTTTAAACTCTTTAAAATTGACATTATATCCGCAGCCTTCGTGAAGTTGCGCTCTGTATGCGACAAATCTTGCAGGATATTTTTTACACATTCTAAGACGGTGTTTATAGTCTGAACATAGTCCTTCCGGTGTTACAAGTTTGCAGGCAAAAATCAAATTGCCGTCTTCATCTCTACCCTTTATGTAAAATCTTTTGTATTTTGGAAAAATTGTCTGCATAATTTTAAATTCTTTTTCGGTGTATGTATCAATACTATACATATAGTTGCAACATTTTCCGCATTTTTTACATTCTCCTGTTACTTCGTAAATTTGTTTTTCAGGCACAAAGTATGATGATATTTCATAAAATATAGATTTTAAAAGGTCAAACATTTTTACATAATAACCTAAAAAATTATTTTGTGTATAATATAAAGTATGAGAAAACCTGATACTTTTAGAATTTATGCATGGGTTGAGTTTGCCATTTGGCTTATAATTATTGCGTTGTGCGTTTTTGGCATCAGATATCATCATTATAAATCACAACTTCAGTATAAAAGTTATCAGATATTTATGAATGATGTAGATGGTTTGATAGTCGGTTCGCCTGTCAAGTTTTTGGGCACACAAATCGGTCATGTAACAAAAATTCAACTTGTATCATCTGATGTTTATTCAGATATTTATGTAAAATTCATTATTACACAAAAGGATTTAACCTTACCGACAGGTGCAATAGCAACGGTTGAGGGCTCAGGTTTGGGTGGTTCAAAGGCACTTGAAATTTATCCTCCTGAAGATGAAAATTCAGAGTATATCATTGCGTCAAAGGATTCCACCCGTTTGGGCAAAGTTATAAGTTTGTTCAAAAAAATGTTTAAAAATATTGATGAAATTTTTGTTAATCTTGGGCATGCAGGAAAAGAGGTCTCAAGTGTTCCTAAAATTAAAATTCCTCGCCATAATGAAGTTACTCCTGCAGAAATGAATCAAAGTGTAGAAAAATTGAATAAACAACTTGACCAAATGATTCGTGAAGAACAAAAATTCAGAAAAAAATTAGAAGATTTTCAAAAGAGGGAAGTAAAAGATGAAACTGCAGAGTCACAAAATCAATCTGAACAAAGTGAGGATAATCAATAATCCTGTTGTATCGCTAAATTTATGCACAATGAGGGATAAAAATACCGATGCCCAAGGAATGAGAATTGCTGCAAGAAAAATTACAAGATGCCTTTTGTATGAGGCTGCAAAAAATCTTCCGCTTGTGGATACGGAAATTACCACTCCGTTAGCAACTTTTACCACAAAAACTATTGATAATGATATTGAAATAATTATTTCTCCGATTTTGAGAGCAGGGTTGATTTTTACTGACGAAGCGATAGATATTCTTCCTCAGGCTACAATCAGGCATTTGGGAATGTATCGTGATGAAAAAACATTAAAACCTGTATGGTATTACAATAAAGTTCCTATGGAAGCACCTAACCCTGACAAATTTTATGTTTATATTACAGATCCGATGCTTGCAACGGGGAATTCTTTGCTTGGTGCTATTGAATTGTATGCAAATAAAGGGATTCCGATAGACCATATAAAATGTATTTGTATAATTGCTGCACCTGTCGGAATTGAAAATATCCAAAGCCATTATCCGGATATTGAAATTATTACCGCAGCAGTTGATGACCATTTGAATGAAAAAGGCTATATCGTTCCGGGAATGGGAGATGCAGGCGACAGAATTTTTAATACCTTATAAGTTAAAAAATTCTTTGGCAAGTTTAATTTCATCATCTTTTGACAATTTTGGATTGGAAATTTTTTTCTCCAAAATATAATCAAAACATTTCTGATATTTTGGTGATGGCTCAATGCCGAGGTTTTTCAGGTCATTACCATTGATTAAAATTTCAATATCTTTTAGTTCGTTAAAATATTTTTCAACAACTTCCGGGTTAATTGTTGAGTACATTACGACTGATTCAAGCGGAATATTTTTGAATGTTTTGTATATTTCAAAGTCGTTACCCCACCTCGAAATCAAAGATTTCGGTCCTCCCTCAAGGGGAGGACATAACTTTTTCAGTTTTCTGAACTCATCAACAATTTGTTTTTCTTCTTTTGTCAGAGGAAGATTTGAAATATCGGGCAAAAGTCCGACATATATAATCCATATATTATCAGGTAAAAATTGCTCAATAAGCGGTGAAAAATCATATTTTGGCAGTTCAAATTCTAACGGAGATATAAGTTTATAAATTCCCTGATTTACAAATCTTTTAAACGCTTCATATTTGTTCAGGTTAAATGTTTCCGCAAGTTCTTTTTTTAAGCGTTGATAACTCATATCGTAATTTATATTTGACAAATATTCGTTTTGCAGTTTTTGCGTATGTTCGTCAGGCTCAAACCCGAATCGTACGGCAAATTTTAACATACGCATAATTCTTGTCGGATCGTCAATAAAACTATTGGCGTGTAAAACCCTCAAAGTTTTTGTTTTAATATCATTTAATCCGCCCGTATAATCAATTATTTCGCCTGTAAGTGTAGATTTTGCCATGGCATTAATTGTAAAATCTCTGCGCAGGACATCTTCTTTCAGGCTGCATCCGATTTTATCAACAATCGGCAGGTGTCCCTTTTGAGGGTAAGATTCACTTCTTGTTGATGCGATATCAATTTCTTTTCCGCCAAGTTTAATTCTTACCGTGCCAAACGGCTCATTAATCTGCAAAATTTCTGCATTAGGCAAATTTTTTGCAAACTCAATGGCATTACCGTTATAGGTCAGGTCAATGTCAAAACTTGGCAGTCCAAGAATTTCATCTCGCACTACACCGCCTACGTAATAAAGATTTTGGTCTTTAAGGTTCATAGGGGTATTTTATAGCAAAACTCATATTTAAACAAGATTACAAAATGGCATCTGTATGGTTTGATAATTCAAAGCCGATTTCTTTTATAAATGCACGCAAATCTTCATTTTGAGTAAGTTCAAATTCGGTTGTATGATGATCTGTTTTACCATCATCATAATCACACGGGTGAATGAGCGCTTCTGCAAGACAGTCTTTTTTCATCAAAGATTTCAAGCCGTATGCAATAGTTCTGTCACTCATCATACCTGTATAACCAACTCCGATTAAATAATCATTTGTTTTAAGGTTATTTTCTTCTAATAACGGCTTGTTTATCATTGTAAATGTATTTAAAAGTATTATTTTTATTAAATTAATCGGATAGGCAAGTGTCAGGTGTTTTTTTATTGACGGTATCATATAAAAATGCTCAAATTGTGTTCTGACATAAGGAATATTGTATTCTTTGGCAAGTTTTACGACAATTTTAAAAATATTAGGGATTGCATGTGTATGAACATGTGAATCTATATGATCAATTTTCGTTCTTGAAATTGCCATTTTAATCTGCGCTCTGAATTCCTGTTCAACCTGTTGTAAAAATTCTTGATTAAATGATTTCAAAATGAGTGCGCCGTAACCGTTATTAAAATTTCCGTATTCATCAGTCAGCATGCGTACATCCGTCAAAGATTTCCCTTCAATTATATTAAGGTGAACTCCGACAGATAAATTTGGGCATTGGGGAATAATTTCACCAACGGCACTTTCAAATGCTTCTCCGTTTGAACAAATACTTGCTGAAGTTAAAATACCCTGCTGATAACCCTTTAATACGGCTTGATTAAAAGCCTGTGACATTCCAAAATCGTCCGCGTTTAATATAAATTTTTTAGTCATTTTTATTGCCTTTATCCTGTTAGTATTATAATATAAATATGGTTAGTCGGGTATTTTTTAAAGAGGGAATTATGGAAAAACCGCAATTAGCAATTATTATTCCGTGTTATAACGAGGAACTTTGTATAGAAAATACTGTTAATAAATTATTTTTGGTTATAAATGATTTAATATCAAAGGGCAAAGTTCGTGAGGACAGTTATTTGTATCTGATAGATGACGGTTCAAAGGATTCAACCTGGAGTATAATTGAAAAATTGCATGGGGAAAATAAACTTGTAAAAGGTTTGAAATTTTTAAGAAATTACGGCAATCAAAAAGCAATTCTTGCGGGTTTGGAAGGTGCAAGAAATATCGGTTGCGATTGTGTGGTGTCTATTGATGCGGATTTGCAGCAAGATGAATGGGCGATAGAAAAATTTATTGACGAATATCAAAAAGGTTTTGATGTTGTTTTGGGGATACGAAACAACAGAAAAACAGATTCGTTTTTGAAAAAATATACTGCGCTTGCGTTTTATAAGACAATGAATTTACTCGGTGCACACATACCCCAAAATCATTCTGATTACAGGCTGATAAGCAAACGCGCGCTTGATATTCTTGAAATGTATCCGGAAAAATTGTTGTTTTTGAGAGGTTTTTTCCATGAAGTCGGGTTAAAATCAACATCTGTTTATTTTGATGTAAAACCAAGAATGGCAGGGGAATCAAAATTTAACTATGCTTCACTTATGGCTTTGGCGCTAAACGGGATTACATCTTATAGCATTGTTCCATTAAGAATGGTGGCTGTTTTAGGATTTTTCATGGCATTAATCGGATTTTGTGTCGGGCTTGAAACAGTTATAGAAAAGATTTTTTGGCATAACTCCCCAAGCGGTTGGGCAACAATTGTTGTGTTATTAAGTGTTTTTGGCGGTATTCAGTTGTTTTGTTTGGGCATAATAGGTGAATATGTCGGACAACTTTATAAAGAAGTCAAAGCAAGACCTCGTTATATCAAAGATATTGAACTTATTTAAGAATGGGATATTTTATGGAAAAAGTGTTGGATTTTGTAAAAAAACACTCTGAAATTTTTACAATTTTGGGGCTTATAATATTTTGTTATTTTGTATTTTTCTTTAATATCGGCAATTATGCGCTGATGGATGTTGATGAAACCCGATATGTTTCAATGGCAAGAGATATGTTTAATACAAAAGATTTTATGACTTTGTATTTGAATGGCGAATATTTCTTTGAAAAACCACCTCTTTATTTTTGGGGTGAATGTTTGTCGTTCGCACTATTTGGTCATGTAAGTGAATTTAGTGCAAGATTTCCTGTTGCATTATATGGAAGTTTGTGTACTTTTTTGATGTATTTTGTCGGCAAAAAAGTTGTTTCACGCAGATATGGTTTGATTAGTGCCGTTATTCTTGCAACGACAATGGAATTTGTTATGCTTGCAAAATTTGCCATTCTTGATATTGTTGTGACAACATGTATCGGTTTTTCTGTAATGTTTGGATTCTTGACTCAATTTGTAAAAGAAAAAAATGTCAAATATTTTTGGTGGCTTTTTTATATTTTTTCAGGTTTAGCCGTTATGGCAAAAGGAATTCCAGGATTTGTCGTACCGTTTGGAACAATGTTTTTTGTCACTATTTTTAATAAGTCATTCAAAAAAATCTTCAAACCACAATATTTTATTGTTGGAATTTTATTATTTTTATTAATTGTTCTGCCTTGGCATATTATAATGTTTAAAATACATGACCCGCTATTTTTCAATGAATACATAATGAAACATCATATAAACAGGTTCTTTTCTTCAAGCGAAATTCACAGAAAACAACCGTTCTATTTCTATTTTCTTACAATTTTATGGGGAATGTTTCCGTATGTACTTTCTGTGCTTGCAGTTGGAATTGCAAAAATAAAAGGCTGGATTACTTCGGGTTTTTGCCCTCGCAATGACATTGTGTATAAGTTTCTTTGGTTTAATGTTATAGGATTTTTATTTACGATGTTATTTTTTTCATCATCAAGTACAAAACTTATAACCTACATTTTGCCTGTGTACTTTTTTACATCATTTATTATTGCTTATATTTGGGAAGATTACATATTCAATGCCAAGTACAAAAAAGAGATTAATTTAACCGTTTATATTTTGGGCGGAATATTTGTTCTCGCATCAGTTGTCGGGTGTTTTATGGGATTATTCTTACCTGAAAAAATTTATGCGGATGTAAAATCAATACAGTGGTTTTGTGTTGTGGTGTTAGGAATATTTGGAATCTCAAGCATATTTCTTGCGAAAAAAGAAAAATTTAAAGGAGTGTTTATTTCTTATGCTATGTTAATTCTTGTACTGTCTGCATTTGGGACAAAGTTGTTTTATAATATGGATTATTCTTTCGGGCAAAATGATTTGATGGAATTTGCAAAATATTGTAAGGATAATAATTCTAAAGTTGCAGTAATAAATGGCGGCCGCAAATATTCCGTACTTTATTATTACGGTGATAAGGTAAATTATGTGACTGTTGACACGGATGAGGAAACTATTTCTGATGATGAAAAAATTCTTTTAAACCCTGAAATCAAAACAATTATAAGAAATAAAGATATCGAAAATATGTCGCAAAGATTTGATTTTGACACTCTAAAAGAAGGTAAAAAGTACAAACTTGTTACAATTAAGTCATTCAAAATTTAATCCGCTTTTTTGAAAGCGAAGAATTTGAACAATACATAAGTTGCAATTGAAACCAAAAACAGACTGATAAATTGCGCAATAAATACATTTTTGATTAAAAATCTGACCATAATTTCCAAAATTATTACATTCAAAACATAACTCACAGCCCAGGTTGAACAGCATTTGAGATATTCTTTGATATAATTCCCTTTTGTGCAGAATACAAAGAATTTTTGGTTCAAATAAGAGGTAACAGATGACAAAATCCATTGCAAAGCGACACACAACTGATATTGTCCGGTACCGAAAATGAGTACGCATATTGCATAAATTAAATACGAAATTCCTGCGTTAATACAGCCGATTATTAGAAACCTGATAAAATCAGGCAGTTTTAGCCATTTGTCCATAATTACAAAGTAAAATTATCTTTCTTTAATATAAATCGTATGGAATTTGAATGCTTCAAAAGTTTCGGAGAAATGATTTTCGTCCATTCCTGCTTTCTTTTTCAAAGATTTCATAAATTCTGTTTTGTCAGGTAATTCTGCCCATACTGACGGCAAATATACTGCCTGAAAATCGCCGTCACGAATGATTATACCGTCTTCATTCGGAACAATTTTTTCCATTAATTGTTCTTCATTATCAAACACAATTTTTCTCGGCTCTGTTAAAATTGATACCGCAAACTTAAGTTCAGGCAATTCTTCTTCTCTGACTGCGCTAAATCTTGTATCTTTGAATGCTGCATCTTTAGCATGTTCAACCAAATCGGTAATGAGTGGTCTGTGTGCAACGATTGAACCGATGCAACCTCTCAAATGACCGTTTTTCTCAATAGTAACAAAACATGCACCCGGCTGGTCAAATACCTGTGGATAAATTATTGACATCGGCTTTTGGTCAAATTCCGATTGAATAATGATTTTGCAAATATCAATTACAAATGCCGGATGATATTTTGCGATAAATTCGTTTTTGTCACCTTCATACAAAAACCAAGTCCCGTAACCGACTACTTTTGACTTATCTTCCGAAACTTCGGAAGAATTTGCCAAATCAATTCTTATCATTGAAAATTTATGAGTATTTGCAAATGTTACAAGTCCTGCAATCCCAACAGCACCACAAGCCTGTTCATATCTAAAGTTTCCGATATTACCGGTTTCAATCATTTGTGCGGTAACTTTATCAGCGGCTTTCGCTTTTTCATCATTCAAATAATGACTTAAATCAGACGAAATTATAAACCCGTTTTCCTTATCAGGATAATATGTTTCAATAATATTTCTGATAATTTCAGGATTTTCTTTGCCAATTAAAACAGGAATGATTTTAACATTGTCAAAAACCGATTGAATAATCGGTAATTCGACTTCAATGGAGTGTTCTGCAGCCATTGCATCATCATTAAGGTTTGCCCCGAATCTGTCGTGCAATTCTTTGCAAATCTCCTGATTAACATCAGAAGTTCCAATAGGTGTTTCCCAAGCATCATAACTTGAAATTGCTATTCCGTTAAAACCGACTCTGTGAGATGGCGCAAAGATAAAAAGGTTTTTTATCCCTTTATCAAGTTGACTTATACCCTCATAGGCAAGCCTTCCCGAGTAAACAAGCCCTGCGTGCGGTACAATTACCGCTCTTGTAGCATACTTATACAAGTTTTTGCTTGTTTCTTTAAAATTCTGTATCTGTAAAATTAAATCCTCTGCGCTGCCTGTATAAAAAGTGTTGGCAACTGTTGCTTCTTTTATTTTTCTCATAACAGTATTATAATACAATTTATGAAATATCAAAATATCTTAACAAATGGTAAAACTCAATGTAAAATTTGTCCTCGTAATTGTACTTTAAACAATAACCAAAGAGGTTTTTGTCATGTTCGTAAAAATGTAAACGGACAAATTGTTCTTGATACTTACGGTTATAATACTGGTTTGGCGATTGACCCGATTGAGAAAAAGCCTCTTTATCAGTTTTATCCCACAACGGGTGTATTATCTTTTGGCACTTTAGGGTGCAATATGGGTTGTCAGTTTTGTCAAAATTGGCAAACTACGAAAAATAAATCTGACCCTAAAAGTTTGAATTACAATTCTCCGCAGGATATTGTCGCTCTTGCGCTGAAACACAACTGTAAAAGTGTTGCTTTTACCTATAATGACCCGATTATATTTTTTGAGTATGCGCTTGACTGTGCAAAATTATGCCGTCAGTTTGGTATAAAAACGGTTGCGGTAACTTCAGGTTACATAAACCCTGAGCCTGCAAAAGAGTTTTTTGCCTTAATGGATGGTGCAAATATTGATTTAAAAGGTTTCAGCGAAAAATTTTATGCAAAAAATTGTCTTGCAAAGTTAGAGCCTGTGCTTGATACGATTAAATATGTCTGCAACCAAACAAATTGCCATGCAGAACTTACAACAATGCTCATTGAGGGCGAAAATGACAGCGAAGAAGAATTAAAAGCCGAATGTGAGTGGATTTTAAATAATGTCGGAGCAGATGTTCCTTTGCATTTCAGCGCATTCTTCCCCCGTTATAAATTTGAGAACCGTAAAGCAACTGAATTTTCAACACTTATAAAGGCATACAAAATTGCAAAAGAAGTTGGTCTTAATTATGTTTATACCGGTAATATTACCAATATTCAAACTTCAACGACCTACTGCAAAAATTGTGGCAAGGGTGTAATTGTCCGCAACGGTTATCAGTTATTGGAATATAATCTTGATAATCAGGGCAGATGCAAATTCTGTCAGACTCAATGTGATGGACGGTTTTAAATTAAGTGAATTGTGAATAGTGAGTTATGTTTTCTTCCCTAAATAGGGAGGAATAAGTAAGTTGGGGTTTCTACCCCAACATTTTATTTGTTGGGCTGAAAGCCCAACTTACATATTAACTCAAACCCCACCTAATCTCCCCTACAAAGGGGAGGAATGTATTAAAATAACTTTTTCACCTAACTCAATGGCGGAAGAATATATTATTTTACAACGATATTAACTAATTTCCCCGGAACGACAATAGTTTTAATTATTGTTTTTCCTGCGGTCAGTTCTTTTATTTTATCGCTATTTTGTGCCTGTTTTTCCATTTCTTCTTTGGAAATTTCAGCATCAACTTCGATTTTGTCTTTAACTTTACCGTTAATCTGAACAACCATTGTTATAGAACTTGATTTGGCAAGATTTTCGTCCCACTTACACCAAGGCTGATCGTGGATTGAACCTTCACCGCCCAATTCGTGCCATGCTTCTTCAGTTAAATAAACTGCAACAGGTGACATAAGTTTGAGCATTGAAACAATTGCAAAACTCAAAACATTTTTATCCTCGTCAGTCAAATAATCTTTTCCCGCCTGTGCAATCAAAGATTGCTCCGTTCCCTGCGCTCCCGCTTCGGTCACAACGGCGGACATGTTATGCTCGTTGCCTGCCGTCTTGCTCTCGCAAGCCGCACCGCAACTCCGCATCTTTAAGTTCTGCCAATCATAAATCGCATTAACAAGTTCACGGTATTTTGAAATAACGGTATTAAATTGAAATTCGTTTGTAATATCGTTTGTAATGCCTTTAATTGACATATGTACTGTTCTTACCAAATCGTCATTATCTTTTGCAAGATTTGAGCCTAATAAATAATTCAGATTAATATTTTCAGCATTTGATGCTACAAGTCGCCAAACTCTGTTTAAGAATTTATAGCAGCCTTCAACGCCTGCATCTGACCAGTCAAAATCTCTTGCAGGAGGGGAATCTGACAGGATAAATAATCTTGCGGTATCTGCACCGTAGTTTTCAAATATCTCATCAGGGTCAACCGTATTGCCTTTAGATTTTGACATTTTCGAACCGTCTTTTAAGACCATACCTTGAGTTAACAGGTTTTTAAACGGCTCATCAAAATCTAAAAGTCCGCAATCTCTCAATGCTTTTGTGAAAAATCTTGAATACAAAAGGTGTAAAATTGCGTGTTCAATACCACCGACATATTGGTCAACAGGTAACCAATGATTAACTATATCTTTGTTAAAACATTCTTTGTCATTTTTTGCATCTGCATAGCGGAGATAATACCAACTTGAACAAATGAATGTATCCATTGTATCCATTTCTCTTGTTGCATGCCCGCCGCAAACAGGACAAACAGCATCTTTAAATGTTGGTGAAGTCGTAATTGGTGATTTGCCAACAACAGAAAAATCAACATCTTTTGGTAATAATACAGGAAGTTGATCTTCCGGTACAGGCTGGATACCGCATTTATCACAATAAACAACAGGAATTGGAGCCCCCCAGTATCTTTGACGGGAAATCAGCCAATCACGAAGTCTGAATTGTGTTTTAAATTCCCCAAAACCCTCATCAACGGCTTTTTGGGTAATTGCTTTTTTCGCTTCGGTATTTTTCATTCCGTTAAACTCATTTGAATTTATCAATACACCTTCTTCTGTATATGCTTCTGATAACTCAAAATGGTCATTCTGAACTTGTTTCAGAATCTCATCATTTGCAATTACAACCTTCAGGGGTAAATTATATTTATGGGCAAAGTCCCAGTCACGAGTGTCATGTGTCGGAACAGCCATAACTGCTCCCGTTCCGTATTCTACCAAAGCATAATCCGCAGTCCAGAGCGGGAAAATTTCGCCTGTAAACGGGTTTTTACAATGAGTTCCGAGTGGAACACCTGTTTTTGTTCTGTCTGTTGAAAGTCTTTCAATTTCAGACATTTTACGGGCATTTGCTCTGTATTGTTCAACTGCATCTTTATTTTCTGATGTGGTTAATTTTTCAATATCTTTGTATTCCGGAGCAACAACAAGGTAAGTTATACCATGAACGGTGTCAGGTCTTGTTGTATAAACGGGAACTTCCATTTTTTCACCTGATGGAGCATCAACAACAGGGAAACGGAAAATTGCGCCGTGAGATTTTCCTATCCAGTTTGCCTGCATTGTTTTTACATTATCGCCCCAGCCTTTTAAAAGGTCTAAGTCTTTTAATAATTCATCTGCATATTGTGTAATCTTTACAAACCATTGAGATAAGTATTTTTTCTCAACTTCACTGTCGCATCTCCAGCATTTGCCGTCAATTACCTGTTCGTTTGCAAGAACTGTTCCGCAATCAGGACACCAATTTACTGCGGCTTCTTTTTTATAAACAAGTCCTTTTTTATACAACTGTAAGAAAATCCACTGTGTCCATTTGTAATAATCAGGTTTGCATGTTGTTACTTCTCTGTCCCAATCGTAAGATAAACCAAGCATTTTCAATTGTTCGGTCATATACGCAATATTTTCATCAGTCCATTTTTCAGGGTCTGCATTATGTTTCATAGCAGCGTTTTCAGCCGGAAGTCCAAAACTGTCCCAGCCTATCGGGTGCAAAACATTAAACCCGTTTGCTTTTTTAAATCTTGCTATAACGTCTGTAATTGTGTAGTTTCTGACATGTCCCATGTGAAGTTTCCCTGACGGGTATGGAAACATCGACAATGCGTAATATTTAGGCTTTCCGTTATCGTTTTCTGTTTTAAAAACTTTATTATCTTCCCAATATTTTTTCCATTTTTTTTCAATTTCCTGCGGATAATAACTTTGTTTCATGTTTTGTACTCCATTTACTCTCTTTTGCTCAATTATAGCATGAACAATTTTGAATTTTTTTGTAAAATATTAGCAAAAAAAATTTTTTTTGCGTTTTATACACATGTATGTTTATTTCAAAAATCAGAACAGGTCTCAACAATTTAACTCCGGGAATGACATTTAAAAAGTATGCAAAGCAGGTTTTGTATCATGGTCAGGATTGCGGATATATTGAGATGGCAGGAAAAAGAAAATATGTTTTAACCCCCGCGCTTGAAAAATTAGAGCGTAAACTTGAACTGAATGACTTTGATCCAAATGTACCACGTTATATATCTTTAAAAGAGTTTGAACTATTTAAAAATTTGCTCAAACCTTTTATCAGAAATGAAAAAGGGCTCAAGAAACTCAAATTATCCGAGGCTGTGTTTTATAGTCCGAGTTCTGCTTCAACAGTAATATGGAATAAAAGAGCAGGGGACCCGATTGTTACGATAATTAAAAAATTAAAATCTCCTACGACAGATATTTTTTATAACGCATTTCCGTTTTTCAGAAAATGGCACAGAGTTTCACCATTTAATTACTGATAATTTTTTGTAACAATATGTGCCTTTATATTTGACATGATTTTTTCCTTATTTTACTATCATGGAACAAAGAGGAAATGGAGTGAATATCTTCAACTGCTGGCGCAGCCGTAAAAGTCGGAACACTCAAAAGATAATTATTTTTCCACGCACAGTTTGGGAAAATAATATAAAAATCTTATGATGAGTCCTCTTTGAAGTCAGAGAGGATTTTTTAATGTCAGTAGGAGCACCGCATATTCATAATCCGAAACTCGGCAGTTGTCCGCATGGACTTCCTGCAGGTGCATGTCCTATATGTAGTGGAATGGCAGGCGGTAATTCTACAACAAAAAGAGATACCCCTCGCAATGTGGGGGAAATGACTTATAACCAATGCGCCGCAATAGGTGCAATGTTAAGAGCGCAAAAAGCGGCAAGACAAAGAGCCGAAGCAAATCAGCAAAGTTTTATTCAATCCATGGTGCAATTTAATAAAAATCTTGAAAATGTTCATCAGAGAATTTTAGAATTCGCCTCAAATATTTCAAAAACAATGCCTGCAATAATTTCTGCTCCTGTGAATTTTGTTCTTACACAGGTTGTTGCAAGAATAGTTAATATAATGGCACAGATACCAAATGCTATGGCTAATTTCGCACAAAAATTTGTTGATATTGCGGATAAATTGGCGGCAGTTTACGGGGAAATGAAAGCAGCCGTTTCAAAATCATTATCAAATCTTATGGGTGGTATCAAGAAAAAACTCAAATCTATTTTCTTTGTTTTTGGTGCGGATGAAACAGATGATGAAGAAAAGAAAATTGACGAAACTCAAAAAGCGTTTAATCTCAAGACATTTTTGCATAGTCTTTCACGCAAATTTAAGCGTGAAGAAGAAAGGATAGCACATGAACATTAATCCTTTTGCAAACGAACAACTGATTCAGCACAGAAACATGACTCAATCCCAAAAACGCAACATCAATTCAACAAGAGAGGGGGTTGTAGTCAATAGTTTTGTCAAAGATAACGAAGTTTCTCTGTCAAATTTGAAAGATACTTTTATAATTTCTGATGATGCGTCCATGCCTGCGCAATTATATAAAGATAACCTGATTGTCGATAAAAAACTTTTGCCTTTAAGCACGGTTGCATTGGGAGTAATGGGTGCAATCGCAGGTCTTACGGGTTTTGTCAGATACAGTGCAAAAGCGTCAAAAAATCTTGCCAAAGAAAAATGGCTTCCTGCGGTTACAAGAAATGTTAATTTGAGCAAAGAAACTTCGCAGGTTATCTATCAGATGGTACAAAGTCCGAACAGCAAGACATTTATAGCGGGTGCAGGGGTTTTAACCTTGTCTGCAATGGCTTTTATGGGGAAAACATTTTTTGACGGTTACAAAGATATTTGGGTAAAACGCAAAGAAGCAAATATTCAGAAAAATTTGCAAGAAAATTTGATTGCAGTTGAAACGCAGTCATTTTCAGGCAAAATGCAAATAATTCGTTCAATGCTTTCAAAATACACAAAAGAATTTGAGGGATTTTTAAATCCGCCTGAAGAAAAACCGGATACTCCGTTTGGTCGCAAGACTTTTGCACAGTTTGCGTTTAGTGCTAATGAGAATTTTGCCTCCTCACAGGGCGAAATGCCGATGGCAAAGGGGGTAAATAATTTCGGCAACATTTTATTAGGCATTGGTACTCTTGCAGGAATTGTCGGACTCGGATTTTTGTCACTCAAAAACCTTACAAAAAGTAAAATGCACTTGCAGGAAAGTCTTGAAAATACCAAAAGAGCGATTGCTCAAATAATAAAAACCTCAACTGATGAAACCAAATCTGCCGATGCGGAAAATCTTGAACACATGTTTGTTGAAATTGAAAATGCTAAAGGAATTAAAGAATTTGTAAAAGAGCAAATTTCGGCATTAAATTGGACTGATAAAGAAAAAGCAGATTTTGAGAAAAAAGTTATTGAAAAAATAGAAACTTCAACTACAAAGGTTAATCCAAATATTGGTGGTGACGGAACTCCAAAACCTGCATTTAATTCATTTGTTGATGATTACAAAGCATTTTTCTACAATTGGCTTTTAGACACATCAAATCCACAGTTTGGTTTGTTGTTTGGCGGAATAACAGGCATAACAGCAATAGGCTATGGTGGTAAACTTGCTGGCGAAGCCTTGAAAGAAGTTCAGGTCAAAAAAATCAATGCGCAGACTGAACTCGATTTGCAAAAACGTCTTGTTTCAACCGAATTGAGAAATTTTAAAGCCAAAAAAGATTCTGCAATAAATCCGCTTGTTAAAGAATTTTATAAACAGGTCGATAGCGGAAAGCGTACAAAAGATGAACTTAAAACAATGGCGGAAAATATATTGTTTGAAGTTAAAAACGGTCCGCCGTTTGTTTATTCGTAAAAATTATGATTCAATCTGTTACTCAATATAATATTAATCCATATCCGAGATATATTTGTGCCTCTGTTCAATTACCGACAAAAGACAGAAATTATTGTGTATTTGATAAAAACGAAGTAGATTATTTTGTAAAACAAAAAGAAAATGCTCTGCCTTACCTGACAGATATTTTGGAACATTCAAATAATGAAGCACAGGTTACTGAAACTCTTTATATTATGGACAGAATGATTGATAATGGTACAAAAGGGATTGACAAACTTTATCCTGTTTTTTCAAGATTTAATCAAACTCAGTCGCCAAATATTCAGACATTTTTAGCGGGAATTTACCGTAAAATTCAGGTTCCTGATGCCTTTGGACCGTTATGTAAAATGCTTATTCAAAACTCAATGAAACCAAATAATCCTAATCAGGCTTTTGATCCGAATGAAGAAATCGGCGGTGCAATTTTGAGTTATTTGTCCGACAGATGGAGAGGGTAACTTAAAAATATTTCCTGTTGAAATTTATTTTGAAATGTACTATCATAAATTTTATAAAAGGAGTTAAGAATGAAAAAGATATTTGTTTTACTGCTTGCAAGTATTTTTATCGCTAATTGCGCAGTCGCCCGTGATTATGCAAAATTGCAAATCAAAGAAATGCAGCATGCACAAAAGTATAATACAACTCAAAAGTTTTTCTCAAATCAAAATGCTATACAGAAAAATTTTAATTATTTTACTTCAAAACCTGAACAAAATATTTATATAAAAGACCCTAAAATATTTAAACTTTCGGACTATCAGGAGGTTGATGAAGCAAAATATCAGGAAAAATTAAAAGCAGATGATAAAATATATTCTCAATATAAAAAATCAATGTTTAAAGGTGAAATTTTTAGTTATAATGCTAAAGCAAACGGAGAAGATTACTACAAAGTTTACCGTATTGCAGAGCGAATAATAAGAGCAAATAAACTTGATTATATAAATTGGCGTATCGGTATATACAAAGATGCCGAAAATGTTAATGCTTATTCCTCAGGTCCGAATTATATAGCAATAAGTACATCTTTATATGATTCATTTAATAACAATGATGATGCATTGGCTTTAGTAATCGGCCATGAGATTGCTCATACAGTTTTGGGGCATAGTCAAAGAAAAATGGATATTGCAAGATTAATGATGAATTTGCAAAACCTATACAAAGCAGGTGATATTCACGCAAAAGCATTGTTTGCAATAAAATCTCAACAACTGCTGACAGATGGTAAAAACATGGAATATGCCGCAGATGTTGAGGGTGCAAAACTTGCAGTCAAAGCAGGCTACAGTTTAGATGAATCTTCTGACTTGCTTTCATTTTTAAATACAGATATTGTTATCCCCGGATACCTTAGCGACCATCCTGTCGGAAATAAGAGAATAGAAAATTTCTATGAAAACAGAAAATATTTTATTGAAGACCAATGGGCACAAATTGGGAAATATAATATTATGAACTCCGAAGTTATGCCCGTAAAATTGTCCTCCGACAGAAAATCTTTGACTATCGGTAAAACTCATGAAACACAGTCAAAAGAAAATTACTACAGTGTTGAATCAATGGAGGATGTTTATTTAAGATTTGCTTATAAGTCTTATGTAAATGGTGAGTTTAAAAAATCGGCTAAATACTTTAAGCAGTATTTTGAACTAAACAAAACCAATGCAATAGCATATTTGTACGCTTCGTAT
>Ga0310695_10004445_pt1 | contig 25850 bp, 18 predicted proteins | sample RumenRJG_04DNA_FD_203882 | JGI IMG/M metagenome (GOLD analysis project Ga0310695, IMG submission 203882) | Bovine rumen microbial communities from Lethbridge, Alberta, Canada - RJG_04 (v2) (version 2) | ecosystem: Host-associated > Mammals > Digestive system > Stomach > Rumen | place: Canada...
TGTTGAACGGACCAGAGATGTTGAGCTCAGCAGCAATCTTATAAGCAATCTTCTTGATCTGACGGATGGTAGAGAAGTAGATGTGCTGTGCTGGGAATACCATTGTGGCATCACCAGAGTGAACACCAGCATACTCTACGTGCTCAGAGATGGCGTACTCAACAACCTCACCCTTATCGGCTACAGCGTCGAACTCTATCTCCTTGGTTTCTGTCATGAACTTTGAAACGACTACAGGGAACTCCTTGCTCACCTCAGTAGCCATGTTCAGGAAGCGGTGCAGCTCCTCCTCATCGTAACATACGTTCATCGCTGCTCCTGAGAGCACGTAAGAAGGACGTACGAGAACTGGATAGCCTACCTTATCGACAAATTCCTTGACATCGTCGAAGTTTGTAAGCGCACGCCATGCCGGCTGGTCGATACCAAGTTTGTCGAGCATTGCAGAGAACTTATCACGATTCTCAGCGCGGTCGATATTCACTGGAGATGTGCCAAGTACAGGTACGCCCTGACGATAGAGCTTCATTGCGAGGTTGTTAGGAATCTGACCACCTACGGAAACGATGACTCCGCGAGGTGACTCAAGGTCGATGACATCGAGAACACGCTCCAGTGAGAGCTCGTCGAAGTAGAGACGGTCGCACATATCGTAGTCGGTAGACACTGTCTCTGGGTTGTAGTTGATCATGATTGACTTATAGCCAAGCTTACGGGCGGTGTTGATGGCGTTAACAGAACACCAGTCGAACTCTACTGAAGAACCGATGCGGTAAGCTCCTGAACCTAAGACTACTACAGACTTCTCGTTATTGTAATAGTTGATATCATGAGCGGCTACATAATTCTCACCCTGAGGATTGCCGAAGGCAGGAGTGTGGGTGTAAGTGAAGTAGAGATAGTTGGTGAGTTCAGGATGCTCAGAGGCAACGGTAGGTATGCGCTTTACAGAAGGCATGACGCCATGCTGTTTACGATACTTACGAACCTCGAGGTTCTCCTTCTCCATGTTGCTGCCCTGTGGCTTCAGTACGAAGCGGGCAATCTGGAAGTCGCTGAATCCGCAACGCTTAACCTCAAGCAGCAGCTCATCAGAGAGCTCATCCAGCTTATTATACTTCATCAACTCATGCTTCAGGTCAACGATATGCTTCAGACGCTCAAGGAACCATACATCAATCTTTGTCAGTTCCTCGATACGTGCTACGGTGTAACCCTCTTCGAGAGCCTGGGCAACAGCGAAGATACGGAGGTCGGTAGGATTAGCAAGCTCCTCATCGAGATTGTCGAACTTAACATGGTCGTTGCCCACGAATCCGTGCATGCCCTGACCAATCATACGAAGACCCTTCTGGATCATCTCCTCGAAGCTACGGCCGATGCTCATGATCTCACCTACAGACTTCATGCTGGAACCAATCTGACGGCTTACGCCAGCGAACTTCGTGAGATCCCAACGAGGAATCTTACAGATCATATAGTCGAGGCTTGGTGCCACGTAGGCTGATGATGTGGTGCCCATCTCACCAATCTGGTCGAGAGTGTAGCCAAGAGCAATCTTTGCTGCTACGAAGGCGAGAGGATAACCTGTGGCCTTGGAAGCAAGAGCAGAACTACGGCTCAGACGAGCATTGATCTCGATGATACGGTAGTCGTTGGTTTCTGCGTTGAAGGCGAACTGGATGTTACACTCACCCACGATGCCGAGGTGCTTGACACACTTGATGGTGATATCCTGCAGCATCTTAACCTGCTCTTCCTTCAGAGAGCATGTAGGAGCCACAACTATTGACTCACCGGTATGGATGCCGAGTGGGTCGAAGTTCTCCATCGAGGCTACAGTGAAGCAGCGGTCGTTGGCATCGCGGATGCACTCGAACTCAATCTCCTTCCATCCTTTAAGGCTCTCCTCAACAAGGATTTGAGGAGCGAAGGTGAATGCTGACTCTGCCAGCTCAACGAACTTCTTCTCGTCGGGACAGATACCTGAGCCAAGACCTCCAAGGGCGTAAGCAGAACGGATCATGATAGGGAATCCGATCTCGTGAGCTGCTTTCAGAGCATCTTCCATCGACTCTACGGCGTGAGATACAGGAACCTTGAGATCTACCTCAGCGAGTTTCTTTACGAAGAGATCGCGATCTTCTGTGTTCATGATTGCCTCTACACTTGTGCCGAGTACCTCTACGCCATACTCCTTAAGAGTGCCGTTGAGATAGAGCTCTGTACCACAGTTGAGGGCTGTCTGACCACCAAAAGCGAGAAGGATACCATCAGGACGCTCCTTCTTGATAATCTCAGTAACAAAGTGGGTATTTACCGGCTGGAAATACACTTTGTCTGCGATACCCTCCGAGGTCTGGATGGTTGCAATGTTAGGGTTTACAAGCACACTCTTGATACCTTCTTCACGAAGGGCTTTCAGAGCCTGCGAACCAGAGTAATCAAACTCACCTGCTTGTCCAATCTTCAAGGCACCCGATCCGAGTACCAATACTTTCTTAAGTTCTTTCTTCATATCGTTTTTGAGTTGTATATGATTTATTTATTTTTATTTCTTCTTTTTCCATTGCCCTTGCTGTGCCAGCGCCCGTTGCGCCTCGTGTTGTTCTTATGCTTCTGGCGCTTCACATATTTAGGACCTTCGCCGATGCCCTCGGGTAGGGGAGTCTTGTCAACTTCTTTGCCAAGGAAATGCTCTATCGACTGAAAGCTGTACATGTCGGTATCGCTGATGAAGGTTATTGCCACTCCATCTCTGTCGGCACGGGCAGTACGACCTATACGGTGTACATAGTCCTCTGCATCATGAGGCACATCGTAGTTGATCACGATACGGATATCATCGATGTCGATGCCGCGGGCCACGATGTCGGTAGCCACAAGGACATCGGTCTTGCCTGACTTGAACTTGAACATCACCTCGTCGCGCTCCTGCTGTGTGAGGTCGCTGTGCATCTGGCCGCAATTGATATTCATCTTGCGAAGCTGACGGGCCACATCCTTCACCTTATCCTTCTTACCAGAGAAGATGATGACACGCTGAAGGTCGCCCGACTTGAAGAGCTGTTCGATGATCTTCAGCTTCTGAGGCTCGTAGCATACGTATGCACTCTGCCTGATTTTATCAGCAGGACGGCTAACGGCTATCTTCACCTCTACAGGGTCATGGAGCAGTGCTACTGCCAGTTCGCGGATCTTGGGAGGCATTGTGGCAGAGAACATAATCCTCTGGCATGACTTAGGCAGCTTAGTGACAATCTTCATTATATCGTCGATGAATCCCATGTCGAGCATACGATCAGCCTCGTCAAGAACAAAAAATGAGCATCTCGACAAATCAAGATTACCCACTTTCAGATGACTAAGCAAACGGCCTGGAGTAGCTATCAATACATCAGCGCCTAATCTCATACCTCTCATCTCCTGTTCGTAACGCCCGCCATCGTTTCCTCCATAGACGGCAACAGACGATACGTCGTCGAGGTAATAGCCGAACCCTTGCATCGCCTGGTCTATCTGCTGGGCAAGTTCGCGTGTGGGTGACATTATTATGCAGTTGATAGCATCCTTGGGATAGTCGCCATCGTCGAGCTGCGAGAGGATGGGCAACAGATAGGCGGCCGTCTTGCCGGTACCCGTCTGTGCCACGCCCAGGACATCATACCCGTCGAGAATCTCTGGGATACAATGCTCCTGTATGGGCGTCATCTCATCGAAGTGCATGTCGTATAGCGCATCGAGAATGTTATCATTCAGATATGTTTCTTCAAACTTCATCAATTAGGGGCTTGTCTGTAACAGAAATATGCGATTATTGTATATAATATATTAGGTATCCATACTGCGAGCATCGGGGGTGCGTCAGCCTGGATGGCAAACGTGGCACTGATGGTCTGCAGAAGGATATATGTAAACGACAGGGCGAGACCTATACCGAGATACAATCCCATGCCGCCCTTTCGCTTGCGGCTGGAGAGGGATGCACCGATGACGGTAAGGATAAACGAGGCAAACGAGGTGGCTATTCGTTTGTGATACTCCACCTCATACTGTACCACATTGGTAGAGCCACGTTCTATCTGCTTGTTGATATACTGTGCTAGTTCTGTTGATGTGAGTGTCTCCTGCTGGCCTTCAGAGAAAACGAGGTCCATGGGTTCCATAAGGATCATGGTGTCGATCTGTGCACCCGACTTTATCTCTTCTCTCAGACCTTTGAGGGTACGGATCTTATAGTTCAGCGCCGTCCAGTGGTTACGGCTCTCACTGATTGAGTCGTAACGGATGGTGGATGCTGTCATGTGACTTACAAGCTTCTTGTTCTCAAACTTGTCGAGAGAGAATCCATAGCCCGTCTTTGAACGGTTATCGTATTGCTGGATATATGCTATCACTCCAGGACCTACCATCAGCTGGATGTTGGCAGCAGAGAGGGTCTGTTTCTTATCCTTGTACTTCGCCTCGAAGTCCATCTTCACGATGTTGCCCTTTGGTATGACATAGGCTCCAAGGTTGAAGTTGACTATAGCGATAATGGCAGCGGAGATAAGATAAGGTCTGAGGAGTCGTTTGAAGCTTACTCCTGCAGCGAGTATCGCAATCACCTCACTGTTGCCCGCCATCTTCGAAGTGAAGAAGATAACGGCAATGAAGACGAAGAGGGGAGAGAACAGGTTGGCGAAGTATGGTACGAAGTTGGCGTAGTAGTCAAAGACAATAGCCTTTAGCGGTGCGTTGAATGTAGAGAACTTCGCCAGATTCTCATTGACATCGAATACTATTGATATCGAGATGATCAGAATGATCGAATAGATATACGTACCGATGAACTTTGCGATGATATATCTGTCGAGACGGTTGAGATAACGGAAGGGATTAAGGTATTTCAGACATCTGAGCCATCCCAGCCATTTCTTGACGAAAGCACAGAACTTGGACCACTTACGGCTGAGAGCACGTCTGCGACGATATTTCTTGACGTGTTCCCTGATCTTGCTGAAGTCCTTATCCTGATTTGTCATCTTCTCTGTCCTAATTGATCAATAATACTACGTTTCCACTGAACGAAATCACTTGCAATGATATGTTGCCTAGCATCAGTGACGAGCCTCAGATAGAAGGCGAGGTTATGTATCGACGCTATCTGCATAGCCAACAGCTCCTGAGCCTTGAAGAGGTGATGGAGATAGGCTTTCGAGTGAAGTCTGTCGATGTCACAGCCGTCAGGGTCGATGGGTGAGAAGTCGTCTTCCCATTTCTTGTTACGCATGTTCATCGTTCCCTCATAGGTGAAGAGCAGCGCATTACGCCCGTTTCGTGTAGGCATCACGCAGTCGAACATGTCCACTCCGCGTTCGATAGCCTCGAGGATGTTCTGAGGAGTGCCAACACCCATGAGATAACGGGGACGGTCCTTTGGTAGGATATCGTTTACCACATCAATCATCTCGTACATCACCTCTGTGGGTTCTCCTACGGCAAGACCTCCAATGGAAGCACCTCCGCCATCGCTAAGCTTTCCTAAGGTGTCAACGACATGTTTCGCTGCATCCTGACGCAGGTTCTTGTATGTGCATCCCTGGACGATAGGGAAAAGTGTCTGTTTGTAGCCATAGAGAGGCTCTGTTTCATTGAAACGCTTAACACAACGGTCGAGCCATTTCTGTGTGAGTCGCAGGCTCTTCTCTGCATAGGCGTAGTCGCTGTCGCCAGGAGGACACTCGTCGAAGGCCATCATGATATCCGCTCCGATGGTACGCTCTGTATCCATCACGTTCTCTGGAGTGAAGAAATGCTTTGAACCGTCGATATGACTACGGAACTCACAACCCTCTTCGCGGAGTTTGCGGATACCTGTAAGTGAGAACACCTGGAAACCACCTGAGTCAGTGAGGATAGGACGATCCCAGGTATTGAACTTATGCAGGCCTCCTGCCTTACGAAGGATGTCGAGTCCTGGACGCAGATACAGATGATAGGTGTTGCCGAGAATAATCTGTGCCTTCACCTGATCACGAAGCTCTGCGAAATGCACACCCTTGACAGTACCTGCTGTTCCCACAGGCATGAAGATAGGTGTCTGTATCTGTCCGTGATCTGTCGTTATCAGTCCGGCACGGGCAGAACTGCAAGGGTCGTTATGTTGTACTTCGAACTTCAAATCCCTAGTCTTTATTCTGTTTCTTATCCTCTTCCTCCTTGACGGTGAGGTCGAGAGGCTTGTCTACTATCTCATCTGTAAGGGCAAATTCCCACACATCCTGAACATTCTCTACATAGTGGAACTTTACGCCCTTGAGATATACTTCTGGAATCTCGAGGATATCCTTTTCATTCTCACGACACATCACGATGTCAGTGATACCAGCACGCTTTGCAGCGAGGATCTTCTCCTTGATACCTCCTACGGGGAGCACTTTGCCACGAAGGGTTATCTCACCTGTCATCGCTGTGTTCTTACGTACCTTTCGCTGTGTGAGTGCAGAGGCGATAGATGTGGCGATGGTGATACCGGCACTCGGACCGTCCTTAGGAGTAGCTCCCTCGGGCACGTGGATGTGGATGTTCCAAAGGTCGAATATGCGGTAGTCGATGTTGAGTGTCTCTGCATGGGCCTTGACATATTCGAGAGCAAGGATAGCCGACTCTTTCATAACATCGCCGAGGTTACCTGTGAGGGTAAGCTTAGCACCTTTGCCTTTCGAGAGCGAGGTCTCGATGAAGAGTATCTCACCACCTACGCTGGTCCAGGCAAGACCTGTTACCACTCCTGCATAGTCGTTGCCCTGATAGATGTCGCGATAGAATGGTGGCTTGCCCAGAAGGTCCTCCAGCTCTTCTGGAGTAATCTTCATCTTTGAACTGACACCATCCAACAGACTCTTGTAGGCTATCTTACGCAGGGCTTTGTTGATCTGCTTCTCCAACTGACGGACACCACTCTCACGAGTATACTGCTCAATGATCTTCTCGATGGCTGCCTTGTTGAATGTCGGCTTAATCGTGGGAAGGTCAAGACCGGTGTTCTCCAGTTCTCTTGGGATGAGATGACGCTTGGCAATCTCGTATTTCTCCTCAGTGATATATCCGCTGACCTCGATAATCTCCATACGGTCGAGTAGGGGACGAGGTATTGTGCTCAGATTATTAGCCGTAGCGATGAAGAGCACCTTAGAGAGGTCGTAGTCCACGTCGAGGTAGTTGTCGTGGAAGGCATTGTTCTGCTCAGGGTCGAGAACCTCGAGCAATGCTGAAGCAGGATCACCGTTATGAGTGTTCTGTGTAACCTTGTCTATCTCATCGAGGATGAACACAGGGTTGCTGGAACCTGCCTTCTGGATGTTCTTGATGACACGTCCTGGCATTGCGCCAACATAAGTACGGCGATGACCTCTGATCTCTGCCTCGTCATGCAGACCACCAAGAGACATTCTCACGTATTTACGCTTCATGGCAGCAGCGATGCTCTTTCCCAATGAAGTCTTTCCTACTCCTGGAGGGCCATATAAACATATAATAGGTGATTTCAGGTCGCCTCTGAGTGCGAGAACGGCCATGTGCTCAAGTATACGCTCCTTTACTTTCTCCATTCCATAGTGGTCCTGGTCAAGGATCCTCTGTGCACGCTTGAGGTCGAGATCATCCACAGTATATTCGCCCCAAGGCAGATTAACCATAGTCTGGAGATAGTTGAGCTGAACATTGAAATCAGGACTCTGAGGATTGACGTTATCCAGTTTGTCACATTCCTTATAGAACACTTTTGCTAACTCTTCAGACCATTTCTTGTCCTTAGCCTTAAGGAGGAGTTCACGTTTCTCGGGACTACCTTCGCCATTGCCTATCTCTGCTTGCAGGTTCTTGATCTGTTGCTGCAGGAAGTAGTTACGCTGCTGTTCGTCGATATCCTCACGGGTCTTGTTACGAATATCTGCCTTCAGGTTCTGGAGATTGATCTCGCGGTTAACGATCTTCATGACTCCGAAAAGACGCTCTTTTACCGTCTCTGTCTGGAGGAGATTCATCTTCTCCTTAATAGTGAATGGCAGGTTTGAACAGATAAAGTTCAGTGCCATCTCGTTATTTGAGATATTCTTTATGGCGAAAGTGGCTTCGTCGGGCAATTCGTCAGAGAGTGAGACGTATTTCTCTACCATCTCTCTGAGGTCTGCTACAGCTGTCTTAAACTCACGATCACGTTTATCAGGCTGTATCTCTGGTAATGGCTCTACCGTTCCCTGAAGATATGGCGTGACGGAATCAATGCATATCACCCTCAATCTGCCCATGGCCTGCACGATGGCAGTGATGTTACCATTGGGAAGAGTTAGCATCTTAACAACCTTTGCGTAGACACCTACCTTATAAAGGTCCCTGTTCATGGGGTAATCAACGTCAGGGTCTAATTGGCATACAACACCGATAACCAGATTCTTTTTCTCAGCTTTCTGAACAAGTGTTTTACTGGATTCGCGTCCAATAATGATAGGGGAGAGGATGCCTGGGAAGAGAACGATATTTCGTACCGCTAAGATAGGTACTGATGGTGGTGTTTCTATATTTATTAAATCTTGAAATTCTCCGTTGATATCTGCTATCATCTGAAAAGCGGAATTATCTTTCCTATTACTCATCTGTCTTTTTTCTCCTTAATTCTTCAATTCGGCTGCAAAGGTACAACAAAAAAGTGAAAAGAGAATAGCCAAAGCTAAAAATATAAGGAATAATAGTGAAGAATTAACAAATAATTTGGATTTTAGGCTAAATTACACTAACTTTGCCGTCGAAAATGGCAAAAGACTGCTTTAGTTTCAAACAATTTTCCGTTCATCAAGATCGATGTGCGATGAAAGTAGGTACCGATGGGACGCTCCTTGGGGCATGGGCTCATGCGCCAGAAGGGAGATGCAGGATTCTGGATATTGGAACCGGTACTGGACTTATAGCAATGATGATGGCTCAGAGATATCCTCAGGCAGAGATTGTAGGTGTGGACATTTCCTCGGAAGCATGTGCTCAGGCAAGGAAAAATGTTAAATATTCTCCATTTTATAAACGTGTCAGTATCGTAAATTCCGATATCGCAGAATATGATTCAGGAGGACTATTTGATACGATTGTGAGTAATCCTCCATATTTTGTTAATTCTCTTAATTGTCCTGACGAAAATAGAACAATTGCAAGGCATTCTAATTCTTTAAGTTACAAAGATTTATTAAAGCAAGTTATCAGACTATTATCAGATGAAGGTAATTTCTCTTTGGTTATACCTACAGAGAGCATATCTGCAATAGAATCAGAGGCCGCTTTTGAAGGATTATTTTTGTCAAGAAAATATTTAATTAAGACAACTCCAAGAAAGAGTCCGAAACGTGTTCTTATGGAATTTCACAAATATCCATCTGATCATATAGATATATCTGAAGATGTGCTCGAAACAAGTCCAAATGTGAGAAGCGAATGGTATAGCAACTTAACTAAAGATTTTTATTTGTAGACAACTATGAAAGTTACATTATTACAGACAGATATTATTTGGGGCAATCCTCGGGCAAACATCCAACAGGCTGAAACAATGATACTTGAGAATCCTGGCTCTGATCTATATATATTGCCGGAAATGTGGAGTACGGGATTTGCTACTGATCCTCATGGCATAGCAGAAGACGAAAATTCGAGTATTTCGCTTAAATGGATGAAAACTATCGCAAAACAGCAGAAATGCGCTATTTGCGGCAGTCTGGCTATAAAAACAGCAGATGGATCATATTGTAATCGTCAGTATTTTATTGATGGTAGGAATTTTCAATATTATGATAAACACCATCTGTTTACTTATGGAGGTGAACACATTCATTATAAGGCTGGGAGTGAGCATACGATTGTGAATTACTGTGGATTCAGGATTTTGCTCGTTACGTGCTATGATTTACGTTTTCCTGTATGGTCAAGGTATTCTTCTAATCTGGAATTTGATTTGATTGTCTGTGTAGCCAATTGGCCGGATTCTCGTCAGAATGCTTTCCAAATATTAACAAGAGCACGAGCTATTGAAAATATGGCGTATCTTATTGCTGTGAATCGTGTTGGCAATGATTCTTATTCTCATTATCGTGGATGCAGTTGTGTGGTAAGTCCTATAGGAAAAACATTAATTGCCTGTAAGCCAAATGTCCCTACAGCTGTTTCGTACGATATAGATCTGGATTATCTTCAAAACAAACGCACAAAATTTAAAGTTTTAGACGATAGAGATATTAAATAATGTATTTCCTAAAGCCTTTCAATCTCAAATTACGAGAATCGGCATTATGATAAATAGATAAGATAGAGAACTAACCTATTTCTTTTTCTTCTCAGCAAAACTAACGAATTTCATTTCTTTCAAAATACGAGATTGTCGTTTAAGCATATATCCACTGGGATTCTTACTTGAAAATTTTCGAGGATTAGGTAATGTTGCTGCTATAAGGGCACATTGAGATTTATTAAGATTCTTCGCATCAGTTCTGAAATTTTCTTCAGCTACTGCATCAACGCCATAAATTCCGTCGCCCATTTCAATGCTGTTAAGATACACTTCCATAATTCTCTCTTTGCCCCAAAGCAATTCTATCAAACCTGTGAAATATACCTCAAAACCTTTTCGTACCCAACTGCGACCTGGCCATAAAAAAACATTCTTTGCAGTCTGTTGAGATATCGTCGATGCTCCTAATTTGTGTTTTTCTGGATGTTTATGGTTTCTCTCTACAGCCTTTTCTATCGCTTTATAATCAAAACCATGATGTTTCATGAAGTTTGCATCCTCACTGGCAATAACAGCAAGAGGCATAGAAGGACTGATTTTATCAAGAGGCACCCAGTGGTGAGACATTTTTATATGTTTGCCCTCTCCTATCTGTTGCGCAACTCTGATAAACATCAAAGGTGTAAAATAAACAGGTACAAAACGAAACACCACCACCGCAAAGATAGTGGAGCCAAAGAAGGCCGCCAATAGCCAGCGTGTGATGGTGCGTAGTTTCTTGAGTATCAATGACATGCAATTATTAGTTTGCCTGCTGCTGAGCATCCTGAATCATCTTCTGAGAAGCATACATGTAAACCTCTACACGACGATTCTGCTTACGTCCCTCAGCTGTTGAATTGTCGGCTACAGGATTAACAGATCCCTGCCCCTCAACACTCTTAATCTGTGTAGCACTAACACCAAGTGATCTCAGATAGTTTGAAACACTTAATGCACGTTTTTCTGACAGAGGATTGTTGATGGCGTCAGAACCGGTGTTGTCAGTATGACCAATGATGGCAACATCACAGTCTGCATTCTGCTTCAGAACCTCAGCGAACTGCTGAAGAGAAGACTTTGAAGCTTGATTGAGGTCAGCCTTGTTTGTTGCGAAAAGAATACCAGAATCGAAGGTAACCTTAACGGCATCAAGACCATTGGCATCCTTAACACTCTCTACCTGAGCATTCTGCACTGCCTCTGCCTCTTTCTTGGCCTTATCCATCTTGTGACCAATGATAGCACCAGCACCAGCACCAACGGCACCACCAATAATAGCACCAACGGCAGTGTTACCAGCAATCTTACCGATAATAGCACCAAGAGCAGCACCACCACCAGCACCGATAGCAGTACCCTTAGCAGTGTTACTTACATTACAACCACTTAAAACCATTGCAGCACAAAGAGCTGCAGCAACACATTTAATACTTTTCATTTTAATCTTTATTTAAACGTAAATTACAAATTTTCTAAATCTATGGTGCAAAGTTACTAATTAATTCAGAATTATATGTGTTTAATTCATATTTTTTATGTAATTTTGCACGCAAAATACAAATTAACAAGAAAATACAATGGCAAAAGAATTAAAAGAATTAACGAAAAGAGCTGATAATTACAGTCAGTGGTTCAATGATCTCGTTGTAAAAGCTGACCTCGCAGAGCAGTCTGCCGTAAGAGGATGTATGGTTATAAAACCTTATGGTTATGCTATCTGGGAGAAGATGCAGCAACAGCTTGACAAGATGTTCAAGGAGACTGGTGCCCAGAATGCATATTTCCCCCTACTCATTCCAAAATCATTCCTGAGTCGTGAGGCAGAGCACGTAGAGGGATTTGCCAAGGAGTGTGCTGTGGTAACCCACTATCGTCTTCGTGCGAAGGAAGATAAGAGTGGCGTTGAGGTTGATCCAACAGCAAAGCTTGAGGAGGAACTTATCGTACGTCCTACTTCTGAGACAATCATCTGGAACACATATAAGAACTGGATTCAGTCTTGGCGTGATCTGCCTCTGATGTGTAATCAGTGGTGTAACGTTATGCGTTGGGAGATGCGTACCCGTCCTTTCCTCCGCACTTCAGAGTTCCTTTGGCAGGAGGGTCACACAGCACATGCTACTCGTGAGGAGGCTGAGGAAGAAGCACAGAAGATGCTTGGCGTTTATGCTAAGTTTGCTGAAGAGTGGATGGCTGTTCCTGTAGTTCAGGGCGTGAAGAGTGAGACAGAGCGCTTTGCAGGAGCTCTTGATACATATACTATTGAGGCAATGATGCAGGATGGCAAGGCTCTGCAGAGTGGTACTTCACATTTCCTGGGTCAGAACTTTGCTAAGGCATTCGAGGTTACATATCTTAACAAGGAGAATAAGCCAGAGTATGTTTGGGCTACATCATGGGGAGTGTCTACACGTCTTATCGGTGCACTTATCATGACTCATTCTGATGATAACGGTCTGGTACTTCCTCCAAAACTCGCTCCTATTCAGGTTGTAATCGTTCCAATCTCTAAGGGTGACGACCTTAAGCATATCACAGAACGTCTTACTCCTGTTATTGATGAGCTGCGTAAGGCCGGTATCATTGTTAAGTACGACGATGCAGAGAATAAGCGTCCAGGATTCAAGTTTGCTGATTATGAACTGAAGGGTGTGCCTGTACGTCTTGTTATGGGAGCACGTGATCTCGAGAATGGAACAATCGAAGTAATGCGTCGTGATACCCTTGAGAAAGAGACACGTCCTGTTGATGGTATTGTGGAATATGTAGAGCAATTGCTTGTTGATATTCAGAATAACATCTTCAATAAAGCAATGGCTTACAGAGATGCTCATATTTACGAGTGTGATAATTACGAGGAGTTTAAGGAGCGCGTGAAAGATGGCGGATTCTTCCTTTGCCATTGGGACGGCACTGCAGAGACAGAGGCTAAGATTAAGGAAGAGACACAGGCTACAATCCGTTGCGTACCTTTCGGAGTAGAACAGACTCCTGGTGTTGATATGGTCAGTGGAAAGCCTTCTAAGGCACGTGTTATCATAGCACGTAGCTACTAAACGAAAGAAAAGGAACTTTCCCAAGCTCCTTTTCTAAACCAGCTTACAAATATTTTCGGCTGGTTCTGAAAATTGGATGTCTCACGACATCCGATTTTCATTTAATAACCTTAATAATCTAATACCATGAAAAACACATGGCAAAGATACGAATATTTTTAAATTCGTTCGTAAATTTGCCGTATGTTCCTTTTAAATTTAATCTTTTTTTAGAATTACATCACTCCAATTTACAATTGTTTGCAAATTCAGTGTTTTAATCCTTTTCATGTCTGCCTCGGATAAAAAAAGAGTAGCATCTGTTTTTACCCATTTATTTGTATAGTAATCAATTTTTGTAGACGAAGATATGGAATCAGTGCCATATGTCTGGACAACACAAATAATCTGACTGATACTATCCGTAGGTTGTATAGGCTTCAGTAACAGTATAGTCATTTGCAATGCATCGCTAACATTTATGCTTATACTATCGTCAGAAAGAGCCGTCATCTCACTCTTCCCCCTAAGAAGATTATCAACTTCTGCCTTTAGCTTAGAATCGATAAAATCAATCATGTCGAGACGATTATTCTCAGAGAGAGTGGGAAGAAGAGAGGAAGGCATCTGTTTAAAGACCTCTCTTATAGATAAGGTAGGAGAAGCCACACTGTCTGTGACCTCCCCTTCCCTACCCGATAAGGATAGTGTACATAAAAGTCCTAAAAGAACTCCTAAGTATCTCATCTTCAGACTATTTGTTGTTTCTGAGATCGTGAACTCTCACTGCCTTGCCTTCACTCTGAGGTAGAGAACCTTTCTTAACGAGCTTAACGACAGGAGTAAGAAGTATCTCATCCTTCAGAGCACGCTGGATGTCTTTCATCATCCTCTGCATCTCTGGATATATATCTGTCTCAAGACCATCGAGCTCAACCTCCACTGTCATGACATCATTGTCATCAATCGTCTCAAGAGTGATGAGGTAATTGCTGCCAAGTCCAGGATACTGTACAAGGATCTTCTCTACCTGCATTGGGAATACGTTAACACCCTTGATGATGAACATATCATCAGTACGACCTTTGATACGGTCTATACGACGATGGGTACGACCACACTTACATTCTCCAGGTATGATACGAGTGAGGTCACGAGTACGATATCTCAATACTGGCATCATATTACGATCGAGAGTTGTAAGCACCATCTCTCCCATCTCTCCATCAGGTACAGGCTCTAAAGTGTCAGGATCAACAATCTCTATAAGATAATTATCCTCCCAAAGGTGCATTCCTTCCTGATACTTACACTCGAAGGCTACACCAGGACCATTCATCTCTGTCATACCGAAAGAGTTGTATGCCTTTACACCAAGCATACGCTCAATACGACGACGCTGCTCCTCAGTATGTGGCTCAGCACCAATGCAGAGTGTACGGAGTTTTGTGGATGCAGGGTCTACCCCCTCTTCCTTGAACACCTCAGCAAGACGGATAGCATAAGAAGGAATGGCGTGGAGGGCTGTTGTGCCAAAGTCTTTGATAAACTTAATCTGACGCTTTGAGTTACCGGCAGCTGCAGGCACTGTCATCGCTCCTAACCATTCGGCACCATATTGGAATCCCAGACCTCCGGTAAACATACCGTAACCGCTGGAATTCTGGAACACGTCACTCTTACGACATCCTACCATATACAGGTTACGGGCAATCATGTTAGCCCAAGAGCAGATGTCGTGCTCGGAATAAACAACGACACAAGGATTACCTGTAGTACCACTTGTAGAGTGAATACGTACAGCATCATCAAGATTTCCTCCGACAAGTCCGTAAGGATAGTTATCTCTTAGGTCTTGTTTTGTGGTGAAAGGAATCTTCCGGATATCCTCTGGGCTGTTAATGGAATCAGCAGTGATGCCAAGTTCGCCAAGGCGTTTCTTGTAGAAAGGAGATTTAAGACAAACGTTGATGGTCTCCTTTAGTTTCTTTACCTGTAGCTCCCTGAGCTGCTCTCTTGGCATTTTCTCGATCTCGGGTTGCCAGCACTCACCATCAGGCTTGATACTGGCCATGATTTTTTCGTCAGTCATATCTTTAGTTTTTTTACTATTATTCTTTTGAAAGTTGCATCATCATTACGGCAGAGAGTCCTGCTGTTTCTGTACGGAGTCTGCTCTTACCAAGATGTACACTCTTATATCCTTGTCTTAATGCGTTTTCTACTTCATCGATGCTGAAATCGCCTTCAGGTCCTATCAACACTGTCACTTTCTCTTCTGCATCTAACTGTCTTAACTCGTCAAAGAGATAAGTCCTTGGGATCTCATCATAACAGTGGGCAATAAACTTTGCACCCTCACGAGGAGATTCGATGAACTTATTATACGACATCATCTCATTAAGAAGCGGCTTCCATGCCTTGTGACTCTGTTTTACTGCTGAAATAAAGATCTTCTCTACGCGTACAGTCTTAATAAGACGGCGCTCAGAGAACTGGCAGTTTATGAATGACACCTCATCTACACCTATCTCTACAGCTTTTTCCATAAGCCATTCGATGCGATCCATCATCTTTGTGGGAGCAATGGCCAGATGGATATGTCCTTTCCACTGACGCTCCTGAGACATCTTTTCTATTATCTTATAGTAGCAATGATGGGTGGCTGCTATTGTCACCTCTGCCTTGAAAAAATTGCCTTCTCCATCCATAAGCATCATCTCGTCACCACATTTGAGACGTAAAACACGCATGGCGTGCATCGCCTCTTCAGCAGGTAACTCTGTCTGATTCTCAGCATCAGGAACAAAGAAGAATCGAACCTCTTTCATCTTTAGTGCTTAATTTCTGAGATAGGTTTCTTTTCTGGCTTGAAAACTATAGCGAATGCTATGCCTACAATCAATGCGAAGGATGCAAAGATGAACCAACATGTCTGCCAGTCACCTACTAGATATCCACCTTCCCATCCACAATAAGCATTCACGATCTCTCCTGCTGCCAATGTCCCTATTGTCGCACCCAGACCGTTTGTCATCATCATGAATAGTCCCTGAGCTGACGCCTTAATGTCGGGAGCACATTCCTGATCTACAAAGATACCTCCAGACACATTGAAGAAATCAAAGGCAACACCATATACTATACATGAAAGAATAAAGAAAATGACTCCAGGCATAGCAGGATTACCGATACCGAAGAATCCGAAACGGAAAACCCAGGCAAATAACGACATCATCATTACTACTTTGATACCAAATCGCTTAAGGAAGAATGGGATCATCAGAATACACAATGCTTCACTTATCTGTGAGATAGAGGTCAACATAGTAGCGTTGTTTGCCGCGAAAGAGTCTGCGAACTCTGGTGTGCCCTTGAAACTTGTCAGGAAAGGACCCGCAAAACCATTTGTTACTTGTAGACACATTCCCAATAGTGCAGAGAAAATAAAGAACAAAGCCATCTGACGACGTTTGAAGAGTTTGAAGGCATTGAGACCAAGAGTTTCGGCAAGCGAAACCTTTCCCTCTTTCTTTTCCAACTTACACTCTGGCAAGGTAAAGCAATAGGCAAATAGAACGATGCTTAAGATTCCTGACACAAGGAACTGTAAATATGTATATTGGAATTTATGAGCATTCTCGCCTAGTGTGAAGCCAAATCCGCTGTCATCGATAAAGGCACAGTTAACAAACCACATGGTAGCTATGAAACCAACGGTTCCAAGTACACGAATAGGTGGGAAGTCTTTAACTGTGTCCAATCTGTTATTTTTAAGAATGGTAAATGCTGCTGTATTAGTCAGGGCGATGGTTGGCATGTAGAAAGCCACACTCAGTGTATAAAGAGCTATGAACATCGACTTGTCTGCAAGTTCATTTCCGAATCCTGCCTGTTCACCCATCCACCAGCAGCTTATCATAAATCCACCAGCCAAAAGATGACAGAGACCTAATAATCGCTGTGGTTGTATATACTTATCTGCAACGATACCCATTAATGTAGGCATGAAGATACTTACTATGCCCTGGATAGCATAGAACCAGGAAATCTTGTCGCCTAATCCAGCGATTCCAAGATAATTTCCCATACATGTAAGATAGGCACCCCATACGGCAAACTCCAGGAAATTCATTAGTGCCAAACGGAATTTAAGATTCATAATTATATAGTTTTATTGGTTAATTTCTCCTCATCTCTAATTCTTTAGTCTCAGTAGGTTTTACTCCGAACTTATGTTGCTGAGCCCGACGTATAGAGTCTTTCTTCAGTCGGATAGAATCTGGTTCAAATGGTTCCTCAAGAGTCTTGTCTTCAGTATTGTCCTCTTTTTTCTTGTGGAATCGGATAAGTTGGATATCACTTATAGACAAAAGCTTTAACTCACTGCTTTTCTCATATCCCTGTCCAAGATAGAAATACCCCATGATTTCTTTGGGCATAAGATCAATAGAGTTGAGTCTCAACTGATTCTGACCAGAAACAGAGAAATGGGTTGTCTGAGCCACGATGCTGTCATTGTTATATCTTATTGCAATATACGCAAGAGCATCTTTATTACCACTCTGATATAAGAAATCACTCTTGAAGGATAGCATGAAACTATCGCCCTTACGATACGAAGTGTCGGCTTTCTGAACAAACTGCATTTTGTTATATGGAGCCTGAGGAATAAGCCTTGCTGACCTCATGCCTTCCCATATACTGGCGGTATCACCAGAAAGACTCTGCATCGTAGTGAATCGTTCTACCTCACCTTCTGTAGCTCCGAGATTCAGGGCATCCTCACTCATACGCTCCTGTACATTCTTATATATATCCACAAAACGGTCTGCACGAGTATAGTAATATACCAATGCAGAATCGAACTCTGCACGTGTGACACCGTATTTGTTGAGTACACTATTAAAGTACAGATCACGTCTGTAATCCTCACTCCCACTCTGTTGTCCAGGTATTGTAGCAATGCCCTGAGAAACATAATAGTCGTAAAGAATATCTTCCATATCATCCGGCTGGATAACCTCATTCGGTATTCCAGGCTCACACCCCGCGATGCTAAACATCATCGCTGCAACCATGATAATATGAAAGAGATGCCTATTCATTTTTCTTCAGTGAAATCTCGCTGATCTCCTTTCTATAGCACAATAGCAGTAATACTACTCCTACGCTGATGCTCGCATCTGCGAAATTGAATACTGGACTGAAGAACACAAAGTGATCACCACCAACAAATGGCATCCACAAAGGCCATTCTGTCTCTATCAAAGGGAAGTAGAACATATCCACTACCTTACCCATAAGGAAAGGAGCATATCCGGAACCAAATGGAACGAAATTTGATGTATAGAACTCAGATGAACTGGTGAAACACAGACCATAGAACATACAGTCAATAAGGTTTCCTGCAGCACCAGCCACTATCATAGCCAGACAGACTATATAGCCAGTGCGTGCATTCTTCCTTATCTGTTGCATTATGTAATAGCCTAATATTGCAATAGCAACGATGCGGAACAACGACAATAAAATTTTACTGCCTATCTGCATTCCAAAGGCCATTCCCATATTCTCAATGAAAGTAATATAAAACCAGTCAGTGATATGTATAGACTCATGCAAATGCATGCTGGTCTTAACCCAGATCTTTATTAGCTGGTCTATTATCAGGATGGCCATTACTATTCCTACGGCCAGTCCACCTTTTGAACTAATCTTATTTTGTAAGCTCACAGAGAGTTTATTTCTTTTGGTTCAGCTTCGACTGTACACTCAGTGTTGCGTGAGGCACCGCACGAAGACGTTCTTTTGGTATCAGTTCACCTGTAATGCGGTCGATACCATAGGTCTTGTTTTCGATTCTTACGAGAGCAGCTTTCAGACCCTGGATGAATTTCTGCTGACGAGCAGCCATGCTGATGAGCTCTTCCTTTGATTGTGTGGCACTACCCTCCTCTAGAGCCTTGTAAGTTGGAGATGTGTCATCCACATCGTTAGAGTCCTCATTCATGAGCACTTTCATCATCTGGTCATAGTCTCTCTTGGCTAATGCCATCTTGTCCATGATTATCTGACGGAACTCTTCCAGTTCTTCATCAGAGTAACGTTTCTTTTCTGCCATAATTCAGATATTGTTGGTTTATTATTTCTTTTCTACTTTGATATTCAATTTGAAGTCATCGAATTCAACTTCCTGTCCGTCGTTAGCCTCTGCTTTGATGTCATCTGCCAGAACCTGGTTCTTGATATATTCAGCAAAACTGGTAAGGCTCTTCTCTACATCAGCATTTGGTGAAACTAAAACAGAGATACGGTCTGTAATCTCCAATCCACTCTCCTTACGGATATTCTGTATGCGATTAATGAGTTCGCGAGCCATACCCTCGTTCTTCAGTTCCTCAGTAAGTTCAACCTCAAGAGCTACAGTTAGGTTACCCTCATTTGCAACCAACCAACCTGGGATGTCCTCGCTGATGATATCAACATTGGCAGCCTCTACGGTAAGAGCCTGGCCTTCAACATCAATACCAATAGTGCCGTTCTTCTCAAGCTCAGCTATCTGCTCCTGAGAAAGGACATCCATAGCGGCAGCAACACTCTTCATGAGCTTGCCGAACTTCTTACCCATAGTACGGAAGTTGCACTTAACCTTCTTAACCAGCACGCCAGCACCCTCAACGAAACGAAGCTCCTTAACGTTAACCTCGTTCATAATCAGATCCTTAACAGCCTCGATGTGCTTCTTCTGAGTCTCATCTACAGCAGGAACCATGATGGCCTGCAGTGGCTGGCGAACCTTGATGTTAACCTTGCGGCGCAGAGCAAGTACCATAGAGGTAATCTTCTGTGCCATCTGCATACGTGCCTCAAGATCCTTATCAATCTGAGCATCGTCGGCTACAGGGAACTTATCGAGGTGTACTGAGTCGAGCTCGCCCCCAAGGTCCTTATACAGCTGATCTGCATAGAAAGGAGCAAATGGAGCCAACAGCTTAGATACTGTCAGCAAACAGGTATAGAGAGTCTGGTAAGCGCTAAGCTTGTCCTCACTCATCTCCTTACCCCAGAAACGCTTACGGTTAAGACGTACGAACCAGTTACTCAGGTCATCGTTAACAAATGCGTCAATCAGTCGGCCGGCACGAGTTGGATCATAGTTTTCAAGCTCTGCCTCTACACCCTTGATGAGTGTGTTCAGACATGAGAGAATCCAGCGGTCAATCTCTGGGCGCTTCTCGAATGCAACCTGTGCTGCTGCAGGATCAAAACCGTCAACATTAGCATAGAGTGCAAAGAAACTGTAAGTGTTATAAAGTGTGCCGAAGAACTTACGACGAACCTCGTCAACGCCCTCTGGATCGAACTTAAGGTTGTCCCAAGGCTCAGAGTTAGTCATCATATACAGACGTACAGCGTCAGAGCCATACTTGCCAATCATATCGAATGGGTTAACCACGTTACCAACGTGCTTTGACATCTTGTTGCCCTTAGCATCGAGCACCAGACCTGAAGAAATAACATTCTTGAAGGCTACTGAGTCGAATATCATGGTAGCAATGGCATGCAGAGTGAAAAACCAACCACGGGTCTGATCCACACCCTCGTTAATGAAGTCGCATGGGAATGCGATGCCCTTATCAATCAGATCCTTATTTTCGAATGGATAGTGAATCTGGGCGTAAGGCATAGAACCAGAATCGAACCATACATCAATCAGGTCTGTCTCACGCTTCATTGGCTTACCGCTCTCTGAAACCAGCACGATATGATCAACATAAGGACGATGCAGGTCGATCTTGTCGTAGTTCTCCTTCGACATATCGCCAGGAACGAAGCCGTTGTCCTTCAGAGGGTTAGACTTCATGAATCCAGCCTTTACAGCCTTCTCTATTTCATTATAGAGCTCCTCTACGGAACCTATGCAGATATCCTTTCCGTCCTCATCGCGCCAGATAGGAAGTGGAGTTCCCCAGAAACGTGAACGAGAAAGGTTCCAGTCGTTCAGGTTCTCCAGCCAGTTACCAAAGCGGCCAGTACCCGTACTCTCTGGCTGCCAGTTGATGGTCTTGTTCAGCTCGAACATACGGTCCTTTTTAGCTGTAGAGCGGATGAACCAAGAGTCGAGAGGATAATAAAGCACAGGCTTGTCTGTACGCCAGCAGTGAGGATAGTTGTGTACATGCTTCTCAATCTTAAGGGCTGTACCATTCTGCTTCATCTCCATACAGATAACGATGTTCAGGTCTTCTGCCTTAGCAGCAGCTTGCTCGTCGTACTTGCCATCCTTGTTGAACTCAGGTGCATAGGCGTTCTTAACAAAGTCGCCTGCGTGATGACCATATCCTGCCTTATCTACACATTTCTCAACAAAGTTATTATCCAGTTCGTCCATAACGTAGTACTTACCCTGAAGGTCTACCATAGGACGCGTTTCACCTTTCTTATTTATAAGGAACAGACTTGGAATGTGAGCATCCTTAGCCACCTTGGCATCATCGGCACCAAAGGTTGGAGCAATATGTACGATACCAGCACCATCCTCAGTTGTTACATAATCACCAGGGATTACGCGGAAAGCCTCGCTCTCCATCTCAACAAACTGATCCTTGCCGTTCTCGCCTATAAAAATCTTCTCAGGATGAACTGCAGCATACTCCTTAACATAGTCGGCAGCATTCTGATCGAGCTTAGCCGATGGCTTTACCCAAGGCATAAGCTGCTGGTACTTCATACCAACGAGCTCCTCACCCGTATAACGGCCAACGATGCGATAAGGCACGAACTTCTCGCCCTTATTGTACTCAGGCATCTCCTCGTCATCGGTGATATTTCCTTCTGGTGCCAGATAAGCATTAAGACGACTCTCGGCCAGAACAATAGTAATCTTCTCACCGTTATAAGCGTTATATGTCTCAACAGCTACGTAAGTAATCTTTGGACCTACGCAAAGTGCTGTGTTTGAGGGCAATGTCCAAGGAGTTGTGGTCCAAGCTACGAAGTAAGATGAACCCCACTTTGTCCATTCTTCCTTAGGATTAAGAGCCTTGAAGAGAGCAGTAACTGTGGTATCCTTAACATCGCGATAACAACCAGGCTGGTTCAACTCGTGGGAGCTAAGACCTGTACCTGCTGCAGGAGAATATGGCTGGATGGTATAGCCCTTATAGAGCAGCCCCTTCTTATAGAACTGCTGGAGCAACCACCAAAGAGTTTCTATATACTTGTTATCGTAAGTAATGTAAGGATTGTCGAGATCAACAAAATAACCCATCTTCTCCGTCAGGTCACGCCACTCCTGAGTGAACATCATGACGTTCTCGCGACACTTCTTGTTGTAATCTTCAGTAGAAATGTACTTTTCTGAGTACTTATTATCAATATCGGCCTTGGTAATGCCAAGTTCCTTCTCTACACCAAGCTCTACGGGCAGTCCGTGGGTATCCCAACCTGCCTTACGCTTTACCTGATAACCCTTCATGGTCTTATACCGGTTGAAGGTATCCTTTATGGTACGAGCCAACATGTGGTGGATTCCTGGGTGACCGTTAGCAGAGGGAGGACCTTCAAAGAATACAAACTGCGGGCAGCCTTCACGCTCGTCTACTGAGCGCCAAAAGACATTCTTCTCCCGCCACATCTCCAGGATATCATTGTTTACCTGGGTTAGATTCAGACCATTATGTTCTGCAAATCTCTTAGCCATATATTTCTATTTTCTTAAATTTTTATATTCTCTATATTTGGCGTGCAAAGGTACTAAAAATATCCGATATTGCAAAATAAATAAATAATTTTTAGTTTTTTCCGTAAATTTCTTGCATTTTCCAAAATAATTAGTAACTTTGTAGCCAAATTAGATTATTGTATACATAACTTAAAACTCAATTTCGTATGGTATTAATGATTCTTCAGCTCTGTATTGTTTTAGGAGCTCTGTGGGTAGGATCACGTTATGGTTCGCTCGCTCTTGGTGCGATCTCCGGTATTGGTCTCGCTATTCTCGTCTTCGGTTTCGGTCTGAAGCCAGGCACTCCTCCTACCGATGTTATCTACATCATTATCGCAGCCGTTACTTGTGCTGGTATTATGCAGGCATCTGGCGGCATGGATTGGCTTATCCAAATAGCTGAGAAACTGTTACGTAAACATCCTGACCACATTACGTTCTTTGCGCCACTTACCACATTCTTCCTCACAGTACTTGTAGGAACAGGTCACGTAGTTTACACCCTGATGCCAATTATCTGCGACATTGCGCTGAAGAAGGGCATACGCCCAGAGCGTCCCTGTGGAGTGGCTTCTATCGCCTCTCAGGTTGGTATCACCTGCTCGCCTATCGCTGCTGCAGTAGTTGCATTTGTAACCATTTCAAATGCAAATCACTTCGACATCACCATTCCTGGTGTTATCATGGTTTCTATACCATCTTGCGTATGCGGGCTTATGGCCGCTGCAGCTGCCAGCTATCATCGTGGTCTCGATCTCGATAAGGACCCAAAATTTCTTGCTAAGCTTCAGGATCCCGCACAGCGCGAGTATATCTATGGTGGTTCTGCTACAACTCTCGACAAGGAGATTCCACAGTCAGCTAAGAATGCAGTGTTTATCTTCCTCGGTGCTCTCTGCGTTATCGTATTCTTCGCTATCTTCCAGAATGCGCTTCCTGCTTACGATACTTTGCGTGGCATAAAGGGTACAGATCCTCTGCAGATTAATGAAAGTCTAACACTTACAGCCGACCAGCTGGTTAAGGCAAAGTTACATATTGAGGGTATGACAGAGTTCTTCAAGAAGCCTCTGGCAATGAATCTTGTAATTCAGATTGTTATGATCTCAGCTGCAGCTCTTATGATTATCTTCTGCAAGGCTGCTCCTAAGAAAGCTGTTGCAGGTCCGGTTTGGCAGTCAGGTATGGTTGCAGTAGTTGCTATTTATGGTATTGCCTGGCTGGCTGATACTTACTTCTCAAACTACATGCCTGAGATGAAGGCAATGCTTGCTGATATAGTAAAGGAACATCCTTGGAGCATAGCTCTGGTATTCTTCCTGGTATCAGTGCTTATTAACTCTCAGGGTGCTGTAGTCGTATCAATGCTGCCTTTGGCTTACTCACTTGGAATACCAGGTCCTGTGCTGCTGGGTGTGCTGCCTTCGGTTTATGGATACTTCTTCATTCCTAACTATCCTTCTGATATCGCTACAGTGAATTTCGATCGTTCTGGTACAACTGTCATCGGAAAGTATTTGCTCAACCACTCTTTCATGATGCCTGGTCTTATCAGTGTGTCAGTTTCAACAATTGTTGCTTACTGTCTCTCGATGCTTTTCTACTAAAAGATCAAAATAAATCGAAAAGAGCCATCCAAAATCAGGATGGCTCTTTTATTATCTGAGAAATCTCGATTAATTGAATTTTTCTATTATTTCCTCAGCAGTAACCAGAATCTGTTCGCCTGTTTCCATATTTTTTAGAGTAACCTTGCCTTGTACTATCTCATTCTCACCAGCAAGGGCAACAAATGGTATATGCTTCGCATTAGCATAACTCATTTGTTTCTTCATCTTCGCAGTATCAGGGAAAATCTCTGTGCGGATACCTGCCTTACGTACCTTTGCAGCGATAGGCAGACAATATGCAGTCTCTTTTTCTCCAAAGTTGATAAAGAGAAGCTGAGTGGTGTTAAGTGAATCTTTTGGATAGAGGTCGAGAGCGTTAAGAACATCATAGATACGATCAACTCCAAAAGAGATACCCACTCCCGATAGTCCTGGCATTCCGAATATCCCCGTAAGGTTATCGTAACGTCCGCCACCAGAGATACTGCCCATAGGAGTGTCAAGAGCCTTCACCTCAAAGATAGCTCCTGTATAATAGCTTAATCCACGGGCAAGGGTAAGATCAAGCTGTATCTCGTTCTTAAGCCCATTAAGGAAACTCAAGATATAACGGCTCTCATCTACTCCCTTCATGCCTGTCTCACTTGATGAAAGAACATCAGCGATGGTATTGAGTTTCTCTTCATTAGAACCCTCAAGCATGATGATAGGTTGAAGTTTCTCAATCTGTTCATCTGAAAGACCATCCTCACGAAGTTCGGCATTAACATTGTCGATACCTATCTTGTCAAGTTTATCGATGGCAACAGTGATATCCACAATCTTATCTGCAGCACCAATAACTTCTGCGATGCCAGTAAGAATCTTACGGTTATTTATCTTTATCTGGACACGAACACCAAAACGTGAGAAGACTGTATCCACAATCTGCATCAGCTCTACCTCATTAAGCAGGGAGTCTGAGCCAACGACGTCACCATCAAACTGATAAAACTCACGATAACGACCTTTCTGTGGACGATCTGCACGCCATACTGGCTGCACCTGATAGCGTTTGAAAGGAAGCTGCAACTCCTCGCGATGCATCACGACATAACGTGCAAACGGTACTGTGAGGTCATATCGAAGCCCTTTCTCGCATATCTTTGAAGCCAGACGGAGTGTATTACGTTCTGCCAGTT
>Ga0310695_10004448_pt1 | contig 25843 bp, 21 predicted proteins | sample RumenRJG_04DNA_FD_203882 | JGI IMG/M metagenome (GOLD analysis project Ga0310695, IMG submission 203882) | Bovine rumen microbial communities from Lethbridge, Alberta, Canada - RJG_04 (v2) (version 2) | ecosystem: Host-associated > Mammals > Digestive system > Stomach > Rumen | place: Canada...
GGGTATAGATGCCAGGCACGGCCGTCCTAAAGGTGAAGACCAGAGTGGCTCCATTACCGATTTCTTCCTTTTCCTCCGTCACCATGACTGCCATGCATTGTCCTTGCACGTCGTATACCAGAATCAGCCCTATGCTGTTCTCCTTGTCCGACATGTCGGCATACCAGTATTTCCCTGTCAGGCTCTGTGCCTGCGTTGCGATGGCTGCTGCAACCATCAGCAACAACATGAATAATCTTGTTTTCATTTCAGTATCGTTTTATATATAAATTGGAATTAACTCAACATGAAATTGCAAAGATAGACATTATTATTATTAAGAATTGAAGCTATTTCAGTTAAATATTTTCAAAAAAATTACAACTGATCGCTGGCAACCGACAACTTTTTTCAATTAAAATCGCTCAAAACGGTAGTGTAATCGCGATAAAATGCTTAACTTTGTGCCCTCATTCTTAATCACACGACAACACTACAATATGGGAGGATTCTTTGGCACCATTGCCCGGGGCAGTTGCAGCACCGACCTGTTCTACGGCACGGACTATAACTCACACCTGGGCACACGCCGCTGTGGCATGGCCACCTACGACCAGGAGCAGGACACAATTTTCCGCTCGATCCACAATCTGGAGAACGCTTATTTCCGCAACAAGTTTGAAGACGAGTTGCCCAAGTTCAAGGGCACAGCCGGCATCGGTGTCATCAGCGACACCGACCCGCAGCCCATCATCTTCAACTCGCACCTGGGCAAGTTTGCCATCGTGACCGTGGCACACATCGTCAACCTGCAGGAGTTGGCACAGGAGCAACTGGACATGGGGCACCACTTTGCCGAACTGAGCAGTGGCAACATCAACCCCACCGAACTGGTTGCGCTGCTCATCACGCAGGGCAAGACCTATGTTGAGGGCATTGAAAATGTATATCGGCGTGTCAAGGGCTCGTGCTCGATGCTCATCCTGACCAAGCACGGCATCATCGCCGCACGCGACCGCCTGGGCCGCACGCCCATCATCGTGGGGCGCAAGGACGGAGCCATGGCCGCCACCAGCGAGAGCACGGCGTTCCCCAACCTGGGATTTGATATCGAGCACTACCTGGGCCCGGGCGAGATTGTGCGCATCACCGCCGAGGGGATGGAGCAACTGCGTGCACCGGGCAACGAGATGCAGGTGTGCTCGTTCTTGTGGGTCTACTATGGTTTCCCCGGCTCTTACTACGAGAACCGCAATGTCGAGGACGTACGGTTCAAGATTGGCAAAAAGATGGGGCAGAAGGACGATTGCGAGGTCGATTGTGCGTGCGGTATCCCCGACTCGGGCACAGGCATGGCACTGGGCTATGCCGAGGGCAAGCATGTCCCCTATCACCGTGCCATTGCCAAGTACACCCCCACCTGGCCCCGCAGTTTCACGCCCAGCAACCAGCAGTTGCGCTCGCTGGTGGCCAAGATGAAACTCATCCCCAACCGCGCCATGCTCGAGGGCAACCGCGCCCTGTTCTGCGACGACTCGATTGTGCGCGGCACGCAACTCAAGGACAACACCCGCGTGCTCTATGACTACGGTGCCCGCGAGGTGCACATTCGCATCGCCTGCCCGCCGCTGATCTATGGCTGCCCGTTCATCGGGTTCACCAACAGCAAGAGCGACCTCGAACTCATCACCCGCCGCATCATTGGTGACATTGAGGGCGATCCTAACGCCAAACTCTCCGAATATGCCACCACGGGTTCGCCCGAATACAACCAGATGGTTGAGCGCATGCGGCAACACTTCGGGCTGACATCGCTCAAGTTCAACACCATCGAGGACCTGGTCGACGCCATCGGCCTGCCCAAGTGCCAGTTGTGCACCCACTGCTTTGACGGCAGCAGCAGGTTCTGAATGAATTGAGTTTTCAGTTATCGGTTTTCAGTTTTCGGCCCCAACCGACAACCGATAACCGACAACTGACAACCGATAACCGATAACTGATAACCAATAACCGACAACCGTTAAATATATCCAAAAAGTTGGCACAGGTGCGGACGATTTAGTAACTTTGCCGATTGTGAGCAATCATGACACCATGACATACGACATCATTGTCATCGGCGGCGGCGTGACCGGTGCCGGCGTGGCGCGCGACTGTGCGTTGCGCGGGTTGAGCGTGCTGCTGCTTGAGCGCCATGACTATAACTATGGTGCCAGCGGACGCAATCACGGATTGATGCACAGCGGGGCACGCTATGCCGTGACCGACCCCGACAGCGCGCGCGAGTGCATCGAGGAGAACAACATCCTGCGCAGCATCGCCAGCCATTGCATCGAGTCGACCGACGGTCTGTTTGTCACCCTGCCTGATGACGACATTGAGTTTCAAGCCACCTTTGTCGACGCCTGTCACGCTTCGGGCATCACAGCCGAGGTTATCGACCCCTCGCTGGCCTGCACACTCGAGCCGGCCCTGTGCCGCGATGTGCGCGGTGCAGTGCGTGTTCCCGACGCGTCGGTCAACCCATTCGCACTGACTCATGCCAATGTGCTGGACGCACGCCTGCATGGAGCCGACATGCTCACCGAGCATGAGGTGACCGCACTACTGGTTGCCGGTGGGCGCGTCGAGGGCGTGCGAGCGCTAGACCACCGCACAGGGCTGGAGCACGAATTTCACGCCCCAATCACCATCAACGCTGCCGGCATCTGGGGTGCCCAACTGGTGCGACTCGCGGGCATTGACATACAGATGTTTCCCGCCAAGGGCACGATGCTTGTCTACTCGCAACGCGTGAATCAGATGGTGCTGAACCGCTGCCGTCGCCCTGCCAATGCCGACATCCTGGTACCCGACGGCACAGTGAGCCTGATGGGCACCACCAGCGACCGCATCGGCATCGACGAGGTCGACGACATGCGCGTTAGTGATGCCGAGGTGCAACTGCTCATGAGCGAGGGCGAGAAGATGGTGCCACAACTGGCCACGACACGACTGCTGCGTGCCTTTGCCGGCGTGAGGCCACTCATAGCCGATGACTCCGACCCCACAGGACGCAGCATCAGCCGCGGCATCGTGTGCATGGATCATGCCACACGCGACGGCATGGAGGGACTCATCACCATCACGGGTGGCAAACTCATCACCTATCGCAAGATGGCTGAGCAGGCCACCGACCTGGCTTGCAGCAAACTGGGCATTGCTGTGCCATGCACCACCGCCACCACACCGCTGCCCGGCTCAGAGAGCACCGGCAACGAGTGGGACGACTTCAACCCCACGCACAAGAGCAATGCCACGCGCCGCCATGGCACCTGTGCGCAAAACATACCCGCGGGCAACGCCACCGACCGCACCATCATCTGCGAGTGCCAGCATGTGAGCGTGGGCGAGGTCAAGTATGCCATCGAGCGACTGCAATGCCACGACCTGGTTGAACTGCTGCGGCGCACCCGCCTAGGTATGGGCGTGTGCCAGGGCAAGAATTGCATCTGCCGAGCAGCCAATCTCATGGCCCAGATGAGTGGCGACCCCGAGAAGTCGCTGCGTGACCTGGAGCGTCTGCTCGACGAGCGATGGAGGGGCATCAAGCCCATTGCATGGGGGACCGCACTGCGGGAAGCACAACTCACCGCGACCATCTATCAAGGCCTGTGCGGGCTAGATCAAGCCGCGAGCGGCAGAAAGGAGGATCAACCATGACCACACTGCACACTCTCATCATCGGCGGCGGGCTGAGTGGACTGACACTGGGCATCGCCATTGCCAAAACCGGACGACGTGTGTCCATCATCTCGGCTGCTCCATCAACCCTGCAGTTGAACGGCGGATCGATGGAACTGCTAGGCAGCATCGACGGCCAGACCGTCACACATCCCATCGAGGCCATCCCCAGTCTGCCTGAAGAGCATCCCTACCGCAAGATCGGTGCCGGGGCATGCGCCACGCTAGCCCAGGAGGCCGTGAGCCTGCTGAGCGACACCGGCATCTACATGGACGGTAACGCCGAGATCAACCACTGGCGCATCACCCCGTTGGGCGTGACCAAGCCTGCCTGGCTGTCGTTGCGCGGCATGGCCACTGCCACGCAGCCCGACCGCCTGCCCTGGAGCAGTGCTACACTGGTCAACTTGCCGGGCTTCATGGACAATCCCATCCACCTGATGGCACACAACCTGTCGATGCTGGGTTGCAAGGTGACTGTGCGCGACATCGAGGTCGAGGGACTGAGTCGTCCACGTCGTCTGGCATCGGAGATGCGAGCCGCCAACCTGGCGCGCACCATCGGCATCGGCAGCAAACTGCGCCGTCTGGCCGAGGCGATCAACCAGACCTGCACCAACGACGAGGCTGTGCTGCTGCCCGCCATCGTGGGCATGGAGGATGACTATCCCGTCAACTTGTTGCGACGCTGGGTGAACGCCCCACTCCACTTCTTGGCCACAATGCCCCCATCGGTTCCTGGCACCCGCATGGCCGGACTGTTGCGCCACTACTTCAAGATGCTGGGCGGCAAGTTGCTGAGTGCCGAGACCGTGTGCCGTGCCGAGATGACCACCGATCATGTCACCGCACTCTTCACCACCAAGTCACCGACTATCCCCATCACCGCCGAACACTATGTGCTGGCCAGTGGCTCGCTGATGAGTCAGGGCCTGCTAGCCACGCGCGACGCCATCGTCGAGCCTTTGTTCGGACTGGATGTTGACGCTCCTGCCAACCGCGACAATTGGAGCAACTATGGCCTGATGGGAGACCAACCATTCATGCACTGCGGTGTCATCACCGATGCGACATTGCACCCGCTCAAGAATGGAATACCCATTGACAACCTGCACGTTATTGGCTCGATTCTGTCGGGTCACAACCCGCTCACTATGGGCGACAGTCAGGGCGTAGACTTGCTCACCGCGCTCTCGGTCGCCCACCAGACGCTAATGTAAGACAGAAGAACAGAAGGATATAACAAAGTCCATTAATTTGTAATCTGAGCCCAAGAACACAAGGATTCGCACAATTCATATTTTGCCATAGATTTCTTGCAATTTTAAAATCCTACTTTAAATTTGCATGACTTTTTGTGCAGATTTAAGTTCCAACTTTAAATTTGCACAATTTTTCTTGCAGATTTAAAATTTACAACACACCCTGCCCCTCTCAGTTGAGAAATAGCAATGATGATTTTGAACATTGAAATTATGTTGATTGACCTTTTTTGAAACGAAAGTAGTGAGGGATTAAGATTTTTTTCCTACCTTTGTAGTCTAATTGAAAAAATTTGGACTTTACAATGACTAAAGCATTGAAACATATCGGGTTAACCGCCCTTGTCGTGTCGATGCCACTGGTGCTGAGTTCGTGCTTCAAGGACGAGCCGCTCAACGCCGAGTGCGACATCGAGCAGGCTACGGTGCATGTGGCTAATCCCGAACAGATGTTCTTTCAGGTGACCGACACGCTGAAGCAGGTGCTCTCAACCGACACGGTCATCAACTTCAATGTGCGCTCGCACGCCGACCTAACGGCTCTGGCCCCGCGCTTCAAGTTGACCGAGGGTGCCACCATCGTGCCCGAGAACGGCTCGGTGCACGACTTCAGCCAAGGGGCGGTGACCTACACCGTCACGTCGCAGGACGGGCAGTGGCACCGCACCTACAAGGTGAGCTTCACTCCCGTTGAGGTGACCGTGACCGACACCATAAAATTTGAGTTCGAGAAGTTTGACTTGGTGACTTCGGGCACAAGCCAGTATTACCAGTGGTACAACACCTCGGGCGTTCAGACCCTGGGCGAGACCTGGGCCAGCGGCAATCCGGGCTTCAAGCAGAGCAAGAGCAAAGCCAAGCCCGACGAGTACCCCACCATCCCGATGATTGACGGTTATGACGGCTACGGCCTCAAGCTCATCACCCGCGACACAGGTGCCCTGGGCCGCATGTCCGGCAAACCGATTGCCTCGGGCAACCTGTATTTGGGCACATTCGATGTGACCTATGGTGCCCAAGAGGCACTCAAATGCACCCGCTTCGGCATGCCGTTCAACCAGCGACCAGTCAAGCTCACAGGTTACTTCAAGTACAAGCGAGGCCCCAAATTTATGGTTCTTGGTGCCGACGGCAAGTTTGTCGAGGACCCCACCCGTCAGGACGACGGCTCGATTTACGCCGTGTTCTACCGCAACCACGACGCACAGGGCAACGAGGTGATGCTGCTGGGGCACGATGTGCAGACCAACCCCAACATCGTGGCTCTGGCCAAGATGCCACGGGTTGACAACACGAGCCAATGGACACCGTTTGAGATTGAGTTCAATTACACCGAAGACGTTGACATGCAACTGCTTGAAAACTTTGGCTACAACCTGACCATCGTGTTTGCGTCGAGCGTCAAGGGCGACCTGTTTGAGGGCGCCATCGACAGTGAATTGTGCATCGACAAGGTGCGGCTCATCTGCAACAAGCAGGAATAGTTCAATGCTTGACTTAATGGAGAATTGAGAATTAAGAATTGCCCCTTGCCCGCGAGAGGAGGGGAAATGAAATAGATTAGCTTACCCCTGCCCTTTGGGAGAGGAAATAGAATAGGATAATGAAGAAACTGATAGTCATATTGATGACGTTGTTGGCTGTGGGGCCGATGACAGGCCGCACGGTGATTGACCGCGTCAAGCACACCTTCGGCGAGAAGCTGCGCTACACCCTGCGCGTGGGCTACAACGTGGGCGGCAACATGCCCATCGGCATGCCGGCCGAGATCAGGAAGCTCAACAGCTACACGCCACAACTCAACCCGTCGGTGGGTGGTGACGCGCTCTACCCCATCAACGACCATTGGGCCGCGGTGGTGAGTCTGCGCTTTGAGAACAAGGCCATGAGTGAGGATGCCCGCGTCAAGAACTACAACATGGAGATGGTCAAGGGCGGCGAGCGCATGGCGGGCCGCTTCACCGGTGATGTCACCACCAAGACCACCGAGTGGATGCTCACCTTGCCCGTGCAGGCTGTGCTGCACATTAACAAGGTGAACCTGCGTGTGGGTCCCTACTTGTCCTATCTGCTCAACCGCGAGTTCAGCGGCTGGGCACACAGCGGCTACCTGCGCGTTGACGACCCCACCGGGGCCAAGATTCTGCTGGGCGAGGCGGCCAACGAGCGAGGCGACTATGACTTTAGCGAGCACATGCGCCGCTGGCACTGGGGCATCGGCCTGGGGGCCGACTGGCACTTCGGCAAGCGCATGGGGGCCTACGCCGAACTCAACTGGGGCGTGACACCAACGATGAAGAGCGACTTCCACACCATCGAGCAGAAGCTCTTCCCCATCTATGGCACGCTGGGGCTGACCTACCGGCTGAGGTAGCCCCCTACCCCCTTTGTCCACCCCAAGCCCCCTAAATGGGGGGTGTACATAGTGGCAGTTCCCCCTTGTAGGGACGCGGCGTGCCGCGTGAACAGCCACAACCACGAAGTGCTTGCGGCCGAACGAGGTTGCAAATACGACGGAACGGGTGGTAGTATGCCCCAGCAAGCAACAAGACATACGTCTTAACTCCTTTAACCACTGACAAGTATCTACTTTAGAAAGTTAAATTAAAATTTATAAAAATGAAGAAGATTTTCAACTTACTTGCCGCAGCAGCATGTGTGCTGAGTTTGCAAGCAACGACGGTCACCGTCACACCCAACGGTAGCGTGTGCAGCGTGACTGTAGATGGAACGACCTATGACAATGTGCCGGTCACGGTACAGGAAGGCATCAACCTGGCAGTCGTCAACCGCGACGGCGTGTCGCTGCTGGTGCGCTACACCGATGCTAACACCGTTGCCGTTAACGGTACAGTCAACGGCGAACCTGTCGACTACGCTAGCGATGCAGTCGCCGCCTACGCCAAGACTTTCCAAATCCCCAACAGCGACTTCGAGGAGTGGCACTCAGTGGGAAGTAACCGTCAAGAGCCTGGTGCAGAAGGAAGTACATATAGTTGGCATGGATTTGGGACATGCTTTGGTAGTTTTGCTGGTACGGCTAGAGGATTAGGTTCATTAACTAAAGGCGAACATAACAAGGGCAATAATTGTGCAGTAATTGAGTCCGCAAATGCCTTCATCTATGTTGCCAACGGCACTATGACCACAGGTCGTTTGCAAGCAGGTTCCATGAGTCCATCAAATTTCAACAATCACAGTGAGATGGATATCAACAAAGATTATACAAAAGTAAAGAATGATGATGGTTTATCTCAATACGGCCCATTTTATACTTTGCTGAAGCTGAATGCAAAACCTGATGCAATAAAATCATCTGTTAAGGTAGATCTCAAAAACACATCAGATAAGGCAAGTGTGAGTGCAGCAATCACTGATGGCACTTACTATCAGGAGCCACAAGATCAACCTTACACCAATGTTGCCGCTTCTGCTAAAAATGAGGCACTCTCCAACAACAAAGCATGGACTGATTATACTTTGCCATTCTCGTATAATGAGGGAGTTGATGCTAAAGCTATTATGGTCACTTTCTCGACAAGTTCTACCCCTGGTGGAGGTTCTGTTGGTGATAAGGTATCAATTGATGATGTTGAGCTTATTTACAACGCCGCCATCAGCAACATCGCGCTCAATGGCGTGACGCTCGAGGGCTTCAACTTCGATGCCGCCACCAAGAGCTATGACTTGACCTACAGCGGCGTGGCGTTGAATCTGACTGCCGAAAACTTTGATGTCACTGCCGACGGCCAGAGCGCCATGGTGGTGAAGAATGTCGAGAATCTGGGCGGTGGCAACTATCGTGTGGTCATTGCCGTGACTAGCCCCGACTTCAAGAACTACGCCCTTTACACCATCAACGTCAACTTCAACCCCATCACCGGCAAGGTCTACATCCTGGGCGATGTCAATGGCATCGGCTGGCATGCCAACAATGGCGTGGAGATGAGCACCGAGGATCAGAAGGTCTACACTGCCCATGTGACTACCGCTGGCGAGAACAACTACTTCCGCTTCACCACTGAGCTAGCCAACGATGATGACGCAGGCGCTTGGGCATATATCATGCCATACAACATCGGCGCCATGTCCGCCAATCAGTCAATTGCCAAGGCTGACTATGGTGTTGCCCTGCCTCTGGGTGAGTGGGGAACTGAAAACAACTTCATCTTGCCCGCCGGCGAGTGGAACTTCACCCTGGACATGGAGGCTCGCACACTGACCGTGACCAACGCCTTCAATCCCATCACCGGCAAGGTCTACATCCTGGGCGACGTCAACGACAATGGTGGCTGGCACGCCAACAAGGGCGTGGAGATGACCACTGAGGACCAGAAGATTTACACTGCCGAGGTGACTACCGCCGGCAGCGGCTACCACAACTTCAGCTTCACCACTGAGCTGGCCAACGATGATGACCAGGGCGCATGGGCTTATATCCTACCCTATCGCTTCGGTGCGAAAGGCAACGACTCCGATCCGAGTTATCGGATTGATGGTGTTGACCTGAACAAAGCCATGGAACTGGGCGACTGGGGCACGACTCGCAACTATTGCTTGGAGGCCGGCAAGTGGAACTTTACCATCGACATGGAGGCCCGCACACTGACCGTGACCAAGGCAGCCCTGCTGGGCGACATCAATGGTGATGGCAAGGTTGATGTGACCGATGTTAACGTTGTGGTCAACATCATCCTGGGCAAAGACTCGAAAGACAATTACCCCAATGCCGACACCGACGGCAACGGAACGGTTGACGTGACCGATGTTAACGCAGTGGTTAATATCATCCTGGGCAAGAACTAAATAGAGACTAAAGAGGACATGAGGACTTGAGTTATTTCATGTCCTTAGTCCTCTGTTGATTTCTCAAACAATGCACACTTTAATAACAACTTTAATTATAACACAAGACAAATGAAGAAATTATTCGCAATGCTTGTGGCCGCCGCATGCACCCTGGGTGCCATGGCCACCGACTATGCCGGCAAGATTGCCGTGTCGATCAATGGTGAAGGTGCTTCGCAAGCCGCCGATGTGACTCTCAACCAGCAAGAGGATGGGACTTACACCCTGCTCATCAAGAACTTCAAGCTCGTGACTCCTGACACCGAGCTGGGTGTGGGCAACATCGAGGTCGACAGTCTAGTCGCCAACACCGACTTTGAAGAGTTTGGCTACACGCTGACCAGTGTCGAGAACCGCAACATCACCATCGCCGAGGGCGATGACCCCAATGTGGACGTTTGGTTCGGCCCCAATCTGGGTGAAGTGCCCATCACGATGACCGCCGAGTTCAACGAGCAAGCTCTGCTGGTGAACATCAGCATCTACTTTGCTCCACTGGAGCAGAGCATCAAGGTGAACTTTGTGGGCAAGAACCCCGATGCACCGCAGCCCGTGAAGGGTGATGTGACGGGCGAGGGCACAGTCGACATCAGCGATGTCAACGCCGTGATCAACATCATGCTGGGCAAGTAACTCTTCTGGGTTAGGGTTGAAGGGTTAGTGGTTAGGGTTTCTCCCATCCACCACTCTTTGACATGACGCTTTAAATTAGACGGCTCATTTTGTGGCAAATGCCACAAAATGAGCCGAATGTTTTGGTTGTTTGGAGAAAACGCACTAACTTTGCACAAAAATATCAAGGTCATGACAACTACACAATTACAACTCAACGAAGAACTCTTTGAGACTTTAGCCGAAATCTCACAGGATGAAAACCTGATGCGCAAAGCAGTCAAGGCGTTGAAACGCATTGTGTCCAAAGCCCAAAAGGACGACCCCACACTGATGACCAAGGAAGAATTCTTCGCCCGCATCGATGAGGCCAGCAAGGGGCCGAGCTACACACTTCAACCCGGTGAAACAATTGAACAATTAATTGAAAGAGTGGGCTGATGGAGTACCGTATTGAATATATGCGGCAAGCACTTGAGGACTCAAAGAGGCTCAAAGCCAATGAACCAAAAGCATTCAAAAAGCTGGAGAAACTTGTCGCCGAATTGAGAAAGCATCCCCAGACGGGCACAGGGCATCCCGAGCAACTCAAGGGTGAGCCAAAGGGCCGCTGGAGCCGCCGTATCAATGCACGGCACCGGCTAATCTATGAAATCCATGACATGGAGGTCATCGTCATTGTACTGACAGCTTACGGCCATTACGATGACAAATAATGATGGGGCTGCCCCAGCCATGTGAGGGGAGGAGGTAGACGATGACATGACGGCTCGTTTTGTGGTTGAAATCCACAAAATGAGCCGTTGTTGTAACTAATTGAGAAAAATATTGTAACTTTGCAGTTTGGAAAGAAATTATTAAGACTAAAGAAGATGAACAAACTAGCACCGACATACGACCCGAAAGCGGTCGAGGACAAATGGTACCAGTATTGGGAACAGCACGATCTGTTCAAGTCAACACCCGATGAGCGCGAGCCCTACACCATCGTCATCCCGCCCCCCAACGTGACGGGCGTGCTGCACATGGGTCACATGCTCAACAACACCATCCAGGACATCCTGATGCGCCGTGCCCGCATGGAGGGCAAGAACGCCCTGTGGGTGCCCGGCACCGACCATGCCAGCATCGCCACCGAGGCCAAGGTGGTCAAGCGTCTGGCCGAGCAGGGCATCAAGAAGCGCGACCTGACGCGCGATGAGTTCTTGAAACACGCCTGGGACTGGACCCACGAACACGGCGGAATCATCCTGCAACAACTGCGCAAACTGGGTGCCTCGTGCGACTGGAGCCGCACCGCATTCACCATGGACGAGAAGCGCTCGCAGAGTGTGCTCAAGGTGTTTGTCGACCTCTACAACAAGGGCTACATCTACCGTGGACTGCGCATGGTCAACTGGGATCCCAAAGCCCAGACCGCACTGAGCAACGAAGAGGTCATCTACAAAGAAGAGAAGAGTCACCTGTTCCACCTCAAATACTATGTTGAGGGATTGACCGAACTGGAGAACGAGGCCCAACTGCGTGAGCAGGGCAACGTCATCCATCGCGATGACAAGGGCTACTATGCCGTGGTTGCCACCACTCGCCCCGAGACCATCATGGGCGATACTGCCATGTGTGTCAACCCCAAGGATCCCAAGAATCAGTGGTTGCGTGGCCGCAAGGTGATTGTGCCGCTGGTGGGCCGCGTCATCAACGTGATTGAGGACCACTATGTCGACATCGAGTTTGGTACGGGTTGCTTGAAGGTCACCCCTGCCCACGACACCAACGACTATATGCTGGGCAAGACCCACAACCTTGAGACCATCGACATCTTCAATGCCGACGGCACCATCAGCGCAGAGTCGCCCCTGTATGTGGGCATGGACCGCAACGACTGCCGCAAGCAGATTGTCGAGGATCTGAAGACCGCCGGACTGATGGAGAAGGTCGAGGACTATGACAACAAGGTGGGCTACAGCGAGCGCAACCCCGACACCGCCGTTGAGCCGCGCCTGTGCATGCAGTGGTTCCTCAAGATGAAGCACTTTGCCGACCTGGCTCTGCCACCGGTGATGAATGATGAACTCAAGTTCTATCCGCCCAAATACAAGAGCACCTACAAGGTGTGGCTCGAGGGCATTCAGGACTGGTGCATCTCGCGCCAGTTGTGGTGGGGACATCGCATCCCTGCCTACTTCCTGCCCACCAACGATGACAGTGAGGTCTTTGTGGTGGCACTGACCGAGGAAGAGGCTCTGGAGAAGGCCCGCCAGATTCCCGGCTACGAACACATCGAGGCAAGCCAATTGCGCCGTGACGAGGACGCACTCGACACCTGGTTCAGTTCATGGCTGTGGCCCATCTCGCTATTTGACGGCATCAACAACCCCGGCAACGACGAGATCAAGTACTACTACCCCACCAGCGATCTGGTGACTGGCCCAGACATCATCTTCTTCTGGGTGGCACGCATGATCATGGCTGGCTACGAATATGTGGGCGACATGCCGTTCCGCAATGTTTACTTCACCGGCATTGTGCGCGACAAGTTGGGTCGCAAGATGTCAAAGTCGCTGGGCAACAGCCCCGACCCGTTGAAACTCATCGAGGACTATGGTGCCGACGGCGTGCGCATGGGCATGATGCTCAGCGCTCCGGCAGGCAACGACATCCTCTTCGACGAGGCACTGTGTGAGCAAGGCCGCAACTTCAACAACAAAATTTGGAACGCCTTCCGTCTGGTCAAGGGCTGGGAGGTGGCCGACATCGAGCAACCCGAGCACAGCCGTCTGGCCGTCGAGTGGTTCAGCAGCGTGCTCAACGCCACGCTGGCCGAGGTCAAGGACCACTACAGCAAGTTCCGCCTCAACGATGCGTTGATGTCGGTTTATCGCCTGTTCTGGGAGGAATTCTCGGCATGGTATCTCGAGATTGTCAAGCCCGCCTACCAGCAGCCCATCGACCGCACCACACTTGACGCTACACTGGGCTTCTTCGACACGCTGTTGCGCCTGATTCATCCGTTCATGCCGTTCATCAGCGAGGAGTTGTGGCAACATCTGGCCGACCGCCAAGAAGGCGAGAGCATCATGGTGGCGCGCATCCCCGAGCCGGGCGAGGTCAACCAGACCCTGCTGACACAGATGACGCAAGCCAAGGAGATCATCAGCGGCATCCGCAGCATCCGCAAGGCCAAGAACATCGCCAACAAGGAGGTGATGCAACTGCATGTCATGGGCAGCCTGGACAATCCGTTCACGGGCATCATCGCCAAGGTGGCCAATCTGGATGCCATCGTCGAGAATGCCGAGAAAGATCCGACTGCTGCATCGTTCCTGGTGGGCACACTCGAGTTGGCCGTACCGCTGGGCAACAACATCGATGTCGAGGCCGAGATTGCCAAGCTCGAGGGCGAACTGAAGTATGCCCAGGGCTTCCTGGCTGGCGTGGAAAAGAAGTTGGCCAACGAGCGCTTTGTGGCCAATGCTCCCGAGGCTGTCGTGGCCATGGAGCGCAAGAAGAAGGCCGATGCCGAGAGCAAGATAGCCTCGCTCACCGCCACCCTCGCCGCCCTCCGCTCCTAGAATTCTCACGCAGATTTAGTTGATTATTAAAGCTCATGCAGATATAGCAGATAAAGCAGATTGTATTATGGCTGACGTGAAAACCATCAACGAACTCACATACAAAATTAGAGGATGTGTTTTCAGGGTATATAATACTCTCGGACCTGGACTGCTAGAGTCTATTTATGAGCAAGCACTTCTTTACGAGCTGAAGAAATCAGGACTCGAGGCAAGAAATCAAGTTCCTGTTGACGTCATTTACGATGCTCATAAACTGGAATGCGCCAATTTAAGAATTGACATTCTGGTTGAAGATACTATTATTTTAGAGCTAAAATCAGTCGAAGGACTTAAACCCGTATTTTTCAAACAATTAAAAACATATTTAAGACTTACAGATAAGCGTTTAGGCCTTTTGATTAATTTTAATGTAGACAACATTATGGACAAGGATTCTATAATCAGAATTCCAAACAATTTATAATTCGTCCGCATGATAAATAATCTGCCTAATCTGCTTAATCTGCATGAGAATAGACCAATTAGCATGAGTATTGTGAAGGAAAATGTGCCGGTGGGGCTGTGTAGCGACCACGCCGGCTGGGCGACCAAACAGGCCGTCATCGCTTGGCTCGATGCAAATGGCATCGCCTATAAGGACTTTGGGACCTACAACGAGGACAGTTGCGACTATCCTGACTTTGCCCACCCGTGTGCGCTGGCTGTCGAGCGTGGCGAGTGCTATCCCGGCATTGGCATCTGTGGCAGTGGCGAGGGCATCAACATGACGCTCAACAAGCATCAGGGCATCCGCTCGGCACTGTGCTGGCTGCCCGAGATTGCACGGCTGGCACGTCAGCACAACGATGCCAACGTCCTGGCCATGCCTGGCCGGTTCATCACCAACGATGAAGCCATCGCTATTGTCGAGGCCTTCTTGAACACCGACTTTGAGGGCGGGCGTCACCAGCGCCGCATCGACAAGATTCCGGTGTGATGTTGGGTTAGGGGTTAAGGGTTAGGGTTACCCTATGACAATCCTACCCGAGTGATAACAACGAAAAACGAGAGCCGCTCGCCATCAGGTGAAGCGGCTCTCGTTTTATGTTGGGGTTAGGCTCTACCCCCCTGAGTTTTACTTGCCCAGCATGATGTTGATCACTGCGTTGACATCGCTGATGTCGACATTGCCGTCGCCAGTGACATCGGCTGCTGCATTCTTCTCGGCCTTGCCCAGCATCATGTTGATGACAGCGTTGACATCGCTGATGTCGACATTGCCATCGCCAGTCACGTCGCCCACAACACCTGCATTGAGCAGGGGCACCATCTCGCAGTTGATGACATTCTTGTTGGTTCCGCTACCGCGCAGGTGAACCTGTGCCACAATGTGCATCTTCTCGGGTTTCCATGCGCTGTTGAGTGTCACCACGTAGCCTTTCTCGTAGTCGGTCTTGCCAGTGACATTGATGACATCGCCATTGTAGGCCGACGGGATGGCACGCAACACACTCTCGTGCACATAGTTGTTGTCATAGACGCCCTGATTGATCTGACGAGCCACCAGGCTATCCTCGGTCACATAGACGGTGAGTCCCATCGTACTGCCAAAGATGGTGGCGAAATCCTCGCTCAGTTGTCCAGTCACCTTGATGGCCAACTTGTTGTCGGTCTCGGTGTAGGTCGGCTCGATCTTGACCGTGGCCAGTGCCGGTGTGGGATTGTTGTCGAAGTAGACCTCCTTGATCATCTCGGCAGCCATCTGCGTGTATTGCTCATAGTAACCCAGCGACTGGCAGAGTGAGCCGGTCAACTCGGCATCAAAGCGGTCGAAGGCAGCACTGGGGTCGCTGTTGCAGCCCATATAGTTTGAGAGGCTAAGGCCCTTAGAAATCACAAACGGGTCGCCTGTCGAGGGGATGTTGTTGTGGATAGCCACCCAAGCCATCTTGTCGCCCATCATCTCGCGCATGGCCTTGACCACTGCCGTACCCAGCGGGCACCAGGTGCATGTAGTGCTGGTGAACTGCTCGACCAGATGTCTCTGACGCTCAAATCCTTCGATGTAGGCAGCAAATGTGGCAGTAAGCTCGGTGGCATCGGTCACCTGCTCACCAGCGACAGTCTTGACACGCAGTGTGAACGTGTGCTGCCCGGTGGTGACACCCTCAAGCGGGCAGACACCCTGATAGACCGAACCAGCAATGTTGAGTGGCAGGGGCGAGTCGATCGTGCCCATGACCTGGTCATCGACCAGCATGTCGATGGTGTAGTCGGTGAGAGCCTCGGCGATGCCATAGTTGCTCAGGTTGACCGAGAACTGCAGTCCGTCGCTGACCTTGGCATAATTGTAGGCCTGCAGGTTGCGCATCGTCAGGTTGTACTGCGGAAAGTTCTCGCTCTCGACGATGGCCTGGACACTGAGGTTGCCGTATTCCGACAGACCGATGTCCTCCCAGCCATTGGTGACACCAGTAGCATTGGTGTAGGACGGCAGGATTGTGCCCTCCTCGACCACCGAAATGGGATAGCAGTCGTTGGTGTTACCTTTCTTCTGCTGATACTGATAGCCAATCATCAGACCGACGATTCCCTCGGTCGAGATGGTGAAGGGATTTTCCAGTTCCACCTGGTTCCAACCGATAGTGGTCGATGCGACCAGTTGCTCGGCCAGGGGCTCGCCCAGTGTGAGGGGCGACAGGCTGGTGACTGGATAGACAAACACACCACCATCGGTCACTGCAGCACAGAGACCGAAGCGGATGGCCTTGACCACGCCGCCCTCAAAGGCCTGAACCATCTCGAGTGGCAGAATGGTGCCTTGTTTAAAGACTCCTGAGGAGCCTGCTAGACCCAAGCCGTACTCGGCCAGGGCATCGCTCACGTAGGGACCCATGTAGAGCTGGTTGGGACCCAGAACCTTGGCTGCAGGAGCCTTGGCTGCACGGGGTGTCAACAATTGTGCGGCAGGATTGCGCTGAATCAACTGCGCACTGACTGTGGTGGCACACATTGCCATCAGAGCCAACGAAAGTAAGATTTTTTTCATGATCCTTTAGTCTTTATTAAAACATAAACATTATTTTCCTAGCATGAGATTGATGACTGCATTAACATCGCTGATGTCAACATTGCCGTCGTCGGTAACATCGGCTGCATCAACCTTCTCGGCCTTGCCCAGCATCATGTTGATCACGGCGTTGACATCGCTGATGTCGACATTGCCGTCGCCAGTGATGTCGCCCACCACCTCGTCATGGATGCCGTTGCGGTAGTGCAGCGTCACTGTGGGTCCATCGCACACATATGTGTAGGTAGGATTAAGAATCGAGCCTGTCATGTTCAGCACCTCGACCGTGAGTGTCACGTCGCAGCCCCCCTCTTCAGTGGGAATCCACTCGGTCTGCAAGTCTTTCAGCTCGTTGGCTGCCACTTGCCCGCCCTCGGTGACAATATTGGTCACGTCATCGTACTTCTTGCATGCCATGGGGAAACAGAGCTGGTAGGAGCCGTTGTCGATGCGCTCGATGAACATGTTGATGCGCAGATAGCGTGTCTCGCTGGTCTTGTTACGCAAGTTCAGGTGCGAGAACATCGTGGTGGTGACCTCACCCGTGAAGGGGTCTTCATCGGTGGTGACCTCGGTCAGTGTCAGTGTTGTGCCGTCGGGCACCACGTTTCCGTCCTTGCCGACAAACTCAAAGTAATCGGCCTGTGCCGACATTGTCATGCTCGTCAACACAGTTGCAATCAGTAGTAAGAATTTTTTCATATCGTTATTTTGATTTAGTTACTCACAATCTTGGCTTGTGTGGCCTGTAGGACACCAGTGGAGTTGTAGACAAATGCCACGACGCGCAGGTTGTCGAGCACATAGTCGTCGCTGATGGTGATGGACGAAGCCTTGTGCGCCACTTCGCCCTCGACGATTGAGACATCCTCGCCCCATGTGCCGTTGATGCTTGTGCGGAACACATGGTTGTGGACATAGTCAAAATCACGCGCATTGCCTGGGAAGAGTTGCAGGCTCACGATGCCATCCTCGATGAGCCAAAGCTGCAACTTGCCCGTGACATTGCCGTCGACGGCCATCATCTCGGCACTGACATCGAGCTTGCGCGTGTCGGCATCAAGCGATGTCTCCAACTTGATTGAGACTGCGGCCGTCTGCTGAATTTGCTCATATACCCGTGCCGCCCATGTGGTGTATAGGCTCAGTCCGGTGCGGTTGACCATGCCACTGGGTTGCTCCTGTACCTGCCAGTGGGCATAGTACTCATCGCCCTCGTCGGTGCGCAGTGGTGTGGATGCCCCGAAGGGTCCGCTGTGGATGCCGACGGCAATCACCACCGAATCGCCATACTCCTGCTGCAGCTGATGGATGGCCTCGGTTGCAGCCGGACAGTTAACACAACGCTGGCCAGTGAAGTCCTCGATGAGCACGGCACGCGACACGGCAGCCGGCTTGACATAGATGAGACGGTCGTCCTCGGGAATGTTGTCACAGGCGGTGAGCAATGCCAGGGCAGCCACTGCCATGGGAATAATATGCTTGAATATCTTCTTCATTGTCTAAAAGTTATTTAACTTTCTAAAGTAGCTTCTTGACAGTAGTTAAGGGAGTTAAGGGAGTTAAGGGAGTTAAAGGAGTTAAGACGATACCTGAACAGCGAACAAGCCCGAAGGGCTGGCAGACCCACCCGCATAATCACAAGGCGAAGGTATCGGCCTCACTACCCTACTCCTCTACTACTAAAAATGTGATGTCTTAACTCCATTTGACTACTTAACTACTTAAGTACAAAACCACATGAGAAACTTGTCTAGAAGTTATAGTTATAGGTCAGCGTGACACCACGGCTGGCGGGCACATAGCGGCACACACCGCCGGCGCAGTTATAGCCCGCACGCGTGCGGCCATAGCCCAACTGAATGCGGTGCGACTTGACGTTATAGGTCACCAGGCCCTGATAGTAGTGCAGTTTGGTGTCGCCACTGTTGTACATGTCGGCAAGCGAGAACATCCAGTGGGGTGCCCACGAGAGCTCAAGCAAGCCATACCACCAGTCTCCCTGGTCGTCCTTGGTCGACAGGTATTGCACCTCGCCACGCAGGGTGAGCTTGCGGGTCATGTTCCATCGCACATCGGCCACAGCGATGTCGCTGTGCACCATGCCTCCGTGTCCCTCAACGGCGGTCTTGTTATAGAACTGGTTCATGTACATCAGGTTAATCTTGACCGTGCGCGAGAGCTTCTTCTCGATCTGCACATTCAAGTCCTGATAGTAGGTGTTGTTGCCCCAGCCCCAATAGCTGGTCTTGAAGCCATCGGTGCCCATCTCCTTAGCACCCTCCTTGACCTTGAGCGAATGGATATGCGAGAAGTTGAGTCGCACTTTGGTGCCATACTTACCGCCCAAGAAGGTCTTCTTCTTGAACAAGTAGCTCAGCTCGGCCTGATAGGCCCACTCACCCAGGGTGTTGGTGGCATAGGGGTAGAGAGCCGCCAGGGCATAGGTGTGCTCCATCGAGAACGCCGGCAGGTGGTTGATGGTCGACGAGATGCCGGTCATCGAGCGCCGGCTGCGGAACGACATGTTCTCGCTGCGCTTGATCTGGACCAGCGCACTCAGTCCCGAGCGGGCATAGGATGCCGAGAGCATCTCGACGTGACCGGGACCATAGACATAGCCGTTGTCAAACGACGGATCCTGCGACTTGTGGGCATACTCGAGCAGAACGCTCACCGGGCCCTGCTGATAGCGTGCCCGAGCATCCCACGCGTTGACATAGGTGGGCAACTTGAGCTTGTGAGTGGCATCGCGCATGATTTCCTCCTCGCTCTCATGCTTGTTGACCCACGACGCGCCCAGCATCAGGTGGGCGCCATGAGCCTGCAGGGGCTTGGCCCACTGCTCCAGATTGACCTCGGCGTCGGCACCGGTGATCCATGCCTTGTTCCAGTCCCAGTAGCGGCGCTGGCGGCCGGTCAGGGCCTTGAGCGTGAATCCATCGGCCCGCCACACGGCGCGTGCGCCCAGCAGCGAGTTGTCCACTCCCAGGCTGCGCTGCTCGTAGGTGCGGTAGATAAAGCCCGAGCCAAACTGGTCGTAGGTCGAGCCCAGTGTCAGCTCCACGCGGTTGAACTTGCCCTTGACCCAGAAGTTGGGTAGACCCCATCCCTTGAAGTCCTTCTCAAATCCGGGCAGCGGGAACTCGGTGAACTCAAACCGAGCGCCGGCGTCGACCCACTTGCTCATCAGGGCGACGTCGGCGTAGGTGTTGGTTAGCACCTTGTCATCACTCTTGGCGGCGCCGATTTTCTCATCCTCCTGCGGGATGAGCACCTCGCTGTGCACACTGCCGGTGACTGTGACCTTCTTCTCGCCAGGCGTCTGTCCGTCCTGTGCCAGCGCGGTCATCGCACCGAGTGCCATCGCACCGAGTAATAGCTTTCTCATCACTTCTTGGTTAAGACTTCGAGCAGCTCGTTCTCGGCACCGTCGGTATATCCGTTGTGCTTATAAATCATTTTGCCATTCTCGTCGAGCACCACCACATAGGGGATGAGCTGGATGCCCAGGGCGCGCTTGAGTTCGCCGTTGGGGTCGAGCAGCACACGATAGGGCCAGCCATTGGCTGCCACCAGGGGCTTGACGCGGTTGGCGCTCTGTGCCTCGTCGATCGACACGGCAATCACCTCAACACCAGTCTCTTCCTGCCACTCGTCATAGACCTCGGCAATGGCGCTAAGCTCGCGCTGGCACGGCTTGCACCAGGTGGCAAAGAAGCTCACAATCACAGGATGCCCCGGGCGTGCCAGGGTGTCGGTGCGCACGGCGTTGCCGTCGATGTCGTTGAGCGTGACGGCGGGCATCTGGGCCTGCGCCGCCAGCGTGCATGCCAGCAGGGCAGCAAAGAGTAATAATGCTTTCTTCATCATAAGTATACGTTTTTTAAATAAATTGCCTACAAAAGTAGAACAAATATCTGAATCATCCAAATTTTTGTCACACAAACTTCCTGACTTCGGCGGTTTTAACATTTCGTCAAATAGCAATCTCTCAAAGTACCCATAAACAGGGAGTTTTTGACTTTTTGAAAGGTGACTTTGGGTGACGCAGAAAAACCGCGTATTTGGAACATCTCTCGTAGGGGGGTACGGAGTCGGAATCAAAATGGAGGCTTATATAACCGTTTTGGTGACGCATCGCCGAAGTCAGGAGTATAAGTATTGACAATATGCTTAGTTGTATTCGTATGCCCTTATATTTTTTTTATCTGGCTTGTTTTTCAAACAGTATGAAGGATACCTGCCATTTATAAAAAGAAAGGTAAACAAGTTGCTTATTCCTTTCTTTTTCTTTTATTTGGTGACATCCGTATTATTACCAAACGTATTACATACCTTTTTTTCCTATCAAATATATACTGTTACAGGCTGGGCTTCTCTATATGCTTTCATTTATCCAGAAGTGTTTCCTAACATTCCTATTTGGTTTCTGTGGAGTTTGTTTTGTGCAAATACGCTATTCTATGCATTAGTATTGTTAGGGCAGAAAACAAGTATGTCAATAACTTATATTTTAGCTGTTATAATAGGAATTACAGGTTTTCTTTTAAAATGGTTTTCTATAGACGGAATAGCGTTTATGAATAATACATTCTTTTATTTTCCTTTCTTTATTTGGGGTTATATCTTTAATAAGTTTAAGCAGTCTCATTCTATTCATTTCAGTAAACCAACATTATTGACTATATCTCTTTTGGTTCTGATAGCCTTTTATTTTATCTCTAATATAACAACAAATTATGTGTGGATAAATATGACGGCTTTCTATATAGCTTGTTTATTGGGTATTTCATTAATAACGATGCTATCGTCAGTAGTAGGAACAATTCCCTTTATTACCTACTTTGGAAAATACTCCATCATGCTCTTATTGACACACTGTCTGGTCCTACAAATTTTCCTGAAGTTATTTGTATTGACAGGCTATTCTGCAACAATCACTAATTTACTGACATTCATATTTACTATGATGTCATATTTACTGTTTATCCCTTTAATGAAAAAGTATTTACCCTATGTTACTGCCCAAAAGAATGTTATTTCTGTATAGCGAAGAACATATAATAGTACTATTCCTTAAAGGCAAAGAATCGTTGTCCTAAATAGTTAAGTGCTGTAAACAGACACATACCAAAGGTCATAGAGACATTCTCCTGGACAGTAATGCTATAGCCAGACAACAGCCACATCATCAATGGTTTGGCAATACTATAGGCTATAACATAGCAAACAGCAATATTGATAATGAATTTAGCTATTGATTTCCGACTACTACCATGATAGCTGAACGTGAAATATCTGTTTAGGAAATAGCTGACAATACTACCAACTATATAGTTGGAGGCTGACGAAACCCAGTAGCTGAAATGAAAGACGTTGTAGAATATGAACATCACAGTTGCACCAACTGTCACATTCACAAAACCTACCAAGACAAACTTCATGAATGTCTTGTCGGTAAATAATGATATGATTTTATGATATAACTTCATTAATCATTCGTTTGGTTTGCAAAATTAAATAAAATAGTGTATATTTGCAAGAAAAATGATGATAATGAATATTCTTTATTCTAATAGTATTAAATTTTTTATTTATCTATTGGTTAATCTGCTCTTTGTCATAAAGTACGGATTACGTTATTGTTCATTGCCAATAGTACTATTATTCTGTTTAGTATATACATTATCCGTAGTATTTGGTATTCGATATGTTAAACGTATAAATATTAAATTATTAGGAGCACTATCACTATTATTGTTTCTTTCTTTACTTGTTATACAAAATAGTATAGATCCTTACTCTATCCAGGTAGATCGTTGGTCGGCCATTCACAATTTCATTTATAATCTCTTACATGGACAGTATCCATATAGTGCTCAAACGCATTTAGGAGGTTACGGTTCTCCTTTTCCGGTATGGCAACTATTCCATATACCATTTTACTTCTTAGGAAATGTTGGGTTGTCTATCGCTTTAGCTACTCTTGTTTTTTATTGCGTTATCTATGTTGTTTATGATAAAGCAATGGCATGTTATTCTTTCTTATTACTATTATTATCACCAGCTTTTGTATATGAAGTATTGGTAAGAAGTGATTTAATAACCAATTTTCTTTTAGTTGCTTCTATCATTCTTCTATTAAGCAAATACCACGTGACAATCAATAGTCATTATTGTAGATTAGCTATATTATGTGGTCTTGTAATGTGTACTCGTCTAAGTGCCATCATTCCTTTTTTCACATATTATTTCCGTGAATATATTCAAGCAAAATGGTCTATTAGGATAAGTTTTCCTATCATAGTATTGCTTGTATTTGCTATTTCTTTTCTACCATTTTTGCTATGGGATAGTGAAATGCTGCTGTTTTTTGAATACAATCCCTTTGTATTACAATCGCGTCAAGGAAACGTCTTAGACTTTATTCTTTTTATTCCCATTGGCATTTTCCTATCATTGAATTGGAAAGATAATATAGGCACTTATGCGCTTCATACAGCCTATATCTTAATACTTTTGGTAGTGGTTACCTTCGTTCATAATATGTATAACAACAACAACTGGGACCAACTGTTTGAGTCTGCCTATGATATTACTTATTTCAACATGTGTTTACCCTTTTTGATTGTTGCAATAATAAATACTATTCATTATGATAGACACCTCGATACTATTTCAGCGTAATTATACCAATTGTCTGCGTGGTATATCCGTTTTAATCATATTCTTTCTTCATATTATTTTCAAATGGGAAGATATGCCACGTTTTTTATCTTTGCCAGCTTCGTTATTTGTTTCAGTCTTTATATTTTTATCTGGTTATGGCATTCATGAGTCTTATAAGAAGCATGGGTTGAAGGGCTATTGGCACAAGCGTTTCAAGCGTATCATATTGCCTTATACCTTGCTGATAACAGTTTCCATCCCTTTTACAAATAATTTCTTGACTTCGGCGGTTTTAACATTTCGGAGAGGTTGACCCACTTGAAACCCCGATAAACAGGGAATTTTGCTAGGTGACTTGGGTGACTCAGGATTTTTGCTTACCTTTGCGCCATGTTCCCGCGTAAGAAGAAAAACAGGACCGGTTCCATCAGTGTAGTAGTGGTTGATAAGAGCCGTGGCGGCTTCAAGGAAGTCAAGAGCTTCGGTATTGCAAAGACCGAAGAGGAAGCCGATCGTCTGTATGCCAAGGCTTCAGAGTGGGTACGCAGGTTTGGCGGACAGCAGGAGATAGACTTTGCCAGAAGCAGTATCGTACAGCAGGAGTTTCTTGAGTCGGAGCGCGTACTGAACAACATCTCAGCCGTGGTACTCAATGGTCCTCAGCAGATATTGAATCAGGTCTACGACAGCATCGGTTTTAGCAGGATAAAGGACGATGTGCTCCGCCATCTGGTCATTGCCCGCATCTGCCAGCCGTTGAGCAAGTCAGCGACGGCAGATTACCTAAAGTCGTACTTTCATGAGGATATCAGCCTTGATCAGATATATCGTTACATGGACAAATTGTACAACAAGCAGCGTGAGTTAGTACAGCAGATAAGCGTGGAGCATACCCGTAAGATTCTTGGTGGCAGCATTGGGCTGATGTTCTATGATGTCACTTCACTATACTTTGAGACGGGCATACAGGACGAATTGCGTACGAATGGGTTCTCAAAGGACGGCAAGACATCTGAGTCCCAGATTATCCTGGGGCTGCTGGTCAGTGCGGACGGTTATCCGCTGTCTTACTCCATCTTCAACGGTGCCCAGTACGAGGGGCGTACGATGATTCCCATCATTGACGACTTCATCCAGCGTTTCAACATCAAGGACTTTGTCGTCGTGGCCGATTCCGGTCTTCTGAACAAAACCAACGTGGATTTGCTGCGTCAGGCTGGCTACAAGTACATCCTCGGTGCGAGGATCAAGAAGGAGTCTGCCGATATTGTGGATTGGATGTTGGCACAGGAGAAGGTGTCTGGCACGTACCATGAGTACATTCGCAAAAACGGCGAGAGGTTGATTGTAGGCTACTCCGAGCAGCGGGCCAGGAAAGACGCTCATAACCGCGAGAAAGGCATTGAGAGGCTACGCAAGGCATACAGCAGCGGGGTGCTTACCAAGGCATCTATCAACAGACGCGGATATAACAAGTTCCTCACCATCAGCAAGGACGTGCAAGTGATCATCAACGAGCAGGAGATAGAGAACGATGCAAAGTGGGACGGTCTGAAAGGCTATGTCACCAACACAAACCTTGATGCCCAGCAGGTAGTCGACCAATACCACAGTCTTTGGTACGTGGAACGCGCGTTTCGCGTCACGAAAGGCAATCTGGAGGCAAGGCCGATATTCCACTTCACGGAGAAACGCATCGAGGCGCACATCTGCATCTGCTTCGTAGCATACAAGGTCTACAAGGAACTGCAGCGCATCATCGCCCTGCATGGTGGAATCAATCTCAGTGTGGACAAGGTGATTGACATTGCCAAGACCATACCCACGATAAAGATAAGTTTGCCTTATGGTGATACCGAGAGGGTTAAGACACTATTCCTCACAGAAAAACACTTGCAGATTAAGCCGCTATTCGACATCAAAGCCATCCTCGACAAGAAACAGAATTAAACTAACAGGCGCATGCGCGAACAGGGTGACGCATCGCCGAAGTCAGGAAATGATGCGCAATCGTCTGGAAGACGATACCTCAGAAACCGGGTACATGGGAGCGAAGCGGACATGTGCCCGGATATGACCAAGCAGCTCACTTCTGCCTGGAAGGCAGTACCTCTAAAATCATG
>Ga0310695_10004450_pt1 | contig 25837 bp, 24 predicted proteins | sample RumenRJG_04DNA_FD_203882 | JGI IMG/M metagenome (GOLD analysis project Ga0310695, IMG submission 203882) | Bovine rumen microbial communities from Lethbridge, Alberta, Canada - RJG_04 (v2) (version 2) | ecosystem: Host-associated > Mammals > Digestive system > Stomach > Rumen | place: Canada...
ATACTCCTCCGGCGTAAGCTTACCCTCTTTATTAATGATCTCGTCCGAGACACCTATTTTACCTATATCGTGGAGCAGCGCCGCATAATATATCTCTTCACATTCCTTCTCGTTCTTGCCTGACATTCTGGCGATCATCTTGGAATAACTTGCCACCCTCGCGGAGTGACCGTGTGTATACGTATCCTTGGCATCGATTGCGCTTGCCAGGGCTTCAGCTGTCTGTTCAAAGAGTCTCTTCATGCTCTGCTGTTCTGCCGTAAGCAGTTCGATCCTTAATTCGTTTGCACGGGCATATGTCTCATTCATGTCCTTGAGCGCGAAAAGATACAACAGCATTGCCATCGCAGCGATCGTGGTATTAATGAGCGACAGTCCGTAAAAGACCAGCTGGAATGCCGAAGCAACGAACGGAAGTATCGAGAAGAGCAGCAATGAGATGCTCATCGCACGGTTAAGCTTCTTAAAGCTCTGAACGATTACCGTTATCTGGATAAGGAGCATTACCGTAGGGATCAGGTAGCAGACAAAGAATCCGGGGCCTCTCTGATAAGTGTTGGAGGCATCGAAAGTATAGTAAAATCCCGTAAACTGGGATATGACAAGTATTACAACGCCTGCAACACCAAGATAATCGACTACTTTAAGGCGCTTGAATCCTTTATCGTTGTTGGCATCTTCATACAGGTTTACGAGATATGCATTAAAAGCATACAGTATGCCGATATTCAGGAAAAAGACCGTGAAATTGCTTATCCTGACGACCCAGTAACCGACCTCTGAGGGGTTGCCCCTGTATTGATAAGCAAGGCAGTCTGCGATCATGATGAACATCGCGCAGACTTCTACGGCCAGAAGGGCTATGCGTCTCTTTTGAGGAAGTGATCTCATCAGCAGAACAAAGACGGCAATCATGCCGCACATTGCACTTAAGACCATCATGATTTTTTCCTGATGATCCGCCAAAAAACCGACCAACGTATTTGCCAAGATAAGCGCCTTATATTAAATCAAAAATAATTTAAAAGTTCTGATACGCAAATTATCAACCTCTATTGACAATTGGTCAAGTGTAATAAGAGCTTCAAGACGGAGAAAGAGGCCTGGGACAGCCGCAATGGCCGCAGAAATTGAAAGCCGAAGGTGTCGCACACACAGGGCAGTACCAGGTCGTTGACATCGGGCGCTGTTTTCCGCATTTAGGACAGAAATTCAGCTGGTTTACACTTCCGCAGGAGCATGTCCATCCTCCGATGATGCTCGGTCTGTATATAGTCTGAACCATTCCGTCTGCATCAGGTATAGAGACGATGCAGAAATCGTTTCTCGAAGTCTTTACGATAAGGATGCAGGAGACAACGAACAGAGCGATCACAAATCCGATCCAGATAACAAGGCTTAAGCCGGAAAGCACGGGGATTTCAGATGATCCGCCGCCCATCAATATCGCATCGTAGACACCGTGGATAACGATCGGGATAACCATGGCAAGAGCAGTAAATCCGGTGCATGCACCTTTCTTGCCGGTGAGGCTCGCATACTTTGCCTTGCTGTAGAAGAAGCCCATAAATACGGCAAAGCAGGCGTGTCCGGGAACTGCCGTAAACATACGCAGGAACGCAGTTCCGATGCCGCTGCTGAAGACGTAGGTTATATTCTCAAAAGCTGCAAATCCAAGTGACACGAAGACCGCATATACGATTGCATCATAGTTGTAATTGAAGTTCTTGTTCTTCCAGGTGATGAGTCTCAATACAAGGAATTTTCCGAGTTCTTCAGCGGGCGCCACGATCAGCATTGCATCCAGTACGCCGCCTATGACTGTGTTGGCCGGGAATACCGCTCCGAGTATCAATCCGCCGACAAGTTCGGCGATTATCGCAGTTACTATCGTGCCCATTCCTGCAAAGAACAGACCTACGAGAAGACCAAACGGTTCTTTCTCCTTCTTGTCATTGAAATAGATAAAGATCAGAAGTCCTACTACAGGGATCAGGGCCAAAGCATATAACATAACAAACTCCTAAAACTCAAACCGGATTGATTTTTCGGGAATAAGAATACCATTTTTACGTGCAAGTGTCACTTAGTGCTGTCCGTAACGCACATTCTCATATTCTTCCCTGAGGGCGGAGATCTCCTCGTCGCCATATGCATTAAGCACAGCTTCGATCTGGCCCGGTGTCGAAGAGTCGCCGACAGGAAGGCCCTTTTTCATTGCATTGCGGGTCTTGTCGTAGAACTGCTTCCTGATACGGCGTTCATATCCGGTGCCGAAATCACGGTTTCTTCCGGAAAACATCTTCTTAAGCGGGCCGATATTCTCGATTATATCGATTACGGAATCATCACCGTCAGAATTATTTGCCTCCGCATACTTAAGAGCTTTCTTAAGGCCGCGGATCAGAGCAAATATGATCACCAGCAATATGATCAGGACACCGACGACGGATGCAACAGTCAGGATGGCCATGGCCATCGGATTCTCCTCAGCATCCATACCGTAGTTTACAGTTTCCTCGATAATATCAGAATCGATATCACCCGTATCGATCTTTGAAAGCAGGGCCATCACCCATCCAAAGACTTTCCAAAAGCCGTCATTGATCTTCCAGAATAATGAGAAAACAGATGAATACGGGAAGATCAATATGACTCCGAAAGTAAGCAGGACAATTAACAGAAGGAATACGACAGTGATGTAATTCTGTTTCTTGAGCATCAAGGTCGATTGTGACTTCTTGCGTATCGAGTGATCATATTTCTTATCAAAGACCGCCAGCTGCCGCATTACAAGGAACAGCATCGCGATTATCACGGCATTGATCACAAGAAATCTGGCAAACATGAGCCTGTCAGTCGAAAGCTCATGAGTAACTAACCAACGTCTATGGGTATCGTTGTTATAAACGTCTAACAGAGTGAACTGGTAGAAGAGCCATCCGACCACATGAACTGCCGCCGGGAAGAAGATCACTTCCGTCTCGGCCGCAGAATGAGTCGGCCTGCAGTAATATACCAAAGAGAAGATCGTGCATGCAATCACAAATGCAGCGAGGTAGAACTTCGTCCTTCTGTCAGCACCGAATCCGAAGATTTTTATATTGATGACCGCGATATAGAAAACCGCGGAAGACGCTAACTGAACGGCAAGATTTATATATTTGTTCTTTATCCCGCTTCTGCGTATCAAGGCATGGCCGAGCGCCAATATCAGGACTACATACTGCGAATACATGCTGATATTGATAGTGACTACATAAGTCTTTATGATCATCAGGCATGACATTATGGTGACCGCAACCAAAAGAGAATAAAGGCACTCAGGCAGAATACTGTCACGGACGACCAGTCTCTTATCCGGCTTAACGGGATCTTTGGGAGCAACGAAACGGGGATCATCAATCATGGCCCTTCACCTCCCATCTCAAATACGAAGAAGCGATATCCGGCTCAAGTTCAACTTCAGGCGTTATCTTATAGGCCGGCATGATCCAGTTAAGAGCAGGACGGCGTCTCTTTGCATCTGACATAAGAAGACAGAACCCGGCATTGGACTGAGGCGAGATCACTACTATGAAATCATCATGGTCTGTCATTTCCAGGAAATTCTCAAAGGCCTCTGTAAAAGGCACTGCAGGCTGCTTAAGCTCCAGCCTTCCGAGGATCATCGCTTTCCTCTCGAGTTCTGATGAACTTGCTGCCGCATCAGCTGACAAGGGCACGCCGGCAACAGGATCGATGCCGTTCGAATACAGCGAAGTCTGCACGCCCCATTCGGAGAGCTTGCAGAGATATGAGTAAGCAAGACTTATGGACTTCTCGAGAAGCGATACCGACCGCTTCTGGTTATAGTATTCAAGGTTCAGGAAAATATGTACCTTCGGCGCATTGGTGGAAGCACGCTGATTTACCATCAGTTCACCGGTCTTGGCACTTGCCTTCCAGTTGATCGTGTTCATCGGATCTGTCGAGATATATTCACGTATGCCGGAAAGCGTGAAAGGATCAGTAAGAAGCGTCCTTCTGCGCTGGAGCTCGCTCAGTGTAACCGATGTCAGCATCTCAACAAAATCTCCCTCGGCGAGTTCAGGCAGTACCACAAGTTCAGAATCGTTCTTGAAATCAGTGTTATAACGCGATGTGAGGAAAAGATCTGATGTGGTGATACCGACTCTCGGGAAAGTATAGTAGCCGCGCTTTACGCACTTTACCTTGATACGGCGCGTGTGCTTTGACAGTGACTTCATCGAGAGCATGTCCTCGCGGTACATGTGATCGGATGCCGAGACATTTGTCATGTCATAAAATTCAAGTCCTCTTGGCGATTCGAATTTAAGAATAATGAACGGCAGAGGAAGCCTCTTTCTGTTCATCGCTACTTCAATGAGTTCAATGTCCTCGCCGTAGTTTGCAACGTCTTTGGAGAACAGTACTTTAAGATCGAGTTTTTCGAGCGCATGGTAACGATAGTAGATGCTCTCTACTATAAATACGATTGCAAGAACAACGATCAGTACGATTATTTCCATGTGCGAAAAGACTTACTTTGTAAAGTCCTCTGTCGGGCAGGAAACTGTATTTAAGATCTTCTGCAGGATAGCTTCTGCGCTGTCGCGCTTTAGCATGAGCTTGCCGTCAGAAGCAAGAGATCTCTGAGAACGGAGTACAAGACGGTGTGCAAGGACCGGAACCGCAAGCTCCTTGAAATCATCAGGGATGCAGTTTTTCCTGCCTCTGACAAATGCGAGTGCCTTTGCTGCAGCAACAAATGCGAGAAGAGCGCGGGGACTTGCACCGACGGAAATATCAGCCGACTCTCTTGTAGCCTCAATGATCCTGGCCGCATAATCGTAGAGAAGATCCGATACGAATATGGTCTTAACCTTCTCCTGCATCTCCATTATCTCTTCCCTGTTCGTTACTGCAGTAAGATCGTTGAGCGGATCTTCTGTTGCAAATCTCTTCAGGATCGAGATGCTCTCTTCATGCGTAGGATAATCCATCTTGAGCATCATGAGAAAACGGTCAAGCTGCGCTTCCGGAAGCGGGAATGTTCCCTGCGACTCAACAGGGTTCTGTGTAGCAATTACGAGGAAAGGAAGATCGAGCTTTCTTGTATCGCCGTCGACCGTAACCTGCTTCTCCTCCATACACTCGAGAAGGCTCGACTGGGTTCTCGCAGTCGCGCGGTTGATCTCATCTGCCAGAAGGATATTAGTAAAGACAGGACCCTTACGAAACACGAATTCATTTGCCTGGCGGTCGAAATAATTAATGCCGGTGAGATCTGACGGCAGAAGGTCGATCGTAAACTGGACACGTCTGAAATCAAGATCCAAAGACTGCGCCAATGCTCTTGCCGTCTTGGTCTTTCCCGTACCCGGCACATCTTCAAGCAGCACGTGACCGCCTACGAGGAGAGATACGAGCAGAAGTTCAATCTGCTTATCCTTACCGACGATGACTTTGCTTACGTTGCCGATCAGCTTCTCGGAAAATGAATTCATAATCGTGATCCTCTCAAATCAAAAATATACAAATCAAAATAACTTGTATTTTTAATTATACAAGAACCCGGAAGTGATTTGATAGGGATAAACTCTGATATTTAACCTGTCTATTTATTCAGATTATTGATAATCCGAGCTGAAGAGTATTATTCAGGATCTCCACGCCAAACTGGCAGACGAACTTGCCCAATACAAAAATGATAACTGCGAATATGAACGTAATTATTGCAATTGCCTTTGACCAGTTCTTGATGGTCTCCCTGCCCAGGATGATATGAATGATCGTAAAGATCAGATAAGCGAGCACACCTGCGACAAAGTAGATTCCTGCAGCCTTGAAATCTGTCTTAAATGAGAAATCGAAAGCGCCGTTTGCCGGATAGAAATACCATACGACGGCAGCAGCAAAGATAGACCAGAACAGCTGGAAAAAGAAATAGACACCTTTACTCATATATTCCCCCTAGATAAGAGATTTAATAATTACCATTCAGCATTATATCATTTTATTTAAATAATCAAAGATTCTTGTTTTGCGGCCGCTTGACAGGCTAATTCGAATTAGCTATAATCTGGCTAATTTGAATTAGCCAATATTTTCGAGAGGACTTTATATGGATACAAAACAACGAATACTTGATGAAGCGCTCACGCTGTTTTCCGAGAAGGGTTACGCCAATGTCTTCGTCGGTGACATCGCTGAAAGGGTCGGCATAAAGGCTCCCTCACTCTATAAGCATTACAAGAGCAAGAAGGCGATCTTTGATGCCATCATCGATAAGATGAACGAGAGCTTTGCCGAGCAGGCAAAGGCAATGCAGATCAACGGATCGGATGCCGTTGCCGATGCGGAAATCTATAAAGAACTGCCCGAAGAACAACTGTTAAAACTCGGCCGCCAATTCTTTCTCTATTTCCTTCACGACGACTACAACCAAAAGTTCAGGAAGATGCTGACGCTCGAGCAGTTCCATGATGAGGATCTTGCCAAGATCTATTCCAGGATCTATGTCGACGATCCGCTCTCTTATCAGGGAATGCTTTTCGGATTCATGGTAACGTCAGGCATACTCAAGACTGACAATGTACAGATAATGACGCTCCACTTCTACGCCCCGATCTATTACCTGCTCACGATCTGCGACAGGGAGCCTGACAGGGAACCCGAAGCATTGAAATTGCTCGACGACCACATAAAACAATTCGACAGGATCTACGGGAGAGAAAACTGATGATAATTACTGTAATCAACGGACAAAACCACAAAGGAAGCACATATAACATCGGGAAGATCCTTGTCGGGAATCTCGGCGGGAATGAAGTTCACGAGTTCTTCCTTCCAAGGGATCTGAATCACTTCTGCACCGGCTGCTGCAGCTGCATCAAGGACGAATCTCTTTGTCCATTTTTCGAAGAGAAAAAACGCATAATGGATGCCGTCGAAAAGTCCGATCTTCTCATCTTCACGACACCGACTTACTGCATGCGCGCATCCGCACCGATGAAGGCTTTTATCGATCTCACATTCACCTACTGGATGTCGCACAAACCCCGCGCATCCATGTTCTCAAAAAAGGCCGTTGTCATCTCGACTGCCGCCGGCGCCGGCGCGGGATCAGCCATAAAAGATATCACAAATACACTTCTTTACTGGGGCGTTCCATACGTAAAAAGTTACGGCAAAGCTATACAAGCTACGGACTGGGAGCATATAAAGCCCGAGCTTAAAGAAAAGATCAATAAAGATATGGCCGCTCTCGCGGGAAAGCTCAAGAATTCAAAGGTCCATGCAGGCGTAAGGACGCGCTTTATCTTTTCGATGATGCGCATGATGCAGCAAAAAGGCATGGGCGCAGGAGAAGCAGAAAGAAATTACTGGCAGGAACAGGGCTGGCTTGATAAGACCAGGCCGTGGAAGGCCGCATGATCTGCCGCCTATATGGGAGAACAAAATGAAGATAACAGTAATAAACGCAACGGAGAAAAAAGGCGTCACATACCGTCTTAAGGAATGCTTCTTAGCGCCTTTAAGGGATAAGGCTGAGATAACGGAATTCTATCTTCCCAAAGACGGTCCCGGATTCTGCATCGGATGCACACAGTGCTTTTTGACAAAGCAGGATCTCTGCAAGGACGCCGCGAAGGTCCGGCCTATTGAGAAGGCTCTGCTCGAAGCAGATCTCCTGGTCTTTACCTCCCCTGCTTATGTATTCCACACGACCGGCGCAATGAAGGCATTGCTCGATCATTTCGGATACAGATGGATGCCGCACCGCCCTGCCAAAGAGATGTTCGGCAAGCGTGCCGTCATCATCACCCAATGTCTCGGCGCCGGCGGAAGGTCCACCGCCAAAGATATAAAGGACAGCCTCTCCTGGTGGGGTGTGAGCTATATCAAGACATACACATTTAAGCTCATGAGCGAGATCAACTGGGACAAGATTTCGGAGAAGAAACGAGCTGAGATGTGTTCAGTCCTCACTAAGGCTGCTGAGAAGTTCGCGAAGATCGACTACAGCAAAAAGGCCGGCACAAATCTTATCGTCAAAGCCAAGTTCATGGCCGTCCGCATGCTTCAGACAGGCCTCGGCAAAAAGAATCCTGAATACACTGACTATAATTACTGGAAAGCAAACGGCTGGCTCGGCAAGGTCAGGCCGTGGAAGGCATAATATACAGCAACAGTTCTAAAAATCTTTATCCGGTAACATACTTCTTTACTTTTGACACCAGAACACAAATCAAGTACGTCACCGGATACGCGATCACCAGTGTCAGGAAGAAATTCAGAATAATGTTCATGCCCGAGCGGCTTAAGAAATATTGGCTCAGCACGACCACCGGGAAGTGAATGATGTAGAAATCAAAAGAAGCCTTTGCATACTTCGAAAAAAGCGCATTCGTCTTATTGAGATGATCATGCCCGATGCAGATCAGCGCGGGGATGCCGCTCACAAAGCTTGAATAGTTGCAGATGTTTTGCAGGATCGCAGGGCCGATATTGAAGATAAAAAGCGCCGCATTTGCAATAGACGTGATCACGAAGACCGCGGTCAGCTCCCATTTAAAGCCGGTAAGTTTTTTGACGAAGTCCTGTTTGCTGAAGACATAGAATCCCAGAAGATAGCAACACAGATAAGTTATCAGGGGCTTGCCCAGACTCTTTACGTCAAAGGCTGCAACAGATACAACGGCAAGGATGATGCCGGCCCACATAAGCACGGTCTTCTTCCGCGGCAGCATTCTGATCACCAGGCAGGACAAAAGAGATATCACCAGCAGCACCAGCAGGAACCACAGGTGGCCCAGCGCAAAGCCGCCGTCGTAGCCTGACAGATCCGTGAACCTGGAATAGAAGATCACATAATGCTGGATGAAATTGCCTTCGTAATGGTTATGTGTAATATCAGCGATGTAACTCAGGACAGGGGTATTAATGATAAGACCTGTCACCAAAGGGATGCCGAGGCGCTTGAAACGCTCGCCGATGAACTGACCGAAGCTTCTTTTCGAGAGCGAGTAGGATGCGGATATGCCGGCAAGAAGGAACATCAGAGGCATGAACCAGGGGCTGATGAGCACGACCACAAATGCAAGAGGCTTTATGTCATCGAAAAATATATAGTTCTTCTCGCCCCATGTGTTGTAGGCCATGCAGGCGTGATAAAGGACTAACAGTGAGATGGTGATCCATCTTAGATTGTCGATGTAATGAACGCGGGTCGCGCCGCCGGTTGTCGCTTTGGTTTTCATGGGATTATTTTAACAGATATAAAGGCTTTAATAAGATGCATCTGCGCGCATTATAAGCACAATGCTTTCCGAATAATTTTTAACGATTATCGTTAAAAAGTTGTTGACAAAGATTAATGTGCGGAGTATAGTAAAGCCATCTTCGAAGGTGATAGATCAACAATTCAAGGAGAATAGGATTATGAATGAAGAAAATGTAAAGATCGCAAAGATCAAGAAGAGCTGCCGCGTAGGCAAGAAGGTGTCGGGCGTCATGTTTATCGTTAGTCTGGTCGCAGCCGTTGCCTGCTTTATCACCGGCGTATGGATTTTCGCGCAGGGCAAGAAATTCGATGACATGATCAGCGAGGCAGAGGCTGCAGGGTATATTTCGACGACGGACGAGATCGGAAGCGCGTCAATGTTCTCGGTCAACCTCGGTTCAGTCCCCAAGAACATCCACTCTGACATTCCGGCAGTACAGGCTGCATTGGACGACCACCCCATGAGCATGACATACAGCGCATATTTGGGCGTCATGAGCTTATCAATTTTAGCCGGCGCAGTGTTGTTCTTCCTGGTCAAGTCGATTTTCGGCACTATCGAAAAGGAAGAAACGCCTTTCACCGCCAAAGTCAAAAAGAGAGTTACCGTCGCACTGATAATTTTAAGCGCACTCTTCCTCTTTACCGCCGGCGCAGGATTTGCGGCAGTATGTGTACTCATCACATGGGCTATCAACGCTATCCTCGATTACGGCATCACATTGCAGACGCAGTCTGACGAGACACTGTAAGGAGGAACAAATATGGGACAGATAATACTTAGATTAGACAGAGTTATGGCAGACCGTAAGATCTCGCTTAACGAATTATCAGAGAAGGTCGGCGTGTCGAATGTCAATCTCTCGAAAATGAAGAACGGCAAGATCTCGGCGATCCGTTTCTCTACACTTGAAGCGATCTGCGATGCGCTTGACTGTCAGCCGGGTGACATTTTGGAATATAGAAAGTAAGGGAAAAGGGGACAATAGGGATAGGTATAGAAAAAGGGGATGTCTCAAAAGTGATTTAATTCACTTTGGGGCATCCCTTTAAAATGTGCAAAGGTCGGCACCGGATCAGGATTTTTCCGCGTCATGCCAGCTGAGCCTGCAGGAAGTGATCTCGCTGCCGTCTCTTCTGATACGGAACAGATCCGTTTGTTTTATTTTCCGGATATCCTGTTCTTAAGGGTTAATATTATCTCCTGATGCTCCTTATGTATCATCGTCGGGAAAGCATTAAGCAATCTGGCGGCTCCGGAATGTTTGTGCGCAAGAATGGAAAGACGTATCTCTTCGGATCTCTTTTCGAGTTTTTTCAGCATCTCGTCGGCGTCGTCTCGTAGTTCCGCCTTCCCGAGTGCAACCTGAACCCTGGCCTCACCAATGTCTTGAGCGTTCTTCATCGCGTTATTCCCGATTAAATCAGTCATACGGTCGCTTATCGTTCTCATTGCCCGGCTGATGCTGTCGAGTTCCTTGAGCTTCTTATTCAGGCCTATGATCGTTAACGCCGTCACGACCGTGTCGGCTGTGATACAGATACAAAGAAGACCGAGAAGGATCATCGATAAAGTATCGGGTATTAGTCCGACAATTGTCCTGATCCACGGGTGTATGCCTTTGACAGCTGCGACCACAGCAAGTCCCCACAGGATCGAAAAGGCAGCGCAGATATAGCCGTGCAGGTTCAATGGCATGGAGCTGTAATCCCACCATCTTGCATGAAACAACCTGTCCAATATGAATCCTGCGGTCAGTTCTATCAGGGTTGCAAAGACCATCCCGACAAGGAAAAGGATCAAGGGATCCTCTGCCTTTAGCACACTGCTTATCCAAAGCACGGCACACATTCCCGCTCCGTAGACCGGGCATAAAGGACCGTTAAGAAATCCACGGTTGATTATCCTGCCTTTTACTACGGCGTGAAATACGACTTCAGTAACCCAGCCGAGAAAAGAATAGATCATGAAATACCAAAGAAAAGAAACCATCATGCGGCCCCGCTGCTATACCTTCGGTATTATCTCAAGATCCAGACCGGAACCTTTTGCCGGAAAATGTAAGACCCAGCTTAAGTTCATTGCCCGGTTTGAATGCATATATCCGAAAGAGAAGAAGAGATCCATCACAAGGACCGCAAAAAGCGCTACGCAGACCACATGGACTTTATTATTTTCATGATGCTTGAAGTAGTTCATAAGCGGCGTGAAAAAGCGGTAGAAAAAGACCGTGATCACCGCCGAGAATCCTATGCTCGTGAAAAAGCTCGTATATCTCGTAAGATGCATCGGAAGATCAGTATAGTCCCAGTAATAGATACCGCAGAACTTTTCAACAGCGTAACCGAGTAAGATCTCTCCTACGGATACGATGAAAAAGCATGCGATAAAGAACAGGCCCAGGTTGTTTTTTTGCGGAACACCCAAGACCATGTAGATGAACAAGACCGCAAAGCCGTATCCTATAAGGAACGGAAAGTTCATGTTCCGGTTGTCTATCACGCCGAATCTGAAGAGCCTCCAGATATTCTCAAGACAAAATCCGAGAAAGGAAACGACTATTACCAAAGCCATATAGTCGTAAACTGAATATTCTGAATGAATCCGCTTTCTCACCCTAAGAAGCTCCTTGAATATGATACATAGCGATGTTACAATTGTTTTGACGTTACAAGTGTAGCACCATGACGTTTATTCTTCTATACATCAATCAACGGAGTTTACAGAAATGGCCAAGAGTGTAAAGCCTGAACAAAAAGGAACGGTTTTGCAAACCGAACTCGCAAAACGTGAAGTCTTACGGCTCAATAACCGGGAATCGAATCATTTAACACGTGAGTGCATATGCATGGCCATGATGTATCTCATGAACGAGAAACCTTATGATTCCATAAGCATTTCCGAGATCGCAAAACGTGCCGGAGTCTCAAGGACAGCCTTTTACCGCAACTACGAGACTAAGGATGACGTCATCAGAGAGATTGGAAAGCAGGTGATAGATATGCTTTCCGAGATCGTCGGCAGAGTCAGGTCAAATGAGGATGTGCACAATATGTTTGTTGAATTCTTCACACAGATAGAGCAGCAAAAGGATAAGATTGAGTTGCTTATCAAGGGCGACCTGTCATTTAATCTTTTGTTCCCCAATGCCAGGATACTGGAGAACGTGATCCCCGCCCGGACCAGGACGGAGCATTACCGCATGGTCGCCGTCGATGCTGCACTTTTCGGAATCGTAAAGGAATGGATCACTAACGGGTGCGATCTTTCGGTCGAAGAACTGGTAAGGGTCGTAGAGCTCGGGGTATCGATATAAGGTCTTTGCTATCCGAGAAGTTCCGGTGAGCATCCGGATGTTCATTTATCCGTTCTGCTTGTTCTTGCAGTCTGAATTAAAAGGGGTTGTCTCAAAAGTGATTTGATTAACCTTCGTATGCTTTATGTGTTCCGGTATAAGTATATTCCTTAGGATTGGCGTCGAAGAAAGGCGATTTGCCGATCTTCTTCTCTCCATTTGATTCATACTCGTAGAGCGTATAGAAAACTATCCATGTATCGCCCAGGCCGTCAGGTTTTCCGTTTTTACCTATTTGAGGGAAAGCCGGATCCTCGAAAATGATATTGTATTTCTTGTCATCCTGTTCATCGTATCTCTCGACCTTAGCGAGCTCGTAATACCACTCTCCGACTGCGCTGTATTGTTCAGCCATGTGAGCGACGATTTCATCTGTGATCTCAGAATCCGTTCCAACTGGCTTCTTAAGACCTTCACCCAAGGCTTCCATTGCATTTTCTTTTTGATCATCTGAACCGAACAGCATCGCGAAGATCGTTTTGGGACCCATATTTACTTCAGGTTCCCGGGGAGCTGTTAGTTGCCGTGTTATAAAAAAGAACGCCAAAACGGCTGTCAGAGCAATGCATATAATTCCAACTAAAAGGCCTTTTACCAGAACCGGTTTGGAACTGTGGTATATATCCTCGGGATGGTCAGGATCGATCCTTATAGAGACAGGACCCATGTTAAGATCTGCATCGAGGCCGTCGATCATGCGGTCATAAATGCTCCTGTATTCTATGCCCTGATAGGTATATTCAAATATCGGAGACGTCCGGATAATAACGCCGCGGCGTCTGCCACTGTTCGATCTGTCTTCCAGGATCCTCGCGTAACCGACACACTCTGCACTTATCTCATCTTTGTACTTCCTGCCTTTAAGACCCAGGCTCATAAAGAATCCGACCAACATGGCAATTCCCACCGCAGCGAAAAGGCAAATCACCATAAGCATAAAAGCACCGGAGACGCCAATCAGCTTTTCAAAAAAGAGCGGAACGGCTCCTGCGAGACCGATTATTCCCATTGATAATCCGGCCGCTTTTGACGAACCGGAATTAGTGCCGCCATAAAACGTTCTGCCCCTGCTGTTCTTGGAAAATGCCGAATAAAAGCCCAGAACAGAGAAAACCAGCAGAAATGCGCCAAAAGCCGCTAAAGCATTACCTGATACCGCGGCTCCGATTATAACGGCAAAAGCTGCGATCACTATTATTAACGGAACATAAGAAGGCTTTTTCCCGCCCTTGCTTCCTGCAGCATCCTGATAACCGTTCTGTGCGAGATCCTGCGCGCGCGTCATGAAAGCGCGCTGCTCATCTTCAGTGAAGATCTCCTCACTGTCGTCACCTTTAAGTTCATTCTTGAAATACTTGTAAGCCACAGTTGCCATGCCGCGGCATCTTTGGGTGTACTCCCAGATAAGATTTTTCTTTTCCTGTTCGGAAATCGTCTTATCCGAACTGACAAACTGGTCAATCCTGCCGTCTTCAAATCTCATTTTTCTGTCCCTTCTTCGCGCTAATGAACGCATATTCCAAAACAGAAAATATCACAAGGCCATTTGATTTTCAACAATCAGGAACCGGCCTAAGCAGGCTCGAAAATCAGTCATTCCACCTTGGTCGCGACATGCGCCAGTTCTTTCTTTGCGATGAGTTTATCGCCTTCAAAAGTCATCTCGACTATATAAGGCATCCACCCGACGATCCTTAAAAAATCTGACAGACCGAACGACTTGTCGTAGTAATTCAGCATCGTCGAAAGTGCTGTCCCGTGAGTGCCTATGACCACTGTCTCTCCGGCGTATTTTGCGAGCACTTCCTTAAGCGCTTCTATGTTTCTTGCCTGCACAGATGCAAGGCATTCACCGCCTTCTTCAGCGCACGAGAAATCAGCCCACCTTTTCGCAAGCCAGTCGTCATCCCAAGTGCCGGCCTTTCTCTCTCGAAAACGCTCATCCGTCTCTATCTTCATTCCGAAGTAATCAGCCGCTGTCTGAATGGTATCGATGCTTCTCTTATAAGGGCTGCTTAAAAATCGGTCGATGTGAATATTTTTCAATGTCTCAACAACGACTTCCCTGCTCTTAAGTCCCGCTTCAGTAAGAGGCCTTATTCTGTCGTCATCGCCGTATTGCGCTTTGGCATGGCGCACGAAGATTATCTTGGTGGTATTTCTCATATTCTCTTCATGTCCCATATCAGTTCAATCATTCTTTATATTGACTTCAAACTTTTCAGCTACCACTTCAAGAACCGGTGTATTTTCCCATGCTTCACAAATTATCAAGCTCTTAACTGAAGCAGGAATTCCGTCCGGAACACCATAATTCTTCTTTATTGTTTCAAGGAAGAAATCAGACTCTCGGGTTAGTTTTATGTCGCCGATATCCTGCCCAATACCATTACTGCTCTTAAGCCCGCAGATTCCGCTGCAGATTATCTCAAAGGCCAGGTTATTCCATATCTCTATTTCGATAGTTATATTTTCAGCAGAAACATTCACGTTCTTTAAAACAGCATCGTTATTCTCTATAGAGTTTAAAAAAGCAGTATCTAAATCTAATGAGGCACAATTGTAATTGTCCAGCAATTCTGTCGGGTGCAAAGCGGATAAGAGAGCTAATTTGTGTTTGGAGACGATCCGTTTAAACAATAAATGATCTAATTCATTCTCTGACCACTCTTCAGGTTCTAATCTAAGCAGCTCCATCATCAGATCTCCCATGAAAACAGACGTCATGATCAACGGATCCTCATCCAAAATGAGAACAGCCCTATGAAGCAGATACTTAACACCTATTCTCTGTCCGATCAGTAAACGGATCTCTTCAGCAGAAAGCTCACCGACAGGCTTCTTCACTGCTTTTGTAGCAGTACTGACCACATATGAACCGTAATTATCTTCGCCTAAAGATATTCCAGATAATTCCTCAATAGATTTATTGTTGTATTCGATCATAGCCTCTGCTCTTTATCGTTCTCAGTTCCGGCAGGTTCTTCCTGCTGTCTGATGTTTCTGTAGTTCCTTATATCCCGATTTTTCACAGTATTATTCCCTTACGCTTTTCCTGCACCTGAAGAATATGAAGTCAGGCTGATGGATGACGCCGCCGAACTTATCAGGATGCTTCTTTAAGATCTCATCAGGAACTGTCGATTCCTGACACTCTTCAATTATAAAGCCTGCGCCTGCGATGCAGTTGATCAGCGTGGAGAACTTTCTGTGATAGACCTCATAATCTTCCACGACCCACTTAAAGTGGCGAATGCCTTCGATGCCATAGTTATGGAGGTTTGCGTAAAGCCTTACCTTATCTTCGGTCCTTGTATATCTGTCGTATACGCCATCGTATGCTGTCGCGATCGGATGAGACATCGAGAAGACAAGATATCCGCCGTCGTTGATGAGCGCATAGATATCCTTCAGGAGCTTGCCAAAGTCCTCCGAATAATCGAATGCAAGAGAGCTCGTGATGATGTCGAACTTCTCATCTAACTGCGCGATGTCTTCAAAGGCCATGCGCTTATAAGTGATGTTCTCTGCCGAGTTGTTTTCCTGTGCAAATCCGAGCATCTTCTCAGAGATGTCCGTGCCCAGGACTGATGCCGCGCCTGCTTTGGAATACTGGAGCGCGTGCTGGCCCATGCCACAGCCGATATCAAGGACTTTCTTACCCATCATGTCGGGAAGCATTGCTGTGATGATCGGAGTCTCGATCACTTCGTTGAAATTGATCTCATCACTTCTTGAGTTTCTGAAGTTGTCGAAAAAAACGTCGTTGTCGTAGATGTTCTGTTGTGCCATATTATCCCCCTTTGGCCTTCAGATTTTTATTAACTTTTAAAATCTAACCTCATAAATACGTCGGCATAAGCGTTATCGTTGAACCGTTCAGTGTTCCTGAATCCGCACTTCTCATAGAGCCTTAATGCCTCTTTGTACTGAGACATTGAGTCAAGAACCATGCTCTTAAATCCGCGTGCTTTAGCTTCGTCGATTGCTGCCCTGATAAGGCGGCTTCCCAGATGTTGTCCCCTGTATGCCTTATCAAGATATAAGGCTTTGAGTTCAACAGTATACGCGTCGATCTTTTTTAATGCAACAGTTCCGATGACTTTTTCTTCATCAGTCATGCAAAAGAACGCTTCGAATGATTTTTCGATATCGTTATAGAAATAATGACGGCCACAAGGTTCGAACTTCTTTCCGAGTTCATCAAAGCACTTACCGGTAAAATCAAATACCCGCTGCTTATATGAAGCATCGTAAGAAACCAAATTAATATCCATATTAATTCAATCCGAAGGATTCTAAGAAGAACAACGCTGCCTTCTTTGCAAATGTGCCGAAAGACTTCGGCCACTGACCGTCGATCTTGCCGGTCTGACCGTTGATAACGATGGTGTAGAGTTTGTTATCGTAGAAGAACGAATTGATCCAGACAGGAACGATAAGATATTTATACTTGAGGTCGAAATACTCAGTCGTCATATCGAGTCCCTTAAGATACCTTGTTTCATTCTGCTTGCATGCCTGATTCCTAAGATAGAAATCCATGTCAGGACCGACACTGTTCCAGGCTTCGCTTAATCCGATGGAATAATGCTCGCAGGGGAATCCTGCCAGAGCATCCGGCGTATAAGGCTTTGCTTCCTTAGTCCTGTAATCCTTAATGACATTTAAAAGGAGCTTGTCGGACGCAAGCTGCTTACTTGCGACGACAGGAAAATCGTCGACCTGATGACGGAATTTGCCACACCTTAAAAGGGTTCTGCCGTTCTCGGAATAATGGCCTGTAAAGCGGTTCTCCGTAAGAACGTCAAAGGTGAAAAGCGGAACGTAAATGCCGTAGAACTTATTAAGCTGCGCATTCTCCGCAAGAAGTTCCGGTGCTAAGAACCTGTCCTTTATCCAGTCTTTGAAAATATAAAGCGCGCGCTTTTCCGTGATCTTAAATGGAATGATGCCGTCAGGAGCCATGATGTCCTGAGAAGGATCCGCGGTCTCTACGGTCGTGGAACCGCAAAACGGACAAAGACCTGATAACTGAAGTCTATTCTGGATCGTCTCGGCGCCGCACTGCTTGCAGGTAACAACTTTTGCTTCCATTCCCCAGTCGTGGCTCGCGGTATTCTGCGCACTCAGGAAATCAAGCTCATTTACCGGTATCTTCGATACCAGTTCCGGAATGATCTCCTTGTGGCCGCATGACTGGCAGCGCATATAGTTGAAGCCAGGCTGGAAGAGCATGGTGCCGCCGCACGAAGGACATTTCTTTGTCTGTTCCATAAACTGAACCTCCCTTGATTCCTTTTTTATCTCTTGCTTGTATCAATGAATCTGATCAGGTCCTCAACATCATCAAATTCATCGTAATCGCCCATAATGCCTTCGCGGTGATACATGTCCAGCATGCAGCAATATCCTTCTCTATACAGCACTTTCTGTTCACGCTTCATATATCTCCCCTTCCGGATGATCCGTCATGCAATAAGTTCTATTCTATTTTACACGAATAATGCTTTTCCCTGATAAGTTTCATCTGCGGAAAAGCATTATAACGGGCAACTCTTAAGTATTTGTCCTAATAATCAAGGCTTGGGGATCATCTCTCCGCCCCATTCAGATACAACAGTGCCACGGCGTTTGTCCAAAGGCGAATTCATTCCGGATAAATCCTGAGGCTCTATATCGACAAACTCATCTGTTGCATACCACAGCATATTTACTCTGATCTCAACATCGGGATCAACGCTCAGGACGAGCTTTGCCGAATCAGTATAGGCCTTTGTCTGGAAAGTGATCACGTTATAAGGATTCTTAACCATTAGCGGCAGCCAGAACGCTTTAAAATCAGCAGCTTCCGTCTCATTCAGTCCGAGTTGCGGAAGGACTTCATCAAAGAACTCTTCCGTATCAGCGCCTCTGACGCAGAAGCCTTTGCTTAAGTCATATTCCATATCAAGATCAGCTTCCCAGAATAAGAAGCGGTAATTATCACCATTTCTGTCTGTAAGGACACCATCACGGCTTGCCTTAACTGTCCAGCCTTCATTTCCGTACAAAGGATATGTGGAAGTAAGCTCTCCGTTAAGTTCAAGCTTTATGTCGATATATTCATCGCTGTCACTGTAAAGATAGATAACCGGTGCATGCACTTTGACGCGAGGCGCCAGCCTTGCCTGTTCTGCCTGTTCTGCAAGTTCGATATACCGGTGTATTCCGAATGCTCCTGCACCGAAGAGAACTGCAACTGAGATCATCACAATAGAAGTTATTATCAATCTCTTGGACCCGCCGCCCTCTTCTCTTCTTTTGGTTACAGCATTCATCAGCAATATGCTGAACACCAGGACTAAAGCAGACGGGATCAAAAAGATAATAATGTATGCCAAAACAACAGTTCTAACCTTGTCTGAACAGTCATCCTTAACGGCGATTACAGGAGTATAAGTACTTGTATCATTAGGATCATAAACAAACGTAATCGTCTGGCCCTTTGTAATCTTGATGTTTCCGCTGCCGTCGCAGATGCTGTCATAAATATAAGTTGAATTGGATACATAGAACCAGCGTTCTCCTGACCGCCCGGCAACCCTGATATTTGCGGACCCGATCCTCTCGACACCGATCTCGACAGAATCAGTTTCGATATATTTTGGCTCATTGTTCCGGGTGCCATCCTCTGCACCTTCGATTATGGTTAATAAATCAAAGCTTTCGATCTCTTTGACAACACCCGTAAAGGAAGGAAAAGCATCATAGTCTTTCTCAATAATCGTATACCGGTCGTCAAAATTTGCCTTTGGACCATTATTAAGAGCATAAATGCCTATTAAGTTGAGCATTATCAGCCCGAACAGTTCTATGCCTGTTATAAGAATTCTTGCTACCGGAAAGTTCCTGCCCATTATCCTGCCACCTTTCCTGAAGATATCTGTTCCTGATATCTATAATACAGATAAATATAAGAGAATGTTGCAGTTCTTCTTCAAGACCTGATTCAGCTGCACTATTTCCCATATGGTCTTCATAAGTAATAAGCCTTCTGGTCCTCTCTACTAAAGCGTTGTCCGATCCTACATAAAACATACGGAATAATGTTTGAAGACCTGTGCAACATTTTGCCACAGACATCTGTATACAGAGTAACAACGCAATGCAATGGAATGACAAATACCATCAGGCACTGCAAAAGGAGGATGAAAATATGAACAGAAAGGCATTAGCAGCAATACTGACAGGAACAATGGTATTGTCGGCAACAGCATGCTCCGCGGGCGGCGATTATAATACTGCGTCCACGACGGTAGCAAACTACAATTACGCCGCCTCTGAAACAGCAGACGGGTATATCTACAATGAACCCACCGAATGGGAAGGAGAGTATCCGGAAGGAACTACTGCTGCAGGACAGGATTTCAACACTGAAGAATACAATACGATAAAAGAGAACAGTTTTATCGATGTCCTTCAGAACCCTCTCTCGACTTTTGCAGCCGATGTTGATACAGGCACTTACTGCAATCTCAGAGACATGATCATCAACGGCTATAATCTCAGTAATATTGCATCGGCAATAAGGACTGAAGAGATGGTCAATTATTTCGATTACAAAGTTGACAGCAAGGATGATGTCTTCAGCGTTCAGTATTCAGTAGGCGATTGTCCGTGGAACAAGGATAATAAGCTCCTGGTAATGACGATGCAGGCAAACAGCGAGACCGATATTACGAACGAGGGGAACAATTTCGTATTTCTGGTAGACACATCCGGTTCAATGAGCGGTGAGCTTGATCTGGTAAAGAAAAGCTTCAAGCTCCTGGCAGGAGAGCTCGGTCCCAACGACAAGGTATCTATCGTAACTTATGCAGGAAGTTCTGAAACATTGCTGGAAGGATCCAATGATTACATTAAGATCTGCAATGTTTTGGATAAGCTCAGTGCAAGCGGCGGAACAAACGGTTCCGGCGGAATCACGGCAGCATACGAATGCGCTGCCAAGAACTTCGTCAAGGGCGGCAACAACAGGGTCATCATCGCTTCCGACGGTGATATGAACCTCGGTATCACAAGCCAGAGCGGTCTCGTAGACCTTATCAAAGAGAAGAAGGAAACAGGTGTATTCCTTACCGTATTGGGCTACGGACGTGGCAACTACAGTGATGCAAATATGGAATCCCTGGCTGACGCAGGCAACGGCAACTATTTCTATATCGATTCGATCAATGAAGCTGAAAGAGTGCTCTGCGAGAAGCTCATGCAGACAACAGTAACAGTTGCAAAGGATGTTAAGTTCCAGGTAGAGTTCAATCCATATGAAGTAGCTTCCTACAGACAGATCGGATATGAGAACAGACAGATGGCAGCAAAAGATTTCAACGACGATAAGAAGGACGGCGGCGAGATCGGTGCAGGCGCACAGGTAACAGTATGTTATGAGCTCAAGATGAGAGATCCTGAAGCTAAGAACGACGACGGCTTAAAGTACCAGGATACCGTTCTTTCCGACAAGGCAGGCAATGGTGAGATCTGCACAGTATCCGTAAGATACAAGGCACCTTCCGAGGACGCAAGCAAGCTTATCCAGTATCCTCTCAAGGATAACGGCATCAGCAATCAGGATGACTTCAATTTCATCTGCGGCGTCATCGAGACATCACTGGTATTGAGAAACAGCGAATACAAAGGCACTGCAACTTACGATTCTGCTTATGAACTCGCTAAATCAGGCACAAATAACAACAAGTACAGAGAAGAATTCTGCGGACTTATCAAGAGGCTCAAATAAACCCTGAGTTTTTCCTGCCCTATTAACAAAAGCCCTTCAGGTTAAATGCCTGAAGGGCTTTTCAATAGCATAAAATAAAACCGGATCAGTAATACCAGATGAGATACTGGATAGCTACCTGGCCGTAGATACCGATAAAGAATGTAATGATACATATCCCTGCGGCGATAAGTATGCACCACCATCTCCACTCATCGACTTTCCGCCAACCGAACAGGATATAGATAACCGTAAGTATCAGGTGTAAGAGGATACCTCCGAGAAAAAGGTAGATCGGAGTAAAGTCCACTGCGCCTTCCACCATATGATTAGTTGTAATGACAAACAGATACCAGACAAGAGAGGTTATTATCGTTGACACTACAAACTGGATAATAAAATATGCCCACTTATTCATAGCTGATCTTCCCTTCCCAATGCGCTATACCGGATATTTTAGCATAAGTGGAGAAACAGGCAATTTGATATTTACAGTGTCTACATCAGCAGGTGATCACCAGATGTTCATTTGCGATGTCATTATATACCTTGCATTCTCTGCCCGAGACATCGAAAACATGTACTATGTCAGAGAGTTCCTCATCATCGGAAAACTCTCCGATAAGATCAGGAGAATCTTCTAACTTGCCGGGATGGAAGTGTATGGTCTTGGCGTTATTGAATACCGCAGTATATAGGATCTCAGCCTCAACAAGATCCTGAAAGATATGGCTTCCGTATGAGAGTTCGGGATTATAACCGGCACGCGTTTCTTCTGTCTCGCAGATGATCTCAAAAGCACTGATATCGGCAAATGATGTCGGCACGCCGAGTTCGGGAGAAGTTGTCCCGACACGGCCCGGAACAATGAGCATCATATGCTTGCCAAGATCCCTGAAATGCCAGTTGAGTTTACCGATAAGTCTTGCAACTGCAGGCTTGTCTTTATAAGGCATATTGTAATACTTGACCGGATTGACATAAACGATAACATCAAGTCCGGCAGCCTTTGACATACCCATGGAAGAGCCTTTGCTCTCTAAAAGGATCTTTTCTTCCGGCAGGTCTTCAGGAATAACGGTGCCTGAAGATGTCTTCTGGATCTGCAGCGGACGGCACTGCAAAAGGTCGATCGAATAATCGCCGTTATCTGAAATGTTGATGGTAAATTCCGTATCAACGGGATAATCGTATTCATCCTGAATACATCGAAGCATCCTCTTCATCTGCTCCATTAATTTCTTGTTTGCGACAAGACCTTTGCATGAAATAAACTTGATCTGTCTGGGTCTTCCCATTTCACGAAGCCTTGATTCGGCATCGTAGTCATGTTCCAGCAGAACGTTCTCAAGATATCCGGGGATTTCCGCTTCAAGCGTGTCATACGGGAGTTTCTCCAAGACATGGGAAGTCATGTTTATGACCTCTGCCTTTCCCTGTGAGAACTTGTGTTTATCCGCAGAAGATGAATAAGAGGATCTCTCCGGCATGTCGAGATTTACGATGCGCGGATAAGAACCTTCTGTTCTGTCTACGGCAGATGTTCCCAAACCCATAACCAGCCTCAACATGCCTGCCGCCGGATCGGAATCTTTCATTATCCTGTACGGACTGTACGAATAGCCTACGCCTGCTGCACAAGGCATATAGTAAGGACCGTAATAAGATCCCGACACACGCTGGATCAGGAGTGCCATCTGCTCGTCGCGTTTATCAAGACCTCTTCTCTTTCTGTAGTCAAGCGCAGAAAGGCTCATTGAGCTCGCATATACAGTTTTTATAGCGTTCTCGAATTCTTCCAGGCGCTCTTTGGGAGTCCCCCTGTTAACACAGAAAACAGATTCGTATTTTCCCGCAAATGCGTTGCCGAAGCCATCCTCAAGTATGCTGCTGGACCTTATGATGTACGGATCCTGACCATAGTATTTTATTATGCGTACAAACTGCTCACGCATAACCGGTGAGAACTCGCCTTCCATTATCTTTTTCGCAAACTCTTCAGCGAGTGTAAAGAAACCTTCATCTGTTCTCTGCCTGATCCTGAGATCCCAGAGACCATTGTCGACGATATATGTATAGTAGAGGTCAGAACCTACGTAGAAGGAATCGTGTGGCTCCAGACAGTCTGCAATGTCAGGCTCCTTATTTCTGATGACGGATCTCGCCAGCAGCATGCCGCAAGCCTTACCGCCGATCATGCCGGTACCTATCATATGATCACGGACAGCGAAATAATCCTCCGGTGTGAAATTCCTCTTTACCATCTCACGCATCTTCTCGTCACGGGTCATCATGATGTTGCACATTCTTGAGCACTCTTCGGTAATATCAGACTGACTCTCGTGAAGGATCTTCGTGCGGTTGAAGAATCTGTCCCAGGAATCGGAGAACTGCTCTTCTGAAGATCTCTGTGCCTGACCCAGCGTCTGATAGAATCTGCTGGACTTTACCCCGTCAAGGATCGGCCGGAACTTACCGGTGTCAAGTTCGTACGTATGAGGCAGGAACATCGTATCCGAATTTCTGTTCCAGACCTTCTCCGGACGCACATAGATATTCCTGCTGTCAGAATAGACATCGATAAAGAGCTGAGTAGTATTAAGTATCTTATTTATGGCATCGACTGAATGCTTGCCTCTTATTATCGGGAAAAAGGCAACCGTATCCAGAATAAAAAGAAACGGGCATGTTACCTTGAAGAAATTGCCCATCATCAGATCAGTTGCCCACGCAGTCTGAAGTTCGGACAGGCAGTCGAAAACGTAGAAAGCATCAAAGCCTTCCTTCTCGATAACATTATGTATATCTACCGTAAATGTCTCAAATCTGTGGGATAAAGGGATCGTTACCGTCTTGACCTCAGGCCGGTCTTCTACGAGCGGTTCGTGACTTGCAAATCTGAAATAGATTATATTGCGCTTATCTTTTACGGCCTGTTCAACATACGGCTCCATGAACAGTTTAAACTGAGCCAGATCGGACACACGCCAGACGACGTTATCGCCAAGCCTGATATTATCAAGCGCGGTATCCATCTCGGGGATGCCGCTTAAGACCCTGTCAAATGCAGCCATGGTATCCTCCTTTAATTCAGTATAAATGCAAAAGAAGATACAAGGGCATACTTTCTCGGCATAGCAATAATGCCGTTTTTGAATAGACAATAAGAGGCAGTCTTATGACTGCCCCTCATTATCCTTATTATCTTTTTGCGCTTCCTTATCAAGCTTCTTATGGATGTTATCTATGTCTTCCATCGCTCCGCCGCCATCATCATCGGGAGCTCTGAATCCGCCGCGTTCAACGACTCTTAGGAATGCATCGACAACATCTTCTGCCAGCTGCGTTCCTCTGGCATTGGCAATAACAGATACGACCTTCTCGAAATTCATTCTCTTCCTGTACGGGCGGCTTGAATACATGGCATCGAAAGTATCAGCAACTCCGATTATCTGTGCGACTCTCGGGATCTCATCGCCGGTAAGGCCCTGAGGATAACCTTTTCCGTCAGGTCTCTCATGGTGTGATTCCGCACCGACAGAAAGCTCAGGCATGATGCTGATATCCTTTAACACGTTATATCCGAGTGTGGTATGTGACTGGATCTTGTGATACTCATCTACGGTCAGCTTGCCCTGTTTATTGAGGACTTCGGAAGGTATTCCGATCTTTCCGATATCATGGAGAAGTGCGATGTTGTAGTACTTCTCGACTGTCTCGTTGTCATATCCGAGTTCGCGCGCAAGAAGCGCCGTATACTCGGCAACTCTCTTGGAGTGGCCGTTCGTATACTTGTCCTTCATATCGATCATCTTCGCGAACGCTTCAACGATCTCTCTGATGAGGGTCCTGTTCTCTTCCTGTTTCTTAATGAGAGCCGAGGTCTTTTTCTTAACATAGAAATGGACAAAAGTTACTATCAGGAAATAGAACAGCAGGATAAATATCAGCCAGAACCAAAGATACTCGCTGAAGCCTCTCTCCTTGACTATCTCGATCCTGTACTCATTGCTCTCTTTACCCATTGAGTCGGATATAGTCATCCTGAATGTATAATATCCGCCCTTGAGGTTCGTGTAGTCGATAGGTTTAAGATCGTTCTTGGTGGTAGCCTTTTTGCTTGAATCAAAGCCCACGAGGTAATAATCGACCTTGGGGTTCCCCAGCGTATATGAGCAGATGTAAGGATATACCGTGATCTTTTTCGTGCCCTTCGGAACCGTTATAACGCCATTTTCCGGATATATCTTTACACCGTCAGCATCGACATAAGGAACGCTCATCCTGATGCTGTTGACACGCTCGAACTGCTTCTCGATATTGACCTTGGTAACGCCCGTTGTGCCTGCGATGTAAAGCACACCGTCATCTGTTACGCAGCTGTATGAATTTGCATTTGCTATGCTTGGGATACCGTTATCAATACCATAGAAA
>Ga0310695_10004451_pt1 | contig 25833 bp, 9 predicted proteins | sample RumenRJG_04DNA_FD_203882 | JGI IMG/M metagenome (GOLD analysis project Ga0310695, IMG submission 203882) | Bovine rumen microbial communities from Lethbridge, Alberta, Canada - RJG_04 (v2) (version 2) | ecosystem: Host-associated > Mammals > Digestive system > Stomach > Rumen | place: Canada...
GCCCTCTACGTTGAGCGAGCACATGCAGTCTTCCGTGCCCGGAACCACCCAGAAGGTGTATTCCTCGCCGCGCTTGACGGACACTTTGGTCGTCCATTCGCCGTCGTTCGATTTCGTGAACTCGCCGGTTTTCTTGGTAGGACCCGCCTCGGCGCACAAAAGCGCCGCAGAGCAGAAGAACGCCGCCGCAAATACTTTGAATGTTTTCATCTCATTCCCTTTCGCTGCAAGATTTTTCAGTCGAGCTCTCCCGAAACCACCGGCCCGCCTTTGCGGACTGTGCGCTTGCGGGTTTTCCCCGTCGCCGCGTTCTTGTATTCGAACGCCGCGCCGTACCAGTACGCGCCGCAGGCGACCGGCCCGTCCGCATCAGGCAGAGCGACGGCCTTCCATTTGGCCGACAGCGTCCTGCCTTCTTCGTCGAACTTGAACGAGCCTGCCGCGATTCCGGAGGTCTTGTTCAATTTGAAATCGAGCAGTCCGAAATCGCAGGAGAACGAATAGAGCGCCGGGTCGCCGGACTCTTCCTTGTCGTAGAGCGAACCTGCCGCGGACAGATCGTTGCGGTACGAAGCCTCCGGGACGTTCTTCTCGACGTGGGACCAGAACGGAACCGCCATGCCGGACGCGGCAGGCGCGGAATCCCCGTCGATTTCCAGCAGCGCGGAAAGAGTGTCGGCGGAGGACGACGAGAACACGGCAAGCAGCATGGGGCCGTCCGGACCGGGTGAAAGCACGGCGGTGCCGCTCACGCTCTCGCCGTTGGCAAGCGTTCCCGCGAACGTCACCTTGCCGGAACGCAGCGCGGAAGCGGTGTCGAATTTCAGGCGTAGCGCCGCAGCACCCGTGCAGAGCGTGTTTTCATGCATGTTTTCCGGATCCGCCAGAGGCAGCGCAAGCGTGGCGTTGCCTTCGTAATCCTCTGCCGGATTGTCCTTGCTCCACGGCCTGAATCCAGCCGGGACGGCGAACGCCGCCGGACCGTTTTCAAGCTCCGGATCCGCTATCTCGCCTGTTATCGACCCGTCGTTGGAAAACACCACGTTCAGTGAATACTCGAGCCCGGAAGCCTTGCGCTCCGCAGAGACCTCGACATACGGGTTGCCGCCGTTGTCGATTTCCACGTCGCCGAGAGCGGGGGCGGAGAACGATACGGACTTGCCGCCGGCCTTGCGGTAGCGCGCGCTCGTCTTGCCCTTGGCGGAAACAGTCAGATCCACCGTGCCGCACAGCCGGTTCGTCACGCCGTCGAAGGCGATCGCCGGAATGCCGGCGTACGTGCGCGCAGTGTCGAAACCGGCTATCTTGTCCGCAAGCGCGGTTATGCCGATTGTGACATCTACGGGCAGCGAATAGACTGTGGAATTCCCGTCCTTGAGAACCGCCCTGTATGTACTCTTCACCGTCGTAGCGGCGGTAGGCGTTCCGGATATCACGAGCTTTCCGCCGTCCGCGTCAAGCGACGCCTTGAGCCCGGAGGGGATGGAGCCGGATATCTTCTCCACGCGCAGAGGCGTCAAACCTTCCGCGACATCCGCCAGCGCGACCGTGTTGGAGAATGTCGTGTACTGCGTGCCGGAGAATACCGCGGATTCGCATTCGAACGACGGCGATGCCGCGGCAAGCACCTGGATCTTGACGGTCGAAGCCGCCGAAACGACCTTGAACCCGTTGGAAGCCGTCAGCGTGACGACCGCTTCCGTGCGCGCCCCGGCGAACAGCTCCGCCGGCAGTGCGATATCGGCCTGCTTCACGGGGACGGCATCCTTTTCCGCCCAGTGCAGACAGTTGGTAGCAAAAGCCTTGCCGCCCGCCTTCGCAACGAGCATTCCGTCGGCAACGCCCTTGGAGCCGTCGCGGCGGCGCACGTCGATCTTCAGCGTTTCGCCCGCCTTTATGTAGTATTTGCCGTCGCCGGACTTGCCGGGATGGACCACGGAATCTATCAGCAACACGCCTTCCTCGGCGGGGTCGTTGTCCTGGTAGGAAACCGTGAAGCGTGCGATGCCGGCCTGCGCCTGACCGTCCACGACCGCAAGATCGAACACGATATTGCCGTCGCCCAGCCACGTTTCATCGTCGGGAAGCGAAAGGTCGAGGTATTTTGCGCCGCTTTCGAGATTCGCCCATTCCACGAACTGCGTTTCGGGCTCCCATCCGTAGGCCGCGGATTCGGCGGTGGTCAATTCCCTGTTCAGCGACACGGACACTTTTGCGGAGCCTGTGTAGCCCTTGCGCACGAGCGCCATCTTGTACACGCCGTTGGTGATTGCCGCTCCGCCTTCCTTTATCGAAACGGACGATGACGCAAATCCCGCAGTCCCGCTGTCGGACTCGGCGTTGCCTGCCGTCAGCGTGTATCCGAACGCGGTATTCCCGCCGTGTTTCGCGGCGGCGTCGATCCCGGATTCCACGCGCACGAACAGTCCGGCGTCGAGCTGGGCGGCGGTGAATGCGTATATGCCGCCTTCGAACTGCGGCTCGAGAATGTTGCCGGACTTGTCAACGACCGTCAGCGCAGGCGACTTGCCGCCCGCGGCCACGGTGAACTTCAACGCGGTCTGCGCGGGAATCCCCTTGAGCGCAAAGCAGTCCGCCGCGTCCGAAAGCTGCAGCGTCTGCGCGGCGGACTCCCTGTTCCACCCGAGTTCGAGGTCCGTGGTCAGGATTTCGTCGTTGCCGGCTTCGGCCTCTTCGCCGGCGAGCGAGAGCGCTTCCGTCAGACGCGCGATGTTCTCTGCCGTCTCGAACGCGCCGCCCGCGGCGGAATACGCGGGAACGTGCGCGAACACCGTGCCGTCAGCACGCACGAGAAGGACTTCCGGCGCGGTCGCGTCCTGGGCGGATTCCTCGCGGAAAAGACTGTACCCCACGAACGCGGCAGCCGAAGGAATCTCCGCCGCCGCAGGATCCAATCCCTTGCAGGAAAGGTAGTACGCGCCGGACGCGCCGCTTGCGGACGCTTTGTCGTAAGTCAGCAGAGAAGCGCCGCTCCATGCTTCCGGATCCTCCGGGCAGTCGAGGACGATATTGCGCACTTTGTTGGCAAGCGCCCAGTTTTTGTATTCATCTGTCGCAAAGAACTCCGCGAGTTTCACCGTTCTGGAGTTCGCTACGACAGAGCCGGAAACCACAAGGAATATGTTGCTTTCTGCGGATTTCAGGTTGCCGGAGGCGACATCCAAAGCGGCGGAAGCCGCTTCTGCAAAACCTTCCGCACCGGAAACTGCGACGGAGGCGTCCGCCACGGCCTGTTCCTTCGCGGGCATCGCGGAGACTGCGGTGTCGTAATCACCCTGCTTGTCCGTGCAGACGCCTTCCAGCCTTTCAAGTTCGGTCTGGGCATCCGCTACAGCATTCTCCTTTGCAGGCAGCGCCGCGACAGCAGTATTGTAATCACCCTGCTTGTCCGTACAGACGCCTTCCAGCCTTTCAAGTTCGCCTTCGGCGATATACACGGCCTGTTCTTTCGATGTGATGTCGCCGACTTTGCTTTCGTAGTCTGTTTGCTTGTCCGCGCAATCTTTCTCGGCCAGCCTCAAATTGACGGAAGATTCAAGAACCCAATCAAGCGCATTATTCGCCTCGGTGGAATTTTGCCCGTATTGCTGAATTGCGTTTTGCCAGCTGTTCGATGCGGAAGAAAGATCGTTTGTCGCAAGAACGCAAACATTTTGCGCATTCGTCCATGCAATATACGCCAAGTTCGTTGCCGCTATCGCCTGCGCAAGATTATTGGTGGCGGCGACATACTCGTTCGTGGAATAGCCGGTGTATGCGGTTTGCGCGGCAGTCCATGCGGAATATGTCTCGTTCGTGGCGGATACCGCTGCCGCAAGTTCGTTTGTGGCTACGACATACTGGTTCGTGGAATAGCCGGTGTATTCGTCTTGCGCTGCTATCCATGCGGAATACGCTTCGTTCGTGGCGGTTATCGCCGCCGCAAGATTGTTGGTTGCAGTATCGTATGCGCGGCTTGCGGCGGAAAGTTCCGCCTGTCTCTGGGCATTCGTCGCGGATGCTTCCGCGAAAACGCCGCGCAAATCTTCAATGCCTCCGGCAGACGTTTCGATGAAACGGGGATCCATCGACCATCCGCCCGTCGCAAGCTCGTTCGTCTCGCCGGCGTAATACGGGAAAGCCATTGAATTCGCGCGGGACGACACAAACGATATCTTTGAAGTGACGACCGATTCGGAATTCGTGCTCAAAAGAACAAGATCGATACCCTTGCCAGACTGCCATTTGCCGGAAACCGAGACATTCACGCCGGAATTCGTGGCGTTTGCGACCCACGGCAAGACGTTCGTCGCCGACGTGCCGTCGGGATATTTGGCGACGATTTTTTCATTGCAGGCAACGCTTAGGTTGTTCGTGCGCGCCAGCGGAACCCAGACGCTTTCAGTTCCGGGCATCGCCTCGAGCCGGTCGTTCGCATTCGTCCCGACGACAAACTTGCTGTCCGAAGCCGGCGGCTTGTAGAGATGCTTTGGCAATTCCGTCTCATACTCGGTCTTCCATTCATGTATTTTTGCAAAATAATTGTTCATCTTGGCCGGGGCAAGGATGGATTTGGCCATAACGGTACTGTCCGGATATTCAGCGTAGAAACCGAGAAGGTGGCACTGCCCCTTCGCCCCGCCGAGGTGGGTTTCAAAGAATCTGCGCGCCTCGGCGCACGCCGCAGGGCCGGTACCCGCGTCGTTCCCCCTGAAGTAGCCGAGAACGCACTGCATGTGACCCATCTGTATCGAAGCGGAATTCGACAACTCGTTGAGTTCGGCCGCAAACGTACTGCAGATTGAACAGTTGTCACACCCCCAGTAGATCACAAGCGGCTGTCCGCTTCTCTTGGAAAGATCGACGCATTTCTGAAATGCTTCGGCGCCGGGGCCCGAGGACGAACTCGCATAGCCGTAGAAAAACCCGATCGGATCGTCCTGGTCGTTCTTGGTCCAGGGATCCCCTGAAGTACGGATATTATATTTCAGAAACTCCGCGCCGGACGCGAAAAGTGACACGGCCGACAGAACGACTGCGGCCAAAAATCTTGTTTTACCATATCCCCTCATGGTTTTCCACCCTTTCTGTGAATGCACGAAACTCCAGCGCAAGCCTATCAGAAGAAATCGATTCCGTTAGGATAGACTACTCTGTATGCAGCGTTGGTGACAAGACTGTCCACAAATGCGCCGTATGCCTGCACATCCATCTGCTTTTGCAGATCCTTCAGAAGTTCTTCCCGCTTTTCTACGATCAAGAGCGGCTCCTTGCGTATGCCTATACGGGAAAGCGTGCGTTTTTCCGGTTCGACAAGTCCTATCCCCGGCCCGCCTTTTTTCTCGGGGGAAACAGAAACAACCTTGCAGAAATACGCGAAATCGTCATCCTCGACAACGCCAGTCGTGGCTCCTTCCTTGAGACCGAAAGCCTCGGCGGACACCGCTTTAATCTCATCGTTCCCACGCTCGTATTCGCCCATCAAGCCATCTTCGCGATCTTCATCCTTCAGCTCGGAAAAGCGTTCTCTCGCCTGCTCGAACGTCATTTCGCCCATGTCCACGATTTTCTTGACGTTCTTGAGTTTCGCCACGCGCTGCGCATTCGTAGCGGAAGTCTTCGCATTCTCTTCAAGGACGCTTTTATGGACGGCATCGGCAAACTCGTCGCCGACTATCGCCCGCGCGAAGAAGTTTGTCGAGGCCAGCGCGCGCGCTGTGATGTATTCCATGCTCTGGTCGTACATCATATATCTTGCAGCCCGGCCATATCTCTTCAGCAGGCGCTCGGGAGTCGTCCTCTGACGCTTCGCCGATGCGGCGAGCGTCTTTTCGATGAAATTCTCTATCTCGTTGGTAGTGACGATACCCTTCGCTATCGCGGCATCCGCCACAAGGCGCTGACGTGTGAAATTGCGCGGATAGTCGAGCGCGAAATCTTCTGAATATTTAGACACCTCGCGCGGAGTCAGGCTTTTGTTGCGCTTCAGAACCATCTGCTTGAGCGTCACCATCATATCGAAATCCGCCTTCGTCAGTGGATGACCGTTTACGGCGACGATGACGTCATTCGTCTGCATCTTCGCTATTTTTACACGGTTGGTCGAACTCTGCAGCGTCCAGTCGCGGGCGTTGAGTTCGAACACGGGAAGTTTTGCCGCAGGCGCATTCGTCTGTTCAACGGATTGCGCTTTCTTTTCGCCGGAGCAGCCCGCAACAACAGCCGCCGCGCATACGAAAACCAGGCGCGCAAATTTCAAAATATTTCCATTGTCCTTCATTGCGGAACACTCCCTTAGACGGATTTACACTTTCTTTACATATCAAGGGGGGCGCCCGGCGCAAGGCCAGACACCCCCTTTGATCAGGATCGTTCGATCTGGATCAAACGATTATTCCCAGTCGGCGAGGCCGTAGTACTTGGCGAACTGCGGGGTGACCACAGGGAGCTTGCCAACCTGCTTGAGAGCATTGTACTCGTAGATTTCAACGCCGTCAATGAACGTGGCCTTGGGATCGAGCGAGAGCGTGGCGGCCTTGAGGGAGCCGACGAGCCATTCGAGCCAGAGCAGGCCGTTCGCGGCTTCATAGGAAGCCGTTTCGGGATCGAAATCTTCGTTCTCAAGAGCGAGAAGCGCGATTTCGCCGTTCGTGAGCTCACCATACTTCTCGTACGCGCCCTTGTTACCGAAGAACTTGGTCGTCACGCGGGTGATCGACCAGGTGCCGGCCGCAACGTCGGTCGTTTCCTGCTCGAAGAAGCCGTCCTGCCAGAGGTCGAACTGCCACTTGTCGCCTTCGAAGTCGAGCTCGTCGCCGAGCGCCGGAACGAGACGGCTGCTGTAGAACTGAGCGTCCCAAGCATCGCGTCCGCCGAGCCACTGGTCGAAGAAGCGATAGTCTTTATTCGCCGGATCGGCGTCAACACCATTGTCCGTGCAGATGAAGATACCGCCCTTGAGAGCAGCACCGGTGATCTGGCTGAGAACGGCGCGATAGAGCGTGACAGTCGTGTCAGGCGTAAGACCGCAGCAGAGATCGCCTTCCTTCACCGTGGACGGTGTGGGGACGAGGTACTTGCCGAAGCCGGCGCCGTTCATCCACGTATCGTGGTAGAAGGACACGCCGCCAGCCGCTTGTGCGCGCTGGAGATCAGTAGGAAGGGTATTGTTCCACTCGGTCTCGAACGCATCGTACGGACCGAAGAACAGACCCTGATTGCCGGTCTTGTACCAGTTCGGACCGTTGTAGCGGCCGAAGAGGTAGACGGACGTCCAAACGTAGTCGGACACCGCGACCATTCCGGGAACGACCTGATCGCCGGCAGCACCATCGGGAAGCGGCGGCTCGGCTCCGCGGGAGACAGGCACGTCAACGATGTTGCCGTTGTCATCCATTTCAGCCATGGTGAAATCAAGCTGGGGACGGACAGGAGCGATCGCATCGCCGCCGACATAGAGGTATCCCTCGGCAAGACCTGTGCTGGCCATGTGGTTCTTCTTGAAGTTCGTATCGATGAACTTCGCATCAATCACGGCGGGAAGAATCTTGGGCTGTTTGAACGCGGCTTCGGCGCTGGAGTTCATCACGACGAGGAACGCGCGGTTGGCGCCGTAGTCGAATCCCGTTGCCGTCTGGTTGTCGCCGAGCACCCGGCTGGTCGCACCATCGACGTCCTGAACGAGGTAGCCCTTCAGCGAGGCACCCTTCACGAATTTCTGGTAGACCTTGCCGGACCATTTCGTACCATCGAGCAGCTTCGTCGAGAGGCTGATGTGCTTCAAGTACATGTGCTTGACAGACGCCTTGAAGTCATAGACTTCAGGAACGGCGAACACGCTGCCTGCGAGGGCGGCGGCCGCTGTAGCTATCATCAATTTCTTCATTTTTATTCCTTGTTTTACTTCTTCAGGCTTGGACACCCGTCCGTACCTTGGGAAGCGGTTAACCTTGCCTTCTGCGATCGGAGCCAACGTTCGTTGTGCCCGGTTTGACCTAGGCCCGGACACCCTGTCCGCGCCATTCCCTTTCTTTAGGCCTTCCGGACGCGCATTTCTCCGTTTTTTCTCCGTAGAGGAAACGGCCTGTGGAATTTTCCGGCTGCGGGTGATGCATTGTGCGTTCTGCCGCACCGGGCGTTTCAGGCGTCCTGCGCACCGTGCGGTTCTTCTTCAGTTCTTCTTCATTTCGTGCCGCGTCCCGTCGCGGCGCCTTTGCCGTGCGGGGTTTTGCAATTTCTTCTATCTATTGAAAGACATAGAATGCGCAAGGCGTTGTCTGAAAGAAGCGCGCCGGCCTGCGACGACGGATTCATACGAAAGATTCATATCCGGATGCCGCCCGCTGCTGTTGCCCTGCGGAATGGATTTGCGCCATACGCCTGTATTTCGACGGTTATGCAAGGGTTTTCCGCCGTTTGAAAGTTGCTGTAAATTTTTTCATTTTCGCGCTTGACACGGCAGGCGGGGTTTTGATATTCTTACCGCGCTTTCAGCGAGAAAGGGTTTTCGGACAGGGTGTCCGGGCCTAGGTCAAACCGGGCACAACGAACGTTGGCTCCGATCGCAGAAGGCAAGGTTAACCGCTTCGGAAGGCGAGGACGGGTGTCCGACCCGGAAGAAGTAAAATAAAAGGAATAAAAATGAAGAAATTGACGATTGCAACTGCAGTCGCTGCTCTCGCATGCGGCGCTTTTGCCAGCAATGTCTGCGACACCCAGCCCGGCGTGGCCGTGACGGCCAGCCAGCGCGTATACGACCTCACGATGAGCCTCAAGACCGTCGGCCCGAAGGTCGGTTCCTCCACAGTGAAGTCCACCGACTGCCTTACCGGCACGACATCCTCCAAGGTCTACGGCTACTATCGCGTGAAGTCCTCCCGCACGGTGAAGGGCATCATCCTCGACTGCGACGTCTGCGGCGTTGAAGCCCAGACCCAGGGCGACAATCTCGCCCAGAGCACCGCCACGATGTACGTCTCCACTTCCGCCCGCAAATTCGCGGATGTGTACGAAGCCGGCGCCTACGGCAACACCGCTCCCGGGTACAAGGTCGGTCTGCTGAACTTCATCGGCGGCCCCACCTTCCAGACGAGCAAGGTTGCGGAAATGTCCGTTCTCTTCCAGTTCGTCGAAGTCGAAGACAGCTCCTTGCACGAGAAGGCCTACAGCATCTTCGCGGCAGGCTTCGGCGCCCGCGACGGCGCGCTCCTGAAGAACGTCTCCGGCAACTGCGCAGGCGAAAGCACGGCCACGACGTACTGCGGCATCCCCACCCAGTGCTTCGAGCCCTGCCTGACGACGGCGTACTACGAAAATCTGGACATTGGAGCCAACGGCATCACGTTTGACGCGCTCACATGGCAGCTCGCGCGCTCGCCCGCGTATGACGCGGTGTACGGCACCTGGTCGCTCAAGTACAATGCAAGCAAGTCCAAACTCGCCTACCTCGACACGCTTCTCGTGAAGACGTTCGGCAAGAACTACTCGCTCATCGACCCCGCCAACGGCTATCTCGGCGGCCTGAGCACCTTCCCCTTCGATGTCACCTTCAACTGAGAAGACGCCGGGGAAACGGCTTGATCGGATGATCCAAGCCTGAAAAGGGGCGGGGGAAGTGAGAACTTTTCCCGCCCTTGCTTTATACAGGAGAGACGGCATGAACATGAAAACGCGTTTCGCCGCAATCGCGGCGCTCGTACTTGCCGCCGGCTGCGGCGCGGAAACCGGCGACGCCCCGGAAGCGACCCCCGCCGGAGCCGCCGCGCCCGAAAACGCCGCACCGGTTCCGGGACGCTTCACGACGAACGAAGAAGATTCCGTCTGGAGCGAGCTTCCCGCCGGCGCCACAATCGCGGCGGTCGGATCAAGGCGGCTTTCGAAGGAAGAATTCGCAACGCAGCTGGACGATCTGAAAAATGCCGTGTTTTCAAAGATAAAAAACCCCCGGGACGCCGAAAAACGCTGGAAGGGATATTCGCGGCAGGCCGGGTGGGACGTTGTATATCCGTTCCTCTACAGGAACGCATTCCTGATAGACGCGGAGGAACGCGGAACCGTCCCGGAAGAGAAAGATATCGAAAACGCGCGCAAAATCTACGAATCGCTGGCCAAATCGCGCAAGATGACGTTTGAAGAATTCGCCGCAAAGCGGCCGGGCGGACCCGCCGCCACAGAGCGCGCCATCCGCGAAGAGGCTGTGCTCGCCAAATACTTTTCGCAGACTTTCTCGAATTCCCTTGAAGTTTCACAGAAGGAAGTGGACGAATTGAGCGACGGACTGAAGCGGCTGAACGAGGAATGCATGCAGTCCAACGTCCTGTACAAATCGCTGATTACGGACGTCCGCGAATTCATGATAAAGCGGAAGATAACATTCGGCGACGACAGCGAGGAGAACCGGAAGCTGATTCCGAAAGATTTCGAAGTGGAGCGTTTCGCAGACGCGCCGGCAATGTCCTTCGAGGATCCCGAGGCCGTCGCGGCGGCGCTTCGCGGCGCGGACGGCGAATGGTCGCAGCCGGTGGAGACGTCGGAATCGTACGACCTCTACAAAATGGAATCCGTGCGCGACCGCACGGCGATGACGCCCGCGCTGTACACCGGATGGCGGGTTTCCATAAAGAAAGACCTGGGATACGAAACGCCGGACAAGAACGAATTGCGGCAGGACATAAGGATGCGCAAGAACAATGAAATCGTCATACCGAAAGCGTTTGAACTGATGAAAAAACACGGCGTGGTCTTTCCCCACGGACTTTGCTGGGACGAGGCCGGGCAGAAAGCCCGGCGGGCGCGGCGCAAAGCCGCGGAATCCGCAAAGAACGCAAAGGGGAAGCCCGCCGGCGCGTCTTCATCCGGGAAAGCACAAGGAGGGGCAAAATGAAATACGCAAAAACACTGGCGGCGGCGTTCGCCGCAATCGCATCGTTCGCGGCGGCGAGCGGAGCCGTGAACGTTACGGTTTCCGCCGGAACGCCGAAATTGGGCGAATGGAATTCGAATTTCGACGAAATAATCAAAATCGCCAACCGCGACCATGTTCCCGTGGTGCTTTTGGGCTCTTCCACCGGGTGCACCTACTGCAACGCGTTCAACAAGGACGTTTTCACAAACGAGAAATTCCAGAACTGGGTCTCCGCGCAGCCGTACTATTTCTGCAAGGTGCAGGCGATAGCCGGGAACTGGACGCCCAAGCAGCTAACAAACTTCCTGAACCTTGTGGGCGGCGGTACGCTGCCGCGCTTTTCGGTCTACTGGAACAAGCCCGGCGAAGACGAAGCGGCGTCCAGAAAACGCACCAAAAGCACGACCATACAGGCGGCGGGAAAAAGCGTGGACTGGTACATCGACTTCATCTCGAAACAGTTCGCGGAATATTCGGCGGATTCGCCCGACGACGACGATCCAAGGGACGACACGCCCGGAGGGGCGACCGTGCTCGACATCCCGGCCGACGGGAGCGAAGCCGTGACAGGCGAACACACGCTCTACCCGGAGGCGGATTCGCCGGACAGGGCGGACTGGTTCAAAATGTCCTGCAAGACCGGGGAAAGGTACCGTCTTGAAGTGCGCGACCTTGTATGGGAAACCGCAGCGCCGGCGATTACGGTATCGAACGCGACAACGCGGACGAAAATCCTTTCAGAAACGGCGGACGCGCTCGCGGCGGGAGTTCTGTTCACACCGCGCGACAACGCGCCGCCGGCGGCGGAAACGGATGAAATCCTCGTATCGGTATCGTATCCCGCAGGCAAAGGCGGGGCCTCATACAAACTCGCGTACAGACTTTTCGAAAATCTCGTCTTTTCGATTCCCGACCGGGAAATCAAGGTGAACGAAGACGCCGGGACGCTTTCAGTGGACATCGTCCGGAGCGGACGGCCCGCCGACCCGGCGGTCGCGACGCTTGCGGTGACGCCCGGCACGGCAAAGCCCGGAACGGACTACAGGGTTTCCGGGACGAATGTGACATTCGCAGCAGGCTCGGACAAGGCTGTCTTCAGAATACAGATAATCGACATCCCAGGCGCGCAGGGCGACAAGACGTTCTCTATTTCGGTGTCGGGCGAAGACACCGGGGAAGGGAACGACACATCGGCGGCCGTGACTATAATCGACCTTGACAAGGAAACAGCCACGGACGACAATACGCCCGAAACGGCGCGGCAGTGCGAAATGTCCGACGAGACGGCCACATCGGGAGCCGGCACCGTCGGCCCGTCGGACAAGACAGACTGCTACCGGCTTTCGCCCGTATCGGCCGGACGCACGTACCAGATAAAAGCCCCGGACTATTCAGCACGCCCGGCCGGATCGCCGGCCCCCTCGGTCGCGGTCTATTCCGTTTCGGGCTCCGCAACCTCAGAGGTGTGCAGAACGGATCTGCCAGCGCTTGCAAAGACGCCTTTCCGGTTCGTCCAGGAAAACGACGGCGAACTCCTTGTCAAGGTCGAGGACGGAACCGCAGCGGATTCCAAGGCGGTCTACCGGTATTCGCTCGCATGGCAGGAATGGGTGCTGCCCGTGGCGGGATTCGAGAGCACGGAACTTTCAGCCGTCTCGCCCGCGGCAGGGTCGCAGAAATTCACGGTTGCGCTGAAGCGCGCAAAAAATCTTGAAGAGGCCGTGACGGTTCCGGTGACTGTTTCAAGCAGCGATCCGCGCGTAGGATCCGGCACGCTGAACGCGACATTCGCCGCCGGATCGGACAAGGCGGAGATAACGCTGTCGATAGGCGCCGACGGCGGATTCTGGACGGCGGACGCCGCCATATCGCTTGAAATCGCGGATCCCGGGACGGAAGCGCCGACCTACGCGGCGGATCCGCAAATGCAAGCCGCAAGGCTCACAGTCTCGTCATCAATGCCCGAATACGACGCGTACGACGGCGACGGCCCGGCGAAACTCGATCCGCCTGCGAAAAGGAGCGCCAAAATACAGGCGACACTTAACGGATCGGACACGGAAGACGTGTTCGAGTTCGACGTGAAAGGAGGAACCGAATACGCATTCCGCGTGGACAAGGTCTTCCCGGAAACGGAAGAGCCGCCGTTCACGGCGTTCCTGACGGCAGACGGCGCGCAGAAGGAAATTTCGGCGGAAGAGTATTTCGGGGCGTCGTACCGCTTCGTTCCCGCAGCCGACGGCACGGCGAAAATCACGTTTGCAAAACGCGACGGCGCGCCGGAATGCGTAATGTACTCTTTCTCGTACCGCGAATGGGTTCCCGCAACCATATCGCTCGAAGAGACGCAGATAATAACGAGCGAACTGGCGTCTTCCGTGGCGGTAGGCGTGAAATGCAGCATGGAAACGCCGACAGACGTGTCCGTGGTCGTGAAAACGGCGGACGGGACGGCGGTCGCCGGTGAAGATTTCGCAATGGTGGAAAAAACGCTTTCATGGAACGAGGACAGCCCCACTTCAAGCGTTACGTACGTGTCGGTTCCATTGAAAAAACTCCTGCCGGAATACGAAGGCCTCTACGAAACATTCAAAATAGTCCTCGACTTCTCGGCCTCCGACGCGATTCCCGGCGAAACGACCGAAACCGAGGTAATAGTCCTGGAGGCCGACGTCGGCGAGGCTGGAACTTTCAACATCGACGGCTGGGCGGCGGACGGCAAGACCAACGCATACAGGAGCGCCGCCGCGACAGTGACGGCTGGACGGAAAGCCGCAGTGAAGATCGCGCGCACGGGCGACCGCGCCGGCACGGTGACGGCGACGCTCTCGTGGGCGGACAGGACAACCGCAGGAACGGCGGTATTCGAAGATCTTGAAACGGAGAAATGGATAGAAATCGACATTCCCGCCTCCGACGGAGAATGCAAACCGCGCACCTCCGCGAAACTGACGCTTTCGACAAACGAAAAAAGCGCCAAAACCGGACGCTCGTCCATGACGTTTTCGATCATAGACGACGACATCCCGCTGTCGCAATACAGGCAGCCGAAAACCCGCCTGCCGTTTTCGGCCGGCGCAAACGGGTGGTACGCGACTTCAGACGGCGCGATCCGTACGAAAACGCTTGCGGCGCGCAAGAGCGCAACGGCCCTGCTGACGCTGAAAGGCGAAGGTACGCTGTTCTGGAAAGGCACCGTCCACGGCAGCGGAACGCTTGACGTGAAAATCGGCGGAAAAACCGCAGAACCGGACGAAGACGGCGGCGTGCATTCCGTCGCGATCCCGCAGGGAACCCAGCGCGTAACATTCACGTTCACGGCGGAATCCGCGGATTCCTGGTTTGAAATCTCCGAAGAGGACATTGAATACGCGCCGTCCGCCGCATTCTACCGGACAGGCACGTTCAACGGCGAGGGCAGCCTCGGGGACGCGGGCGGCCCCGTGACGTTTACAGCGACGGCGAAAGGGCGCGTTTCGGGGAAATTCACGCTCTGCGACGGCAAAACGGCGACATTCACGGGGACCCTGGAAGACGGCTCGGCCGTGTTCGACATCCGCAAAGGCGGGCGGAACATCATAGAAGACGCGGAACTGTCCATCGACGACCGGGGCTTCTGGACAATATCCGCCGGCGGGGAAGTCTTCGCGGAAGGCGGGCGCAACGGATGGGCGGACAGGCCGCTTACCGGGAATTTCGCGCTGTACGCGGATCTGCCCGGCGCCAGGGCGGCGCTGGAGGCGACAGACGGCGAAACGCCTGTAGCGCTTGCGTTCAGGATTTCGGCCGGCGGCACGGCGGCGGTCGCCGGGAAAATCGGAAAACGCGCGTTTTCGCAAAGCGCACCGGTATTCTTCAAAGACGGCGAAGACGCGCCGCTCGCGACACTGGCAGACAAATACGGCAGACGATTCTGGACAATCCGCTTCGAAAGAGACGGAGCGGGCGGTTGGACCGCAGAACCGGCCGCGGCCGACTGACGCTGCAATGAGGCAATACGAAACGAAAGGCGATACGACATGAAAAAACAACTCTGGCCTGCAGTTGCGGCGATGTCCGCAATCCTCCTTCCGGCGGCCGCTTTCGCGGAAGACATGTACGACAAAAACGACTACGCAGGGGCGAAATCGTATTCGATAGGAAAGACGGTCTCGGCCAAACTCGACGGGAATGGACGAGCCGTTTTCAAAATAACGCCCAAAAAAGGGTCGGACTACACGTTCGTCACGGACACTCCGGCCGAATATGGAACCACCGCAATGTCGCTTATGTTCATCTACAAGGATAGCGGCGACAACTGGGACTCGCAGCTTTCCATGAGCGAAACCGACGTAAGATCCGACACCACGGAACGGCTGTTCGTGACAAAAGACGATTGGATCGGGGCCTGGCTCGTCGCAGATCCCGACGACGACGATCCAACCGTATATTCCGCATCGGCATACTATCTTGTGCTGGAAGGAGACGGCGGCGCGACCGTATCCCTTTCTTCGTCCCAAAGCATAGTGAAAGAAACCATACCGCAGGGCGTAATCGAAAAACCCGCGCAGTTCGGGGCTTTGGCGGAAGGCAAAAGCGTGACGAAGAAAGCGAACATCACCATCGACGGCAACTACTGCTTCACTGTGGCGCTGGCGGCGGGACAGCGCTGCAAGTTTACGGTTTCCGGCGATTTCTCGAACGCTGACATCGAAGTCCCCGAAGATTCAAACCTCGACCCCCCGCGCACGACACAGATTGCAGACGTCGATGCGGGCACGCTCGTCCTGTCCGTCGTGGCGGAAAAAGCCGGGACGTACCTGCTGATCGTGGACGGCGAAAGCGGCGGCGCGTTTACGGTGACGGGATCGATCGACCAGGGACGCCCCGTTCCGGCGCATCCGCTCGCGGGGACCCTTGAAGACGGAGCGGCGCAGAATGTCGAAGCGGGCGCGCGGAACGATTCGAACGACGAGTTCTACGACGAGACGATCGACACAAGCCTCTTCGCCGTCAATCTGAAGGCGGGCGAGCTTGCGCTTTTCGAAACGGAATTCCAGTCGGACACGCCGTGCGTGATGGAAATATACGATTCCGCCGGAACCGTTCTGGCGGCGAACGAATTCAAAGCTCCGGGGGTGTACGGACAGCGCATTGCGGTTAAACCGGACAAGACCGGCACGTACTATGTCGGCGTGTGCCAGCGCGATCTCGACCTTATGGACAATCCCGGGGCGGAGACTGTTTCCGGGAGCATCCTCTACACGAACCTCGGCGTATGCGAACCGGAAGCCGACGACACGCCCGCCGGCGGCAACACGCTCAAATTCGCGCTCGGGGACGCTGCGACGGAAGGCGCGCTGCAGACGAAGGCGGACGGAAGCGCCACGGCGTTCGGCGCGGCCAACACGGAAGACTGGTTCATCCTCGGCGCACGAAAGGGTATCGGATACAACCTGAAAGCGGAAAGCGGCGCATACGTCCCCGAAAGGCCGATGAACCTTTCGGTGTATTCCGTCGATTCCAAGGGGGCGGCGAAGCTCGTCAAAGATCTTGGAGATCCGCAGGAAGGAGCGGAATTCCTCGCGCCGGAGAATGCGACATACTATGTCCGCGCATCCCTGCCCGGCGGGAAAGGCGTGGACTACCCCTACAGCCTCTACGCGTGGGTGGACGGCGACGGCTACGGCTTCCTGAAGGTGGACATCAAAGGCGCCTCCGGGGGAATGTGGAATCTAAAAGGCGAAGCGAACGGCAAATACGGCCCGGGGGCGGAAATCCTGCTCAAGGCGGGGACGTCTGCGACAGTGCAGGCCTCCGCCGTGAATGGCTGGACCAAACCCGCAGACCAGACCGTGCAGATAGAGGCAGGCGGCGGCGGGCGCAAGGAAATCACGCTGAAATACAGCGACACGGCAGACCCGAAGGACGACACCGCCGCAGGCGCCGCGAACATCGCGCCCGCATACGCCAAACCCGTATCCGCCGGACGCAGCCTGTGGCAGGGCGACGATGCGGACTGGTTCAAATTCCAGGTGAAGACCGGAACCGTCTACGATTTCGCGCTCGACGTCTCCGAAGGCTCGCCCGAAATGACGATATACCGCAACTGCAAGATATCCGGCGGCGGATTCAAGGGCGAACAGATCGACTCCGGAACGGAATCGCGCATATACGGCCTGGAAAACGCCACATACTACATCGCCGTGCGGAAAGCCGACGGCGAAGACGGCGACGCCGCATACACGCTGAACGCGAGGAGCTGCGCTGTCGGCCTGATAAAGCCGGACAAGAAGGCGTATACGGCGGGCGAAAAGGCGGGGACGCTCGCGGTGAAACTTTCGAGAACGTCCAAGGAAGGCAGGGTGCGCGTGCGCTGGACGACGCGCGAAGGCTCCGCAAAGCCGGAAAAAGACTATGTCGCGGCGTCGGGGACGGTTGAATGGGAACACGGCGACGGCTCGGTCAAAACCATTGAAGTGCGGATACTGCCCGACCTGATCGATTCATTCGCGGATGCGCGCGAATTCTCCATCGTTCTGGATTCGGTATCCGACTTCGACTTCAACGCGGCGGAAGAATACTATCCGATGCTCACCGCCGCCGAACTGCCCGTGACGATAACCGATTCCTCGAAAGCCGCGCCGGGAGTTCTTTCGATAGCCGCCTGCGGCGAAAGCATGGAAGAGTTCGCAAAACCCGCCTCGCCTGCGTTCACTGTCGCCGCCGGAGAAGAGGCGGTTCTGTGGATTGCGCGCACCGGAGGGTCCGACATGCCCGTCGGCGCGAGCGTGACTGTGACGGCGGCGCAAAAAGACGGCGACACGTTCGTAGACGCCGAGCCGCAGGAAATCTGGTGGGAAGACGGCGACACGGAAACGAAAGCCGTCCGGATCCAGACGATGCGCCCGACGGACGGTTATTTCGCAGACCGCAAATTCACCGTAAAGATCGCCGCGCTGAAAAGCGACGGCGCCGGGACGCCGCAGACGCGGCCGTCGTCCGCCGCCGTGACAGTGACCGACGGCGAGACGTCGAAGACGTTTGCGGAATACGCGGCATCGTACGGCAAGGCGTCAGGCACGGCGGTCAAGGCGTCGGGACTGTGGCATTTCGACGCCGCAGGAACGCTGAGAAGCGACATCCTGCCGGCGAAAGGGAAAACCGAAATCACGTTTTCGGCGACAGGGCCGGGGCATCTCGCGTTCACGCCGCGCGTGGAATCCGGCGGGGAGGAATATTCCCTTTCCTGCCAGATCGGCGGATCTAAAATCGAAGCGGCGGACGGAGAACGGATAGAGCGCTGGATTTCAGGCACGGGCAGAACCGACGTGAAACTCTCTCTCCAGAGCGCGGTGGGCGGGTGCCGCATGGAACTCGAGCAGCAGGAAGACGGTTCGCCGTTCCTGTGGGAACCTCTCGAGACACCGGCTGCGGTGCAGCCCGCCTTTGGCGAAAACCAGCTTCAGGCGCCCGGCGCAGTCCACCTGGAATGGAGCGCGCAGGAAAGCGAAAGAACCGTGTACCTCCTCTACATCGACAAAGACAGGAAAAAGATCGGCACGGGCGAGGCGCTCGTTTCGAGCCTTTCCGGAAACAAGCCTGCCGCGCCGTACCTGCGCGAAACGAAATTCTGCCCCGGATGCGAAGGCCTTTCTTTCGACGGAAACGCCGCATATTTCTGGCGCGTCGATTCCGCGATGCTCGACGACAGCGGGGAGATAGCGCTCGTAAACACGAACAAGACGGTATGGGCGTTCAAGACCACCGCAAACGGCGCTCCTGTCGCGGAAGCCGGACAGGGCGCGGATTCGTCGGGGGCGGATTTCGCGGAACTCGCGGAATCCGGGGAAACGGCGAAACTCGTCCAGGGCGTGGCGGCATCGATTCCGTTCACGGCGCAGGGCGACGGCCTGAAGTGGGGGCTTGTGAAAGGCTCGAAACTCCCCGACGGAATGAAGCTCGACCCTGCAACCGGAGAAGTTTCCGGAGCGCCGCTGAAAACGGGGCTGTACTCCTTCGCGGTATATCCATACAGCGGAAACGTCCAGGGCGCGGCGGCCGCCTTATCGGTCGAAGTGGAATCCCCAGGCGTGGCGGCAGGCAAATTCAACGGTCTTCTTGAAACGGAAGATCCGGCGATCGCCGGCGATCCGGATTTCGCGAACCTCTCGATCGGCTCGTTCAGCCTGACTGCCGCCGAATCCGGCTCTCTGAGCGCAAAAGCCGTGTTAGGGACGGCTTCGCACGTCTTCACGGCAAAGAACTGGGACGAAACCGCACTGCAGGACGGAGCGCAGATCCTCGGCGCCACGCTCTACGCCAAGCCGCAAACCCTGCTCGGCGCGCAATACACCAACACGCTCCACATCGCGGCGCGGCGCGGCGGCACGAACGACTGGGACGCTATCGATGCGCCGCTCGAAGTCGAACTGACCGTTTCGATGCTTTCGGCCGACAAAAAGTCGGTAATCGAAAACGTCACATGGACCGGCACGGCGCGGCGCGACAATTCCGCCCTCAAGCATGTCACGGCGCAGATGGCGGACTTCGCCGGGTACTACACCATAACGCTTGACGCCGCAGACGCGCCGGACGGAGCGCCGCAGGGCAACGGATACCTGACGGCGACGCTCGACGCGAAAGGTTCTGTAAAAGTGGCGGGATCTCTCGCCGACGGCAGCACGTTCTCGTGCTCGGCGGCGGCGGCGTTCGTGTCGGAAAACGGCGAATACGGGGAAAAGACGGTTCTCGCCCCGGTGTACAGCGCAAAAGGGAAGGCGGCGTTCGGCGGATGGCTGAGGCTGCGCCTCGAGCCGGCAGCGAACGCGACCCTCGACGGACAGGAGATACGCGGCGGAGCCGACGTTCCCGTTGCGGCCGCCGGAAGCCGGTTCATCTGGATCGACGCCGGCGACGCAGCATGGGACGGGATGGAAGCGACCGGATTCCTGGAAACGCTCGAGCCGGCTGGAGGGTGGTATTCGACGGTAGTGAACCTCATGGCGTACTACAGGAACCACTATATGTATCTGACGGATCCGGAAGAGACAGGGTCGCTCCCGTACACCCTTCTGGAACAGACGGGGGGAGCATGGGAGTTCTCCGCCTGGCCCGGCAGAAACTTCAACCCGGAAGACGGACGCGCTTCGGGGCTGTATCTCGACATCGGCGCGAAAGGGCCCGTCGCGGAAAAGACGTCGCTTGCATACGCTGTCGACGGCAGCGGGCGGCGCACACAGCTCGCGGACTGGGCGGGAAGCGCGAATCCGTGCAAGTTCACGATCGCTTTCAAGGCTCCCACCGGGGAATTCAGCGGCTCGTTCGACATCTACGCAAGCCTGTACGGCGACAGCGGCGAAGAGACTGCGCAGAAGAAGCTCGGCTCGTTCAAACACAAGGGCGTGATGGTGATGGCGCGCGATCCGGCCTCTTCGCTGCTTGCAACCGATGCGGCGATGTCCGGATTTTATCTCGCCCCGGCCAAGGTCAAAGACGAAGAGACGGGCAAGACCTTCACGTGGAACGCGTCGTACAAGCTGCTTTTCGGCCTTGAGACGCGCGAGGCGGTCGCAGAAGGCCTGCAGTAAGGCATCGGGGGGACGGACATGATTCGAAACAGAATTGCTCTTCAACTCCTCGCCGCGGCGGCGGCCGCGCACTGCTTTCCAGCGGCGCGGGGCGAAGCCGCGCCCGGAAAGTGGACAGGCGACTTCGCCGCCGCGACGAACGAAGCGGTGCGGACGGAACGACCGCTCGTGATGGTGTGGTCCAAGGAGAGTTGCTCGTACTGCAGGGAACTCGAAGCTGCGGTGGAGACCGCGGAGTTCGCGGAGTGGCGCGAACGGTCGCCGTACCTCTTCTGCCTCGTAAAAGGCGATGCGGACGGCGCGGACACGGGCGCAAACGCCGGTTCGGGGGCGAAAGAGTTCGCCCAGACCGCGGGCGGAACCGCCGCAGCCGTGCAGGGCACGCCTGCCGTGTGCCTGTGGTTCCCGTGCGACGGCGGAACGCTCGCCACGAATTTCCTTGGCAGATCCGGGAAAATGCCCGTTCCGGCGGACGGACGCTCCCTTGCGCGGCAGCTGGCGGATTCGGCTGATTCGTTTTTCGGCGACTACAGAATGCCGTTTTCGTTCCGCGCATCGGGCGAGGCTCTCGACAGGCTCGAAATCGAACCCGGGGCAGCCGTACTCCAGGTTCCGCTCGCGCGGCGCGAATTTGCGGCGGGAAGCGTTGCGGAAGGCTTGCTTGTCGCGACGGTCCCGGGTGCCGCGCCCGCAACCAACAAAATCGAGTGGGCGGCGGGGGAGACGTTCAAAACGGCAATCGTGGATTTCTCGGCGGCCGGAGCCGCGCCGCAGGACGGAGACACGGTTTCGCTTGAATACGCGAATACCGAAAACGGCGTGTCCGCGTTCTCCGCTGCATACTGCCGCGCACGGGGGAATTCGGTCCGGAATCCGCACTGGATCGGAGAGCGCGACGCCACCGCGCTGGGCTTCGGAGAATTCACTTTCGACTGGGCGGCCGCCACGCAGAAAGTCGCGTCGGTGCGCGCGACCGGAGGAAAGGCCTTCACGCTCGCGGTATGGTCGGGCGTGCTGTGGTGTCCGTACTGCTCCGCCATGGAGACGAGCCTTTTCGAAACGCAGAGCGCTGCGCCGTTTGCCAACTGGGCGGCGGAGAACAACGCCGCTCTCGTGCTGTTCGACCAGGGGCGCGCGCGCGCATCCGCAAACGATCCGTCCTGCGGCCGCGACTGCCCGCGGCTGCTCTCGTGGACGCCGGACCCGAACAAAAGCGGTACGAACGCGACAAGCGGCGCGGCCTACATGTCCCGCCACAATGTCGATCCGGCAGCCGCGGCCGCCGTCAAATCTTTCACTGCGGACTGCTCCACAAACCATTGGCTCGCGCCGGAGACGACGGCGGTGCGCATGAGCCAGCCGAACATCCTGCTCGTCAATGCGTCCGGCAATGTGGCCGGCAGGTTCTCCGCCCTGCGCACGGGAATGGTCTACAGCGCAGACGAAAACCTGCGCAGGCTCAACGACCTCCTGAAGCTCGCGGAGCGCGAAGACGAGTCGGACGACTACCGCACTCTCACAAAGCGCGTCCTTGAAATCGGCGGACAGGCGCAGACGTCCACGCTTCAAATAAACGACAAGCGCGACTTCTACAGACTGTCCGGCATGAAGAGCGGGCTGCTTACGTTCACCGCGACGGGAGAGGGGCCGTCGCCGGTGAACCTTTCCTACTGGCTCGACGGGGCGTGCGTCGCCTCGGGGACGGGGACGCTCTCGGTGGCCGCGTCCGCCGCAGACGTGTCCGGCGAGGCGTTTCTGGAGGTGTCGGCTTTCTCCGACGCCTCGAAGCGGGCGTACTTCGCAGACGGCGCGATCGACACGACCGCGTTCGATGCCGAAATCGGCGCGACATTCGTTGAAACCCCCGGTGCGATCTCTTTCGCGGCGGCCTCGATGCGAATGATCGAATCCGGCGGCCCGGCCGCAGTCACCGTGACGCGCTCCGGCGGCTGTTCGGGAGAGGCTGCGGTGCGGATAGTGCTGGATCCCTCGTCCTCGGCGGCGAACGGCGCGCGATTCCGGTGGACGGACACGATTGTTTGCTGGAACGACGGCGAACAGGGCGCCAAAAGCGTGGAAATTCCGCTTATCGAAACGCCTGAAGAATACGAAGGCGAACAAAATGCCGTTTTCTACATCGAAAGCGTTTCCGGATCGGCGCGCGTCTCGCGCGGTTTGTTCACGCTGGAGATTTTCGATTCCGACGCGCCGTGCCTCGCCAAAACCGCGATAGACGTCGAAGTCCCGGCGCAATTCGCCGCCGGAGCGTCCTGGCCGGTGTTCAATGTTTCCGCAGGGTCGAAAACGACGCTTTCGCCGGTTTCCGGAGAACTGCCGCCGGGGCTGTCGCTTTGCTACGACGACGCCGCCCAGGCCGTGGTTCTTTCCGGGAAGCCTTCGGCGCCGGGGAATTACACGGCGGTATTCACGATAAGCGAAGAGCGGCCCGACGGCACAGCCACCGGATGGGAAACGGCTTTCGCTTTCAAAATAGCGGATCCGCAAATCCTGAACGGATATTTCAACCGCGCGTTCAACGCATCGGTTCCGCTCCGTCCGAAGGACGATCCGTCCAGGATCGAAGGCGTCGCGGCATTTTCGTCTACCTCGCGCGGGAAATTGTCAATGCGGCTTTCGCTGCTTGACGGACGGCGCGGATTCTCCGGCGCGTGGGACGCTCTGGACAATGAAACCGGAATGCTCCGCGGAACTTTGAAACTGCGCAAGGAGACGGTCTCCGCCGCTGTAGATCCGTCCGGGGTGCTGACGGTCGAAACGCAGGACGGTCTTTCGGGAACGATCGACCTCGCCCAGACAGGCGGGGACTTCTCCGCGTGGACGGGCCGCTACAACGTCCTCCTGGCCGCCCCGCCCGGGGCGGCGGATGCCATAGCGTCCGGGTGCGGATTCCTTTCCATCGAAGCGACGGCGCGCAACGCCGCAAACGGCACGATGAAATTCGCGGGGATTCTGCCCGACGGGACGTCCGTGTCTGGAAGCGCGCTCCTGTCCGCCGCCGAAGATTCCGGCGCGTATGCGCTCCTGCCGGTGTTTTCGGGGAATCCGTCGCGCGCCCTGTCGGCGATGCTGCGCATCGCGGCAGACGGGAAAACGCTGTGGGCGAGCGATGAAACCGCGCGGATCGTGTCGGCCGACTTCGGATCCGCGCCATTCTGGCGGCGCGCCGGTCGCGCGGCGCCGGGAGATTTCCCTCTCCAGGCGTACGGGTCGTGGTTCCCCGCAAACGCATCACCGCTTTCCATCCTGCGCGAATTCGACCTTGACGGAACTGTCGCCCTGCAGACCGGCGCAGAATCCGCGTGGAGCGAAAAACACGGAGCGGGAGCGTCCGGCCCGGCGGCGGTTCTCGAGGCCGGCGCCCGGGGATTCTCCATTTCGTCGCGCGCAGACCTCCGCGCATTCTCGTACAACCGCAGGACGGGAACGTTTTCAGGCACGGGCATCATCCGCTTCGAGGACGGCAGAACCGCCAGCGGCACCCTCCGCGGGATCCTCGTCCCGGGATGGATAGATTGCGGATGCGGAGACGAGCAGATCGTGCTGCCGTTCGGGGCGGGGCTGTTCTGCTGGCGCGACACCGCAGGCGGCAAAAGCGTGCGGAGATCGGTCTCCGCAACGCTGGAGACCGGAAACTGAACGGAGACGACGCGAAATGAAACAGGAGATACTGCAAGCCGGACGGCCGGCGGCTTTAGCCGCCGCAATCGCGGCGGCGGCGCTGCTATGCTCGTGCTCTCCCGGCAAAACGCCGGACGGCGGACGGAAAGAGACCGAATCTGAACAGCCAAGACGCAGAGACGGCGTCCAACCCGCGTCAAAACCCGCCGGAAAAGCCAGTCCGCATACACAAACACGCCGCCCGGCTGAAACAGGGCCAGGCCTTGCGGAAGCAGCAAAAGCCGTGCAGGAGGAAAACGGCGAAGAATCCTTCACCCCCGAAGAAAAGAAAGCGGCGGCGAAACTTCAGGATGCACTTGATTCCAACGAACGGAGCGCGGTCTTCGCGCTGGCAGGTAAACTCTCGGGGTCGCCGAACCCCGCGCTGAGGAAGAGAGCGGTCGAAGCGCTGGCATGGTTCGGGAAAGACGCCATCCCGGAATTGTTTCTGTTCATGTCCGATCCGGACGCCGAAGTCGCAAACGAGGCGCAATCCCGGTTCGAAGAAAAAATCGCCGAGCTCGACGACGAGCGCGAGATAGCTTCCACCGTGGCAATCGCGATGAAAACGCTTTCCGATCCCGACGCTCTAACCGCCGCAGTGCAGAACCTCAACCGCGTAGACGACGCGCTCGCGGTGGAAACGCTCGTCGGCGTCATAAATTCATGCAGCGGCGCTGCAGCGGCCGCGGCGCGCGAATCATACGAATTCGTCACCGGCGAAGAGTGGACCGGCGCGCAGGCGGCAATGCGCTGGATATCCGAAAACACGGCGCCGGAGCGTCCGGATCCCGGCATGTAGCCGCGCCGCTCCGCAGCGGCGCAAATCCTGCGCCGGTAGTATAATATCGGCGCATGAAAGCATATTTCGGGTCGATAAGAAAAAAAGGACGGCGCTACTATTTGACCGTCCGCATAGAACATAAAACAAAGTGGATAGCCTTGAAAACAGAATCCGCAGCAATCGCCAGACGGCGCGCGGCAAGTCTTGCGCATCCCCCGTGCGGGGAGCGCGCGTGGCTTGAACATCTCGCCGCGCTGGGCGACGCGGCTAAAATACAGCTCTCCAAAACGGAAGGGCCGCAGACGACGTGGAAAGATCTCCCGGGCCGGTGGCTCGACTCTCCTGCCGCGCCCGCCGGAAAAGACGCCCGCGCGGCTCAAGTGCGATGGCTACGGATTCTCGACGCCGCCAGGCCCGCCTGCGCCGCCGCGCCAGACCGTCTCTCCGCCAAGGAGGCGGCGGAAGCGGCAAAATGCATTGCGTCGTCTCACGCGTCCGCGCCAAGGATGATCCGTTTCTTCAAAAAAGTCTGGAAGGAGCTTGGACTGGGCGGCGCATGGAAAAACATTCCACCCGTCCGCACGCTGCCGCGCGAATACTACAGACGGCTGACCGCAGACGAACTGCAAAGACTTTTCAGACGCCTCGCCGTCGACGGAGGCGAATACGGCGACATGGCGGCCATAGGCTACGCGACGGGGCTGCGGCTGTCCGACGTGGCCGGCCTGGAGCGGGACGAAGTCGCGCCGGACTGCTCGGCGCTGCGGATAGTCCCCGGAAAAACGCGGAACAGCAAGCCGGAACCGATACTGGTGCCTCTGGCGCCGTTCACGAGACCGCGCGTGAAAGCGCTTCTGCGCAAAGCGGCGGAGGAAGGCAGGAGCAATCTCTTCTCCGAG
>Ga0310695_10004452_pt1 | contig 25828 bp, 20 predicted proteins | sample RumenRJG_04DNA_FD_203882 | JGI IMG/M metagenome (GOLD analysis project Ga0310695, IMG submission 203882) | Bovine rumen microbial communities from Lethbridge, Alberta, Canada - RJG_04 (v2) (version 2) | ecosystem: Host-associated > Mammals > Digestive system > Stomach > Rumen | place: Canada...
GTCATCTTACAGGAACCGAATGGCTTGAGGAATGTGTTCGTTATCTGGATATGACACTTGACATAGAAGGTGTGGAGAATCTTCCGGCAAAGGATGATGGAAAATTATACACTTTCGTTAGCAATCATCCTTTGGGTGGTGCTGACGGTGTTGCTCTCGGTAGTATTATAGGCCGCCATTATGATAGCCGGTTCCGTTATCTGGTTAATGATATTCTGATGAATCTGCCAGGTCTTGCACCCCTTTGCATTCCCATCAATAAGACAGGTAGGCAGAGCCGCAATTTCCCTGCTATGGTAGAAGCCGGATTTCAAAGTGACAATCATATGCTTATGTATCCTGCAGGACTTTGTTCCCGCAGAATCAATGGTGAGATTCATGATTTTCCTTGGACAAAAACTTTTATAACCAAGAGTGTGCAGTATCAGCGTGATGTAGTTCCTATTCATTTCAGCGGACAAAATAGTAACTTCTTTTATCGGTTGGCTAATTTCAGCGATAAGCATCTCAAATTCAACCTCGCTATGTTGTTCTTGGTTGATGAAATGTACAAGAATGTTCATAAGTCTTTCAAAGTGACCTTTGGTAAACCTATACCATGGCAGACTTTTGACAAGTCAAAAACGCCGAAAGAATGGGCGAAGTTTGTTGAAGATCTGGTTTATCAGCTTTAAAAAGAACGTGTCAATATCATAATCCTTAACGTTTAAACTCAACGACCATGTTAGAAAAACCAATTATCAAGCCTGTCGACAAGGAATTGCTCAAGAGTGAGCTGACGCCTGACAAGCAGCTTCGTATGACGAATAAGAGTCATAATGAAATTTTTATTGTGACAGCTCATAATGCTCCGCATGTAATGCAAGAGATTGGTCGTTTGCGTGAGGAGGCTTTCCGTGAAGCTGGTGGTGGAACTGGTATGGAAGTGGATATTGATGAATTCGACACTTGTGAGAATTGTTACAAGCAGCTTATCGTATGGAATCCTGAGACGGAAGAGATAATAGGTGGATATCGTTATCTTTTGGGAACAGATTGGGAGATTGCTGAAAATGGCCAGCCTAAACTGGCCACCAGCCATATGTTCCATTTCTCGGAAAAATTCTTAAAAGAATACATGCCTTATACGGTAGAATTGGGTCGTTCTTTCGTTTCGTTAGGCTATCAGAGTTCACGGATGGGTGCCAAGAGTCTTTTTGCTCTCGATAATCTATGGGATGGTTTAGGTGCTCTCACTGTTGTGATGCCTAATGTGAAATATTTCTTTGGAAAGATGACCATGTATCCTTCTTACATCCGAAAAGGACGTGATATGATTCTTTATTTTCTGAAGAAGCATTTCGATGATAAGGAAAACCTGATAGTACCGATGAAACCGTTGGAATTTGAAACCTCTCCCGAAGAATTAGCATCTATTCTCGTTGAAGACGATTTCAGAAAAGACTACCGGATTTTGAATTCTGAAATCCGTAAGATGGGTTATAATATTCCTCCGTTGGTAAATGCCTATATGAACTTGTCACCAACAATGAAACTCTTCGGAACGGCCATCAACTACGGATTTGGCGATGTGGAAGAGACGGGCATATTGATTGCTGTTGATGAAATTCTTGAAGAGAAGCGTATGCGCCATATTGACACCTTTGTTCAGCACAATCCAGATGCGTTGAATATTACAAGTGGTGCCAATAAGATCATTTACAAGTCAGAGGAATAAATATTCTTCTTAATCTTTTTTGTACTACACGATAGGTAAGGAAATGCCGTTGATTTTCTGGTAGATATCAAGGGCATAGACATCTGTCATGCCTGAGATATAGTCGATGACGGCAAGGATGCGTGTCTCAAGATCAGGAGAGTCGATGTCGTACTGGCTGCTGACGCGGCGATTCAACTGTTGTGAATAGAAACGTTCTGGATGAACAGCAGCCTCAATAAAGGTTTCCATGAGTGTGGCCATAATCTTATAACCTGAAAGTTCCACGTCAAGTACAGGCTTGCTCTTGTAAATTTTTATTGCTGACATTTCTGTGCATCTGCGATAAGCATCACGTTGTCTTTCTGCAATGTGGTCAATAAGGCTCCCTTGAAACGTTCCGTTCAGAATGGCCTGTTCGTTAGCCATGAAAGTATCCACACAGCAGTTTTCGAGCTTTCCGATAACGCATGCCCTCATATAAATTACCTTTTCATTATTATCGGTGATTCCTTCGTCAAAAATCCGTTGTTGGATGTTATTTTGCTCGGTTTCATCGAAGAAGCCGAGCAGTAAATGTCGGGTTTCATCAAACGAGAGGATTTTCAGTTTGTGCGCGTCTTCAATGTCCATGATCTCATAACAGATATCGTCAGCTGCTTCTACGAGGTAGACAAGTGGATGACGTGTGTAGTGATCTTCACCAAGCTTGATAATGCCTAATTCGCTGGCAATTCTTTCGTAAATATTTTTCTCTTCATGGAAAAAGCCGAATTTTCCTTTTCTGGTGGCGCATGAAGAAGATACAGGATATTTCACGATGCTGGCCAAAGTCGTGTAAGTCATCACAAATCCGCCATCACGACGACCCTTAAATCGGTGAGCTAGCAGACGGAAAGCATTGGCATTGCCTTCAAAGTGGGTGATATCATCCCATACCCCCTTGGATACTATTTCTTTTAGGTAGGCTCCTTTCCCTTCTGTGAAATAGGTTTGAATGGCTTTTTCTCCTGAATGGCCAAAGGGTGGGTTACCCATATCGTGTGCAAGACAGGCTGTACTGACAATGGTGCCGATTTGTGGAAACAGCGTGTCAATCAGTTCGGGATTATTCTGTAAGACACGATGTGCCACATCGTTTCCAAGCGACATTCCTACTGACGCTACTTCTAATGAGTGTGTCAGACGGTTATGGACGAAAATGCTTCCTGGAAGGGGAAATACCTGTGTCTTGTTTTGCATTCGCCGGAATGGGGCAGAAAAAATCAGGCGGTCGTAGTCGCGTTTGAATTCCGTGCGGTCATCATGTCGCTCAGAATGTCGGTTCTCCTGTCCTAAGCGCTTGTTGGATATAAGTTGTTTCCAGTTCATGAAACTATTTCTTTTCATTAATAATCTTATTCTGTTTCGAAGCCAAAATATTGGCCCTTGCGTAAAGTGGGTACGCCACGGGTCATCCATGCTGGGGCTGGGGCACCCTTCAGATAGTGGTCGAAGAATTGTTGTAACCTTATAGAAAGGTCTTTACAGTTACGGCGCTCTTTTAAATTGTGGGCTTCGTTGTTGTATTCTAACAGCCAGGCAGGCTTTCCCAGACGCCGCAGCCCCATGAACATCTCAATACCTTGGTACCAGGGCACAGCGCCGTCGTTGTCGTTGTGCATAATAAGCACCGGCGTTTGTACTTCTGGCAATTTGAATAGGGGTGAGTTTTCCATGTAAAGTTCAATTCCATGCCAGAGGTCACGCCCTATCCGGCTTTGTGACTGTTCGTACTGGAACTGACGACTCATTCCTGACTCCCAACGGATGCCACCGTAAGCAGATGTCATATTGCTTACGGGCGCTCCTGCTCCGGCAGCCTTGAAAAGGTTGGTACGTGTAATGAGATATGCAACTTGGTAACCACCCCAGCTCTGTCCCTGAATGGCCATGTTTTCACGATCTATCCATGAATTCTGAGCCAATGCCTCAGCCCCACTGACAATGCAATTGTAGGCAGATTCTCCGGGTGTTCCTGGGCGGTACACAATGTCAGGGACAAAGACTACATATCCGCGTGACACAAAAAACGGAATGTTGATAATGGAACGGCTCGGGGCTACAGGATAGTAGGCATGGAGATTATCTGAACGTTTCTCGTAAAAGTATATCATCACGGGATATTTCTTTTCGGGGTCAAAGTTCTCAGGTTTATAGAGTAATCCGTCGAGGAGTGTACCATCGTAGGCATTCCAGTGGAAAAGTTCGGCTGTTCCCCATAGATAGTCTTGCTGTTGAGGATTGATATGACTCAGTTGCTGGCTGCCACGTAAGTCGTTAGTAAGATAGATGTCCATAGGATGTTGGAAGTTTCCGCGTCGGTAGGCATACACATCCGTTTCACGTGCTTTCATAAAAGATGTCTGGCTATATCCTTCCAGAGTAATGTCTTTCAGAGCTCCATTCAGTGTGGTTGTGCTGATGCCGCGTTCCTTTGTCTTGTTATCGAAGACAGAAAGTAAAAGCTTTTCTTCTTTAAGGATTCCAGGATCGTCATCTTTGCTACGAGTGTCAATGTAGCGGTAGGTCCTCTGATGTTTGCGGCCTTCTCCCCGGGTAAGGCATTGCGCCTTGCCGTCTGTCGTACTGAAAGCCCAGATATCATATCGGTCGTAGAGCAACAGGTATTTGTCGTCAGCAGTCCATCCGCCTATGCCGTAGGCCTCTGGTAGCATGGGATGGTCATCCTCCTCATTCCAGAAGTTCTCTTTGAGACCTTCTGTCAGGTTTCGGGTGGTTTTACGATTTACGTCATAGAGCATCCAATGATGTCGTGAGAGATCAAACCAAGCCAGAAAACGGCCTTTTGTTGAAGGCACTACTCGTTCAAAACGAGCCTTTGTCACCTCGGTGCGTGTACCATTTGCGATATTCACTAGAGAGGCTGTAAGTATGGGTTGTTCATCCCACTGAGTAGAAACCATTGCTGCAGTCATGTCCGTACTTAGCACCAACGGAGCATCGCCACGGTCTATTAACGAAAGATGGTCATAAAAACTTGTGGTGAGGGGATGTAGTGTCCCGTCGTGGTCAACACTAGCCAGACAAGTTCGCTTTTGATCGCGTTTCAGGTTTACTTTCGTCATGGGCGGCAATTCTGGAGCATTATAGTTCCAGATGTCCAATTCTGCGGTCTCGAAAGGCACCAAGGTGGTGTCTCTAGGCGCTTGGAAAGGCTGAATGCCAGTAAAGATGTGCTGTCCGTTATGACTGAATTGTGGACTGCTGTTTTCGGTGAGTCCCCATCCTTCGGGCATATTCTTTCGGTTCTCGGGCGTGGTGAGACACTTGAGGGTAGAATTATGTATGTTGGCTAACCATAGGCTACAATGTTTACTTCCACTGCTAAGGGTATCATTGGCAGAAAGGAAGAGGGCTTCTGTTCCCTGCTTGTTGAATGTGGGAAGTGAGACAAAAGCCATTGTGTCGCTTTGCAGGATATTCTGACGGGTATTCACGTCGTATATAGCTGCCATCTGACGGTTTTTCCCTTCTTTCAGCGTGTAGGCCATCAGCTTGCCTTCTCGGTCGAAAGTGTATTCAGCCACATGACGAAGAGTATCGATGTGTCCGCTTTGCAGGATATAAATAAGTAGAGGACTACCGAAATCTTTATCTTTACGTTCTTTCTTGGGAATCAGGATGGTATCAGAAGAGAGGAAGGCCACGGCTTTGGTTCCTCTTAATCCTAATTGGAAACTCTTGACTGCAGCAAACTTGCGAACATTGAAAGATGGTAATGATATGATCGCCAGCGAGTCCTTTGGCATGTCATCAGCCTTTGTCTTCTTGATTTTAGCTTCACGGATGTCTTTGAAGAAAGGTTTGATGATACAAATCACAGCCTCTTCGTTATCAAGAATACGAGCACGACATCCCCTGGGAATTTCCAACTGACGGCCATTACGGTTATTGCGGACAATGAGGGTGGTGTCTCCTTCTTGTGGACAAATTTCATAGGTAAGCACGTTGCCTTTGGGTGAAAGGACCGTATTGCCAATGCTCTGCCATTGGTCATAGACCGTGTGGTCGAGTGGTTTCTTCTGTGCCTGTACTGCGAGTGTGGCAAGGCATAAAACGGAAAGGATTGCAGACTTCATTTGCTTTCGTATATTGTTAAGGAGCAAAGATAGTGCTTTTCCATGGATTATCCAAATTTTTAGTAAAAAAGGCTCTGCATTCTTCACAGAAAATGCGGCTCCAGTCATTCTCTTATTGGCGTTTTTTCACTATCATAATTCAACTATGACTATGACTATGACGATGACTTTTAGACTTTGTGTCTTTAAATAAATCGCTCACGTTCGACCATTTAAGAGCAAGCTCTTATGGTACTCACTTAATCGCGATTTTGTGTCTCTGTGTTCCGTTAAATCAAATCGCCGTTATTTTGTGTCGGTCAAGGACGGGTAGCGAATTCCCTCTTGATTCACGCTACAAAGATAATACTTTGCGGTGACGCAAATACCAGTTATGATACACTTAGGTGCACTTATGATATACTTACGTGCACTTACGTGCAATTAGATGCACTTATGAAGGCTGTCGGCTGCTTAAATGGCGTGGAAACCCTGTAGGAATGCCAATGAAGCGCTGTAAGAATGACGGAGAGAAAATGCAAAAACGTTATTTAACGGAACACATTTTGAGGAAAAAAAACAGCCCCTCTCATTTCGGGAGTGGATTTTTTATGCAAACCCCGAAAATGCCACAATGCCACTTTCATCATTACGGTGGCACCTACGATGGGTTCTCCGTCGTCGTGCTATACGACTTTGTTATTTGTGCAAGCCTCTTTTTCACGATTTAATGGGGTTGTTAATTATCCGTAAATTATCTGTTGTACTAGGGATATGTGGACTGAAATGCTTAATTTTGCATCTTAATAATAATAAGGTAAAACCGAGAATGTTGAAAATAAAAGTTGTAAATAAAGGGCATCAGCAACTGCCCGCTTATGCTACCTCACAAAGTGCTGGCATGGATTTGCGAGCTAATCTGGATGCTCCTGTCGTACTTCGTCCTTTGGAGCGTAAGTTGATCAAGACAGGTCTTTTCATCGCTTTGCCCGAAGGCTATGAGGCTCAAGTGCGTCCTCGCAGTGGATTGGCCTTAAAGCATGGCATTACAGTACTCAACACGCCAGGAACGATTGATGCGGACTATCGTGGTGAAATCGGAGTGGTTCTAGTTAACCTTTCACAAGAAGATTTTACAGTTGAAGATGGTGAGCGTATTGCACAGATGGTCATTGCCCGTCATGAACAGGCTGATCTTGTGGTTGTGGAAGAACTTGATGAGACAGAGCGCGGTGCCGGTGGTTATGGGCATACGGGAGTTAAGTGATTTTAGAATGTAGCGTGTAGAATTATGATTGTTTCTATTAGGTATAGGATTAATTCTTTTTGGGGGATTGTGGCTTTGCTGCTGGCAACATTGTCCTTGTCATCATGTGGTTCTGCCTCAATGTCGTCCAAAAAAGGAAATCATCATTCCACATCCTCCACAATTTATACTCCATTAGATTATAACACCTCCCAGCGCTTCAAATATTTTTATCTGGAAGCCATCAACCAACAGAACAAGGGCAATTATGCAGCTGCTTTTGACTTGCTGAATCATTGTCAGGAAATCAATCCTAATGCGGCTGAGGTGTATTTCATGCGTTCAGCTTATTATTCCATGCTGAAAAACGATTCGCTGATGGTGGCAGATATAGAGCGGGCTGCTGCTCTGAATCCGACGAATACTACGTTCATGGAACGTCTGGGGCAGATTTACATTGGTATGGGCAAATTCCCCAAAGCTATCGAGACTTACGAGAAAATTTATGCCAATACCCGGGACCGCGATGATGTGCTGAACATCTTGATTCAACTATACGACCGCCAGAAAGATTATGACAATATGCTGCGTACGATCGACCGGCTGGAAAGTCTCGAAGGCAGTAGTGAGGAGATTACGCTGGCTCGAATGAGAGTCCTTGCTTTGAAAGGGGATAAGGAGGCTGAGTTGGCAGAATTGAAATCACTCTCCGAAAAGCATCCTAACGACATGAATTATCATGTGATGATGGGTAACTGGCTTTTGCAGAACGATCGTGCTGATGAAGCCTTGAAGGAATACGACTACGTATTGAAGATGGAACCTGACAATCTCATGGCTCAAATGTCGATGCTCGATTATTACCGCAATGTAGGAGAAGATTCTTTGGCCAATGACTTGCAGGAAAAGATGCTCATCAATGAGGATACCCCTATTAACAGCAAGATGACATTGATGCGTAAGGTTGTTGCCGACAACGAACAGGAAGGTGGTGACTCCACACAAGTGCTCGATTTGTTCCATCGCATTCTTGCTAAGCCACAAAAGACGACGGACATGCATGAACTATACGCGGCCTATATGACCCTGAAGAAAATGCCTCAGGACAGTATCAACCAAGCCTTGAGAGATGCTTTGGAAATCGCTCCTGATAATGCAGGCGTACGTTTGGAACTGATTCAGGCTGAGTGGAGTAAAAAGAACTTTGATGAGGTGATTCGCCTTTCCAGGGCAGCCCAGGAGTATAATCCCGATGAGATGGCTTTTTACTATTTCATGGGGCTTGCCCATTTCCAGAAAGATGAAAGAGACGAGGCTCTGAATTCATTTCAACGTGGTGTTGCCCAGATCAATGAAAGCAGCAACAAGGAGATTGTCAGTGATTTCTATGCCATCATGGGTGATATCCTTCATGAAAAAGGACGTGAGAAAGAGGCTTATGCTGCCTATGACAGTTGTCTGCAGTGGAAACCTGACAATATAGGTTGTCTGAATAACTATGCCTATTATTTGAGTGAGCAAGGCAAAGATCTGCAAAGAGCTGAACAGATGAGTTATCGTACCATCAAGGCTGAGCCACAGAACAGTACCTATCTGGATACTTATGCTTGGATTCTTTTTATGCAGGAACGCTATGAGGAGTCAAAGTTATATATCGATCAGGCAGTACAGAACGATTCTACTGTGAGTGTTGTCATTCTGGAGCATGCAGGCGACATCCATGCAAAAGTGGGTGAGATGGATAAGGCTCTTGATTTCTGGCGGAAGGCACGCGACAATGGCAGCGATTCAAAAGTCCTTATACGGAAAATTAAACTTAGGAAATATCTCAAGAAATGAAGATGATAAGGAAAACGATAACGAAAACGTTTTTATGGCTGATGCTGATGGCGTTGGTGGTTGTTTCGTGTGGAACAAAAAAGACGGTTGTGGATAACAGCACAGATGTGAAGACCGTTACTGGCACCGAAGATGCAGAACAGCTGAAACTCAACTATATGCGTAGGGTGTACGACAATGCTGTCTATACGCAGAACATCGTGAGCAATATCGATTTCTCCATTGATACGGGTTCAAAGGACATTTCCGTTGGCGGTTCTCTTCATATGCGCAAGGATGATGTGATACGCATTCAGCTGACGGCCTTAGGACTGATGGAAGTGGGACGTCTGGAGTTCACCAAGGATTATGTGATGATTGTGGACCGCATCCATAAGGAATATATCAAAGCTGACTATAACAAAGTCAGTTTCCTGCAACGCAATGGCCTGAATTTCTATTCTTTACAGGCTTTGTTCTGGAACATGTTGTTTATGCCAGGAACGAAAAAAGTGACGGATGACATGCTGAAACAGTTTGCACTTAACCTCCAGTCTTCATCGGCGATGGTGCCCGTGAACTTAAAGCAAGGGAATATGAGCTATGTTTGGCAGACAGAGTCGAAGACCGGACAGATTAAGCAGACGGAAATTACTTATGCTGACAAATCGAGTGGAACAACGAAGATTATATGTAAATATGATGACTTCAAGCCCGTAGGCACCAAAATGTTCCCGCATATGCTTACTTTGAATGGTAAGACACAGGCTACTCAGAAACCCCGTGATGTCAAAGTCGGCATCAAATTGAAGGGGGTGAAGATGGACAAAGACTGGGAGACGCGTACCACCCTTTCTGGTAAATATAAGGCAGTTAGTGTAGAGGAAGTATTGGAGAAAATAACGAGTCTTTAAATGAGAACGCTGTTCACAATCATATTGTCACTCATATTGCTGGCCCCTGTTGGAGCACAGCAGAAGAAGACTACGTCTAAAAAAACGACAACAACGCAGCGTACCAATACTACCCGTAAGACGACCACAACAACAAAATCCAGACAGGCCAGTACTTCTAGAAAATCAAGTACATCTAAACAATCTGGCAAAACTGGCAAAACCAGCAAAACCAGGAAATCCACTTCCAAAGCCCCTGTTTATACCAATGCTGAGATTAAAGGTCTTCAGAGTCAGCGGGCAGTTATCAAGAAAAAGATTCAGGAACAGGAGAAACTTCTCCGCGCTAACAGGGCTGACGTAAAAAAGCGTCTTGATGATCTGTTGGTTATCAATAGTGAAATTGACGAGCGCCAGAAGAAAATCGAAGACATTCAGAAAGATATCACGCATATTGAAGGCAATATCGATCTGCTGAAAGCCCAGTTGGCTACGTTGGAATCACAGTTGAAGGATCGTCAGCAGAAATACCTGAAGAGTCTGCGCTATATGGCCCGTCACAGTAAGATTCAGGATCAGCTGATGTTCGTTTTCTCTGCCAAGAACTTTAATCAGATGTATCGCCGTTTGCGTTTTGTCAGAGAATATGCTGCTTTCCAGCGGGCTCAAGGTGAATTGGTGAAGGCCAAACAGGAACAGATAGCTTCCAAGCATCAGGAGCTGGAGAAGGAAAAAGGTAACAAGAATAACCTGCTATATAAAGGTAAGAAGGAGCAAGCAGCTTTGCAGGGCAAGAAAGATGAACAGCAACAGGTGGTGAACACGTTGCAGAAACAGCAGCGTACCATTCAGGGTATCATTGATGATCAGCGTAAAAAAGACCAGGCTCTCAATGCCCAGATTGACAGACTGATTGCCGAGGAAGTAGCGAAGGCTCGTGCCCGTGCTGCTGAGGAAGCCCGTCAGAGAGCTGCTGCTGAGGCTGCTGCCAAGAAGAAACGTGAGGAAGAATTGGCACGTAAGAAGGCCGCTGCCGAGGCTGCTGCCCGTGAGAATGCCCGTCGCATTGCGGAAGCCCGTGAACGCGAAGCTGAAGCTAAACGCATGGCTCGTGAGGCTGCCAAGAAGGATGCCATGGAGAAAGCGCGTGCAGAACAGGCTGCTCTTGAGGCGCAAGCTGCCCGTGAGGCTGCAGAACGCAAGGCCGAGGTGGATAATCGCCGGCATGAAAAAGAGGTAGCTGAAGCCAGGCGGGAGAACGAGACGATTTCTCTTGTCAGCAGCGTGGATCGCAAGTTGAGCAGTAACTTTGAGAGTAACAAGGGTCGTTTGCCCATTCCTATTACCGGTTCTTATCGCATTGTGAGCCACTATGGACAATACAACGTGGAAGGTTTGAAGAATGTAACGCTCGATAATAAGGGAATCAACATCTTAGGTTCGCCAGGTGCTCAGGCACGTGCCATTTTCAATGGTGAGGTAAGTGCTGTGTTTGCTTTTGGCGGCACCAGTGTGGTGATGGTCCGTCATGGAAGTTACATTTCCGTCTATTGTAACCTTCGTTCGGTGAATGTTTCGCGAGGACAAAAAGTGAGTACCCGACAGGCATTAGGTTCCTTGGGTTCTGACAATATTCTTCAGTTCCAGCTTCGTCGTGAAACAGCTAAACTGAATCCTGAAGTTTGGTTGGGAAGGTAAAGATTAATGACTCACACCATTCCAAACTGATGTAGGAAGATGAAAAGCATGCCAACCGGACAAATGTATTTCACGACGAAAACAAAGATATGGAAATAACGCCCGCTAAGTGTTCCCCAGTTGGTCATTTGGTCACGCACAATCCTATGGGGCATAATCCATCCCACATAGATACTTGTCAGGAAGCCACCCAACGTGAGCAGTACGTTGGCAGATAGGAAGTCGAAAAAATCAAAGAGAGATTTTCCAAATATTTGTAACTCAGGCACAGGACCCAGCGACAAGGAACAAAGGGCTCCTGTGAGCATCGCCAGAACGGTAACGATACGGGCTCCGTTCTTACGTCCCAAACCAAACTCCTCGCTGACAAAGGCGGTAGGTGTCTCATGCATCGAGATGATGCTGGTGAGAGCCGCCAGAACGAGGAGAATATAGAATATAATCCCAATGAGGTAACCCAGAATAGGGATGGAAGCAAAAGCCTGCTGGAACACATTAGGCAATGTAATGAAAATGAGTGAAGGGCCTGCATCTGGCTGAACACCTACCGAGAAGGCAGCTGGAAAGATAATCAGTCCTGAAAGGAGTGCCACCAGTGTGTCGATGGCAGCTATCTGGAATGCACTGCGTGTGAGGTTCACATCCTTTTCAAAATAGCTTGCATAGGTTACCAGACATGCCATACCTGTGCTCAATGTGAAAAAGGTTTGCCCCAAAGCTTCAAAGAAAGTGCTGTGAGTCACCTTAGAGAAATCAGGGTGGAAAAGGAATTCCACACCTATAGAACTGTTTGGTAACATCAAGGAGCATATCACCAAGAGAATAAGCAACAGGAAAAGCACGGGCATCATAATCTTGGAAGCCTTCTCAATACCTTTCTGTACGCCACGGACAATCACGATATGGGTGATGCAGATAAACGCCAGTGTCCACATCACGGGTTTAATGGGATCGTTGGTGAATTCGGCAAAATACCTTTGAATATAATCGGCATCACCTTGCAGATGTCCGGCAATCGCTGCAAAAACATATTGTAGCGTCCATCCGGCCACCACGCTGTAGAAGCCCATGATAATGAATCCGGTCAGGACTCCCATATACCCCACCAATTTCCAGGGCCATCCTCCATAGGCGCGTGTAGCATTCTGCTGTGCATGGCGTCCCACGATGAATTCGCAAAGCATAGCAGGAAGTCCGAGAATCAGCAGACATCCCAGATAGATAAGCAGGAAGGCAGCGCCGCCGTTCATTCCTGTTTCGTAAGGAAAGCGCCATACGTTACCCAATCCCACGGCAGAGCCTGCTGTGGCGAGTACGATGCCTATTTTCGATGCAAATGTTCCGCGAGATTCCATGTTCTGTCAATTAGTAATGAGTAATTAGGAATTAGTAATTATGATCACCTTTTTCCCTACTGATTTACCTTATGTTTTTTCGTTATCATTTTTATAAATCCGCCAATCAATGTAATCATAATTCCTAATTACTCATTAAACTAGATCCATCCAAACTGATGCAGGAAGACGGCGAGGGTGAAGAGTGGACAAATGTATTTCACGGCCAGCACAAAGATGTGGACAAAGTGTACATTCGTCGTTCCCCAGTTGGTGATTTCATCGTGTACCACTTTGTGATCCACATACCAACCAATAAACAAACAGGTGAGGAAGGCGCCGACAGGCAGACAGCAGTTAGCCGTGAACCAATCGAGGAAATCAAAGAGCGGCATACCAAACAGTGTGCACCAGTCCCACATTCCCAGTGAGAGGGAACAGATGCCGCCTGTGATGATGGCATAAAGTGTCACCAGACGGGCTGCGTGCCGACGGCCCAAATGCAACTCTTCACTCAAGAATGAAGTGCTCACCTCATGGATGGATATATTACTGGTGAGGGCGGCAATGGTCAGCAGCAGATAAAACAGGATGCTTACGATATATTCAACAAAAGGTAAACCGCCAAAAGCCTGTTCGAAGACATTAGGTAAGGTGATGAAAATCAGCGAAGGCCCACTGTCGGGCTGTACACCTACCGAGAGAGCCGCAGGGAAGATAATGAGTCCGGCCAAAATAGCCACTAGTGTGTCGATACCCGCTATCTGGAGGGCAGAAGGCAGCAGTTTGGTCTCGCGTTTGAAATAACTGGCATAGGTACAGAGGCAGCCCATCGCTATACTCAGGGAGAAGAACGACTGTCCGAGGGCTTCCAGGAATGTCTTCCCTGTCACTTTCGAGAAATCGGGCTTCAGCAGGAATTCCACGCCTTGCCACGCATTTGGAAGGGAGAGCGAACAGATCATCAGTATGAGCAACAGCACAAAAAGCACGGGCATCATAATCTTTGAGGCCTTCTCAATACCATCCTGAACCCCATGGACAATCACGAAATGAGTGATGCCTATCAATAAGACTGCCCACATTATCGGTTTGATGGGATGTGTGGAGAATGCCGTGAAATACTCCTTGAAATATTCAGGCGAACCATGGATATTACCAGCCAGCGAAGAGAAGATATACTGCAGCGTCCATCCGCTCACCACACTGTAATAGCCTAAGATCAGGGCAGAGGTCAGTACACCGAGATAGCCCACGAGCTTCCAGGCAGAGCCGTTGCCTATAATGGAATAGGCACGTGCCGTATTGGCCTGCGCATGACGGCCTATCATCATTTCACAAAGCATCACGGGAATACCCATCATCAGTACGCATCCGATATAGATAAGGATAAAAGCAGCACCGCCGTTCTGTCCGGTCACATAGGGAAAGCGCCAGACGTTTCCCAAACCGACAGCGCCACCGGCTGTTGCAAGGATTACACCCAACTTTGTTCCGAAGTTTCCTCTATCTAAATTAGCCATTCTTATCAGTTTTGGGTGCAAAATTATAAAAAAAACCGTATCTTTGCAAACGTTATGAAAGCAAAAGCTGATTTCATTCTTCAAAAAGTTAAGAATTATCCTGTTTCAGTGTTTCTGGCACTTGTGATATGGGTTGTTTGTCTGATTCCCGTTCCGGAAACACCTCTCAAAAACGTGGCTTTCATTGATAAGTGGACCCACATTGCCATGTATGGAATACTCTGCCTCTCCATTTGGGTGGAATATCTGCGGAGGCATTCCTTTGCAGATAAGAAAAACCTCCTTCCTTTCAGGGAGGGGTGGGGTAGGCTTCTTGTGGGCGGATGGCTGTTGCCCGTCCTTCAAGGTGGCTTGCTCGAACTGCTGCAAGCCTATTGCACCCATGGTACTCGAAGCGGTGACTGGCTCGATTTCTTGGCCAATGCCACAGGTGCTACTCTAATTCTATGTGGCGGAATTCTTTGGGTATGCTACCACGCCAGACGATGAAAGGCATCTGCCGCATGTGTGCATTATAGAAACGGCGGTCACCCGTCACTTCATCGCCGATGAAATCTGGTTTCTCGAACGGTTCATCCTCATGTTTGAGTTCCACTTCCGCCATCACGAGTCCGGCATTGTCTCCATAGAACTCATCCACTTCAAAGATATGTTTCCCGTCTGGGCTTGGCACCAGATAACGGGTCTTGTCAATGATGCCAGGCTCACAGATTTCCATCAGGTGTTCGGCTTCATCGAGCGTAATTTCCTTCTCAAATTCATAGCGTGAAAGGCCGCCGTTCTGAGAGGGTCCTTTAATAGTGAGGAAACCATGAGCATCGCGGATGCGCACCCTGACGGTACGTCCGTTTTTGCTCATGATATAACCTTGTTTGATGCGGCTTTTAGAAGTTGCCTGCTTTCGGTAGTCCTCGCCCCGCACCAGAAACTTACGTTCAATTTCCAGTCCGCTCATTTACATAAACGTAAGGGTAGCCCAAATAGCATAGATAACAGCCAATGCGATGAGGGCAACGAAGATCCATTTTACGATGCTTTTACCTTTTTCTTCTTCCTTAGCGGCATAGCGGGCGCGCTGCAATTTTCTTTTCTGACTCATAATAGTTTTTTTAATGAGTAATGAGTAGTGAGTAATGAGTAATTATGATTACCCTATTCCTCCAACTACACACACTCGATGTTAGTATTTTAATTAATATAATTTCAAACTTTCAATTTCTGTCCAGATTCCGCCGATGAAAGTAATCATAATTTCTAATTACTCATTACTAATCATTTTACTGATCGTTGACGGGAAACTCCATGAGGTAGGCCTTGATGAAATCATCGATTTTGCCGTCCATCACACCATCCACATCCGTGGTCTGATAGTTGGTACGGTGATCTTTCACCCGGCGGTCATCAAAGACGTAGGAGCGGATCTGTGAGCCCCATTCAATCTTCTTCTTGCCGGCCTCAATCTTGGCCTGAGCCTCCAGACGCTTCTTCATGGCACGGTCGTAGAGTTGCGACTTCAGCAACAGCATGGCTTTCTCCTTGTTCTTAGGCTGGTCACGGGTCTCGGTGTTCTCAATGAGAATTTCCTCTTCTTCACCAGTATCAGGGTCTGTGTACCAATAGCGCAGGCGCACACCCGATTCCACCTTGTTCACATTCTGACCGCCGGCACCAGAGGAACGGAAGGTGTCCCAAGAGAGTTTGGCGGGATCTACATACACTTCAATGGTGTCATCCACAAGCGGACTCACAAAGACGGAGGCGAAACTCGTCATGCGCTTGCCTTGGGCATTAAACGGTGAAACGCGCACCAGACGGTGCACACCGTTCTCGCTCTTCAGGTAGCCATAGGCATACTCTCCCTTCTCAATCTCCATCGTCACACTTTTGATGCCCGCCTCGTCACCTTCCTGAAGGTCGGCAATCGTCACTTTATGTCCGTGAGCCTCACACCAGCGCATATACATACGCATCAGCATACCGGCCCAGTCCTGTGCCTCCGTACCTCCAGCCCCGGAGTTGATCTTCAGCACGGCGTCCATCGGGTCTTCCTTTTGGCGGAGCATATTCTTCAGTTCCAGATCCTCGATGGCTTTGATGGCCTTATTATAATCCTCGTCCACCTCTTCCTCAGTGACCATATCCTCATGAAAGAAGTCGAAGGCGAGCTGCAGCTCGTCGGCCAAGGTACGTACCTCTTTATAGCCATCGAGCCAGCGCTTGATGTCCTTCACCTTTTTCATTTGCTCCTGTGCCCTTTTGGGGTCTTCCCAGAAGTCAGGAGCCTGTGTGCGGAGGTCTTCCTCCTCAAATTCTATTTGTTTTCGGTCGATGTCCAGATAGCGGTGCAAATCTTCTGTCCTTTGCAGCACATCCTTCAACTGATCTTGCGTAATCATATTTGAATTAAGAATTAAGAGTTAAGAATTAAGATTTATTCTCACTGCGTTGCGATTAAGAATTATCGACTTAAGAATTATACAAACCGAAATTATACGGTTTTATCTTTTGTCGATTTGATAATTGAAACGAGTAGCTTCTTTAACTCTTCACAATCTTCATATATTGAATTAAAATATTTGTCATCTAAATCATTTAACCTGTTTAACAGCCGCAGCCAAAAGAGGCTTTCGTTACATTCCTTTAGGGATATGTGCAGCTTGGAAATGAAATCATTCGTACTGACAGCACATTCTGCCTCAGCAAAATTTGCACCAATGCTAGTCCCACTACGATAGAGCTGATCAAGAGTTTTAGAGTCCTTTCCTTCTTTTTTTAAGAATCTGCACAAATTGACGATTCGAACAGCAAATGCCATGCATTTCTCGTCCATAATCTTTCCAAATTCGCTCATAAATATTGATGCTAACTCTTAATTCTTAATTGTTAATTGCCAAAGCAACAACTCTTAATTCTTAACTCTTAATTCTTAATTGTTAATTGCCAAGGCAACAACTCTTAATTCTTAACTCTTAATTCTTAATTATTAATTGCCAAGGCAACAACTCTTAATTCTTAACTCTTAATTCTTAATTATTAATTGCCAAGGCAACAACTCTTAATTCTTAACTCTTAATTCTTAATTGTTAATTGCCAAAGCAACAACTCTTAATTCTTAACTCTTAATTCTTAATTATTAATTGCCAAAGCAACAACTCTTAATTCTTAACTCTTAATTCTTAATTCTATCTCACTCTTCGTACATGGCTTCTATTTGTGCAGCATAATTTTTGTTGAGAACGCGGCGCTTGATTTTCAGCGTATTGGTCAGCTCACCAGCTTCCATCGAGAAGGGGGTGGGGAGCAGGGTGAAGCGCTTCACCTTTTCGTAGTTGGCCAACTGTTGTTGCAGCGTGGCGATACGGTCCTCCATCATCTTGTAGATTTTCTTGTTGTTGCAGAGGTCCTCACGTGACGTGAACTCGATGTCATTGTCCTTGGCATATTCCTCCAGCACATCGAATGTCGGCACGATGAGGGCGCTTACAAACTTCCGCTGGTCGGCAATGACGGCAATCTGCTCTATGAACTTATCCACGAGCAGCTTCGACTCAATCAGTTGCGGTGCGATATACTTGCCGTTGGAGGTCTTGTAAAGTTCCTTGATGCGCTCCTTCAGATAAAGCTCACCGTTCTTCAGGTAACCGGCATCACCCGTGCGGAAGTAGCCGTCCTCGGTGAAAGCCTCTGCATTCAGGGCGTCGCGCTTGTAGTAGCCGCGTGTAATCGTCGGACCCTTCAGCAGAATCTCATCGTTCTCTCCGATCTTGATGTCAAGACCGTTAATCGGACGTCCCACCGAACCGATGGTGAAAGGCTCTCCCTTATGGTCGTTGCTCACCGTGGCGAGACTCTCCGTCAAACCGTAGCCCACCATCATATAGATGCCGATGCTGTGGATAAACTCCTCCACCTCAGGCGACACATAGGAACCTGCCGTCGGGAAGAAGTTCGGATTCTCCAGGCCCAGCTGCTTGCGTACCAGCGAGAACACCGTCTTGTCCATCATCTTATATTCCATTGCCAAAGCGAGTGGCGGACGCTTGCCACGGCTCAGGTATTCAATGTTATGTTTATGACCTACGGCAAGGGCATGTTTGAAAAGCTTGCGCTTCGCGGCACCGGCATTTTCAATCTTCGACTTCACGCCGATATACACCTTTTCCCAGAAACGGGGCACGCTACTCATACACGTGGGATTCGTCTCGCGCAAGGACTCCTGTACCTCCTTCGGATAAGTGTTCACGATGATGGTGGCACCCTCCGAGATACACAGGAAGCACCAGCCGCGCTCAAACACGTGCGTCAGCGGCAGGAAGCACATGACGCGGTCCTTCTCGTCCACCGGCAGGTTCTCGTCGTTGGCTATCATCGCCGCATTAAACTGTCCGTGTGTCAAGATCACACCCTTCGAGTCACCCGTTGTTCCACTGGTATAGAGAATGTTCGCAATATCGTCGTCATTCGCCTGTGCGTACAGGTTTTCCAACTCACTCTGACGCGGACAGCCCTCACCCAGCTTCAGAAATTCCTCATAATAGATGCTGCTCGTGTCGTGCTGGGCCTTGCGCACGGAAGAGTCGAAAATAATGATCTTCTCCAGCGTCGGGCATAGCGGCAGCACACGGTAAGCCTTGTCATACTGCTCCTGTTCACCCACGAAGAGGATGCGGATTTGTGCGTCACCAATCATAAACTGGATTTGCTGCTCCGAACTGGTGGCATAAAACGGCACGGTAACGGCACGTATGCCAAAGGCACCGAAGTCCGTGAACAGGTACTGTACTGTGTTTTGCGAGAACACGCCCACATTTTCCTGCACCTTCACCCCCATGTTGAGCATGGCATTGCTCACCACCCGGACATTCTTGGAAAACTCATTCCACGAACATTCCTTCCACTTCAGGCTGCCGAAATCACGATAGATAAGCGCGGCGCGGTCACCATACTTTTCTGCCTGCTTATGGATTAGTTGCGAATAATGACATCTTGTTTGCATAAGCGTAACATGTTTATTAAAACGCAAAAGTACAAATAAAAAATCAAAAAACAAAATAATCACCGAAATTTTTCAGTCTCGGGTTTTTTTCCTAATTTTGCAAAAGAAACCCCAAATCCCATAGAATATGAAATACCCGGAACTCACTGACAGAGCCGTTGAACTGTTGAAACACCTCATTGCCACACCCTCCGTAAGCCGTAGCGAAGAACAGGCTGCCAACGTCATGGAGCAGGCCATCCGCGACCTCGGATTCCAGCCCCGTCGCGAAGCCAACAACGTGTGGGCACTCGATCCCCACTTCGACGAGAACCGTCCCACCTTGCTCCTCAATGCCCATCTCGACACGGTGAAGCCCGTGGCTACCTGGACGCGCAATCCCTATTGTCCTGAGCAGGATGGCGATGTGCTCTACGGACTGGGCAGCAACGATTGTGGCGGAGGTTTGGTGTCGCTTCTGCAGGTGTTTGCGTGGCTCACTGCCAAGGAACAGCCCTACAATGTCATTTATCTGGCCTCTGCCGAAGAAGAAGTTTCGGGAAAGGACGGCATCTCGCGTGTCCTGCCGCTGCTCCCTCCCGTGGAAGTTGCCATCGTCGGTGAACCTACCGGTATGCAGCCTGCCATTGCCGAGAAAGGACTCATGGTGCTCGATGTCGTAGCCCATGGCACATCAGGCCATGCTGCCCGTGGTGAAGGTGTCAATGCCATTTATGAAGCCCTCGAAGACCTTCATTTCCTCCACACCCATAAGTTCCGCAAGGTGAGCGACCTTTTGGGCCCCACCATCATGAATGTTACCATGATTCATGCCGGCACCCAGCACAATGTAGTGCCCGACCGTTGTGAGATGGTCGTTGATATACGCACCAACGAATTCTATCAGAACGAGTTTGTCTTTGAGTTCCTGAAGAAGCGTCTGAAGAGTGAGGTCACCGCCCGCTCCTTCCGTCTTCATTCCTCCCGCATCGACCCTCAGCATCCCATCGTGCGCCGCTGTAAGTCGATGGGGCTGAAACCTTTCGGTTCTCCCACGCTGAGCGACCAGGCCCTCATGTCCTTCCCCTCGCTGAAGTTGGGTCCTGGCGAATCCTCCCGTTCCCACAGTGCCGATGAGTTCATCCGCATCTCCGAAATCGCCGCCGCCATCGAAACCTACATCCGTCTCCTTGATCAGATTAATATAAAAGGTTCGTAGCACTCTCAAGAGGAAGCCGCCGCCCCTATCAGGAAATCATAATTACTAATTACTCATTCCTAATTACTAATTCCCTGATCAGATTCACTCTCAAGAGGAAATCGCCGGCTCTATCGGTAATTATAATTATTAATTACTAATTACTCATTACTAATTATTCAATCAGATTCACTCTCAAGAAGAAATCGCCGCCCTGTCAGGTAATCATAATTACTAATTACTCATTACTCATTACTAATTAACATGAATTCTTTCTTTCTCCGGAAATCCGATCGCATGGCCATTCTCGTGCTTCTTGCAGTCATAGCCGTGGCAGGCATCGTGATTTGGGGAGTAGGAGGGAGATACCAGTCCACACCTCTTTCCCTGACCGATTCCCTTTCCATGAGCCGGCAGCGCGACACCGTCTGGCGCCAGGCCCCTCATCATTTCTATCATCATACTTCTGCAAAAAGCAACCGCCTGTTTCCTTTCGACCCCAATACCGCCGACGCCCACCAGCTGAGCCGGCTGGGTTTGAAAGACTGGCAAGTTCGCAACCTTCTTAAATACCGTGAGGCAGGAGGCCGTTTCCGTAAGCCCTCCGATTTTGCACGTCTCTATGGACTTACCACCCGGGAATATCAGCGGCTGCGTCCCTACATCCGCGTCCACGAAGAACCTCGTGCTTTTGCTTTGAAAGCCACTCCCGAAGTTTATCACCGCGACACCCTCCGCTATCCCGTCAAGCTAAGCCCGGGTCAGACGCTTTCTCTTAACGATGCCGACACCACAGCCTTGCGTCAGGTCCCTGGCATTGGTCCCGCTTACGCCCGTCGCATTGTCAGCTACCGTCAGCGTTTAGGAGGTTTCTATCGTGTGGAACAACTGCGTGAGATAAAAGATTTTCCGCCGTCAGCACTTCCTTATTTTGAGTTAGGCAGTGGGAATCTCCGGAAGCTGGACGTCAACCGCCTCACCCTTCAGCAGCTCAAGGCCCATCCTTATATCAACTTCTATCAGGCCCGTGCCATCACCGAGTACCATCGGCTCCATGGTCCTTTGCACAGCCTGCAGCAACTGCGTCTGCTGAAAGAGTTTTCCCCTCGGGATATCGAGCGCTTGGAACCCTATCTGCAATACTGAAAAGACAAAAAACAAAAATTTTCGCCCTTTTATTTTGAATTCTCTTTAAATCTCACTACCTTTGCAGTCGATTTTCAGAATCGACTGCGATATTTGGCTGCATTCGGCCATTTGAAAGTAATCTTTCATGACGCTCATTTGCACAAATATTGCACGGTTTAAGAAAAATCATTCGGGATGTAGCGCAGTTGGTAGCGCACTACGTTCGGGACGTAGGGGTCGGGCGTTCGAGTCGCCTCATCCCGACTTTCAAAAGTCGATGTCTTGGCTAATGGATTGTTCGTCAGTTCGTTAGCCATTTTTTATTAAAAGTCAGCCTTACGGGGAAACACACTCTCACGACTATTCTGTGCGCAACAGCCCTTTGCCATCACGCACAGATTCTCCCCACATCCTCATCTTCTCTTACAGCCCTTGCGACTCCTTGACAATTTGTCCGTCGAAGAGATTCACGGTGCGGTTGGCGTACGAGGCATCATGCTGTGAGTGAGTCACCATCACGATCGTGGTGCCTTCTTCGTTCAGTTGCGTGAGCAGCTGCATCACTTCCAGACCGTTCTTCGAGTCGAGGTTACCCGTGGGCTCGTCGGCAAGAATAAGCTTGGGATTCATGATGACGGCACGGGCAATGGCCACACGCTGCTGCTGACCTCCCGAGAGTTGCTGGGGATAGTGCTTGGCGCGATGCGAGAGTTCCAGGCGGCGCAGTATTTCCTTGGTGCGCTGCTTCCTCTCTGCAGCGGGAACGCCCAGATATTTCAGCGGCAGTTCCACGTTCTCCTCCACGTTCAGCTCATCGATGAGGTTGAAACTCTGGAACACAAAGCCGATCTTGCCCTTGCGGACGGAGGTACGCTGGCTTTCCTTCAGCGAGCCCACTTCCTGACCGTCCAGCAGATAAGAGCCGCTGGTGGGATTGTCAAGCAAGCCCATGATGTTCAGCAGCGTCGACTTTCCGCAGCCGCTGGGACCCATAATGGCCACAAACTCACCTTCCTCAACACTCAGGTTCACACCGTCGAGCGCAACGGTCTCCACCTCTTCCGTACGGAATACTTTCGATAAATTCTCAATCTTAATCATATTTATTCGGTTTTAATACTTTCAACAGGATTCTTTAATGCTACGCGATAAGTCTGTATGATGACTACCGCCATGATGATGAGCAGCACCACCAGTGCAGCGCCCGCAAACGTCCACCACGGGAGACCTGTGCGGTCGGGGAACTGCTCCATCAGCAGCTGGCTCAGCGCATAGCCCAGTATGGCACCGATGACGATGGTGGGCAAGGCTATCCATGCTATGCTGCGCACGAACATCGATTGCAGTTCTCTGACCGAAGCCCCGAAGACTTTGCGGATGGCCAGCTCGCGCGTGCGTCGCTGCACCTCGTCACGGATATAACCGATCAGTCCGATGAGGGTGATGAGCAGCGTGGCAATGCAGCCGATCATGATCAGGTCGCGGGTGTTGTGGGTTTCCATATATTGGTCTGCCAGTTCGTTCTTATAGAGTTTTACGTTCAACTCGGCATCAGGATACATCTTGTCGCAGCGTTGCTGTACGGCCTTGATATTCTCGGGCGTAATGCTTTGCAGGCGGATCATGATGAAGTGCGTCCACACATTACCGTTGGTCACCATCATCGGGCGCTCTTCACGGTAGATGAGCGAACCCATCGTGAAGTTCTTCACCACGCCCACGACGGTCAGCGGATATTCCCGGCCTAACGAGGTGTGACTAAACTGCTGACCTACTACATCGTCGATGCCGGCCACCTCCTTCATCTTCCTGGCGAAATTCTCGTCCACCAGCATTTCCTGTATCCAACCCTTGTGATCAACGCGCTTGAAGTCGCGCCCACGGATAATCTTCAGTCCCATCGTTTCCACCAGTCCGCTCTCGGCGAAGAACAGGTTGGCACAGTTGAAGAGCTCGCGGGTGTCGCCAGGCATGACCACATTGTCGCCACTTTGACCATGGCAGAACAAGGAGTAGGCAGCAGCCGTGCGCACCACACAGGGCAGTTTCTCTATTTCGCGGGCCAGGGAATAGATGGAGTCACCGTGTAGTGCCTCCACATTCACATAGGCCACACGGTCATACTCATAGCCCATATCCTTCGAGAGCAGGTAGTCATACTGCCGGTAGATGGTGGTGAGCACGCAGAGCAGCATCGTGGATAGCACAAACTGGAAAGCCAATAGCGAGAGCTTCCACACCCGCTTGTTTTCGCTGAAGATGCGGTAGGCATAAATCAAAGGGATGCGGGCGTAGATGAAGCCCGGCAACAATCCGCAGCAGAGCAGCACCATGAGACATACCGCGATGACGACAATCGCCGTCTGCTGCGAGAAGAGTGTGGTCACCGACACGCCCAACAGCGAACGCACGATGTCCTGCCCTATGTAGAGCAGCAGCGCTGTGATGGCGAGCGCCGTCAGCAGATGGGCCGAAGCCTCGCCAAAGGTGGAGCGGTAGAACGAAGCCCGCGGTGCACCATACACCTTGCGGACAGCCACTTGTCGCGCACGGCCCACGAGCGAACTGATCACCACCAGAATATAGTTCATCACAGCCGTGAAGAGCATCACCAGCGCCACGATGGCCAGAATGATGCAAGTCGTGCGCACACTCGTATCCTGAGTTCGCTGGCCTACCACACTCACGAGCAGGAAACCTCCGTCCGTCAAGCCGATGTTCTTCAAATCCTCCCAAGGCAGAACGCGTTTCATCAGTTTATCCACCTCCTGGCGCACCTTTTTCAAATCACTATGCTCACGAAGGCGCACAAATGAGTGGTAGCGGTCGTTGCCCATCAGGTTCTGGGTGCCGTCCCATGTATAAGTGCCGGTGGAGGGCATCGACATCAGGATGTCGAACTTCGAAAAACTAGAGTTCTCCGGATAGTCCTCGAACACGCCCGCAATCATCATCGGCTTGCCGGGGGCCGAAGCGAAGCAGAACGTCTTGCCTACGACCTCGTCACCCATCTTCTTATAGAGCCGCTCGCTGATCAGGCACTGTCCAGCCGAAGAAAGAATCTTCCGCGCATCACCCTGAATCACTTTGGTTTCGAAAATGTCGAAGAAGCAGGAATCAGCAAACATAGCCTGCTGGAAGTAATGGCGCGAGCCATTCTCCAGCGTCAGCTTCTCCTCTTCAAACTGGCCAGTATATCGTGTGCCGACTTCTATCTCAGGAATATTCTGTACTAAAACGGGCGCGATACCGCCTGGTGTGGCCGGATACTCTTTCATTTCCTCCCCCTGACGCTGAAATGCCTCATGCAGTTCATACACCCGCTCCTTGTCCACCGTGCAGTTGTCGTAGTTGCGTTCCAGTTGCACCTTGGCGATCAGCACCAGTCCGACGGTCAGACCGATGGCGAGTGAGATGATTTTGATGATGGCCCCTTGGCCCTTAGCGAATAATTTCATACTTTATTTTTTTCTAATGCAAAGTTAGGTCAAAAAGTTCAGCCCGCCATCATTTTTCGCGGGCTGGCGTGCGAATGTCTAAAATTTATACAGAAAAGTGTCTAATTTTTAGACACAGAAAGCGCATCGGTCGAATTGTTCATCAGCAGGCAACTCCCCATATACTGCAAGTCGTCCAGTTTGTCGTTCCGTTTGTAGTCGTTCACACAGATCACCTTATCCGAAATGAAGTCATACACCTTTCTGTCCCTTACCGGGTTGTAGCACCCCTTGTGCTTGTTCCACACGGCGAAGTCGATGGAAATCCTGACCCCGTCGTACTTGTACGTCCAGCGCTTCAGGGTCACCCATTGTTGCTTCCTTTCATTCCATTTCATCAACTCCCGTTTGGTGACCCTTCCTTGCTGATCAAAGTCATAGACCGTCTTCAGCTTCTGCGAAAGCGTGTCCAGCACGATCTCACAAGTATGGAAAGTAGTCACATTTCCGTTCGTCATCACGTTGTTATACACGAAATACTTCTCACTGGTCTGTGCTGTCATGTTCAGCATCGAGGCGAACAGCAGGGCAGCGGTTATCAACATTGTTTTCATATTCCTTTTGTTTTAAAAGTTTTGTACTGCAAATTTACACCAGGGTGCTGAAGCATGCAAGCCTTTTCGACCGCCCGGAAGCCGATTGTCTAATAATTAGACAGTAGAGTGTATGATTCTTTTACAGGGAACAAACCTCTGCTGAAG